>Ga0210113_1000239_pt1 | contig 13256 bp, 14 predicted proteins | sample MayberryNW_Catta_5_FD_185523 | JGI IMG/M metagenome (GOLD analysis project Ga0210113, IMG submission 185523) | Wetland microbial communities from San Francisco Bay, California, USA, that impact long-term carbon sequestration -... | ecosystem: Environmental > Aquatic > Marine > Wetlands ...
CAGCGCCAGATGGACCGGACCTACGGCTTGAGGGATCGCGCCCGGGGTATCCCCGCCACCATCGCGTGGCTCGCGGAAGAGATGGGCGAGCTGGCCAAGGCTGTTCGGAAGGGCACCCGTGACGAGCAGGTTCATGAGCTCGGCGACACGTTGGCGTGGTTGGCGTCGCTGGCCAACCAGCTCGACATCCCACTGGACGAGGCCTTCGGTCGGTATGCCGACGGCTGTCCGCGCTGCGGGAAGGTTCCGTGTCAGTGCGCCGGGTGACCTGGCCGCCGCACGAATCTCAGAGGAAGGTCTTGCCTTCGCCGCGGTAGGTGGGGACCTCGTCGATGACCCGGTCCCCTTGGACGAGCAGCAGCGTCGAGAAGCGCTCGGCGAGCTCGCCGGCCTTGGCGTGTCGGAAGTAGACGCGGTCACCGACGGCCAGCCGATCAGCAGGGGCGCCACGAAGCGGGGTCTGCACCTCGCCCGCCCCCTCCGTCCCGGTCAGCCGGAGTCCAGTCGGCAGCACCGGCGTCGGCAGCCGGTCACGACCGGCCGCGCCTGACGCGATGTAGCCACCCCCCAGGACCGTCGCCAGACCGCGCCCCGGTCGGCGCACCACCGGAAGCACGACGTACGCCGCCGGCTGCAGCGCCAGTGACCGGTAGGTGTCGAACAGCGTCGACGCATAGAGCCCGGACCCGGCCGACAGCTCGGTCGCCACCCCAGCCGGCGAGGTCCGAGACAGCGAACCCGTGCCGCCGCCGTTGACCAGCTCCAGGAGCTGGCCGTGCTGGGCGAGCTCGCGACGTACGGCCCCGACGACGGCGGGCAACCGACGACCGAGCTCGCGCAACGACGCGCGCTGCATCGCCCGGATCGCCGCGCTGCGCACCGGACGCCCCGGCAGACGGTCACCGACTCCTGCCACCTGGCCCTCGTAGGCCATCAGCCCGACCACCTTCAACGCGGGATCGGCGGCCAACGCACCCACCAGGGCAGCCGCCTGCGCCGGCGTCACCACCGGCGACCGCCGCGGCCCAACCACCACGCCACGGAAAGGACGCCAGCACGCGTCTAGATCCACCGCGACCGGCAGCCGCACCCGGGCGTTCCGCGCCGCCGATGACACCAGCGACGCGACCTCAAGAGAGTCGACCATCAGCACGATGCGGCCGGCGCCCTGCTCGCGCACCCGCCACGCGACCGACGACAGGGCCCCGCGGTCGACGCTCGGGTAGGCGACGAGCACGTCCTCCACTCCGTGCCACGCGAGGTGCAGCGCCTCGGCCGGGGTGAAGGCGAGCACCCCGCGGAAGACCGACCCCGAAGCCCCACCCACCCGCGGGTGGTCCAGCGCCCGCTTGATCAAGGCAGCGCAGCGCAGCGACTTCGACGCGACCCGCACCGGCAGTCCGCCGGCCTGCCCCAGCAGGTGCGCGGCGTTGGCGTCGAACGCGTCCAGGTCGACGAACGCCAACGGGCCGGTGCGGTCTCCCAAAGCCGTCTCGTAGCGCGCCAGCTGGTCACTCATCGCACGCCCAGTGTCCGCGCCAGGTGCTCGTTCAGGAACACACCGGAGGGATCGAGCCGCGACCGGACCGCGGCAAACCGGTCCCAGCCCGGGTAGCGCGGGGCCAGCACTGATGCGTCGGAGCGATGCCGCTTGCCCCAGTGCGGCCGCCCGTCGAGCGAGAGCATCAGGTCCTCGACGAGGGAGAAGTACTCCTCGAACGGCCCGCCGACGTACTGGTGCACGGCGACGTACGCCGTCTCCCGGCCGTACGCCGTCGACAGCAGCGCGTCGTCGCTCGCGGCGAAACGCACCTCGATCGGGAACGACACCGGCAGTCGCCGGCGCTCCACCAGCGACCGCACCGCAGTCACGGCCTCGACGGCACGTTCCCGCGGCAGTGCCCACTCCGACTCCACGAAGCGCACCTTGCGCTCGCTGCAGAACACCCGGTGGCTCTCGTCCAGCCGGGTGCTGCTGCCCATCGCTGCGCCGCTGAGCCGCGCCAGCGAAGTCTGCGCCGACGGGAGCCGACGACCGGTCCGCTGCACCAGGTCGAGCGCCCGGTTGTTCAACAGCTCGTCGGTCAGCCAGGTGCGCCACGCAGGAGGCGGCGCGGCCGGCTCGTCGGTCCGGTCCGACGTCATCACCAGCGCGCGGCCGGACCAGGGCAGGGCGTAGAACTCGACGTGGTCGTGCGCGGCGACCAGCTCGTCGAGGCCGGCCAGCACGTCGCGCAACGGCCGCGGCTCCTCGCGCTTGCGCAGCCGGAACGACGGCACCGTGCGCAGCGACACCTCGGTCAGCACACCGAGCGCGCCGAGCGACACCTGGGCAGCGGGCAGCAGGTCCGGCAGCAGGTCCGGCAGCCGGTCCGGCAGCAGGTCCGCCGGCAGGTCCCGCACCGAAGGGCCGGCAAGCCGGCGCACCGTCCCGTCCGCCGCGACCAGCCGGCCGTCGACCATGGCCGACGACAGGTTACGAAACCTGGCGCCGGTGCCGTGCGTCGCGGTCGCGACCGCCCCCGCCACCGTCTGCTTGTCGATGTCGCCGAGGTTCTCCAGCGCCCGGCCGCGCGCGTGCAGCGCGACCGACAGGTCGTGCAGCGCCATGCCGGCCTGCACCCGAGCCACGCCGTCCGCGGACACGTCGACCAGCCGGTTCAGCGCGCCCAGGTCCAGCTGAACGCCGTCGGTCACGCACAGCGGCGTGAACGAGTGGCCCGACCCCACCGCCCGCAGCACGAGACCCTCGGCCGCGGCCCGGCAGACGGCGTCCACCACACCGGCCTCGTCGGCCGGGCGCTCCACCCGCCGCGGGGCGCACGACTGGTCACCGGACCAGTTCCGCCACAGACCAGGAGCCACCACGCGGTGGACCCTAGCCCTGGGAGGTCAGCCGGCCGACCTCTGACGCGGCAGCACGTTCTGGTTGCGCCGGAAGAGGTTCTGCGGGTCGTACGTCGCCTTGACGGCCGCCAGCCGCTCCCAGGTGGCACCCGGGTAGGCCGCGCGGACCCGCTCCTCGCCCTCGTCGGCCAGGAAGTTGACGTAGGCCCGGTCGTCGCCGGTGTGCAGCAGCGCGCTGGTCTCCTCGACCCAGCGCTGCTTGGCCGCCCGGTCGTCGGGCCCGTCGTAGAAGGCTGCGACGTTGGCCATCACCTTGGCCGACCGGTGGGCGTACGCCGTCTCGTCCTCGGCCACCCGCGCAGCCGCACCGCCGAGCACCCGCAGCTGGACGGCCCGCAGCATCGCGTCCGACGACTCGAGCGTGTCGAGCACCGCCTTGGCGGTGCCGACGTCCACCCCGTCGAGGAACATCGTCCTGGCCACGGCCGTCGGGCGGTAGTCCGGGTCCTCCGGCGGATACATCTCGGGGTAGGACATCGGCCGCAGCATGTTGGCCAGCGGCTCGGCCAGCCCCACGAACGGCGCCATGGCCGCCGTCCCTTCCTCGACCCCCCGATCGGGATCGCCGGCCCAGCAGAGCATCGCCATGATGACGATCGACCCGTGCACCGACTCGTCGACGAAGGGCAGCGGGGGGCAGTTCATGACGTTGGCGATCGTGCTCAGCTCGTCGGGCGCCTCCTCGGCCAAGGCCAGGAAGCCGGCCACCGTCTCGGCCGTCGCCGGCAGCACGAGCATCCCGCCGACGATCTGCGGCAGCTCGGCCAGCCGGAACCGGAAGCGGGTCACCACGCCGACGTTGCCGCCACCGCCGCGGATCGCCCAGAACAGCTCCGGCTCGTTCTCGGCGTCCACGCGGCGCACCTGCCCGTCCGCGGTCACCACGTCGGCAGCGAGCAGGTTGTCGATGGTCAGCCCGTGCTTGCGTACCAGGTAGCCGACACCGCCCCCGGTCACCAGCCCGCCGAGCCCGACCGACCCCGTGTCGCCGAAACCGACCGCGAGCCCGTGCTTCGCCGCCTCGACGGTGAAGTCGCCTGCGGTCACTCCCGACTCGACCCAGGCGGTGCGGCCGTCGACGTCGATGTCGATCCGCGCCAGGTCCCGCAGGTCGAGCACGATGCCGTCCTCGACCGTGCCGTAGGCGGCGCCGCTGTGGCCACCGCTGCGCACGGCGAGGGCGAGCCCGTTGTCGCGCGCGTAGGACACGACGGCAGCGACGTCGGCGTCGTCGACCGGGCGGGCGATGACGGCCGGGTGGGGGTCGACCCCGCCCAGCACCACGACGCGCGCGGCGTCGTAGCCCTCGTCTCCGGCGGTGAGGACGCGGCCGGTCATCCGCGTCCTGAGGTCGTCCGCGGTGGAAGGTGTGGTGCTGGTGGACATCTGCTCTCCTTGCCGATGTGCTGGACTGTCCGGCCCCCAGGTTGCGAGCCTTCGCCAGACAGACGTGCTCGCGCAAGGGAAATCATCGGTGGAGGCACCGACAGTGCTGACGGTCGAGCAGGTGCAGGAGGATGACCACGCGGCGGTCGAGCGGGTGGTCCGGGCCGCCTTCACGGACGAACCGGAGGTCGCGCACCTGCCCCGCCTGATCCGGGAGTCCCAGCAGTACGTCGCCGAGCTCGATCTGGTCGCCCGGCTCGACGGCCGGGTGGTCGGTCACACGATGGTCAGCCACGCCGAGCTGGTCGACGACGGCGGCCGGCGCCACGACGTGCTGACCCTCTCGCCGCTGTCGGTCGCGCCGGAGCACCAGCGCCAGGGCATCGGCGGCGCGCTGGTCCGCGAGGCGCTCGCGCGGGCCGAGCGCACCGACGCCCCGCTGGTCACCCTGGAGGGCAGCCCGGCCTACTACCCGCGCTTCGGCTTCCGCGACTCCCGCTTCCACGGCATCACCTTCGACCTGCCCGACTGGGCGCCGCCCGAGGCCGGAATGGTCTACCTGCTGCCGGCCTACGACCCCGCGGTGCGCGGGCGGGTCGCCTACCCGCCCGCCTTCGCCGCCGTCTCCGAGTGATGACCGAGCCCTGGTCGCCGGACTCCCCGGGGGTGCTGGTGCTGCCGTCGGGGCGGCTGGTGCGCGGCCGAGCTCTGTGCCACCCGCTCCCAGGCGGGTCGCTGCCGACGTACGCCCTCAACCTGCTCGGCCGGGAACCCGATCACCAGCCCTGGCCGACCAGGTGGCTGCGCTGGCCGGACTTCCGGCTGCCCGCCGACCGGGCCGAGGCCGCGGCCGCCCTGCGCGACACCCTGGCGCGCCTCACCGAGGACCGGGTCGAGGTCGCCTGCAGCGGCGGCCGGGGCCGCACCGGCACCGCACTGGCCTGCCTGGTCGCCCTCGACACCGGCACGGCCGACGGCGCCGTCGAGTGGGTCCGCGCGCACTACGACCGGCACGCGATCGAGACGCCCGGCCAGCGCCGCTTCGTCGCGCGCTTCCTGGACGAGGGGACCGCCGCCGTCAGGTGACGCCGTCGTCGGCCTCCAGGCTGCCCATCACGCGCAGCTTGCGCCGGGTGCGCTGGTAGAACGACGTGACGCCGAGCCGCACCAGGTGCGCCGCCTCGGGCACCAGCGCGAGGGCGATCGAGTCGCCGGCGCGGACCTCGGCGGCGACCCGGCCGTCCACCTCGACGGCGAGCACGCCGCTCGACGGCAGCAGGTCCAGCCGCAGCGGCTCGTCGGCGGCCAGCACCAGGGCCCGGTTGAAGGACGCGTGCGCTGCCGCCGGTATGACCAGCAGCCCCTCGACCGAGGGCGACACGATCGGCCCGCCGGCCGCGTAGCTGTAGGCGGTCGACCCTGTGGGGGTCGCCACCACGATGGCGTCGGCGGCGTACCGCACGAAGCCTTCGCCCGAGACCGTCACCTCCACGGCGGCGACGCCGTCGCCCGGGATCCGCACGAGCGCGACGTCGTTGAAGGCGATCGAGGTCGACCCGTCCGGCAGGACCGCCTGCACGGCCGCCCGCCGCTCGACCCGGAACCGGTGCTCGTCGATCGCGGTCAGCGCGTCCGGCAGCTCGGGCACGTCCACCTCGGCGAGGAAGCCGAGCCGGCCGAGGTTGACGCCGAGGACCGGCACCGGCACCGCCCCGGGCGACGACCGGCACAGCCGCAGCGCCCGCAGCACGGTGCCGTCACCGCCCAGGCTGACCACCAGCGTGGACCGGCGGGCCAGCTGCTCCTCGGTCACCGGCTCGGCGTCGCAGTCGAGGCGGGTCATTTCGTCGACCAGCCCGAGGACCGGCAGGCCGCGGGTCTGCGCCCAGTCGATCAGGGTGTCCACCGCGAACTGCGAGTCACGCCGCGGGTGCAGCACCAGCCCCACTGCCCCGACTGCGCCCATGTCCGTGGAGAGTAGGGCGTCCCCGGTGACTAGGCTCGGAGGAAGGGGGAGACGGGGACGCGCGTGACGAGGAAGGTGGTGCCGGTATGAACGACCAGACCGACCAGCTGCCCGAGGACGACGGCGTGCTCGAGCCGTCGGACACCCTCGAGGACGACGACCTGCGCGCGGACGTGCTCGACACCGGCATCGACGCCGGCGAGGGCTACCGCGGCGCCACGCGCTGGGGCACCACGGCCGAGGAGGAGCGCCGGGGCGAGAGCCTCGACCAGCTGCTCGCCGAGGAGGAGCCCGACGCGGTCGCCGACGACGACTGGACCGACGAGGACGACCCCCGCGACGACGACCACGTGCCGTCCCCGCGCTCCGGGCGACTGGTGGCTCCGGACGAGGGCGCGCACGGTGACGACGAGGCCGACGTGGTCGCGCTCGACGTCGGCATCGACGGCGGAGGGGCCGGCGCCGAGGAGGCGGCGATCCACCTCGTCGAGGACCCGCCCTACCGCTGACGGCCGCTGGCGTGGCAAGCCCCGAGGCCGAGCTCCCGCGCGGCACCGACGACGAGACCGAGCTGCTCCTGGGCTGGCTCGGCTTCCTGCGCGGCGCCGTGCTGCGCAAGGTGCACGGCCTGGACGACGAGTCGGCGCGCTGGACGCCCGAGGGCCGGCTGATCCCGCTGATCGGCGTGGTCAACCACCTGACCCGGGTCGAGTGGCGCTGGATCGACGGCGCGATGCTCGGCCAGGACGTCGACCGCAGCGAGGAGGAGTTCCGGCCCGGCCCCGAGCTGACCCTCGAGGGCGCGGTGCGGGCCTACCGGGAGCGCGCGGTCGCCACCGACGAGGCGGTACGTCGCCTCGGCGACCTGGGCACGCCCTGCTCCGAGGGCGAGGGGACCGACCTCCGGTGGGTGCTGCTGCACCTGCTCAACGAGACCGCCCGCCACGCCGGTCACGCCGACGCGACCCGCGAGCTGCTCGACGGCACCACCGGTGAGTGAGCCGCCGCGGTTCGTCCTGCACGAGCACCGCAAGCCGCAGCACCACTTCGACCTGCGGCTCGAGGAGGACGGGGTGCTGCGGTCCTGGGCCGTGCCACGCGGGCTGCCCACCGACACCAGGCACAACAAGCTCGCCGTGCAGGTCGACGACCACGACCTCGACCATGTCGGCTACGAGGATGCCGACAAGTCGATCGCCGACGAGGGCACCTGGGAGGAGCACGACCGCACCGACCGGCGGATCCTCTTCACCCTGCACGGCCGCGATGCGTCACGCCGCTACGCGCTGATCAGGACCGACAGCGACTGGCTGCTCCACCTGACGAAGGACCAGCCCGCCGGCTGAGTCGCGTGCGCCGGGCGGCGCGACGACGTACGGCCGCACCGGTTTGCCACCAGATCCGAGAATGATCACGTGTACATGATCGATGCACCCCGTGCACGGTGGATACGCCGTGCATCGCGTGGCATGACCATGTGAACGTGATCATTTCCGGCGGCGGCGGCTGAACTCGGCTGACCCGCCGGCCGAGTCGCGTCCGCGAGGCGAGCGAGACGGCGTACGCGCCTAGCGGACCGGGAGGTGGTACTCGCGGCGGACGCTGGACGGCGCGACCGACAGGTCGGCGCCGTAGACGTGCAGCGAGATCGCGGTCTCGTCGCCGGTGTTGTGCACCCGGTGGATGTCGCCGGGGGGCGCGAAGCCGCTCACGTCGCCGACGCCGTTGGCCGCCCGGCCGATCTCGGTGAGGTGGTCGCCGTGGTCGCGGTAGAGGGTCTCGAACTCCACGCCCTGGATCACGCCGACCGTGCACCACGCGATGTGGTCGTGGATCTCGGTCAGCTGTCCCGGCCGCCACACGACCGCGATGACCGAGAGCCGCTCCTCGGTGTGCAGGGTGACCCGGGAGTACGTCGTCGGGTCGCCCGCCCGCTCGGCCGGGGTGAGCACCTCGACGCCGGGCATCTCGGCCCGCATCAGGTCGGCGACGGCGAACGCGGTGCGCCGGGCCGGGCCGGCCAGGTCGACGCCCTGGTGGATCCGGCTGACCAGCCGGTCCAGACCGGGTCGGGTGCGTACGGACATTGCGGTGGGGGCCATGCGCTCCACGGTGCTCGCCAGAACTCATCGCGTCCAATGCCTATCCTCGTGCTAATCCATAGATAGAGTTGATGCGTGCTGGACCTGGCCCGGCTGCGGGTGCTGGCCGCCGTCGCGCGGCACGGCTCGGTGACGGCCGCCGCCCGCGAGCTGCACTACTCCCAGCCCTCGGTCAGCCACCACCTGGCCAAGCTCGAGGCCGAGACCGGCGCCCAGCTGCTGCAGCGGGTCGGCCGCGGCGTGCGCCTCACCGAGGCCGGGCGGCTGCTCGCCGAGCGGGCCACCGAGATCCTGGGCCGGGTCGACGCCGCGTCGGCCGAGCTGTCGGCCCACGTCGGGCTGGACGCGGGCCGGGTCCGGCTGGCCGGCTTCTCCTCGGCGCTGAGCACGATCGCGCCGGCCGCCGCGGCCGCGCTGGCGCAGCGGCATCCCGGGCTGGAGCTCAGCCTGGTCGACGCCCACCCCGACGAGGCCCTGGCGATGCTGCGCGCCGGGCACGTCGACGTGGCCGTGGTCTTCCGCTACCACGACGCGACCGACGAGGACACCGACGTCCGGCTGCACCACCTGCTCGACGACCCGACCTACGTCGTCGGCACCGACCCGGTCAACACGGTGGCCGGCCACCGGGGCTCGCGCTGGATCGGCGGCTGCGAGCGGTGCCGCAGCCACCTGCTGACGGTCTGCGCCGGCGAGGGCTTCGAGCCGACCATCGGCTACACGAGCGACGACGCGGTGGTCATGCAGTCCCTGGTCGCCGCCGGCATGGGCGTGGCGATCCTGCCCGGCATGGCCCTGCGCGCCCACCGCGCCGACGGGGTGGTCGCCACCGAGCACGTCGGTGCTCCCCGGCACGTGTTCGCGGCCACCTACGGCGAGCCCCCCGACCCGCCCGCGACGGCCGCCGTCCTGGCGGCCCTGGCCGAGGCGGTCTGATGCGCTTCGCCGACCGCGCCGACGCCGGCTACCGGCTCGCCACGGCGGTCGCCGAACGGCTGGCCGACCGGCCGGCGCTCGCCCGGCGTCCTCCGGTCGTCCTCGGGCTGCCGCGCGGCGGGGTGCCGGTGGCCGCCGAGGTCGCCCGCCAGCTCGGCGCGCCGCTGGACGTGCTCGTGGTCCGCAAGCTGGGCCTGCCCGGCCAGCCCGAGCTCGCGATGGGCGCGATCGCCGGCGTCGCCGGCGACATCGAGGTCGTGCGCAACGACGCCGTCCTCGCCCAGGTGCCGGTCGGCGAGGAGGCGTTCCAGCACGTGTACGCCGCCGAGGTGACCGAGCTGCGCCGGCGGCAGTCGGCCTACCGCGGCGACCGGCCGCCTGCCGCCGTCGCGGGGTGCACCACCGTGGTGGTCGACGACGGGCTGGCCACCGGTGCCACCATGCGGGCCGCGGTCGCCGCCCTGCGGCACAGCAGCCCGGCCGCCGTGGTGGTCGCGGTGCCCGTCGGGTCGCGCGACACCTGCGCCCGGCTGGCCGCGGAGGTCGACGAGGTCGTGTGCCTCACCACCCCGCGCGGGTTCATCGCCGTCGGCCAGGTCTACGTGGACTTCTCGCCCACCAGCGACGACGAGGTGCGCCAGGCCCTGGCGGAGGCGGAGCGGTGAGCCGGCCGGCGGTCCCCGCCGCCGCCCAGCGGGTCGGCGGGCTGCTGCTCCCCCGGGCGGTCGCCGGCCACCCGGCGCTCGAGCTCTGCAACACGCTGGCCGGATGGGGCGAGGACGGACCGGGGGAGTACCTGACGACGTACGACCACCTGGCGGTGTGGTCGTCGACCGTGGGGCTGGTGCCGGCGGCGACGGTGCGCCGGCTGCGGCGGGCCGCGGCCCAGGCGCCGGACCGGGCCGCCGACACCCTGGCCGACGGCCGCGCGCTGCGTGCCGACCTCTACGCGGTGCTGACCCGGCCGCGGCCGCCACGGCCGGCGCTGGACCGGCTCACCGAGCGGGTGCGGGACGCCGGCGCCGCCAGCCGGGTGAGGTGGTCGCGGTCGGCCGGGCTGGGGCTCGAGCCCGGCGCCGAGTCGCTCGACCTGCCGGTGCGGGCCTTCGCGACCGCGGCGCGCCGGCTGGTCGAGGACGGGCTGGCCACGCGGGTGCGGCGGTGCCCCGGCGCGGGCTGCGGCTGGCTGTTCCTCGACGAGGGCCGCGGCCGGCGGTGGTGCGTGATGGCGATCTGCGGCAACCGGGAGAAGGCGCGGCGGCACGCGGCGCGGCAACGCACCGGAGGCTGACGGCTCGCTACAGCCCGTCGACCTCGCGGGCGCAGTCGATGACCAGCTGGGCCGCCTCACGGCGGTACTCGCGCAGCAGCTCCACCCGACGCTGGCCCTTGGTCGCGAGCGCCGACGTCTCCTCGGCCAGGTCGGCCACCACTCGCGCCTGGGCGAGCGCCCGGCGAGACGGGAAGTCGCGGATCTCCAGCGCGATGGTCCCCGACACGGCGGCGATGTTGCTGCGCACCGCGTCGTCGAACTCCTGGTGCTGCTCCTGCCCGGCCGCGCGCAACGAGTTGTCGGCGTAGGCGATCGCCGAGACCGCCTGCTGGCAGCCGTCGCCGGAGTCGGTGTAGCGGCCGAGCTCGTCCGACAGCGGCGCCTTGTCGTCGCCGACGCTGCACCCGGCGAGCAGCGGCAGGACGACCAGGAGAGCCGCGAGGGCCGCGCACCCGCGTCGCACCGACCTGGTCGTCTCCGCCACCACCTAACCGCTAGACCGTTGCCTCCAGGTTAGCGCCGCCGGATCGTGGGGCGGTCACCTGGTCGACGGCGCCCGGACGGGCCTCATCCGACGCGCTCGGGGGTGCGCTCCTCGGACTGACCCGCCCGCTGCTCGGGCACCTCCACCGCAGGCCCGGCGCCGTGGGCGTCCAGGTTGGGCAGCACCCGGTCGAGCCAGCGGGGGAGGTACCAGTTGCGGTCGCCGAGCAGCGCCATGGTCGCCGGCACCAGCACCAGCCGCACCAGGGTGGCGTCGATCGCGATCGCGGTCGCCAGCCCGATGCCGATCATCTTGATGACCACGGCCGGGTCGAAGGCGAAGCCGAGGAACACCAGCACCATGATCAGCGCGGCCGAGGTGATGACCCGTGCGGTCGACGACAGGCCGGTCACGACGCTGCCACGGCTGTCCCCGGTGCGCAGGAACTCCTCGCGCACCCGGCTCAGCAGGAAGACCTCGTAGTCCATCGACAGCCCGAAGAGGATCGCGAACATCAGCACCGGGACGTACGCGGCGATGGGCACCGGGCCGGGCAGCCCGAGGAGGTCGGCGCCGCGCTCGGTCTGGAAGAGGAGCGTGATCACGCCGTACGCCGCGCCCACCGAGAGCAGGTTGACCACCGCGGCCTTGGCCGGGACGACCAGCGACCGGAACGCCAGCACCAGCAGGACGAACGACGTGGCGATGACGACCGCGACGACGACCCAGAGGTTCTCGGCCAGCACGGAGGAGAAGTCGTCCATCGTGGCGGTGAAGCCGCCGATGTAGACCCCCTCGGCCGTCGAGTCGCGCAGGCCGTCGATGAGGGCCAGCGTCGCGTCGTCCTGCGGACCCGTGGTCGGCGTGGCGGTGATGACGGCCGTCGAGCCGTCGGCGGACATCGCCGGCTCGGTGACGGCGAGGATGCCGTCGGTCGTCGCCAGCTGCTGCTGCAGGTCCGCCAGGCCGTCCTGGCCGACCTCGTCGACGTCGACCGCGATGAGCAGCGGGCCGTTGGAGCCGGGACCGAAGCCGTCGGCCACCAGGTCGTAGGCCTGCCGGATCGTGGTGTCCTCGGCCTCGTTGCCGGCGTCGCTGGTGCCGATCTTCATGCCGAGAGCCGGCAGGGCCAGGGCGACCAGGACGACGGCCGACGCGACCAGCCAGGCCACCGGGCGACGCGAGACGGTGTGCGCGAGGCGGGCCGCCGTCGGCGAGTGGCTCGCCGCGGCCTCCAGGTGGCCGGTGCGCCGGGCGCGGCGGCTGTAGACCCGCAGGCCGGCCAGGCCGAGGAGCGCCGGCAGCAGGGTGACGGCGGCCGCGACGGTCAGCAGCACCACGATGCCGGTCGCGTAGCCCATCGAGCTGAAGTTCGGGACACCGGTGAACTGCAGCCCGGACAGCGCCAGCAGGACCGTCCCGCCGGCGAAGACCACCGACTGGCCGGCGGTCGCGTTGGCCTCCGCGGCCGCTTCCGGGACGGAGAGGCCGCGCGCCAGCGCGTCGCGGTGCCGGGTGACGATGAACAGCGCGTAGTCCACGCCGACGCCGATGCCGATCATCGAGGCCAGGGTCGGCGACACCGTCGAGACGTCCATCGTGCCGGCGAGCACGGTGATGCCGGCGGTCCCGACGCCCAGCCCGACCAGGGCGACGCCGATCGGCAGCCCGGCCGCCACGACGGAGCCGAAGGCCAGCAGCAGGATCACCAGGGCGGCACCGATGCCGATCAGCTCGGCGGTGCCGCCGGGCGACTGGACGTTCTCGGGCACCTGACCGCCGAACGCGACCTGGTAGCCCGCGTCCTCGATCGGCTCGCTGGCCTCCTCGAGGGCGACCAGCCCCTCGTCACCGGTGAAGTCGGTGACCGGGACGTCGTACTGCACTGCGATGATCGCGGTCCGGCCGTCGGCGCTGAGCACGGGCGGCGACACGCTGCCGGCGCCGTCCATGTCGGCCAGCCGTGCGGCGGCGGCGTCGAGCGGCGCCTGGTCGAGGCGGCCGGTCTCGGTGTGCGCGACGACCCGGGCGTCGGCCCCGGCCATGGCCGGGAAGCGCTCGCTGAGCAGGTCGTAGGCCTGCTGGCTCTCGCTGCCCGGGATCGTGTAGTCGTCGTTGAGGGCGCCGCCGACGGTGCCGGCCAGGCCGGCCATCGCGATGACGACGACCACCCAGGCGCCGATCGTTCGCCAGGGGTGCCTG
>Ga0210113_1000241_pt1 | contig 13239 bp, 13 predicted proteins | sample MayberryNW_Catta_5_FD_185523 | JGI IMG/M metagenome (GOLD analysis project Ga0210113, IMG submission 185523) | Wetland microbial communities from San Francisco Bay, California, USA, that impact long-term carbon sequestration -... | ecosystem: Environmental > Aquatic > Marine > Wetlands ...
CCGCCTTGACACCCAAGGGCTGCCGATCGAGTCGATCAGCTGGTCGACCCCGCTCAGACGAGCAGCGCCGGACTGAGCCGCGACGGCGGCGCCGCCGTCCGTATCCTGGGCCCGGTGCGACTCGTCGACCGGCTCCCCCGACCGGAGGCGGCTGATGCCGACGCGCTCTTCGAGGCCTTCACCGGCTGGACGGCCGACCAGGGGCTCGAGCTCTACCCGGCGCAGACCGAGGCGATGATCGAGCTGGTCTCCGGAAGCAACGTGATCCTCGCGACGCCGACCGGTAGCGGGAAGAGCCTGGTCGCAGCCGGCGCCCACTTCGCCGCTCTGGCCCAGGGAGGCCGCAGCGTCTACACCGCACCCATCAAGGCGCTGGTGTCGGAGAAGTTCTTCGCCCTGTGCGACATGTTCGGGGCCGACAAGGTCGGCATGCTCACCGGCGACGCCTCGGTCAACCCGGACGCGCCGATCATCACGGCAACAGCCGAGGTGCTGGCCAACCAGGCGCTGCGCGAGGGTGCCGACACCGACGTCGGTGTCGTGGTGATGGACGAGTTCCACTACTACTCGGACCCGGACCGCGGCTGGGCCTGGCAGGTGCCCCTCCTCGAGCTGCCGAAGGCGCAGTTCCTGCTCATGTCGGCGACCCTCGGCGACGTGTCGTTCTTCGAAGCCGACCTCTCACGCCGTACGTCGCGAGCGACCGCGGTCGTCGCCACCGGCGAGCGACCTGTCCCGCTCACGTACTACTACGCGACCACTCCCGTGCACGAGACGCTCGACGAGCTGCTGCACACCGACCGGGCGCCGGTCTACGTCGTGCACTTCACCCAGGTCGCGGCCATCGAGCGGGCCCAGGCGCTGACCAGCGTCAACGTCGCGACGCGGGCGGAGCGCGACGAGATCGCCGAGATGATCGGCGGCTTCCGCTTCTCGGCCGGCTTCGGCAAGACGCTCTCGCGGCTGGTGCGGCACGGCATCGGCGTCCACCACGCCGGCATGCTCCCCCGCTACCGGCGACTGGTGGAGACGCTCGCGCAGGCCGGCCTGCTCAAGGTGATCTGCGGCACCGACACCCTCGGCGTGGGCATCAACGTGCCGATCCGCACCGTGCTCGTCACGGCGCTGTCCAAGTACGACGGGTCCCGCACCCGGCACCTGAGCGCTCGCGAGTTCCACCAGGTCGCCGGCCGTGCGGGGCGGGCCGGCTACGACACCGCCGGCACCGTCGTCGTGCAGGCACCCGACCACGTCGTGGAGAACGAGAAGGCGAAGGCCAAGGCCGGCGACGACCCCAAGAAGCTGCGCAAGCTGGTGAAGCGCAAACCGCCCGAGGGGTTCGTGTCGTGGGGCGAGCCGACCTTCGAGCGCCTCGTCGCCGCGGAGCCGGAGCAGCTGACGTCGTCGTTCTCGGTCACCCACTCGATGCTGCTCAACGTCATCGCCCGTCCGGGCGACCCCTTCGCCGCGATGCGACGGCTGCTCGAGGACAACCACGAGCCGCGCGAGCGCCAGCTGCGCCACATCAGGCACGCCATCGCGATCTACCGCGCCCTGCTCGCCGGCGGCGTCGTGCAACGGCTCGACCAGCCGGAGCCGGACGGAAGGCAGGTGCGGCTCACCGTCGAGCTGCAGCCCGACTTTGCCCTCAACCAGCCCCTCTCACCCTTCGCGGTCGCCTCGCTGGAGCTCCTCGACAGCGCCTCGACGACGTACGCACTCGACGTGCTCTCCGTCCTCGAGGCGACGCTGGAGGACCCGCGCCAGGTCGTGCAGGCGCAGCGCAAGAAGGCCCGCGGCGAGGCGGTGGCAGCGATGAAGGCCGAGGGCATCGAGTACGACGAGCGGATGGAGCTGCTGGAGCACGTCACCCATCCTCAGCCGCTGCGCGAGCTGCTCGAGCACGCCTACGAGACCTACCGCCGCGGGCACCCGTGGGTCGCCGACCACGACCTGAAGCCCAAGTCGGTCGCGCGCGACATGTCCGAGCGGGCGATGACGTTCACCGAGTACGTCGGCTTCTACCAGCTCGCGCGCTCCGAGGGGCTGGTGCTGCGCTACCTGGCCGACGCGTACAAGGCTCTGCGCCAGACCGTGCCGGAGGCCGCACGGACCGAGGAGCTCACCGACCTGACCGAGTGGCTCGGCGAGCTGGTGCGCCAGGTCGACTCGAGCCTGCTCGACGAGTGGGAGCGGCTGACCAGCATCGACCAGGTGGAGCAGGCCGATGTGGCGCGGCACCACGTCCGTGACGAGACGCCGCCGGCCGTCACGTCGAACATCCGGGCCTTCCGGGTGCTGGTGCGCAACGCGATGTTCCGGCGCGTGGAGCTGGCCGCGCTGCGGCGCTACGCCGATCTCGGCGACCTGGACGTGGACGCCGGCTGGGACGCGGCGGCGTGGGCCGACGCGATGGCCGGCTACTGGGCCGACCACGACGCGCTGCTGACCGGCCCCGACGCCCGCGGACCGGCCCTGCTGATGGTCACGGAGGAGCCGGGCAGGTGGGTGGTGCGGCAGGTCTTCGACGACCCGGCCGGTGACCACGACTGGGGCATCTCGGCCACGGTCGACCTCACCGCGTCGGACCAGGCCGGTGAGGCGGTCGTCGTCGTCACCGCCGTCGATCGCACCGACTGACCCGCGACACGTCACGCGTCTCCGGAGACGGATCGCGGTGTCGAGACCGCGATCCGTCTCCGGAGCATGGGCGGCTCTGCCAGGGTGGACCCGTGATCCGCAGCGCAGCCGCCCGTCCGGTGCTGGCCGCCGTGGTCGTCGCGGCCGCGCTGCTGTCCCCCGTCGGCCCGTCGCCGGCCGTCGGCGCCGACGTCCTGCCGGGGTTCCGGTCGGCCGTACGCCCGATCGGGCCCGACCTGGCCGACCGGATGCGGCCGTCGTCCTGGCGAGCCGGCTGCCCGGTGCCGCTGCGCGACCTGCGCTACGTCCGGGTCTCGTTCGTCCGGTTCGACGGGACGGCCGGCTACGGACGGCTGGTCGTGCACGAGGACCGGGCGGCCGCGGTCGTCGGGGTCTTCCGGTCGCTGTACGCCCAGCGGTTCCCGATCAGGCGCATGCGACTGGTCGACGCCTACGACGGCAGTGACGCCCGCTCGATGGCGGCGAACAACACCTCGGCCTTCAACTGCCGGCGGACGACCGGCGGTACGTCGTGGTCGGAGCACTCCTACGGCCGGGCCATCGACGTTAACCCGGTGCAGAACCCCTACGTGTCCGGCTCGACCGTGCTGCCGCCGGCCGGTGCCGACTACGTCGACCGGTCGCCCCTGCGGAAGGGGATGGTCACCCGCGGCGTGCGCACGGCCTTCGCCACGATCGGCTGGGAGTGGGGCGGCACGTGGACCGGCGCGAAGGACTACCAGCACTTCTCCGCCACCGGCCGCTGATGCCGTCAGGTCAGTCGCCTTCGACCTTGCCCCAGCCGTGCCAGCGGTCCACCTCGACCCAGGCGTTGACCCGCCCGCGCCGGCGGTTGCGGTAGGGAGCCCCGCGGTAGTGAGTGGACAGCCGGTCGATGCCGGCCAGCCCCTCGTCGTCCGACATCTCGACGACCCGGCCCTGGATGCTCACGTGGGTGTACCAGTCGTCGCCGTCGAGCACCGTGATGCTCACCCGCGGGTCGCTGCGCAGGTAGTCGAGGCGCTTGCGGCCCTCGTCCATGTTGACGAAGACCCGGTCGCCGTCCATGAGGTACCAGGTGGCCACGGACACCGGCTGCCCGTCGGGACGGACCGAGGTGATGACGGCCGGGTTGGGCCGCTCCAGCAGCGCGCGGACGTCCGGCGGGAAGGTCGAGTCGCTCATGCCGAGCCGCCTACCCGCGCCGCCCGCGTCCTACCCGGGCTCAGGCGCCGAGCGCCCGCCACACACCGACGCCGGCGATCCCGTCGGGCTCCCAACCCCGCCGGGCCTTGAGCCGGTTGACCCGCCGCTCGGTGATGTCGCCGAAGAAACCGGTGCGGTACTTGGGCCGCATGTTCAGCGCGACCTGCAGCGCACGCACCGCCACCCCCTCGTCGCCCTTGTCGAGGAACGTGTACTGGAACTTCGTGATGCCCGAGCGGACCGGGATGACGATGGTCTGGCCGACCCGGATCAGGTCGCCCGAGAGCCCGCTGGCCGACTTGATGCCGCCCACCGTCGACTGCCAGGTCTTGGCCAGCCGGCTCAGGCTGTCGCCGGGCCGCACGACGTAGCGCATGCGCGACGGCAGCGCGCGCGACGAGGTGACCGAGGTCGCCGCGGGCGGCGTCGGTGCGGCCGAGCCGCTGCGCGCCGCGGCCCAGGTCCGGTCGGTCGTCGTCCCGGTGACCTCGAGACCACGGGCCTTCTGCAGGGTGCGTACGGCCTCCTCGGTGATCGGGCCGAAGTACCCGGTCACCGGCTCGACCGACAGCAGTCGCTGCAGCTGGACGACGTAGGCACCGGTCGACTCGCGCTGCAGCAGGGGCGTGCCGGTGAGGGACATCGCGCTGACCGGCTCCGGGCACGGGGTGCGCCGCGGCCCCGACCACGGCGCGGCCTCGTCCCCCTCGACCTTGACGCACGGGCCGTAGTCGATGGCGGCGGCCTTGCCGGTCCACCACGAGGTGCGCTTCGTCGCGCCGTTCCAGGCCATCGAGATGTGCAGGTGGTCGCCGTGGCTCTCGCCGCCGGTGTACGTCCGCCAGCCGTCGGAGGCGCGGTACGACGACCAGATCCGGCTGTCGTAGATGACGTACATGACACCGAGCCGCCGGGCCTGGAAGCCGCCCATCCCGTTCGGGCCCGGGGCCAGCAGCCAGTCCAGGAACTGCGTCGCGAGCGCCTTCTCGGCCGGCTTGGACGCGTCCAGGCCCCAGTCCCAGGCCCGGCCCTCCTTGTGCTCGCTCCGGCCACCGATGTCGCACGCCCGGGTGATGCCGAGGTCACGGCCGCCGTACGCGGCGAGCAGCATGCTGCGCAGGGCCAGCGTCCCGGGCTTGACCACCGGGTCGCAGGACGTCTGCGGCAGGTAGGGCGACCAGCCCTCCGTGACCGACGGCGCGGCCACGGATGCTCTCGGGTCGGCGACTGCGGCCGCCGCTCCGGTCACCGGTCCGGCGGCCAGGCCTCCGGCCAGCACCGCGACGGCGGCGACCACCCCCAGAGCGCGGCGACCACCCTGACCGCCGCGACCACCCCGACCGCCGGGACCGCCCGGACCGCGCTGACCGACTCGACCCGCCGCACCGCCGTACCGCACGCTTCTGCTCCTGACCCCGTCGGACGCCGTCCTCGGGCCGTCCTGATCCCGTTCGGGATCATGCTCGGCCGTCCCAGCAGCCACCTGAACCCCATTTGTCCCACATCTGGGAAAAAGTTGGAAGATCAGCGGTGCGTCGACTTGCATCCGGGCCGCAGGTCCGACTCAGTGCGCCCTTCCGTGCGCGCTCAGTGCGGTCGCGGTGCCTCGGGCAGCGCCGCCCAGTCCGCCCAGCTGATCTCCCGGGGGACGTACCGCGGCTGCTCGAAGGGCCACTCCTGCGCGACCCAGTAGGGCACCAGCTCGTCCAGCTCGGCCTCGACGTCGGACCCGACGAGGCGGTCGACGACCCACCAGGACACGTCGGCGTCGGCGCCGACCCGCTCCGCCGGGTCGAGGTAGACGCAGCCGAGCAGCTCGGTCTCGTCCTCGTCCAGCAGCGCGTAGTTGAACGACTCGTGCGCCTGGATCTCGCGCTCGTGCCGCTCCAGGTCCTCGCGGTCCTGCTCGACCGTCATGGTCGCCGGCGGCCAGCCCCAGGCCTCGCCGTAGATCGACCAGAGCCGCTCGCGGGAGCCCATGACGGCCGGGTAGTCGATGTCGACGTCGCTGCCGCGGATCGGCCGCAGGTGGTGACCGGTGGTGAGGTCCACCCGGGTGGGGTGCTCGAAGTCGTCGGGAAGCCAGCCCATGATCGCAACCTACCGGTCGGCTACACGTCGCGGTCCAGCCGCTGCCGCAGCCGCCGCAACGCGGTCTCGGCGGCCGTGCGAACCGACTCGTCGGGGTCGTCGGCGACCTGGTGGACGGCCTCGGCGTGCTCACCCTCCCCCACGACCCCGAGCCCTCGCGCGGCGGCGGCCCGGACCCGGGGGACGGCGTCGTCGAGCAGCGGCACCAGCCCGTCGGCGGCCTCGCCGACCTCCCAGGCGGCCACGACCTTGGCAGCCATCTCGCGTACCCGCCAGTGCTCGTCGCCCAGCGCCGCCGCCACGTCCGGGGCGGCGGCCGGCTGGTAGCAGTGCAGCAGTCCCCGGGCGGCCCAGACCCGGACCCAGTACGCGTGGACCTGCAGGCGGTCGCCCTCGAGATCCGTCAGCCGGTGGCCGGCGCGCCCGCCCAGCCAGGACAGCGGCGGCAGGTCGGGGTCGTCGTGCGCCGCCCGGCCGCCCAGCAGGTCGGCGCACCACGCGACCACCTCGTCGCGGCCCACCAGGTCGACCAGCTCGGCGACCCGGGCCGCCGGCGCGCCGTCGGTGGACGTCGGCTCCTGCACGCCTGCAGGCTAGGCACCGGTCCCGACCTGCGCCCCGGACGGGTGGCAGGACCGTGGCAGGCTGCCGCCATGGCCGCCGGCGCGCTGTTCACCGTCGAGGAGGCCCGGGCCGAGCTGGCCCGGCTGCTGCCGGTGCTCGACGAGGTGGTCGCGCTGCGCGCCGACGCCGCGGAGCTCGCGATCACCCCGCCCGACGGGCCGCCGAGCCCGCTGGGCGGCCTGCCGGAGCTCAAGGCCGCGCAGGCCCGGCTGGACGAGCTGCTCACGACGGTGCAGCAGACCGGCGTCGAGCTCAAGGGGTTCGCCCCGTTGCTGGTCGACTTCCCGAGCGAGCTGGCCGGGCGGCCGGTGCTCCTGTGCTGGCTCGAGGGAGACCGGTCGCTGGACTGGTACCACCCGCTCGACACCGGGTTCGCCGGGCGGCGACCGATCCCGTGACCCCATCGCGCAGCGAGGGCGACCGCTACGGCGTCCTGACCGAGAGGGTCATGGCGCTCTACGAGCAGGGGGAGTACGTCGCCGCACTCGCCCTGCTCCGGGCGGAGCGGGCCACCCTGCCGACGTACCGTTCCGACCTCGCGCACCTGGCCGCCTGCCTGCACGCCCGGGCCGGGGACCCGGCCGCCGCGCTGGCCGACCTGCGTGGCGCTGCCGTCGAGGGCGCGTGGTGGCACCCGCGACTGCTTCTCGAGGACGACGACCTGACGCCCGTTCGCGCGTTGCCGGGCTTCGACCGGGTCGTCACCGAGGCCGCGGCGCGCAGCGCGACCGCCCAGGCCGAGGCCCGGGCCCGGCCGCCGGTGGTCCGGCGGCCGGCCGGTGACCGGCCGGTCCGAGCCCTGCTGCTGGTGCTGCACGGCGCCGGGCAGGACGCGGCTCAGGCTGCAGCGCACTGGACCGCCGCGGTCGGCCACGGGCTGGTGCTGGTCGCCGTCGAGTCGACGCAGCTGAGCACCCCCACCTACCGCTCCTGGCCCGATCCGGAGGCGTCGGCCGCGGACGTCGCCGCCGCACTGGCGACCCTTCCGGACCCGGATCGGCGGCTGCCTGTGGTGGCGGGCGGCTTCTCCACCGGCGGGCGCGCGGCCCTGTTGTGCGCGCTGTCAGGGCAGCCGGTCCCGGTCGCCGGTGTGGTCGCGGTGGCGCCGGCGGTCTGGCCGGACCAGACCGCCGGCGCTTCCCACCGGCCCCGTGGGGTCGTCGTCATCGGCAGCCAGGACGACCTGCTCCCGACCACGCGGGAGGCGGTCGGCCGGCTGCCGGACGTACGCCTCGAGGTGGTCGACGGGCTCGGCCACGACTACCCCGGCGACTTCGACCACTGGCTGCCCGCGGCGATCGACGACGCGCTGGGTCAGCCGTAGCGGCGAGTCGCTTCAGACGTAGCGGCGCGTCGCCTCGGCCGCCACCGGGCAGCGGCCCTGCGGGCGCCCGCAGGCCCCGGTGTCGCAGAGCCGACAGATCCACCGGGTGGCGCCTGGGCCGCGCATCATCGCGACCAGCACGGTGGCCAGTGACCGCTCGAAGGCGGCGCGCTCGGCTGCGGGCTGGGCGCCCAGCGCAGACATCGCGTGGTCGAGCACCTCGGCCCGGGCCGCGGCCACCCTCGCCGCCGCCCGCCGCCCGGACGCGGTGAGACGCACGGCCGTGGTGCGGCCGTCCGGTCCCGGCAGCCGGCGGACGTACCCGGCGGCAGCCAGCCGGTCGACCAGCCGGACGGTGCCCGAGTGGGTGAGGCCGAGCACCTGGCGCAACAGGTCGACCGAGGGATCGTCGAGGAAGTCGTGCAGCGCGCTGAGCGCGGTCGCCGTCGTGAGGGACTGGCCCGAGGTCGCCGCGAGCTCGGCCATCCGGTCGGCGACGACCAGGCTCAGGGCGCCGAGCAGGTTGGCGGCACGGTCCACCGCCGTGGCCCTCGCTCAGCCCAGGTGGTAGTCGAGGGTGACCTCGGGCTCGCCGGCGAGCGGCGCCCGGAACGTCCCGGTGCCGGTCAGCCCGGCCAGCCCGTCGGTGCCCGACCCGGCGACCACCGTCCAGGTGCCCTCGGCGACCGCGCCGTCGTACGCGCCCTGGGTCGTGAGCAGGAAGCTGCCCTCGGCACCGCCGAGCGTGCCGGTCACCCGCTGGATGCCGACGTACTCGGCGGACTTCTCCGACGTGTACGCCATCAGCCAGGTCACCGAGCCCTCGCCCTCGATGTCGCCGCTGAAGGTCTGCGCGACCTCGGCCCTGGACAGCTTGGCGCGCGGCCCGAGCTCGGCGTAGACGTCCTCGTCCCAGCCGCTGATCTGGAAGGTGGCCTTGGCGGTGGTGCTCACGGCGCCTCCTCGTGCCGTCCGGGATGTCCCTTTCGGCCAACATATGTGTGCGGCACGCACATGTCCAGGCGGCACGCGTCAGGGCCGGGCCCGCTGGTGCGCGGACCCGGCCCCGTCGTCGGTGCAGGTGGTGCGGCTAGCCCTTCTGCCCCTTGGCCGCGGTGTTCGTCACCCGGAAGGTGTAGGCCGCGTCCAGGACGTCGAGATCACCGCTCGGCAGGTTCGAGATCACCGCGGTGAACGAGTCCTGCGTCGAGCACTTGACGAAGTCGGCCGAGATCGTCGGCCCGGAGAACTGGTAGATCCAGTACCCGTCCACCTGTGACTCGCCCTCGGAGTCCTCTCCCGGCGTGAGGTCACAGCCCGAGATCAATTGCACCGACCAGTCGTTGTCCTGGAGGCCGTTGGTCTCGAACCAGCCCGACTCCGACGAGACCGTCGCCGGTGCCCCGCCGACCTGCACGTCGTCGACGAACCACCCGGTGTCCAGGTAGGCGGCGTCGGTCGAGTACCGGAACTGGACGTCGGTGGTCCCCGCAGGCAGCGTCGCCTGCAGGTGGATGTACGCCGGCTCGTCGACGAAGTAGGCGCCGCCCGACGTTCCGGTCAGGCCGTTGCCCTCCTCGTTGTTGTCGTGCGGGTTGGTGTTCGTCGTGACCGTGGCACCCGAGTCGTCGGTGAGAGGCACGGTCTGCCACACACCGCCGACCTTGGCCTCGACGAAGCCGTAGTCCCAACCGTCCTCGATGAAGTACCAGGTCCAGAAGTCGAGGACCTGGCCACCCGCCACCGCGCTGTCGACGCCGAGCACATGGTCGGACTGGCTGGCGTAGCCGGCGTACCAGTGCAGCGGGTCGCTGTGCGGTGCCACCTGCGAGGTCTCCGGACCACTGAAGTCCAGCCGGAACGTCTTGCCGGGGTTGCGGAACGTCTCGTACGACGTCCCGAACGGCAGGGCGGTCTGGGCAGGCACCTTCGGTGAGTGCGCGAACCGGCCCTCAGGGGTCGACCCGTTGTACTGGCCGCGCTTGCCCCAGAACTCGTCGTTGGCGATGTCGATCGTCCAGCTGGTGAAGTCCGGGTCGCCGAAGTCGACCGCCTTGATGTCGTAGAGGTCCGAGCCCTCGTCGTCCAGGTAGACGGCGATCGACCAGTTCTTGAAGATCACGTCGGCGTCCGGGAGCACGGCGTCGGTGCCCGGGTGACCGGCGGCGTTGAACGCGTCGATCGCCGCCTGCACGCCGGCCGTGCCGTCGGCCGGGTTCTCGAAGATCTTCTTGATCAGCCAGTCACCGCCGGCGGTGTCATAGGCGAAGTCGGGCTCGTAGGTGCCGTCGCCGTTGCCGCCGGCCTGCTCCCAGAGGTACTGGAAGAACGTGTAGGCCGCTCCGTAGTTCTCCAGCCCGCCGGCCCAGCGAGTCAGCGACGTCTCGCGGTGGAACACCTGGTGGTAGGTCAGGTGCGAGCCTCCTACGTCGTAGCCGTTGAGGAAGATGGCGAAGTCGGCCAGGCCCTCGTCGACCCAGGACAGCTCACCGGGGTCGCTGTAGTTGTGCAGCAGGTGCTCGAGCTCGTGGGCGATGACGCCCTCGTAGAGCTCGGACCGGCCGCCGGGGTTGCCGCTCTGGTCACCGATCCGGTTGACCCAGTCGTAGGCGTCGATGGCCATGACGTTCATGCCGGCCTCGTCGATGTACTCCGGGGCGAAGTAGCCGGCGGTGTACGTCGTCTCCGCGCAGTCGTACATCCCGTCGTCGTGCAGGTCGTAGACGATCATGACCATGGCGTCACTGTCGGGGTCGCTCGGGTCGGCCAGGCCCGCCTCGCCGTAGTGCGCCTCGTCGATCGCCAGGATGTGGTCCTGGAGCTCGTCCCCCAGGTAGTCGATCTGCTCCTGGGTGATGACGTAGTCGCCCGGGTCCTTGTCCGCGCACGGGGTGAACTCGTCGCCCGGGTTCCAGTCCGTCAGGGGGTCCATGCTGCGGACGCCGGTCGGCTCCGTGCCCAGGGTGTACGCGGCAGGCACGTAGATGTAGATCGGCGTGCCGCTGGGCGCCTCGCCGACGTAGACCCGCTGGAACGACTCCTCGTACGAGCCGCCGGCGGCGCTGTCGTTGATGTCGAGCGTGATGACCGGGTCGCCGGGGTCCCCCGAGTTCGCTGCGCTGGCGCCGGTCGCCCCCAGACCGGCCATCGCGACCGCCGTGCCGAGCGCCACGACGGCGCCGACGACTGGCTTGAGTGATCTCCGCACTGCTGAGCCTCCTGTGTGCCCGGGCGCACCCGGTGGGGTGCTCCGTGACTACGTCGAGATGGCCCGATCGGGCCAGAGGTCACTCCACCAAGCCGGTGGACCGGCCCACCAGATCTGAGAAGGACACGATTCGATAACGGTCCGCGGCCGGTTCGACCCGTTATGAGCGGTGATGCGTGTCGTGTCGTCCGGTCCGGTGACGCTGCGCCGACAGATCGACCGCTGAGAGCCACCACTCGGCGAAGGCCTTCCCGTCCACCGCGGTGACCGCCCGCCGGCCCGCGCCGGTCGAGGTGACCGTGACACCGGGCCAGTCCAGGGCGGTGGCGACGGCGAGCGGGTCGTGCAGGAAGTGCAGGAGGTCGTCGGGCAGGCCGGTGTGCGCCCGGGCCAGCCGGGCGTGGTCGCGCAGCCGGGCGTACTGCTCCGCCTGCCGGGCCAGCAGCGCACCGACCGGCCCGGCCGCCCGCAGCCGCGGCAGGTGCGCCGCCCGCACGGAGGTGCGCAGGGTGTCGGCCAGCGTCACCAGGGTCAGGTCGCCCGCCGCCGCGAGCGCGGTGGCCGCCGCGTCCGGGTCGCAGGCCAGGTTCCAGTCCGCCTCCGGACCGTACGGCGGGAGGTCGCTCGCCGGGGGCCGCAGCCAACCGCCCATGACGACGACCCGCGCTCCCCCGATGAGCCCGGGCTCGATCCGCTCCAGCAGCGCCAGGTTGGTCAGCGGCCCGATGGCCACGACCGTGGCGCCGCGCCGGACCGACGACGCGAGCAGCTCGACCGCGGCCCCCGGCGGCGACGGTGCGGCCGGCAGGTCGGCCGGCCACAGCTGCGGCAGCGGGTCGAGGCGCCGCCCGTCCAGCGTGGTCTCGGCACCTGCGGCCACCAGGACGTGGCCGAGCCGGAGCAGGTCGAGGCAGTGGCGGGCGTAGCCGGCGCGGACGCCCCCCGGGTCGACCGTCGTGGTGACCGCGAGCAGCTCGGCGTCCGGCCGGCCGGCGACCATGGCGAGCGCGGCCAGGTCGTCGGGGTCACCCCCGATGTCGGTGTCGACGTGCAGCCTCCGCACCGGGCCACCGTAGGCTCCGGCGGGCCGGCCGGGAGCCGCCCGTCCCGGCACCGGAGGTGACATGGCCGGCTTCGACGAGGCGACCGCCCTGCACCCGGTCGGCGACGGCACCTTCGACACCTTCGACGCCGAGCTCGACGGGTCGTGGAGCATCGGCGGCAAGCTCAACGGCGGCTACCTGCTGGCCCTGCTCGGCCGGGCGGCGTGCGTCGCCGTGGGCAGCGAGGGGCACCCCCACCCGGTAGCGGCGAGCGCCCACTTCCTGCACGCGCCGGACCCGGGACCGGCCCGGGTCGAGGTGGCCGTCCTGCGGGCCGGCCGGACGCTCGGCCAGGTGCGCGCCTCCCTGCACGCCGGCGGTCGGCACTGCGTCGAGGCCGTGGTGTCGGTGGGCGCGCTCGACGGCGGGACATGGTGGGACGGCGTCCCGCCGGTGGAGCTCCCCGCGATCGAGAGCTGTCCCCGGTTGCCGGTCCAGGGGCCGGGCTTCGAGGTCCCGCTGATGGCCGTCGTCGCCGAGCACCTCGATCCCGCGGTGATGGGCTGGGCAGTCGGGCGCCCCAGCGGGGCGGGCGAGCTGCGCGGCTGGGCCGCCCATGCCGAGGGCCGCGAGCCCGACCCGGTCTCCCTGCTGATGTTCGCCGACGCGCTGCCGCCCGCGACGTTCGACCTGGGCAGCGCCGGCTGGGTGCCGACGCTCGAGCTGACCTGCCACGTCCGCGCGGTGCCGGCCCCCGGCCCCGTCGTCGTCCGGCAGCGGGTGCGCCATGTCTCGGGCGGCCGAGTCGACGAGGAGTGTGACGTCTGGGACTCGACCGGCCGGCTGGTCGCGACCGGGCACCAGCTCGCCGGAGTGCGGATCCCCGAGGGCCAGGCACCGGCCACCCGCCGCTGACCGACCGCACGGGCGCAGGATGGGCGGCATGTGGCGGACGACCGACCTCACCCGGCTGCTCGGCTGCGACGTACCGATCGTGCAGGCGCCGCTCGGCGGCGGGCCGGGAACGCCCGAGCTGACCGCGGCCGTGAGCACGGCCGGCGGCTTCGGGGTCATCGGCGGCGGCTACCTGGACCCCGAGGACC
>Ga0210113_1000244_pt1 | contig 13218 bp, 12 predicted proteins | sample MayberryNW_Catta_5_FD_185523 | JGI IMG/M metagenome (GOLD analysis project Ga0210113, IMG submission 185523) | Wetland microbial communities from San Francisco Bay, California, USA, that impact long-term carbon sequestration -... | ecosystem: Environmental > Aquatic > Marine > Wetlands ...
CCGGTGGCGCACCGACTGCAGCACCTCCAGGCCGTTGCGGCCCGGCAGGTTGACGTCGAGGAGGACCAGGTCCGGACGGTGGGTGTTGATCGCCGTGACCGCCCAGTCACCGTGCGAGCAGCCGATGACGTGCACGTCCTTGCGCTCGAACCAGTCCTTGAGCGTGAGCCGCCAGGCGTCGTCGTCGTCGACGACGAGGACGTTCACCATCCCGGACTTCCGGCGTCGTCCATCTGGCCCCCTGTGTCGCCGGCACTCGGCCCGGCGTCTTGGGCGTGCAGCCGTGGTGGTCCCTCGTCGCCGCGCGTCACGGCCGCGGCGGCGCCGCGCTAGCCGGCGCTGACGTCGTTGTCCGTGCGGATCTCGCTGATCGGCTGGCGCCACGCGAGCCCCCAGCTGAGCGCGCCGCGTGACGCGTCGACCCGGGCGGTGCGCAGGCGTGCGCGGAGGCGTTTCGCCAGCTCGCGCTGGGCGCCGTCGGCATGGATCAGACCTTCGAGCGTGCAGGCGACGGTGGCGCAGAGGCGGTCAGGGGCTTCGGCGTCGACGCGCACGACGGGCGGCGGCACGGCCCGGAGGCCGGGAACGTCGAGAACGGCGCGATCGGTCTCGTCCTGGAGCATGGCCTGGAGCTCGTCCGCCTCTTCCTGCGCGCTCACGGATAGCCGGAGGACGATGCGCCGGGTCACGAGACGACCGGTGTGCGATGGATCGGGGACTGGCGAAGCATGCCCGGAGGCGAGGCAATGCCTGTGCCACGCCGGCGCGGGGCGAAAGGTCCGTGAGTCGGCGGCGAGTGGGCCGCCTGGCGCGCTCTGGCGCCGCGACGAACACGACAAGGTGTCGTCCCGACGACATGCTGTCGGCGCGACGCCGACACGCCACCGTCGATGCGAGAGTCGCCGGGGACGCGAAGGGCCGACGATCAGCGGAGCAGGCCGAGCACGCGCTCGGCCGCCGTCGCCACCGCCCGGTCGACGACGTCGAGCTCGTCGGGCTCGAACGCCTCCAGCACGTGGTCGGGCACGTGCGCCCTGTGCGCCGGCCGTCCGATGCCGATCTTCACCCGCCGGATGTTGTCGGTGCCGAGCGCCTCGATCACGGACCTGACGCCGTTGTGGCCGCCCGCGCTGCCGCGCAGCCGCGTGCGCACCTTGCCCAGCTCCATGTCGATGTCGTCGTACACGAGGATGAGATCGTCGGCGTCGCCGCCGAGCGCGTGCAGGACGCGCCGAACGGTCGGACCACTCACGTTCATGAAGCTCTGCAGCTTCACGAGATAGAGCGTCTCGCCGCGCCAGCTGGCGCGCGCCACGTGGGCGCCGCCCTCGGGGTGAAAGGCCTTCTTCAGCTGGCGGGCGAGCGCCTCGACCACGCGGTGCCCGATGTTGTGGCGGGTGTCCCGGTACTCCGGGCCCGGATTCCCGAGTCCCACCACGACATGGGCCACGCGCGTCGGTTACTTCTCGGGCTTCTTCGCGGGGGCCTTCTTGGCGGCGTCCCCCTCGGCCGCGGCCGCCTCTTCCTTCGGCTTGCGCTCGGTCAGCACCTCGGGCTCGGCCGGCGTCACCGCCGCCGTCGCCACCGGCGCGGCGACCTCCTCCGCCATCGGCGGCGACACCGTCGCGACCGCCTGGCCGGGATCGTTGATGATGCGCACGCCCTCGGGCGGCCGGAGGTCGCCCACCGTCAGGACGTCGCCGATGGCGAGGGCGGTGACGTCGGCGTCGATGCGTTCGGGAATGCTCGTCGGCAGGCACGACACCTCGAGCTCGTGCAGGACGAGGCTGAGGATGCCCTTGGTGTCCTTCACGCCGATGGCCTCGCCCACCGGATGGACCGCGACGCGCACGGTGATGGCGCGATCGGCGGAGACCTCCTGCAGATCCACGTGCAGCAGCGCGTCCGACACCGGGTCGAACTGCATGTCGCGGATGATCGCCATCAGGCCGGCGCGGTCGCCGTCGCCGTCGAACTTCAGGGACAGCAGCTGCGTCGAGCCCTCGTGGCCGTGGATGATGCGCAGCACGGCGCGCGGGTCGACGGTGATGGCCTGGGGGCTGGCGCCGCCGTACAGGATGGCGGGCACGGCGCCGGCGCGGCGCAGCTTGCGGACGACCGACTTGCCGGTCCCCTCGCGCCGCTTGATGGTCAGCTCTTGCATGTTCATCGCTCTCGCTCCTTCACACGAACAGCGTCGATACCGATTCTTCGTCGTGGATCCTGCGGATCGCCTCGCCGAGCAGCGGGGCCACCGTCAGCACGGTCACGCGCGCGGCGCGCTTGCCCTCGGAGACGGGGATCGAGTTCGTCACCACGATCTCCTCGAGCGGCGAGGCCTTGATACGCTCGACGGCGGGGCCCGACAGGACCGGGTGCACGCCGCAAGCCAGGATGCGCCGCGCCCCCTCGCGCTCCAGCGCCGAGACGGCCTGGATCAGCGTGCCCGCGGTGTCGATCATGTCGTCGATGACGACGGCGTCCCGGTCCGCGACGTCGCCGATCAGGTGCATGGCGACCGCCGCCCCGGGCTTGTCGCGCCGCTTGTCGATGATGGCGAGGCTCGCGTTGAGCCGCTTGGCGATGGCCCGCGCGCGCTCCACGCCGCCCGCGTCCGGCGACACGATGACCGGCTGGCTCAGGTCCTTCTTGCCGAGGTAGTCGATGATGACGGGGGCCGCGAACAGGTGGTCCACCGGGATGTTGAAGAAGCCCTGGATCTGCCCCGCGTGCAGGTCGAGGGCCAGCACGCGGTCGACGCCGGCGGCCTCGAGCAGGTCCGCCACGAGCTTCGCCGAGATCGGCACCCGCGGCTGCACCTTGCGGTCCTGCCGCGCGTAGCCGTAGTACGGCAGCACGGCCGTGATCCGGTGTGCCGACGCCCGCTTGAGGGCGTCGATCATGATCAGCAGCTCCATCAGCGTGTCGTTGACGGGCGGGCACGTCGGCTGGATCACGAAGACGTCGGCGCCGCGGACGTTCTCGTTGACCTGGACGTAGACCTCGCCGTCGGAGAACCGCGTGACCTCGGCGTCCGACAGCGGCACGCGGAGGTACTGCGCGATCTCGTCGGCCAGCGGCCGGTTCGCATTGCCCGTGAAGAGCTTCAGCTCGTAGGACATCAGCGCCTCGCCCTCGTCGATGTGGCAGGGGCGGGAGGATTCGAACCTCCGAATACGGGATCCAAAGTCCCGCGCCTTACCGCTTGGCCACGCCCCTTCATCCCCGTCTCGCTCCGTTCGCCACCAGCCGCACGGCCGGACCCGTGAGCGTCCGCACCGCCCAGCACTCCCACGAGCCGCGCGCCACTCGCGCGCGGATCTGGCGTGCCTGCTCGTGCGAGCGGGCCACGCCGAACACCGTCGGACCGCTGCCGGACATCAGCGCCCCGAGCGCGCCCGCCGCCAGCAGGGCGGCCCGCATCCGGGGGATCTGCGGAAAGACCCCGGACGCCACCGCCTCCATTCCATTGTAGAGGCTCGCGGCGACGCGGGCCGGGCCTCGCCTGAGGCTCCTGGCCAGCGCCCGGGTGGCCGTGCCGTCCGAGTACATGGCCGGGGTCAGCCGGCCGTACATCTCCGCCGTGCTGGCCGGGAACCGCGGGTTCACGAGCACGAGCGCCAGGGAGCGGCCCTGGAGCGGCTCCACCTTCTCGCCGCGGCCGGTCGCCAGGGCGGCGCCGCCCCGGAGAAAGAACGGGACGTCGGAGCCGAGGCTCGCCGCCACGTCGTCCAGCCGCTCGAGGGGCCATCGCAGGCTCCACAGTCGATTGAGACCCAGCAACACCGCCGCGGCATCGGCCGAGCCTCCACCGAGCCCGGCCGCCACCGGGATCCGCTTGTCGAGGCCGATCCGTACGCCCTGACCGAGGCCGGCCGCCTCCCGCAGCGCCGCGGCGGCCCGGAGCGCCAGGTTGCGGCCATCGGTCGGCACCTCGACGGAAGTGCTCCGCAGCTCGAGGTCGTCGGCGTCGTCGAGGGTGATGCGATCGGACAGGTCCACCGCCTGCATGACGGTGGCGATCTCGTGATAGCCGTCGGCACGCTTGCCCAGAACCTCCAGGGTCAGGTTCACCTTGGCCGCGGTTCTGAGCACGAGGCGACGGGCGCTTCCCGACCCCTTCGACAAGGCACGTCAGGCTAACATGCAGCCCTGCCTCGGTCAACGGATGCTGTGTGTTTTCGCGTCCTTGGGCGGCGTCAGGACGAACCGCTCGGGCTCGACGCCGTCGTTCAGCGCCAGCGAGCGATAGCGCAGCCTGGCGGTCACGTAGCCCTGGCCGGCCGACACGTCGAGGCCGGTCAGGCTGCCGTCCTCGGCGCGAAGGAACCGGACGATGGCCTCCGCCCGTCCGCCGACGACGTTGACGCGATGGACGACCCCGGTCGAGAAATCCATCCAGACGCGCTGCTCGTGGTACCGGCCGATGAGGTTCACGGACGGACCGTCGGCGTCGGGCGCGAAGATCTCCGCCACCCGGAGATCCTTGGGCGGCACCACGCGGCCCGACAGGACGGCGACGAGGTCGTCCGGCTCGAACGGCAGGCTGAGCACGTCGGCGGCCGTCTCCACGGTGGCCGGTCCGGTGGTCACCTCGTTGGTGGTGGCGTTGTAGGCGACCAGCCGGCCCTCGTTCACGGCGACGAGCAGGAAGGGCTGGCCGAACGGCGAGATCGCCTCGAACCGCAGCGAGGTCGGCCGCTTGGTCAGGAGCACGCCGGTGAAGTGCTGGCGCTCCGAGCCCCTGGTCATGGTGATGTCGGTCAGGGCCCGCATGTCCGAGAACTCGTGCCAGCGGCCCACGAGCAGGTCGATGGCCCGACGGGCGTCCTCGGAGATGGGCGTGCGCGGCGGCGGCGGCGCGATCGTGCAGCCGGCGAGGAGCCCGGCGACGAGGGCGCTACTGAGAAGCCTTCGAGCGCTCACCCTGAACACGGCGAAGCCGGGACCTCGTGTCCTGGATCTTCTTGGCCACGCCCTCCGCGTTCGGGTCGAGCGCGAGCGATTTCTCCCAGGCGAGGAGGGCGTCCTCGTCGAAGCCGTTCTTGGCATAGGCGTCGCCCAGATGGTCGTAGATGACCGGATCTTCCTTGGCCTTCTCCACGGCGCGCTTCAGCTCGCGGAGCGCGTCCGGGTAGCGGCCCTGCTGGTAGTACGCCCAGCCGAGGCTGTCGATGAAGTAGCCGTTCTCGGGCTCGAGCTCGAGCGCCTTCTTGATGAGCGTGACCGCCTCGTCCAGGTTCTGGCCGCGCTCGGCGAACATGTAGCCGACGTAGTTGTACGCCTCGGCGTGCTTGGGGTCGAGGGCGATGACGCGGCGGAAGGCGCGCACGGCGTCGTCGAACTTCGCCTGCTTCTCGAGGACGACGCCGACCTGGAACTGCAGATCCCGGTGCTTGGCGTCGAGACCGAGTCCTTCCTGGAGCGTCTCCAGCGCCCGGTCGTAGTCCTTGGCGCGGAAGTAGGCGGTGCCGAGGTACAGGAACAGCTCGGGCCGGCGCGGCTCGAGGTTCACCGCCTCGCGCAGGATGGCGATGGATTCGTCGTAGCGCTTGGCGCGCCCGTGCAGGAAGCCGAGCTGCACGCGCGCGTCGATCGAGCGCGGGTCGGCGCGGAGGATGCGCTCCAGCTCGACCCGGGCGTCGGCGTCCTTGCCGGCGTCCATGTAGGCCGTGGCCAGGAAGTAGCGCGCCCGGAGGTTGGTGGGCTCGAGCATCACCACCCGCCGGAAGGCGTCGATGGCCCGGTCCCACAGCTTCTGCTCGTAGAACACGGCGCCGAGCTTCATCCACACGCGCGCGTCGCGCGGCGCCATCTCGGTGAGCTGTTCGATCTCCGCCTGCGCCTCCTGGTAGCGGCCGAGCCGGATGAGCAGGTCGCCGAGGCGCTCCACGAACGCGGGGTTGTCCGGGTTCGACTTCACGGCCTGCCGATAGGTCTCGACGGCCTCGTCGGCCCGGTGCCGGGACTCGTAGACGTAGCCGAGCGCGGTCCAGGCGCCGTCGTGGTCGTTGTCGAGCTCGACGGCCTTCTTGAGCCGCGCCAGCGCCTCGTCCCAGCTCTCGGTCTCGATGGCGAGGCGGCCGAGCAGGAAGTGCGCCTGCGCCAGCCGGGGCTGCCGGTCCACGAGCCGGAGGAGCACCGCCCGCGCCCGGTCGTAGGCCTTCTGCTCCACCTGGTAGCGCGCGAGGGTCAGGTAGGCGTCCTCGCTGTCCGGGTTCAGCGCGATCACGCGCTCCAGCTCCGCCTCGGCCTCCGCGTACTGCTTCTGGGCGCGCAGCAGCTCGGCCAGCGTCAGGTGCGGCTGGATCTCGTCCGGCGCCAGCTGCACCGCCTTGCGCGCCGCGACCAGCGCGTCCGCCGGCTGGTCGGCGCGGACGAGCCACTGGGCCAGCTGCATCCACAGGAAGGCCGAGTCGGGGTCCCGCTTCAGCGCGTCCTGCAGCAGGGGCACCGCCTCGCGGAACCGCCCGGCGTGCACCAGCATCTGCGCGGCCGCGTAGTCGTAGTAGGCCTCGGCCTGCGGGTCCTTCGTCATGAGCGGGAGGCGCCGCGGCGGGCCGTCGCCGTCCACGGCCATCGTGGTCGGGCGGGACACCGACACGCACCCCGCCGTCGCGAGCATCAGCAAGAAGATCGCGGAGCCCCGGACGCGGTTCATCGTGCAGTTCCTCGTGCACCGACCGGGAACCGTCGCGCCGTGGTGAGCAACCGGCGGACGACGTCGGCCAGGGCAGGATCGGAGATCGCCGAGGCCGCCTCGTCGATGTCGCGTCGGTCGTCGTCGGTGGGCGCCGTCGCGCGGCGCTCGCGACGCTCGGGTCGCGACCGAGGTTCGGCCTCCAGCGTACCAAGCGTGAAGCGAAGCGAGCGGACCGCCGGGGCCTGGGCGCCGAGCCGCGCGGTCAGCTCGGACGCGCGGAGGGTCAGCTCGTGCAGCCACGGCGAGTTGTCGGCGACCACGTGGAGACAGCCGTTGACGAGCGACTGCGGCCGGGTGCGCCGGGCCATCTCCGGGCCGACGAGGGCCGCCCACGCCTTGCGGATATGGTACTCCGGGAGCCGATCGGAGAGCTGTGGGACTGCGCTGAGGAGGACGTCGGCCACCACGCGAGGCGCTGCGCTCTTCATTTCCCCCGGTATTCTACACCCCCAAGTGGCTGCCAAATTGACTGCTTTCTGACCGACCTTTATAGTGGCCGTACTCATGGCAAAACCGCGCCGCGGGGACACGCTCGAGCTGTCCGTCGAGGACCTCGCCTTCGGCGGTGAGGGCGTCGGGCGTGCCGACGGCTACGTCGTGTTCGTCCGCGGCGGGCTGCCCGGTGACCGGCTTCGGGTCCGGTTGACGGACGCGCGTGGCCGGTTCGGGCGCGCCGCCATCGAGGAGGTGCTGGTCCCCGCGCCCGATCGCGTCGCGCCTCCGTGCCCCTACTTCGGCCGGTGCGGCGGCTGCCGGCTCCAGCACCTCGCCTACCCGGCCCAGCTCGCGTTCAAGGAGAAGCAGGTGCGCGACTGCCTGCAGCGCCTGGGGGGCATCGGCGAGGTCGCGCTGCGGCCGATCCTCCCCGCGCCCGAGCCCTACGGCTACCGCAACAAGATGGAGTTCACCATCGCGGGCACGCCTCCGGCGGTCGGCCTGCACGTGTTCGAGCGCTACGACGTCGTGCTCGACATCGAACGATGCCTGCTGCAGTCCGACACGATGAACGCGCTGCTCGACGAGTTCCGCCGGCAGGTACGCGACCGCGCGCTCTCGGTGTGGGATCCGCACACCGAGCGCGGGCTGCTCCGGTTCGTCATGATGCGAGAGGGGCGGAACACCGGAGAGGCCATGGTCAACGTGGTCGCCGCCGCCCCCGACGTCGAGACGCTCACGCCCGTCGCGGAGGCGCTCCACGCGCGGGCGCCGGCCACCGCCAGCGTCGTCCTGAACGTCAACGCCAAGAAGGCGAGCGTGGCCGTCGGCTCCGAGGAGCACCTGCTGTGGGGCCGCGAGCACATCACCGAGTCGCTCGGCGGCGTCGACTTCCAGGTCTCGGCGAACTCGTTCTTCCAGACGAACACGCGCCAGGCCGAGCGGCTGTTCGGCGTGGTCGAGGCGGCCTGCGAGCTCGACGGGACGGAGACGCTCCTGGACCTCTACGCCGGGACGGGCGCGATCAGCCTGCTGCTCGCGCGCCGCGTGCGGGCGGTGTACGGCATCGAGGTGGCGGCGGCGGCGGTGGCCGACGCCATCCGGAACGCGCGCGCCAACGGCATCGACAACTGCACCTTCCTGGCCGGGGAGGTCCGGCACGTGCTGCCCGAGCTCATGCGGCAGGGCGTCCGCGCCTCGGTCGTCGTGGCGGATCCGCCGCGGGCCGGCTTCCATCCGAAGGCGCTCCTCGCGCTCGCCGCGCTGGCACCGGCCCGCATCGTGTACGTCTCGTGCAACCCGTCCACGCTCGCGCGGGACGTCGCGGACCTGGTGCGCCATGGCTACCGGCTCGAGTGGGTGCAGCCCGTCGACATGTTCCCGCAGACGCCGCACATCGAGGCGGTCGCCAGGCTTCGCCGCGCGGCATGAGGACGTTCCTCGTCCGGCGACTGCTGCAGTCGCTGGTGGTGCTCCTCGGCGTCTCCTTCGTCGTCTTCTTCATCCTGTTCCTCACCGGCGACCCGGCGGCGGTCCTCCTGCCGCCCGAGGCCAGCGCCGAGGACATCCGCCTCTTCCGCGAGCGCATGGGCTTCGACGATCCGTTCTTCGTCCAGTACGGCCGGTTCCTCGCCGGCGCGCTGCGGGGAAGCTTCGGCGAGTCGATCCGCCACGGCGAGCCGGCCTTCGACCTCGTCGTCGAGCGGATGCCCGCGACCTTCGAGCTGGCCGGCGCGGCGCTGCTGATCGCGCTGTGCCTGGCCATCCCGGCCGGCATCGTCTCGGCGGTACGCCGCAACAGCGTCGTGGACTACGTCGCCACCGTGGTGGCGCTCCTGGGACAGTCCATGCCGACGTTCTGGCTCGGTATCATGCTGATCCTGTTCTTCTCCGTCCAGCTCCAGTGGCTGCCCTCCTCGGGCCGCGGCGAGCTGCGGCACCTGGTCCTGCCCGCCATCACCCTGGGGCTCTTCACGACCGCGCGCATCACGCGGCTCACGCGCTCCGGGATGCTGGAGGTGCTGAACCAGGACTACATCCGGACCGCCCGCGCCAAGGGCGTCGCCAACCCGCCGGTGGTGTGGAAGCACGCGCTGAAGAACGCGGCCATCCCCATCGTCACCATCGTCGGCATCGAGCTGGGGACGCTGCTGGGCGGCTCGGTGATCACCGAGACGATCTTCGCGTGGCCCGGCGTCGGCCGGCTCTCGGTGCAGGCGATCTACAACCGCGACTACCCCGTGGTGCAGGCGGCCGTGTTCCTGCTCGCGACGACGTTCGTGGTGGTCAACCTCTTCGTCGACGTGCTCTACACGTACCTCGACCCGCGCATCCGCCTCCGATGAGACATTCGATGCCGGTTCCGAGGCGCGCCACGGCTGGGCCGGGGCGCGTCCGAGCGATGGGGGTCTGGGGGCCATGTCGGGGCCCCCAGGATGGCGGTTGGGCGAACCCGAGGCGCGCCACGGCTGGGCCGGGGCGCGTCCGAGCGATGGGGGTCTGGGGGCCATGTCGGGGCCCCCAGCACAGACGATGAGCACCACGGCCCGGGCGCTGCCCCTCACCGAGGAGCTGAAACCTCCGTCGCGGGAGTGGGTGCTGTTCGTCCGACGCCTGGGACGGCGGCGCACGGCCCTCTTCGGGGCGGTGGTGGTGGCGATGGTCGTGGTGACCGCGCTGGCGGCGCCGTGGGTGTCGCCGTTCGATCCCCTCGAGCAGGACATCGGGCAGCGGCTGCGGCCGCCGGGCTGGCAGGACGAGGCGGGTCGCACGCACCCGCTCGGGACCGACCACCTCGGGCGCGACATCTTCGCCCGCGTGGTCCACGGCGCCCAGCCCGCCCTGCTCGTCGGCTTCGCGGCGGTCGCGATCTCCGGCGTGCTGGGCATGATCGCGGGCCTCCTCGCCGGCTACTTCGGCGGGCGCGTCGACGACGCGCTCATGCGCCTGGCCGACATCCAGCTGGCGTTTCCGTTCATCCTGCTGGCGATCGCGGTGATCGGCGTCCTCGGGGCGAGCCTGTTCACCATCATCGCCGTGATCGGGGTGTCGAGCTGGGTGGTCTACGCGCGCATCGTGCGCGGCGCCGCGCTGTCCCTCCGCGAGCGAGAGTTCGTGCAGGCCGCGCAGGCGCTGGGCGGCGGTGACGGCCGGATCCTGGTGCGCCACATCCTGCCCAACGTCTTCACGCCGTGGCTCGTGGTCGCCACCCTCGACATGGCGCGCGTGATCGTGATCGAGTCGGCGCTGTCGTTCCTGGGCCTCGGCGTGCAGCCTCCCGCGCCCACGTGGGGCGGCATGCTCGCCGACGGCCGCGTCTACATCTCCACGGCCTGGTGGCTGGCGACGTTCCCGGGCCTCGCGATCCTCATCACCGTGCTCGGCATCAATCTGTTCGGCGACGGCCTCCGCGACACGCTCGATCCCCGCCTGAAGATCTAGAGCCGCCGGGCGGCGTCGCGCGCGACGCTCCGCCGCCGGCGCCGCAGGAGCAGCACGGTGGCCACCGGCACCGTCACCCACAGCACCCCCGAGCCCACGCCGCTGGCGAGGTTGATCGCGATCACGAGGGCGCCGCCGGCGGCGGCGATCCACAGCAGCGCGGTCGTTGCGCCGGCGAGCGCGCGCCGCCAGCCGAGCCCGCCGACCAGCGCCGCGAACACGGCGCCCGTCGCGTCGAAGCCGACGTCGACGACGCTGGCGGTGCGCGAGGGCTCGGTCGCCTGGTGCAGCTCGTCGAGGCACGCCCAGCCGACGCTGAGGATCAGCGCCGCCCACGCCGCGGCCCGCGGCGAGGCCGCGCCGGCGCGGGTGAGCGTGACGAGCCAGAGGCCGGCGAGCACCGCGTACTCGACGACGTGCGCCGTCTTGCGCACGAGGCCGTGCAGCGCGTGGATCTGCTCCGGTGCGGCCCACGGCAGGAGCCATTCGAGGAGGGGACGAACGATGCTGCCGGTGTGCTCGGCGCTGAAATCGCCGCCCGAGAACCACATGATCGCCGCCATCCAGACGAGCGGAGGCAGCCAGATGGTGAGGCGGCTCACGCTCCTATGATACAGTCCTGCCGATGCTCGGCGAGATCCTGGACGATCTGCTGATCTCCGCCTCGACGGGCCCGTGCATCACCGCCACTCGCCACTTTCCCGCGCGCGACGCCGTGTACGCGGCGTTCCCGTCGACGATGGACGCGCGCATCGTCGAGGCGCTCCGTGCCCGCGGCATCGAGCAGCTCTACAGCCACCAGGCGCGCGCGTGGGATCTCGTCCAGGCCGGCCGCCACGTCGTCGTGGTGACGCCGACGGCCTCGGGCAAGACGCTCTGCTACAACCTCCCCGTGCTGCAGGCGCTCGTGCACCAGCCGGACGCCCGCGCGCTCTACCTCTTTCCCACGAAGGCGCTGGCACAGGACCAGCTGGCCGAGCTCGAGCAGCTCGCCAAGCAGCTGCCCGAGATGCGGATGTTCACCTACGACGGCGACACGCCGCAGGATGCCCGCCGCGCGGTCCGCGCCCGCGCCAACCTGGTGCTGACCAATCCGGACATGCTCCACTCCGGCATCCTGCCGCACCACACGAAGTGGGCGGTGCTGTTCCAGAACCTCCGGTACGTCGTGATCGACGAGCTCCACGCCTATCGCGGCGTGTTCGGCTCGCATCTCGCCAACGTGCTGCGCCGGCTCCGCCGCATCTGCGCGCACTACGGCTCGCGGCCGCAGTTCATCATGGCCTCGGCGACGATCGCGAACCCGGGCGAGCTGGCGTCGCGGCTCACCGGCGAGCCGGTGGAGGAGCTGGCCGAGAGCGGCGCGCCGCGCGGCGAGAAGACGTTCCTCTGCTACAACCCGCCCGTGGTGAACCCCGAGCTGGGCATCCGGGCGCCGTACCTCGGCGAGGCCGCGAAGCTGGCCGTCCGCCTCCTGCGCGAGAAGATCGCGACCATCGTCTTCGCGCAGAGCCGGCTGTCCACCGAGGTGCTGCTCACCGCCGTCAAGAGCGGCGTGGCCGACCGCGCCACCGGCGACTCCGGCATCGTGCGCGGCTATCGCGGAGGCTACCTGCCGACCCGGCGCCGCGAGGTCGAGGCGGGGCTCCGCGGCGGCGACGTGCTCGGCGTCGTCTCCACCAACGCGCTGGAGCTGGGCGTGGACATCGGGCACCTCGACGCGGCGGTGATGGCGGGCTACCCGGGCACGATCGCCTCGCTGTGGCAGCAAGCGGGGCGCGCGGGCCGCCGCTCGGGCGCCTCGGCCGCGATCCTCGTCGCCACCAGCGCCCCGCTCGACCAGTTCATGGTGACGCACCCGGACTACCTGTTCGGCACGCCGCCCGAGCACGCGCGGGTGAACCCCGACAATCCGTTCATCCTCGTGAACCACCTCAAGTGCGGGGCCTTCGAGCTGCCCTTCGAGGTGGACGAGCCGTTCGGCGACACCGACGTCCGCAAGCTCCTGGCCGCGCTGGAGGACGAGGGCGTGCTGCACCGCGCGGGCGAGCGCTACCACTGGGCGTCCGAGACCTACCCGGCCGACCACATCTCGCTGCGGACGGTGACCACCGACAACTTCCTCGTCATCGACACCACGGCGCGGGACGCCGCGCAGACGAAGAAGCGCCAGATCATCGCCGAGGTGGACTGGGGCAGCGCGTTCGCGACGATCTACCCGAAGGCCATCTACCTCGTCGAGAGCACGCCCTACGAGGTCCAGGAGCTGCGCTTCCGGGAGGATGAGGAGAAGGTCGCCTACGTCAAGCGCGTGAACGTCGACTACTTCACGGACGCCATCAGCGCGAAGGGCGTCTGGATCCTGCAGCGCTTCGAGGGCCGCCGGCACGCCGCGTATCTGGCCGAGCAGGGCGAGGTCCTGGTGGCCGAGAAGGTCGTCGGCTTCAAGAAGATCAAGCTGGGGACGCTCGAGAACGTCGGCTCGGGCGAGGTCGAGCTGCCGCAGCAGGAGATGCAGACGACGAGCGCCTGGCTCACGGTGCCGCCGGAGACGCTGGAGCGCGTGAGCCGCTCGCGCGAGGAGCTGATCGACGGGCTGCGCGCGGTGACGTACCTGCTGCACCACCTGGCGCCCATCT
>Ga0210113_1000245_pt1 | contig 13192 bp, 11 predicted proteins | sample MayberryNW_Catta_5_FD_185523 | JGI IMG/M metagenome (GOLD analysis project Ga0210113, IMG submission 185523) | Wetland microbial communities from San Francisco Bay, California, USA, that impact long-term carbon sequestration -... | ecosystem: Environmental > Aquatic > Marine > Wetlands ...
GGCTGTTTCCCCTCGCCTGCACCCGCGCCGCCGTCGCGAGCGTCAACCGGGCCGAGCGCCAGCCGGCCGTGCTCTACGTGCATCCGTGGGAGCTCGATCCGGACCAGCCGCGGCCGCGAATGTCCTGGGCGCAGCGATTCCGCCACTACACCGGCCTCCGGACCGCCGAGCGCAAGCTCCGCGCGCTGCTCGCCGAGTTTCGCTTCGCGGCCATCGAGACGGTCTTCGACCAGGTCCGGCCGGCCCGGCGGGCCGCCGCCCGCGCGTCCTAGGAGAGCGCGATGCGGATCCCGCCCGTTGCCGGGGTGCTGCCGCCCCCGCCGTCCGGCACGGAGGCCGCGGCGTGAGCGCTCCCCCGTTCGCGGTGGGAATCGCCGGCGGCAGCGGCAGCGGCAAGTCCGCGCTCGTGCGCGCGCTGGCGGGCAGCCTGGGTCCCGAGCGCGTCGCCTCGCTCTGCTACGACGCGTACTACGCGGACCGCGGGGATCTGCCGGCGGCCGAGCGGGCGGCGCTCGACTACGACGTGCCCGCCGCGCTCGACACCGAGCTCTTCCTCGCGCACCTGGCGGCCCTGCGCGACGGGCAGCCGGTGCGGCCCCCGCGCTACTGCTTCAGCACCCACCGCCGCATCGGCGTCGACCACCCGGTCGAGCCGCGGCCGCTCGTGCTCGTGGAAGGCATCCTCCTCCTGCACGACCCGCGGGCGCGCGCGCTGCTCGACCTGTCGATCTTCCTCGACGTCCCGGACGGGACCCGCCTGGCCCGCCGCATGGCGCGCGACGTCGGCGAGCGCGGGCGCACACGGCGGTCGGTGCTCTCCCAGTACGAGGCTACCGTGCGCGGCGCCCACGCCCGCTACGTCGAGCCGACGAAGCCGCTCGCCGACCTCGTGCTCCTCAACGTGGGCCGGCTGGACCGCGTGGCGGAGGTGGCGGCGACGGTGATCCTCGACCGCGCCGCCCGCCGGCCGGCGCGCGCGGCGGCGGCATGAGCGCCTTCGCCCTCTGCCGCGATCCACGCCACGACGGGATCCTCCGGCGCGTCGTGGACGGCTGCGCCGAGTTCCTCGCCGACCGCGTGCCCGGCAAGCTCGTCGCGCTCGTGCTGACCGGCAGCTTCTCGCGCGGCGAGGGCACCGTCCTGCCGCTGGAGGGGCGCCTCCGCGTGCTCGGCGACATCGAGTTCCTCGTCGTCGTGCCGGGCGCGGTCCACTACCGCGCCTCGCGCCGCCACGCGCCGGCCTGGGCCCGCGAGGCCAGCGCGCGCCTGGGCGGAGACCACGTGGCGGTCGACATCGAGTTCGGCCCCGTCGGCGCCGACTACTTCCGGCGGAAGGCGCGGCCGTCGATCTTCGTCTACGACCTCGCCACGCACGGCAAGGTGGTCTGGGGCCCCGACGTGCTGCGCGAGATCCCGCGCTTCGGGCCCGAGCGCATCCCGCGGGAGGACGCGGTGCACCTCGTCTTCAACCGGACCATCGAGCAGCTCGAGTCCTACGACCGCCTCGACGGCCTGGCGGGGGAGGCGCTCCTCGACGTCGCCTACCAGCGCGTGAAGCTGGTGCTCGACCTGGCCGGCTCGGCGCTCGCCTTCGCGGGCGTGCACGCGACCTCCTATGCCGACCGCCCGGCGGCGTTCGACCGGCTGCTGGCGCGCACGCCCGCGCTGGCCGCCCGCCTGCCCGCCGGCTTCGAGCACGAGCTGGCGCACGCCGCGCGCGCGAAGCTGAGCCCCGACGAGGAGCCGCTCCTGCCCGACGGCCGGGCGGAGATGCAGCGGGCGTGGCTCCGGGCCCGCATCGCCGACGGCGCGCCGACGCTCGCCGCGTTCCTGACCTGGGAGCTGGAGACGCTGCTCGGCGTCCGTGCGCCGCTGCCAGGCCTGCTGGCGTGCTGGGCGCGCGCCCACCCCGCGGGGCGCCGCCTGCGCGAGTGGGCGAAGCTCGCGCTCCATCCCAACCGTGCGCCGCTGGCGCTCAGCCCGCGCCGCGCGCTCGCGCTCGCGCGGCACTCGACGCCGCGCGGGCTGCTGTACGCGGCCGGGGTCCTCGCCTACCTGGACCTGGCCGGCACGGAGACGCGGGTCGACGTCGGCCCGCTGCTGCCGCTGGCCACCGCCCCCCGCACGCCGGCGGAGGCGCGCCGGGCCGTCACCGCGCTCTGGCGCTGGTGCATCCGCAACAACTGAGGAGGCCCATGACGACGCCGCTGTCGATCTACGTGCTCGTGGACGCGCTCGGCTGGGAGGTCATCCGGGGACGCGCCTTCCTGGACGACGTCCTCACCGACCGTCGCTGGCTCACCACGATCCTGGGCTACAGCTCCGGCGCCATCCCGACGCTGCTCTCGGGCCGGACGCCCAGCCAGCACGGCCACTGGAACCTGTTCTACCGCGCGCCGGAACGCTCGCCCTTCAGGTGGACGCGGGCGCTGGCGCCGCTGCCCAGGCCGCTCGTCGAGAACCGTGTCTCGCGCCGCGTGCTGAAGGCGGTGGCGCGCCGGCTGTCCGGCTACAGCGGGTACTTCTCGCTCTACGACTACCCCGTCGCCCACCTGCCGCACTTCGACCTCACGGAGAAGCGTGACATCTACCAGCCCGGCGGCCTCGACTGCCCGTCGCTCTTCGACCGGATGCGCGAGCACGGCATCCGCTACGAGGCCTACACCTATCACACGCACACCGACGCGCAGATCCTCGATCTCGCGCCGCGCCGGGCCGCCGCCACCGAGGCCCGCGCGCTCTTCCTCTATCTGTCCGGGCTCGACCATCACTTGCACTTCCACATCCACGACGCCGACTCCGTGCGCGCCACCGTGGCCTGGTACGAGGCCGGCCTGCGGCGCGTCTGGGACGCCGCCACGCGCGCCGGGCGCGAGGTCCGCATGTTCGTCTTCTCCGACCACGGCATGACCCCCATCCGCTGGACCTGCGACGTCCGCCGCGACGTGGCGACGCTCGGTCTGTCGATCCCTGCCGACTACCTGCCCGCTTACGACTCGACCATGGCGCGCTTCTGGGCCTTCACCGACCGCGCGCGCCGGGCGCTGCGCGGCCTGCTGGCCGAGCACCCGAGCGGGACGCTCCTCACGGACGCGGAGCTGCAGCGGCTGGGCGTGTGGTTCGAGGACGGCCGCTACTACCACCTGCTCTTCCTGATGAAGCCGGGCGTCCTGCTCTGCCCCAGCGACATGGGCTCCGTCCGCTTCGCCGGCATGCACGGCTACCACCCGAGCGAGCCGACCGCCGACGCCGTGCTGCTCGCGAGTGTGCCGGTCGATCGCAAGGTGGACCATATCACCGGCGTGCACGCGGTCCTGCTCGAGGACCTCGGCATCGAGGCGCCCGCCGAGGTCGCGGCATGACGCCAATCGGCCTGCTGTTCGTGCTCACCTCGCCGGTGCGCGGCGGCGTGGAGGAAGTGGTGCTCGGCCTGCTCCAGCGCCTGGACCCGTCGGACTTCCGGCCGGCGCTGGCGGCGCCACGGGCGCTGCTCGACAGCTTCGCGGCCGACCTCCAGGGCGTGCGCGTCGACACCGAGGCGGTGCGCGCGGAGAGCTGGACGCAGCGAGCGGACGTGGCGCGCCTGTCCGCGTTCATCCGGCGCGTGCGTCCCCAGGTGGTCAACCCGCACCTCTTCCGCTCGATGGTGGTGGCGGCGCCGCTGGCGAAGTGGCATGGCGCGCGAGTCGTCGAGACGTACCACGGCCGGGAGGGCTGGCGCGGCAGCCTGCTGCGCGGCGGCTTCGTCCCCGACCGCGTGCTGTCGCACTTCGCCGACCGCGTGATCGCCGTCTCGGAGGCCGCGCGCGCCTTCCTCGTGAGCGGCAAGGGCTACCCCCGCGAGAAGATCGTCGTCGTCCCGAACGGGCGGGACCTCTCGACCTTCCGTCCCGGGGCCGGCCGCGAGGCGCTGCGCAAGGAGCTCGGCCTCGACCGCTCGGTACCGCTGGTCGGCGTCGTCGGCCGCCTGGAAGCGCAGAAGGGACACGCCCATCTCTTCGAGGCGTGGCCCTCGATCCTCGCCGAGTTCCCGGACGCGCGGCTGCTCGTCGTCGGCGACGGCTCCCTGCGCCCGCGGCTCGAGGCGCGCGCGCGGGAGCTGGGCGTGGCGGGCAGCGTGATCTTCACGGGGTTCCGCGCCGACGTCCCCCGCGTGCTGGACGCCATCGACATCCTCGCCCTGCCGTCGCTGTACGAGGGGATGCCGCTCACCGCCATCGAGGCCTCGGCCCTGGGCCGGCCGGTGGTGGCGACGGCGGTGGACGGCACCCCCGAAGTCATCCGGGAGGCGCGCACGGGACACCTGGTGCCGCCCGCCGATCCGCGCGCGCTGTCCCGCGCCATCCGCGCGCTGCTGCGCGATCCGGCGGCGGCCGCCCGCATGGGCCGCGCCGGCCGCGATTTCGTGCTCGATCGCTTCGATCTGGACCGGCAGGTCGCCGGCACCGCGCGCGTGTACCGCGAGGTCGCCGGCGTGACGCCGGCGGCGAGGCGCGCGGCGTGAGCCTCGCGCTCGCGGTGTTCTGGCTCTCGGTCGCCGCGCTCGGCTACACCTGGCTGGGCTATCCCGCCCTGCTGCGCCTCCGCGCACGGCGCCGGGAGCCGGAGCCCGTGCGCGGCGGCGCCGCGCCCGACGTCTCGGTCATCGTTGCGGCGTTCAACGAGGCGCGCTGCATCGTGGCGAAGCTCGACAGCACGCTGGCGCGGCAGCGGTACCCGCAGGACCGTCTGGAGGCGATCGTCGTCTCGGACGGCTCGACCGACGGCACCGACGCGCTGGTCGCCGCGTACCCGGACCGCCGCGCGCGTCTCATCCGCCAGGAGCCGCGCTCCGGCAAGTCGCCGGCGCTGAACCGCGGCGTGGCCGCCGCCCGCGGGGAGATCCTCGTCTTCACCGACGCCAACGCGCTGTTCGCGCCCGACGCGATCGCGCGCCTGGCCGCCCCGTTCGCCGACCCGTGCGTCGGGCTCGTGAGCGGCCAGGGCCTCTACGTGGCCGAGGGCGGCGACGCGCGCGTGGCGGCCGGCGGCTACGTGCGGTACGAGGCGGCCATCAAGGCGGGCGAGGCCGCGCTCGGCTTCCTCGCCGCTGCCGACGGCGCGATCTATGCCATCCGCCGGTCGCTCTACCGCGATCTCGACGCGGCCGAGGTGAACGACCTGCTCCATCCGATCCAGGCCGCGCTCGCCGGCTATCGCTGTCGCTTCGACCGCGGCGCGTACACCCTGGAGCCGCCGTCCGGCGACGCCGCGCAGGAGTTCCGCCGGCACGCGCGGATCATCGCCCAGGGCATGCACCTGCTGCGCGGCTGGCTCCCGGCGCTGGTGCGTGCCCGCCGGTGGCGCGCCGTCTGGATGCTGCTGTCGCACCGCGCCCTGCGCTGGCTGGGCGCGTTCTTCCTGGCGGGCGCCCTCGTCGCGAACGTGGCGCTGCTCGACCGCGGCGCGGTCTACGGCGTCGCGCTCGCGGGCCAGCTCGCCTTCCACGGCCTGGCCGCGGCGGGCTTCGTGGCCGAGCGTCTCGGCCGCCGGCTGGGCCCGCTCGCACTCCCCTACTTCTTCTGCACGGTCAGCGTCGCCGGCGTCGCGGGGCTCGTCCGCTTCGTCCGCGGCGGCGCGGAGGCGGTGTGGGCGCCCGCCGGGCAGGCGGTGGGGGAGCGCGCGGCGTGAGCGACGCGCCGAGCGTCCGCGCCGCGCTCGTCCGCAACACGATGTGGTATGGGCTGGTGACGATCTTCGGCCTCGCCGCCGGCCTCGTCATGTCCGTCGTGCTGGCGCGCGGCCTGGGCCCGGCCGCCATGGGCGACTACTCGTATCTCCTGTGGGCGCTGCGCGTGCTCACCGCCGTCGCCACGCTGGGCTGGGCGTTCGCGACCGCGCGCTACACGGCCGAGAGCCACGCGCGCGGCGACCGCGCGCGCGCCCGCGGCGTCATGGCGTTCTTCATGCGCGCCCAGCTCGTGACGACGCTCGTGGTGGCGACCGCCGTCGTCGTGCTGGCGCTCACGGTCGTGGAGGACCGGCTGCGCTGGCCGTTCGTCGTGCTCGCCCTCATGCTGTTCCCCGCGACGGTCGAGGCCGTCTACACGCACGCGGTCTACGGCGCACAGCGCTACGACCTCACCACCCAGACGAGCACCGTGAAGATGGCGCTGCACCTCGGGGCGTCGATCGTCGTCCTCGCCGCCGGCTTCGACATCCTCGGCCTGATCATCGGGCTGGCGCTCGGCTCCTCGGTGTCGTGCCTGATCCAGCGGGCGCGGGCGCGCGAGGTGCTCGGCGACACCGCAGAGGCGCCGTCGCGGACCCTGCGCGCGGACATCCGCGGCTACGTCGCCTCGCTGTCGGTAGTGGCCGTGCTGGACGCCCTCGTGCGCGACCGCTCCGAGCTCTTCTTCCTGCGCCTCTGGGCGCCGTCGGAGGAGATCGCGTTCTACAGCCTCGCCTTCGGCCTGGCCACGCGCGTGATGGTCATTCCCGAGATCGCGGTCGGCGCGCTGCTGCCGGCCTTCTCGGCGCTGCACGGGCGCGGGGAGCGCGCCGAGCTCGGCGCCGTGTACCGCAGCGCCATGCGCTACGTGGCGCTCTCGGGCCTGCCCATCGCGGCCGTGATGGGGGCGCTCGCGCCCGGCGTCATCCACTGGCTCTACGGCGCCGCGTACCAGCCCGCGGCGGCCCTGCTGAGCGCCCTCGTCGTGGTGGCCGTGATCGGGGCGCTACGGAAGGTCGCCTTCGCCGCCCTGCAGGCGGTGGGCGACCGGCACTGCGCGCTCACGGCCACCGGCCTCGCGGTGGTCCTGAACCTCGCGCTGGCCGCCGCGCTGATCCCCCGCTTCGGCACCACCGGCGCCGTGGCCGCCAACAGCGCCGCGCAGGTGCTGGCCGCCGCGTGGGCCTTCGGCGGCATGGCGAGGCGCCACGGCGGTCGGGTGCCGGCGCTCGACATCGCGAAGACGGCCGCCGCCTCGGTCCTGGTGTTCGTCGTCGTGCGCGCGGTCGCGGGCGACTCGCACGACATCGTCCGGCTCGCGCTGGCGGGACTCGCCGGCGGCGCCGTGTTCCTGCCCCTCCTCGTCGGCGCGCGCCTCGTGGGCGCGCGCGAGTGGGCACTGCTCGTCACCTCCACCCGGCGACTGCTGGCCCCGAGGGCCAGCAGCGCCTGAGCCAGCGGAGCCGCCATGCGCATCCTCGTCACCGGCGGAGCGGGCTTCATCGGCTCGGCCGTCACCGACGCCTACCTCGCCGCGGGCCACGACGTCGCCGTCGTCGACGATCTGAGCTCCGGCTCCACGGAGCACCTCGATCCGCGCGCGCGGCTCTACCGCGTCGACGTCCGCGACGCGGTGCTCGACGAGGTGCTCGCCGACGAGCGGCCGGAGGTCGTGAGCCACCACGCCGCACAGGTGAGCATCCGGCGCTCCGTGGAGGACCCGCGCGGCGACGCGAGCGTCAACGTGCTCGGCTCGCTGAACGTCTTCGAGGCGGCCCGCCGCCACGGGGCGCGGCGCCTGATCTTCGCCTCCACCGGCGGCGCGATCTATCGCGACGAGCGGCCGGGGGTGCCGGCCGACGAGGGCGGTCCGTGCCGGCCGCGCACGCCGTACGCCGTGGCCAAGTGCTCGGTGGAGCACTACCTCGACTACTTCAGCGCGACGTTCGGGCTGGAGGCGGTCGCGCTGCGCTACGCCAACGTCTACGGCCCACGCCAGGATCCGCACGGCGAGGCGGGCGTCATCGCGATCTTCGTGCACCGCATCCTCGCCGGCGTGGCGCCCGCCATCTTCGGCGACGGCGAGCAGGCGCGCGACTTCGTCTACGTCGGCGACGTGGCGGCCGCCAACTGCCGCGCGCTCGAGGCGCCGGCGCCGCCCGGCGAGGCGCTGGTGGTGAACGTCGGTACCGGGGTCGGGACGAGCGTGAACGCCGTGTGGCGGACGCTCGAGCGCATCGCGCGCTCGGGCCTCCGGGCCTATCGCGAGCCCGCCCGCTCGGGCGACGTCCGCTGGAGCGTGCTCGACCCCACTCGCGCGCGCCGTGTCCTCGGCTGGTCCGCCGGCGTCGGCGTGGACGACGGCCTGCAGCGCACGTGGGAGTGGTTCGCGGCACGCGCCGGCGGCAAGGCCGAGATGACATGAGAGCGCTCGTCGGCCGCCGGCCGCGCGTCGAGCTCGGTGGCGCCGTCCTGGTGGCCGCCCTCGGCGTGCTGTACGCGCCCGTGCTGCGCGCGCTGGCGGCACGCTGGGCGGAGGTTCCCTACTACAGCTACGGCTTCCTCGTCCCCGTCTTCAGTCTCTACCTGGCGTGGGATGCCCGCCACGAGCTGGCGCGCCGTCCCCTGGTGCCCTCCCCGGTCGGGGGACTCGGCCTGCTCGCCGCGGGCCTCGTCGTCCGCGCCGCCGGCGCGCTCGGCGGCAGCCTCACGATCCAGACGCTGTCACTGCCGCTCGTGGCGGCGGGGGCGCTCGTCCTGCTGCTGGGGCGCGCCCGCGCACGCGTGCTGGCGTTCCCCCTCGGGTTCCTGGCCTGCATGGCGCCGCTTCCGGACGGTGCGGTGCCGGCGCTGTCGCGGCCGCTCCAGCATCTCGCCGCGGGTGTCGGCGAGTGGATCCTCTGGTTCGTGGGCGTGCCGGTCAGCCGCGAGGGGCTCTACCTGGCCCTGCCGAGCGTCACGCTCCACATCACCGAGGCGTGCAACGGCCTCCGCTTCCTGCTCGCCATGCTGGTCGTCGGCGTCGCCTTCGCGGGGATGACGCAGACCGCCTGGCGCCGCCGGGCGCTCGTCGTCGCCGGCGCGCTGGCGGCGGCGCTCGTCGCGAACTGGCTCCGCATCGCCGGCACCGGGATGCTGGCGGAGCTCTACGGCCACGAGGCCGCGACCGGCACCGCGCACCTCGTCTGGGGCAAGCTGGTGTACGCGGGGATGCTCGTGCCCTTCGCCATGCTGGTCGTGGCGCTGAAGAGGTCGTCGTGACCGTCAGCGCCATCCTGCCGACGAAGAACCGGCCCGCGCTCCTCACGGAGACGGTGCGCGGGCTGCTGGCACAGTCGGTGGCGCCCGACGAGATCATCGTCGTCGACCAGAGCGTGACGGAGGACGGCCGCCGGCGCGTCCGCGAGCTGGTGGCGGCCATCCCCGTGCCGCGACGGCTGGCCCTGGTGTACGTCTGGGACCCCGCCATCAGCGGCGCGGCGGCCGCGCGCAACGTCGGCCTCGACCTGGCCCGCAGCGAGATCGTCCTGTTCGTCGACGACGACGTGGTACCGGCCGGGGACGTCATCGCGCGCCTGCTGCGGCACTACGCGCGTCGGCCCGACCTGTCCGGCATCGCGCCCGTCATCACGAACTACGCGCCGCCCGGGCGCCTGCTCCGGCTCGCCATCGCCGTGTTCTGCCGCGGGCCCTTCCGCGACGAGCGCCAGCCCGTTTACTGGCACTGGCGCGAGCACGCGGGCGCACTCGTTCCCGTGCGCATGTTCACGGGCGCCATGATGTCCTTCCGCCGCGCGGCGCTGCGCGGCGTCCGCTTCGACGCGCGCTATCGCGGCCCCTCGGTGGGCGAGGACATCGATCTGTGCTGGTCGCTCGGCGCGCGCGGGGGGCGGCTGGCGATCGCCACGGACGCGCGCATCGTCCACAACAAGGCGCCCCGGCCGGCGGCGCGGCCCGAGGCCGCGCAGATCACGAGCTGGGCGTTCCTCTACGACAAGCACGTCCGCAAGACGCCCGCCACGCGCGCGGCGTTCGCGTGGTACGTCGCCGGCCACCTGCTGGCCGCCGCGGTGGTCGCCGCACGCGAGCGGACGTGGGCCCCCGTGGCCTCCGCGATGGCGGGCGTGCGCGGCATCTTCACCGACTACGCCGGCTCGACGTTCCTGGCGCCCCGGGACCCGGCCGGGCCGCGGGACGTCGGATCCGCCGTGCCGGCGCGACGCTAGCCGGGCGCTACCGCCGGGGCCGGCGGCGGCGAACGACGCGGATCGCGGGCGACAGCGGCTCGAGCGGCGGCAGGACACCCCGCGCCAGTGCGTACCGGATCAGCGCCGTGTGGTTCTTCAGCCGCAGCTTCCGCATGACGTTGGCGCGGTGCGCCTCGGCCGTCCGGACGCTGATGGCGAGCCGTCGGGCGATCCGGGTACTGCTGTGGCCTTCCGCGACGAGCTGCAGCACCTCGCGCTCCCGGCCGGTCAGGGCCTGGTAGGGATCGGTGTGGCGCGCGGCCTGCGCCAGCCAGACCTGCACGTCGTCGGCCGACAGCGGCGGGCTCAGGTAGCGCCTGCCGAGCGCCACGCTGCGGATGGCGGCCACCAGCTCGCGCGCGCCGGCGTGCTGCGCGACGTAGCCGGCGGCGCCGTTGCGCAGCGCCTCGATCACGGACCACTCGTTGACGTCGCGGGAGAGCACGATGATCGCGGTCTGCGGCCAGCGCTGGTGCACCTGGCGCGTGACCTCGAGGCCGAAGAGGCTGCGAATGGCGGCGTCGAGGACGAGCACGTCGGGTCTCAGGCGCTCGACGGCAGGCACGACCGCCAGGCCGTCGTCGACCTCCCCGACGACGTCGAAGTCACGCTCGAGCTCGAGGAGACACTTGATGGCTTCCCGCACGACCGTGCGATCGTCGGCGAGGACGATCCGGGTGGCGCCCGCGGTCGGCGCCCGCTTGTCTTCTCTCGGCCTTTTCACGGTTGCGGTCAGGTCCACGGCTATCGGCCTCCACGGCCGCCCGGGCGGGACCCCGGAGAGAATGCGGTCACCCCGGCGGCACGTCTATTCGTACACGTACTTAGTGCAAGGCCGGGACCAGGGGCGTCGTGGAGAACGATGGTGTAGATTGCGGAGATTCTTTACCGCGCGGCACGACAGGACGGCCGATGCGACAGGGACTTACGCGTGGCACGGGCTTCGCAGCCACCGAGCCGAGCGGGACAATGGTCAATCCAGGGAAAGCGCGGTCTCGCCGTCCAAACGGCGCCGCCGCCGGCCACGGCGGCGCGCCCGTCCACGTGCTGATCGTCGAGGACCACACCGACACGCGCGAGGTGCTGGAGACGCTTCTCCGCACCGAGGGCTACGAGGTGACGCTCGCCGCGGACGGGGTCGAGGCGCTCGAGCGCTACCGCGAGCGTCCCGCCGACGTCGTGCTGATCGACGTGTTCATGCCGCGCAAGGACGGCATCCAGACGATCGGCGAGCTCCGGCAGGAGTTCGGCGAACCGCTCTGCATCGCCATGTCGGCCGACGGAGACCCCACGCGGCGCAGCGCGCTGGATCGCGCGCGCGAGGCCGGGGCGCGGCTCGCGCTGCGGAAGCCGATCGAGCCGTGGGTACTGCTGCGGACGCTGGAGGGCGCCGTGGCCGGACAGCGGGCGCTCGACAATCCGACCGTCGCCGGCTGAGCCGCGCTCAGCGGATCAGGTAGCGCTTCACCTCGTAGGGCCCGAAGGTCGTCTCGAACCCCTGCCGCCCGACGCCCGGCGCCGGCGCCTGCGCGTCGAGGTCGACGATCCCGGTCGCGGGCGCGGCGAGCGTCCACGTGACGCGGGCGGGCGCGGCGCCGGTGTTGTACGCGAAGAGGTAGCGCGCGCCGTCCGGCATCCGCTTGCCGAGCGCGCGCACCGCCGGCGAGGAGGCGCGCGCGACGTCGGCGTCGGGCGCCAGCAGCACGGGCTCGAGCGCCCGGAGCTCTCGCGTCAGCCGCACGAGCTCCGCCCAGCGCTCCTCGCGCTGCGCGGGGTCCTTCACCCAGGCCAGGCCCTTGTCGCCGTACGACCAGTACAGCAGGCCGCGCGCGCCCTCGATGATCGCCATCCAGCTCATCGCCTTCAGCTCACCGGCAGACGGCCAGCCGCCGGCCGCCGTGAGCGGGAAGTACTGGATCACCATCCACAGCGGGCGGCTCCGCTTCACCGCGTCCTGCCCGATGCGCGTCCACTCGCCCACCATCGCGAGGTCGTTCTGGCCCCGCGGCTTGACGATCGGATAGGGGTCGAGGCCGAGGACGTCGACGGCGTCGCGCCAGAGCGGCGCCTGGCGCTCGAGGCCGTTGCCGAGCACGGCGTACGTCACGGTGCCCGGCGCCGCCGCCGCGAGCACGCGGTGCTGCGCGAAGGCCTTCGGCACGATGTCCGCGGCCGGCTCGTCCGCCGTGTAGAAGCCGGCGAGCCCGGGGTGGGCCGCGAGCGTCCGGGCCACCCAGCGGTTCAGCGCGGCCTCGCCGTCGCGCGCCGCCGGATAGTCGATCCGTGCGTACTGCGGGTCGTCGCGGTGATAGAAGTTCACCGTCTGGAGGTAGTGGATGCCGCGGTCGTGCAGCTCGTCCATGTAGGCGGTGAGGGCGGGGATCGGCGCGCGACCGAGGTGGTAGTTGATCAGCATGTTGATCGGCGCCTCGGCCATGCGCGCGATGCCCCAGCCGTTGTGGCCCCGCGCATAGGTGGCCCGGCTCGTGGAATAGCCGGACGTCGTGTAGAGGCCGAGCACGAAGCGCGGCTTGCCGCCGAGGTGGGTGACGTTGCGCTCGTCGTACCACACCGGAAGCTCGTCGCGGACGCGCGCCGGGACGGGCACGATGCGGTGATCGGGAAAGCGGTACGTCGGCGCGCCGCCGGCGTCGAGCAGCTCGGCGCGGAGGCGCCACGGGCCCCCGTGCAGGCCGGCGGCGTCGATCTCCGCCGTCGTCGAGGCCCCGGCCACGCTCACCTGCCGCTCGCGGACCGTCGCGCCGCCGTCCTCCTCGACCAGCCGCAGCCGCACGCGCGACCCCGGCGCGGCCGTCAGGGCGACGCGCACCGTCTGCGACCGGTCGTCGAACAGCATGCCGCGGAAGTTCGGCGCGAGCAGGAACACCTGGAGGGGCGGCGTCCGCGCCTCGGTGAGACTGACGTCGTCGAACCAGGCCGCGCCGTCGGGAGCGCCGTAGGCGCCGACCGTCACCCGGTAGCTGCCGCGCTCGTGCACGACGATCCCCGACTGCCGCCGCGGCGCCCAGTCGGTGGTGCCCCGCACGACCGGCGTGCAGTGCCACCAGTTGAAGCGTGGGCGCGCGTCGAGACAGACACGCGCGCCGCTGCGCGGGGTGTTGGCCCCCAGCGCCTCGGTCCGCATCCACGCCTCCACGGTGTAGAGCCCGGGCTCGAGCGTCACCGCCTGCTCGACGCTCGCGATGCGCGACTGCGCGTCGGCGCCGCTCAGTCG
>Ga0210113_1000246_pt1 | contig 13168 bp, 15 predicted proteins | sample MayberryNW_Catta_5_FD_185523 | JGI IMG/M metagenome (GOLD analysis project Ga0210113, IMG submission 185523) | Wetland microbial communities from San Francisco Bay, California, USA, that impact long-term carbon sequestration -... | ecosystem: Environmental > Aquatic > Marine > Wetlands ...
CGTCAGGTCCTTCCCGTCGAGGACGACGCGGCCCGTCATCGACGGAAGGAGCCCGGCGATCGCCCGGAAGAGCGTCGTCTTGCCGGCGCCGTTCGAGCCGACGATCGCGACCGCCTCGCCGGTGCCGACGCCGACGTCGACGTCGACGATGACCGCCTCGCCCATGTACCCGGCCGCCAGGCCGGCCACCTCAAGCAACGCGCGCTTTCCCCAGATAGGCGTCGACGACCTCCGGGTCGCGCATGACGACCTCGGGCGCGCCGTCGGCGAGAACCTTGCCGAAGTTGAGCACGATGGCCCTCTCGGCGAGCTCGATCACGGCGCTCATCACGTGCTCGACCAGCACGATGGCCGTTCCCAGCTCGTCGCGGACGTTCCGCACGATCGCCACCGAGGCTGCGAGCTCGGTCTCGTTGAGGCCCGCCATCACCTCGTCGAGCAGGAGCACGTCCGGGCGACCGGCGAGCGCCTTCGCGAGCTCGAGGAAGCGCAGCTGGTGGAGATTGAGGCTCGCGACCGGCTGGTCGGCGCGCTCCCCGAGGCCGACGAACGCGAGCGACTCCGCCGCTCGCCGCCTCGACTCCCGCTCTCCGAGGACTCCGCGCGTGACGCCGAACATCGCGCCGACGACGACGTTCTCCAGTACCGTCAGCGAGCCGAAGGGGAGCGGCTTCTGCATGGCCATCGCGATTCCCGTCCGCCGGACCCGGTGGGCAGCGAGGCCGTCGACCCTCGCACCGCGCAGCCGGACCCTGCCGTGTGTCGGGCGCTCCAGCCCGACGACGACCTTCAGGAGCGTGCTCTTGCCGGCCCCGTTCGGACCGACGACGGCGACGATTGCGCCGTCGTCGATCTCGAACGTGACGCCGTCGACGGCCGGGAGGCCGCCGAAGCGTTTCGTGACCGCATCAACCTCCAGGAGCAGATTCGGTCTCCACCGCTACGAGGGAGGGCGATACGGGGTCAGTGGCTGCGAGGTGAAGATCACCCGCGGCCAGAACGTCGGGGACGCCGTGTTCAACCCTCGCTCGGGCGGCGCGCCCCTGGTCAGGATCGCGAACTGCACCGTCGGCCTGTTCAGCTCACCCCACGCCGTCCACCGCAGCGGGAAGGCGTAGCCCGGGATGTTGAACGTGTGGCTGTGGACGTAGGCCGCGATCCGCTGCCGGTTCGTCCCCACCTTGCTGATCGCCTCCGCGACGACCTTCACGTAGGCGTAGCCGGAGAGCGCGTCGTCCTCGAAGAACTCGTTCTGCGGGAACGTGCGCAGGTAGCGCTTCGCGAGCGCCTTGTATGCCTTGCTGCCGGTGGCCATGCACTTGAAGTCGCTCCAGCGGCCATAGGCAGCCGCGCCGGCGTTCTTCGCGGTGAGCGAGTACGGGTTGTAGGCACCCACCACCGGCGCCTTCATCCCGAGCTGCCCGGACTGCGCCAGGATCAGCCCCGCGCCCGGCGGATGACCCGTCGCCACGATCAGCGACACGTCGCCCAGCGCACGCAGGTACGGCGTGAAGTTGGTCGTCGGCAGCGGCGCGACCTGGATGTGGAAGTCGATGTTCGGGGCCTTCTTCGCCTCCTCCTCGAGCGAGGCCTTGAACGACTGGCCCCACGCGTAGTCGGCAATGATCACGCCCACGCTCCTGATCTCGCGCCGCTGGGCGAGCTGCACGACCGGGACGGCCGCCATCGAGGCAGCCGGCAGGCACGTGCGGAACGTGTAGCGGCTCGACCGCGTCAGGATCTCGTCGTTCCCCGACTTCGTCAGGAAGAGCGGCACCTTCGCCTCCTCGGCGAGCCGCGAAACCGCGCCCCCGATGGGGCTGCCGATGATGCCACCCACGGAGACGACGTTCTCCTGCTGGGTCAGCCGCCTGAAGCCCTCGATGGCCGCAGTCGTGCTCGTGGACTGGTCGTCCGCAACCGCGAGGTTCAGCTTCCGCCCCTGCCCGCGCCCCTTGACGCCGCCCGACCTGTTGATCTCGTTCACCGCCAGCGCCGCGCCGGCGCGCACCTGGACGCCCCAGGGCACGAAGTTCGAAGCGCCCGGACTGAGCGGCGTGAGCACGCCGATCTTGATCGCGGGGCGCTGGGCGGGCCCGCTCGACCCGCCGTACGCGCTCGCTCCGCTCAGCGCGGCGGTGAGCAACGCGACGGCGCCTACGGCCGTCATCAACCTGTACCGCTTCACGACCACCCTCCTTCCTTCCTGCCTGCCGACGTCCAGGCTTGCCGGCGACGGAACCCACTCGCCCCGGCTCTCCGGTTGGTCAACACACGCGAACCGACCCACGTGCTCGATCGGCGCCTCCGACGACGCCCCGCTCAGGTCGCGCGAACCGTGGGACGGTCCGAGCGGCTCGGCGAGCGCGTCCCGAGGACATCGGGGCATGTATACAACACCTGACATGCCAGCGTCCAGCGGGCGCGAGGTCGCGTCCGAGCTCCCGGCGTTTGCATACAAGCGCTGTAGGCTCCCGCTGTTCCGCGATGGAAGGGACGTGAGGCATGGCGATCGCGAACGGCCCGATCGAGCCGGAGGAGGCGGTGTCGGTGATCAGGTCCGGCGACACGGTCATGGTCGGGGGCTTCGGGCTCGTGGGCGCGCCGCTCACGCTCATCGACGCCCTCGTCGACAGCTCCGACGCAGACGAGCTGACGATCGTCTCGAACAACATCGGCGAGCCCGGGCGGGGGCTGGGGAAGCTGCTGCGGCAGGGACGGATCGCCCGCGGCATCTCGTCCTTCTTCACGTCGAACCCCGAGGCGGTCGCGGCCGTGAACGGCGGCGAGATGGAGGCGACCCTCGTGCCGCAGGGGACGTTCGCGGAGGCGATCCGCGCGGCCGGGGCCGGGATCGGCGGCTTCCTGACGCCCGTCGGCGCGGGCACGGTGCTCGCGGAGGGCAAGGAAGAGCACGTCGTCGACGGCGTCCCACACGTGCTCGAGCGCCCGATCCACGCTGACGTCGCGCTCGTCCACGCGGCCCGCGGCGACGAGCTCGGCAACCTCTGGTACCGGCGCACGGCGCGCAACTTCAACCCGTTGATGGCGACGGCCGCACGGGTGACAATCGCCGAGGTGGGAGAGGTCGTGGCAGCAGGCGTGCTCGAGGCGGAGTCGATCCACACGCCGCACCTGTACGTCGACGAGCTCGTGCTCTCGCGATGACGGTCGACGTCCGGACCGCGATCGCGGCCCGCGCCGCACAGGAGCTGCGGCCCGGCGAGATCGTCAACCTCGGCATCGGCATCCCGAACCTCGTTCCCGGGCTGCTCGGGGACACGGACGTCTTCCTGCACACCGAGAACGGCCTTCTCGGCGTCGGGCCGCGGCCCGGCGAGGACGAGCTCGACCCGGACCTCATCGACGCCGCGAAGCAACCCGTCACGGCCCTCGTCGGCGCCGCCTACTTCGACAGCGCCCAGAGCTTCGCGATGATCCGCGGCGGCCACGTCGACGTCGCGGTGCTCGGCGCCCTGCAGGTCTCGCTCTCGGGCGACATCGCGAACTGGGCCGTGCCCGGGAAGGACGTGCTCGGTGTCGGTGGCGCGATGGACCTCGTGGTCGGGGCCCGGCGCGTGATCGTGACGATGACCGCGACGTCGTCGACGGGCGAGCCGAAGCTCGTCTCCGAGTGCACGTACCCCCTGACGGCACGCGGCGCGGCCGACGTCGTCGTCACCGAGCTCTCCGTCTTCCGGCTCCGGGACGAAGCGCTCGTGCTCACCGAGCTGCTCGGTGACGCCACGCTCGAGCAGGTGCGCGCGGCGACCGGCGCTCCCTTCGACGTCGACCTGGAGGACCGCCGTGCGGCCTGAGACCACAGCGTTTTCTCGCATCCCGGATGCGGCGCTCACCGGAACCGACCCGCCGCTCCTCTACCCCGACTACGTCGGCACGCGGCTGCGCGCTCCGAAGAGCCCGCTCGTCCTCCTCCCCTCGTCGCTGTCGGAGCTGACTGGCCCCGTGTACGGGGACGGTGCTCTCGCCGAGACGGACGCCGACCTCACGCGCCAGCACGCCGGCGAGCCCCTCGGGGAGCGGATCACGGTCACCGGACGCGTCGTCGGCTCCGACGGGAAGCCGCTTCCGGGGCAGCTCGTCGAGATCTGGCAGGCGAACGCGGCGGGACGGTACCGGCACGCCGTCGACACGCACGAGGCGCCGCTCGACCCGAACTTCACCGGGTGGGGGCGGTGCCTGACCGACGAGGGCGGCACGTACCGCTTCACGACGGTGCTACCCGGTGCCTACCCGTGGCAGAACCACCCGAACGCCTGGCGCCCGAAGCACATCCACTTCTCGCTCTTCGGCCGCGCGTTCCCCGAGCGGCTCGTGACCCAGATGTACTTCCCGGGAGATCCGCTGTTCCCGTTCGACCCGATCTTCAACTCGATCCGCGACGAGCGCGCGAGACAGCGTCTCGTCTCGACGTTCGAGCTGGGGCTGACGCGGCCCGACTGGGCGCTCGGGTTCCGGTTCGACATCGTGGTCGGCGGCCGGGAAGCGACGCCGCTCGAGGAGCCGCACGATGACTGAGGTCCTGCTCACTCCGTCGCAGACGAGCGGGCCATATCTGGAGATCGGGCTCCTGGGCGGGCCGATCACGAACCGCCTGGTCGACGGGTCCGACCCGCGGGCGATCCGCATCTCGGGCGTCCTGCTCGACGGTGTCGGCGACCCCGTGCCGGACGGCCTGGTCGAGGTCTGGCAGGCGAACGCGGCCGGCCGCTACGCGCACCCGGCCGACGATCGTGAGGACGTCCCGCTCGAGGACGGGTTCACCGGCTTCGGGCGCTCGGGCACCGTGGACGGCGGCCGCTTCGAGCTCGTGATCGTGAAGCCCGGCCGCGTGCCGTGGGTGGACGGCCGGCTGCAGGCGCCACACCTGCTCGTAGGGGTCTTCGCACGCGGCCTCCTCAAGCGGGTCGCCACCCGCATGTACTTCCCCGACGAGAAGGCGGCGAACGCCGAGGACCCGGTGCTCCTCGGGCTCGGGCCCGAGGAGCGGGCGACCCTCGTCGCGCGGGCGGAGGACGGCGGGCTGCGCTTCGACATCGTCCTCCAGGGCAACGGCCAGACGACGTTCTTCGCGGTGTGACGCCGTTCTCGGCCATCTTCGTGCCGCACGAGCTGCGGGAGGCGGTCTCGGACCGCGCCTGGCTGCAGGGGATGCTCGACGCGGAGCACGCGCTCGCGGAGGCCGGCGCGGCAGTCGGCCTGCTTCCGGAGGAGGCCGTCGCGCGGATCGAGAAGGCCTGCCGCGCCCAGCTCTACGATCCCGCACGCGTTGCGGACGACGGCCGCGCGGTCGGCAACCCCGCCGAGCCCCTCGTCCGCGAGCTTCGCGCCGCGGTCGGAGAGGAGACGGCCGGCTACGTCCATCTCGGCGCGACGAGCCAGGACATCGTGGACACGGCCGCGATGCTCGTTTGCCGTCGGGCAACCGAGCTCGTGCTCGCGGAGCTCGACCGGCTCGCGGACGGCTGTGCAGCGCTCGCACGTGCCCATCGCTCGACTCCGATGGCTGCGCGCACCCTCCTCCAGCAGGCGGTGCCGACGACGTTCGGGCTGAAGGCGGCGGGCTGGCTCGTGTCGGTGCTGGAGGCCCGGCGGAGCCTCGCGACGGTGCGCGAGGGACGGCTCGCGGCTCAGCTCGGCGGCGCCGCGGGCACGCTCGCCGCGCTCGGCGACGAGGCGCTCGAGGTCGTCCGTCTCTACGCGGGCGAGCTCGGGCTCGCGGAGCCGCTGCTCCCCTGGCACGCGAACCGTCAGCGCGTCGCTGAGGTCGGCGCCGCCCTGGACGCGGTCGCGGGCGCGGCCGCCAAGGTCGGCCGCGACGTCGTCCTCCTCGCGCAGAGCGAGGTGGGCGAGGTGGCGGAGGCGTCGGGCGGGCGGTCGTCGACGATGCCTCAGAAGCGCAACCCGGTCCGGTCGACGCTCGCGGTGGCCTGCGCACGCCTCGCGAACGCGCACGCGGAGGTCCTGCTCGGCGGGCTCGCCCACGAGCACGAGCGGGCCGTGGGCGGCTGGCACGCGGAGTGGGAGGCGCTCTCGGGCGCGCTCGCGTTCGCAGGAGGATCGGCGGCGGCCGCAGCCGACGCCATCACCGGGCTCGAGGTCGACGCCGACCGGATGCGGGCGAACCTCGAGGCCGGCGGCGGCCTCGTCCTCGCAGAGCGACTCGCCTTCGCGCTCGCTCCCCGCCTCGGCCGCACCGCGGCACACGACGTCGTCTCGGAGGCCGCGCGTGCGCGCTCCTTCCGCGAGGCGCTCCTCGTCGACGAGCGGACGGGCCTCACCGCGGACGAGCTCGATGCACTGCTCGATCCAACCGGGTACCTGGGCGCGGCCGAGGCGCTCGTCGACCGCGCGCTGGGCGCATTCGAGGAGGCGCGGACGTGAGGCTCGCCCACCGCCTCCAGGGTATGGAGGGCGCTGCCGTCCTCGTCCTGTCGAACTCGCTCGGTACCACGCAGGGGCTCTGGGACCGGCAGCTCCCGGAGCTGGCACAGCGCTTCCGGGTCCTCACGTACGACCACCCCGGTCATGGCTCGTCCGAGCTGCCCGAGCAGCCGTGCACCGTGGAGGGCCTGGCGCACGGCCTTCTCGGGCTGCTCGACGAGCTCGAGCTCGAACGCGTCTCGGTCTGCGGCACCTCGATCGGCGCGATGGTGGGGATGTCGCTGGCGCTTGCGGCGCCGGCGAGGGTCGACCGGCTCGTCCTCGCCTGCACGTCCGCGTACCTCGGCCCGCCCGAGCCGTGGGAGGAGCGGGCGCGCGTCGTTCGCGCGCGCGGGCTGGAGGCGATCGCGGACGCCGTCGTGGCGCGCTGGTTCACCTCGGCGCTCGCGGACACGGAACCCGAGACGGTGGCGCGCTTCCGCGCGATGTTGACGGCATCACCGCCGGAGGGCTACGCGCGCTGCTGCGAGGCGCTGGCGGCCTGGGATGCCCGCGAGCGCCTCGCCGAGATCGCGGCACCGACGCTCGTCGTCGCCGGCGTCGACGATCGAGCCACGCCCCTCGAGCACGCCGAGCTCGTCGTCTCCCGAATCCCCGGGGCGCGGCTCCGCGTCCTCGAGCAGGCGGCGCACCTCGCCAACGTCGAGCAGGCGGAGGCGTTCACCGGAGCACTCCTCGAGCAGCTCGGACAGGAGGTGGCAGCGTGACCGACGACGGCCTGAGGACGAGGCGGGAGGTCCTGGGCGACGAGCACGTCGACCGCGCGATCGAGAGCACGACCGAGTTCACGGCCGACTTCCAGGACCTCGTCACCCGCTACGCGTGGGGCGAGATCTGGTCGCGGCCGGGCCTCGACCGCCGGACCCGGAGCTGCATCACGATCACCGCGCTCGTCGCCACCGGCCGCGAGCACGAGCTCGCGATGCACGTCCGCGCCGCGCTCCGGAACGGGCTGACCGCGGAAGAGATCAAGGAGGTCCTGCTGCAGTGCGCCGTCTACTGCGGCGTCCCCGCGGCCAACGGCGCGTTCGCGATCGCCCAGCGCGTGCTCGACGAAGAAGGCGCGTGAGCCGCACCCGCACGCAGGTGGGCATCGTCGGCGCCGGCCCGGCAGGCCTCACGCTCGGCCACCTGTTGCACGTCGAGGGCATCGACACGGTGATCCTCGAGGACCGGAGCCGCGAGCATGTCGAGGCACGCGTCCGCGCCGGCGTGCTCGAGCAAGGCACCGTCGACCTGCTGGTCGAGACGGGCGCCGGCGAGCGGCTCCGGCGCGAGGGGCTCGTCCATCACGGGATCGAGCTCCAGTTCGCAGGCGAGCGCCACCGCATCCCCCTCAGCGACCTCACCGGCGGGCGCTCGATCGTGATCTACGGCCAGACGGAGGTCGTCAAGGACCTCATCCGTCTCCGCCTCGACAGCGGCCGCCCCCTCCACTTCGAGGTTGCGGACGTCTCGGTGCACGACCTCGAGACCCAGGCCCCGCTCATCCGGTACCGGCACGAGGGCCGCGACGAGGAGCTCGAGTGCGACGCGATCGCCGGCTGCGACGGCTTTCACGGGATCTGCCGCCCGAGCATCCCCGCGGGCGTCCTGTCCGAGTTCTCCCGCGAGTACCCGTTCGGCTGGCTCGGGATCCTCGCGGCGGTCGCGCCCTCGAACGAGGAGCTCGTCTACGCCCACCACGAGCGCGGCTTCGCGCTGCTCAGCCTCCGCTCGCCCGAGCTCGGCCGCCTCTACGTGCAGTGCCGGCCGGACGAGGACCTCGCCGAGTGGCCCGACGAGCGCATCTGGGAGGAGCTGCACACGAGGCTCGGGCTCGAGGGCTGGACGCTCGCCGAGGGGCCGATCCTGGAGCGAGGAGTGACCGGGATGCGCAGCTACGTCTGCGAGCCGATGCGGTACGGGCGCCTGTTCCTCGCGGGCGACGCCGCGCACATCGTGCCGCCCACGGGCGCGAAGGGGCTCAACCTCGCGCTGCACGACGTGCGGCTGCTCGCCGAGGCGTTCGTCGAGTGGTTCCGCACCGGCAGGACGGCGGGGCTCGACGCGTACTCGGACACCTGCCTCCGCCGCGTCTGGCGCGCCGAGCACTTCTCCTGGTGGATGACCCGGATGCTCCACCGCGCCGAGGACGAGGACGCCTTCGACCTGAAGCTCCAGCTGTCGCAGCTGCGCTACGTGACGACCTCCCCCGCCGCCGCCGCGTCGCTCGCGGAGAACTACGTCGGGCTCGAGAACGTCTGAACGACGTCGTGTCGCAGCTCGCTAGGGCGGAGCCGACGTGCGCCTTCCCCGCACGAAGTAGGCGATCGGCACCGCGCCGACGGAGCTGGTCAGCGCCACGACCGCCGCCCACCAACCCTTCGAACCGCGCACCTCGTTCGAGGGTCGTCGCGCAAGATCTGTCAAGGCGGCGATCTTGAGGACGCCCTCGATCGCGCCGGCGACCACGATGAACCGACGAGTGCGAGGCGAGAGGTCGTTCCACTTCTTCCTCGCTCTCACGACGTGATCGTAGGCAACGGGTGAGTCGCGGTCCCGACGTGACGAGGTGCTCGAACAGCGTCTCGATGCGCCCGGGAGGATTCGAACCTCCGACCCGCGGATTAGAAGTCCGCCGCTCTGTCCACTGAGCTACGGGCGCCTGCGGGCAGGGTACTCGGCTCCGGGGTCGGTCTAGGGAACGCGCAGCTCCGGCGGCGCGTCGACGTCGGCGCGGCTGTCCTCCTCGACGAGGAAGCGCAGGAACCAGTACGCGAAGACCGCGAAGAAGACGACGGCCTGCTCGAGCGCCATCAGGATCCCGCCGAGCTGCTGGTCGCCGAGCGGGGTCAGGCCCCACACCCGGTGGTGGGCGTGGACGTAGAAGTCGTAGATCGCGTCCGGCACGAGCGCCATGACGAGGCCGATGGGGCTGCCGAGGACGAACGCCGCGAAGGTGTACGCGGCGCGCGTCCCGGAGCCGAGCCGGTGGGGCGCGTCCTGGACGACGCTCCACCACATGAGCACGCCCGTCGCGAAGTAGCAGGCGTGCTCGAGGTGAAGCAGCGAGCTCTGGTGCTCGAGCGCGGCGTCGTAGATCCAGGGCAGGTGCCAGAGCATGTAGTTCGCGAGCCAGACCGGAAGGGCAACCGCGGGGTGGGTGAGCGCGCGAGCGACGGGCGTGCGAGTGAGCGCGGCGGCGAGCGCCGGCGGGATGCCGAGCACGACCAGGAGCGGCGCCCACTCCGCGAGGACGACGTTCTGCAGGAGATGCACGGTCAGCAGGTAGTGCATCCCGAGGGTGTGCACCGGCGTGACGCTGACCGCGACGAGGAGCGCCATCGCGGCGCCGAAGCAGGCGATCCGCCACCACGCAGCCGTGTGGCGCCGGACCCCGAGAAGGTACGCGATGGTGAGGAGCGGGACGACGAGGAGCGCCTCCGGATTCCACGACCACGCGTACGGATCCACGGCGCTACGCTAACGAGGCGCGGGTGTAGCTCAGTTGGTAGAGCGCCAGCCTTCCAAGCTGGATGTCGCCGGTTCGAGCCCGGTCGCCCGCTTGGTCGTCGAATACGGGGCTCACGCCTCCTTGACGACCGTGTACCAGACGCGCTCGGCGACGTCGACGACGACCTCGCCGATGCGGGCGACGCGCCGGTAGAGCTCGCGGCGGGCGAAGACTTCGCGCAGGTCCTCGACCTCCACGAGGGCTGCCATCGCGTCGCGATAGATCTTCTCGATCTGCCGCTGCGCGCGCAGCGCCTCGTTCGCCTTCTCGGTCGCCGCCTCCGAGTCCGAGCCGAGCAGGTGGACGGCGTCCGACAGGAGATGCACCGCGCGGGCGAGCGCCTCGCACATGTCTGCGAGCGGCGCGTCGGGCGCGGTCGCCATCACCTCGCTCTCGCGCACGAGGTCCTTCGAGAGGTTGAGGATCCAGTCGATCCCGCGCGAGAGCGTGTACAGGTCCTCGGGCTCGAGCGGCGTCGTGAAGGCCGTCGTCAGCGCACGCTCGAGCGCGCGCTTGTGCTCGTCTCCGCGGTGCTCGAGCGAACGGATCTCGTCGGCCCCGGAGGCCTCACCGTGTGCCCACGCGACGAGTCGGTCGACGCCCTCCGTCGTCACGTCGAGCTGGAGCCGGAGCAGCCCGATGACGTCCGGCGTCTCCGGCAGGAACCAGCGCTGCACCTTCACGAGAGGATCTCCCAGGCCAGGAGGAGAGCCGCGGCGATGAGAGCGGTCGCGGGCACGGTCGCGACCCAGGCTATCCCCATCTGCCTGACGACCGACCACTGGATCCTGCTGTAGCGCCGGCGTCCGAGCCCTGCCCCGACGACCGAGGAGGACACGACGTGCGTCGACGAGATCGGCGCGCCTACGATCGAGGCTCCCAGGATCGCGGCCGCCGATCCGGTCTGGCTCGCGAGCGCGTCGAGTGGACGGAGGTCGTAGATCCGCCTCCCGATCGTCCGGACGATCCGCCAACCGCCCACGAGCGAGCCCGCCGCCATCGCGAGCGCCGCGGCGAACGTGACCCACAGCGGCGAGTCGAGGGACGACGTCACGCCGTCGGCGAGGAGGACCGCAGCGACGACGCCGACGGCCTTCTGCGCGTCGTTCGCCCCCTGCCCGATCGACAGCAACGCCGACGTCAGCCACTGGGCGTCGCGCACGGGCCCCGAAAACCGCCGCGTGCCGCGTCGGAGAAGCCTGCGGAAGACCCGGAGCACGACGACCGCCGCGAGCGCGCCCACGAGTGGCGACGTGGCGAGCACGACCAGGATTCCGAACACGCCGACGGGCCGCAGGCCCTCGAGCCCGCCCCAGTTCACCGCGTCGACCCCGGCTGCGGCGATCGCGGCCCCGATGAGGCCGCCGATCAGGGCGTGCGTCGAGCTCGACGGGATCCCCGCGTACCAGGCGGCGCCGTTCCAGGCGAGCGCCGCAGCGAGCGCGGCCGTCACGACCTCGACCGTGTCGACCGGCTCGACGTCGACGATCCCGGCGACCGTGTCGGCAACGGCCGAGCCGACGAGGAACGGCCCGACGAGCATTGCAGCCGTCGCCATCACCAGCGCGGGCCCGGGGCGGCCTGCGCGCGTGGCGATCAGGGTGGCGATCGAGTTCGCGGCGTCCTGCACGCCGGTCGTGAAGGCGAACGCGAGCGCGAGAACGACGGCGAGGAGGACGCCAGCATCCATGGCAGGAGCCTAGGAGAACGCCGACTCCCGTCGAATCCGGCGCCCGGCAAGCGAACTGGAGGTGCGACATGGATCAGCCGCTGGGCATACGCCTCGTCTGCGAGGCGCTGGGGACGTTCCTGTTCTTCTTCCTCGGCTTCAGCGGGATCGCCGTGCTCGTGGACGTCGGCCCGGAGGCGATCACGTCGCTCGGGATCGCGGCCGGCTTCGGCTTCGGTCTCACGCTCGCGATCACCGCCTTCGGCCATCTCACGGGAGGTCACTTCAACCCGGCGGTGAGCGCGGGCCTTGCGATCGCCGGCAGGTTCCCGTCGCGTGACGTGATCCCCTACTGGGTCGCCCAGCTCGTGGGCGGGTTCGGGGCCGTGCTCGTCATGGGCATCGTCTACTCGAGCGACGTCATGGACTCGCTGCACACGCAGCCCGGCAGCGGCATCGACGACTGGGCCGCGCTCGTGCTCGAGATCGTCGCGACCGCGCTCTTCGTGATGGTCATCCTCACCGTCGTCACCGACGACCGCGCCGCCTGGAAGGGCGTGATGGCACCGTTCCTCATCGGCCTCTTCATCTTCACGGCCGCGGCGACCGTCGGCCCGGCCTCCGGAGGCTCCTACAACCCGGCCCGCTCGCTCGATCCCGTGCTCTGGAACCAGGAGTGGAGCGACGTCTGGATCTACATCGTCGGCCCGCTCGCGGGGGGCGTGCTCGGAGGCGCCATCTGGGCCTACGTGGTCGGCCGACGCGAGCCGCTCGCAACCTGACCGCGGCACCACTTCGAAGACCCGGGGGGCGCCACGCGGCGCCCCTCGCCGTCTAGCTCGTCGGTGTGACGAACACCCCGACCAGGAAGACGAGGCAGACGGTGCCGAAGAGCATCGGCCCGAGCACGACGATCGAGCGCTCTCCCTTCGCGACGGCCGCGACCGCGACGCCGCCGGCGACGATCCCCGTCAACACCCCTGCGGCGCTCGAGAGCACGAGCAGGAGCAACGCGCCCCACCCGAGGTCGGCGGCGCCTGCGAACACGAGCCCGCCGACGGCGGCGAGCACGCCGATCACGGCTCCCACGAGCCAGGCCGACCATCGACCCGCTCTGGTGGACGGCGGCCCGATGATCCGGTTGAGCAGCGACCTCCCTGTACGCACGGGAGCCGGCGCTGTCGACATGTGTACCTCCCCTCGACCGCAGTATGCCCTAAGGGGGTGTGCCCGAACCGGCGCGGCCCCGCCGCGCTAGCGGCCGCTCGCCGAGAAGTGCTGGTAGTCCTTCACCCCCGCCCAGCGGCCGCCCCAGCCCCAGCCGGCCGCGTCGAAGGCACGGACGACGGCGCCACCCTCGTAGGCCATCCCGGGCCGTCGCCGCGACCGGTCGAGGTACGGGACGCTCGCCCGGTGCGACGTGCGCCCGCCCGAGACGTACGGGTTCTCGATCGGGTTGAGGTCGAGCGCACGACCGTACGCATGCTCCGACCACCGGCGGGTGCCCTCCACGTAGCGGCAGTTGAACGCGGACGTGT
>Ga0210113_1000248_pt1 | contig 13159 bp, 15 predicted proteins | sample MayberryNW_Catta_5_FD_185523 | JGI IMG/M metagenome (GOLD analysis project Ga0210113, IMG submission 185523) | Wetland microbial communities from San Francisco Bay, California, USA, that impact long-term carbon sequestration -... | ecosystem: Environmental > Aquatic > Marine > Wetlands ...
CACCACCGCCGCGGCGACGACGATCCAGCGCCGCCGCGCGCGCGGCGGCTGGCCGTCGCGGTCGATGCGGAGTTCCTTCAGGAGCTCTGAGGTGTCCATGCGTGAGAGCGCCGCAGCGCAGGCGATCCCTGTCAGTGTGCCACAGGGGCGGGGTGGGGCGGCGGGAGCTCGACGCGAAAGACGGTGAAGCTCAGGCCGCGGGCGGAGCCACGTCGACCGTCGTGGTGGCCTCGTCGGGCCGGCAGACGGTCGTCCTGCCGAGGGTCGCGAGGTGCGGGGCCGTCCCGGCCACCGGCGCGCCGGCGGTGGCCGGGACGGTCGTGCTCACGCCGCGCGTCGTCGCTCGTCCCGCGCGACGCCGACCGCGGCCGGCCGGCCGAAGCCGAAGTAGGCGGCGGCGAGCGCCGTCAACGCGTGGAGCCAGATGTCGTGGCCGAACAGGGGGATGAGGCCGAACGTGGTGTTCAGGCCCGGGATGAGGCCCATCACCGTGAGGACGCCGAAGATCACGGCGACCGACGCGGCGAAGGTGCGCGAGGCGCCCACGCGCCGGGAGGCGACGATGCCCCACAGCCCGACCGCCAGGTGCACCAGCGTGTGCAGAATGTTCACCGGAAAGAGGCCGAACAGGTACCCGTAGCCCGCGTCCACCTGCACCGGCGGCGCTCCGGGCGGCGGAGTCGTGAGGGCGGCGGGCAGGAACCCGGCGAGCCCGACGATCGCGTAGACGATCCCGAGCACGAGCGCGAACTGCGGCGTGGTCATTCGCTGCCTTCCAGCTTCACGAGCTTGTTGTAGAGACCCATGATCAGGATCGTCGGCGCCCACTGACCGACGAAGTTCGCCACGTTGCGCTGGCCCATCAGCATGAGCAGCAGCGACCCCACCATCGACAGCAGGGCGAACGACAGGTACGTCCCCGACGGGATGCGCGCCGTCTGGGATTCGATCATCTTCGTCACGTTGCCTTCGGATTTCCGCACGGCTTGCATGGCCGTCCTCCTCCAGTGTCGCGAGTCGGCTCGCGTGTTCCCGCGGAGTGGGGCAAGCTTTGTGCCGCCAGCCGGCCCGCTGCACTCCGGGACCCCGCCGGCGCGCGGGCCGACGGCATCGTCCTTGCGCCCGGAGCCGGCGGAGGACCGCGCATGAACGAGCGGAAGGACGACTTCGTCGGCCGGCACCTGATCGTGGACGCGTCCACCTACACGCGCCGCAACCTGAGCTCCACGGACACCGTCTTCGCGCTGTTCGAGGCGCTGAACCGCCACCTCGACATGACGGCGGTGCTGCCGCCCATCGTCTGCCGCTATCCGTTCGCCAACGACGAGCTGGCCGCCTTCTGCGACGACATCGAGCGCGAGCTGTCGGCCAAGGCGCAGGACCTGAGCCTGACGCCCGTCCGGGTGATGCGCGAGTTCCTCCGGCGCCGCCAGCTGGAGGAGAGCGGCGTCACCGGCGTGAGCATCTGGGCCGAGTCGCACGCCGCCATCCACACCTGGGACGAGGACAACTACTACGCCTTCGACGCCTTCAGCTGCCGCGACTTCCGGCCGAGGGACGCCCTGCGCCTGCTGCTGACCCACTTCGACATCGAGATCCTCAACTGCGTGAACCTCTTCCGGTTCCAGCGCTCGATTCCGCGCCTGTCGAACTTCCAGGTCAACGACAACTGGGAGGTGCTCGTGGACGGGCGGGTGCTCGGCGAGCTCGACGCCATCGACTTCGGCGACATCTGCGGCCGGATCGACGTCACCGGCGCTACGAGCGGAGACGCCGCAGCCGCCTGACCGCCGCCGGCGGCTCGAAGGGCGCGATGTGCCCGGCGAGCGTGGCCGGCCACACCTTGACGTCCGTGAACGGGTCCAGCGCACGCGCCAGCGCCACGGCGCTCGGCGGCCGCGCGCGCGGATCCCGCTGCAGGCAGGCGTCGAGCAGCCGCGCGAGCTCGGCGGGAAGCTCGCGCGCGAGGCGGGGCGGCCGCACCAGCTGCGGATACCGATCCGCGAGCGCCGCGCCGGCGGAGCGGTCGCCCGCGGGGAAGGGGCGCTCGCCGGTCAGGAGCTCCACCAGCATGACGGCCAGGCCGTAGACGTCGGTCGCCGGCGTGAGCGGCGCGCGCAGGATCTGCTCCGGGGCCAGGTACTGCGGCGTGCCGCTGCGGTCGGGTGGTCGCCGGCGTGGCACGAGGCGCCAGACGACCCCGAAGTCCAGGAGCACGGGACGCCCGTCACGCAGCACGACGTTGGACGGCTTCAGGTCGCGGTGCAGCAACCCCTGGCCGTGCACGTGAGCCACCGCCGCGGCGACGTGCTGCACGATGCGGACGCCGGCCGCGATCGCGACGGGGCCCTCGCGCTTGAGCACGTCGCGGAGGGTCGGGCCGCCGACGTGCTCCAGCAGGAGGTAGGGCAGCGCCGTCGCGTGGCGCTGGTCGATCAGCCGCACCACACCCGGATGCGAGAGCAGCGCCAGGGCGGCGCCTTCGAGCCGCAGGCGCCGCCGGGACGCGGCGTGGCCCTGGTCGGCCGGGCGCAGGCGCTTGCAGACGAGCGGCGTGAGGAGCGCGTGGTGCCAGACGGCGAAGACGTCGGCGCTCATCCCGCGCGCGAGGCGGTGCGCGATGGTGAAGTCGTCGACGCGCAGGCCGGGTTCGACCGGTGCGCGATCGTGGGAGGCGGTCGTCGCCACGGCGTCCCGGACGCCCCCGACCTACTCTCCGGCGCTCGGCGGGTGCCCGGCGCCGGTCGTGGTGCCCGTGGCCGTCTCCGTGGTGGTCGTCCCGGTCGTGCCGGTGGTCGTGCCGGTTGTCTCTTCCTCGCTCGTCTGTGCCGGCTTCTCCGGGAACCCGCCCTGGCTGCCCGTGTCGATCGCCATGTCAGCACCCCTCGATGGTGGCTCGGCTGGCTCGCCAGCCGGCACCACCGAGTGCAAATCGCGAGCCGGTCAGCTCAGAAGACGAACACGCCCTTGCCCGTCGTCTGCGTATCGAAGAGACGGTACGCCTCGTCCGCCTGCTCCAGCCGGAAGCGGTGCGTCAGCAGCTTCTTGAGCGGGAGCCGGCGGTCGGCCACGAAGCGGGCGCACTCTTCCTGGCCGGTGTTCGAGAAGGTCCACGACGCGTGGACGGTGAGCTGGCGCCGGAGCATGTGCTTGCTCACGTCGATCGTCGTCTGACCGCCCTCGCCGACGAAGGCCACGCGGCCCCAGGTGCCGGCGGACTGGAGCGCGCCGAGGCGGCCCTCCGACGACCCGGAGCAGTCCATCGTCGTCTCGGCGCCCTCGCCGTGCGTGAGGTCGTGGATCGCCTTGACGGCGTCGGTGTCCTTCGCGTTGATGACGTGCTCGGCGCCGAGCTCGCGCGCCAGGGCCAGCCGCTCCGGCACCACGTCGACGGCGATGACACGGGCGCCCATCGCGCGGCCGAGCATCGTGGCGCTGAGCCCGACCGGACCCTGACCGAAGACGGTCAGCGTGTCGCGCCCGGACACGTCGATACGCTTGAGGGCGCCGTAGGCGGTGCCGGTGCCGCACGAGACCGACGCGCCCTCCTCGAAGCTGAGCTCGTCGGGCAGCGGCACGCACGTGAAGGCGGGCGCCAGCATGTAGGGCGCGTGGCCGCCGTGGCCCGTCATACCGTAGACGGTGATCCCCTTGCGGCAGAGCTGGGACCATCCGAGCCGGCAGTGCCGGCAGCGGCCGCAGCCCTTGTAGTGATGGTTCATCACTCGCTGCCCGACCAGCGACGGATCCACGCCGGCGCCGACCGCGGCCACGATCCCGCACGGCTCGTGGCCCGCGATCACGGGCCCGCCGGCGCCCAGGCCGAGCGCGGCGGCGGCGTTGCCGGCGGCGCGATAGGGATGCAGGTCGCTGCCGCACATGCCGGACGCCTTCATCTGCAGCACGACCTCGCCGGGGCCCGGCGTGGGGTCGGGAAACTCCTGGAGCTCGAGCTTGCGGTTGCCGAGGAAGACGATGCCGCGCATGGCGACCTCCTTGTGGGCGTCCACCTTACCACGCGTCTCGAACGCCGCCGGGGCGGCTCCTGCGCTAAGATCGGGGCGTCATGACGAGCCCCATCATCACCGAGGCCGTGCGCGCCCTCGTCGACCGGACGGATCTCTCCCGGATCGAGGCGGCCGCCGCCATGGAAGCCATCATGTCGGGCGCGGCCACCAACGCCCAGATCGCGGCGTTCCTCACCGCGCTCCGCATGAAGGGCGAGACGGTGGAGGAGCTGATCGGGTTCGCGCAGGTGATGCGCCAGAAGGCCGTGCGCATCCGCGTCCACGACGACGGGGTGGCCGGGCTGACGGGCACCGACCGCGAGATGCTCATCGACACCTGCGGCACCGGCGGCGACGCCACCGGGACCTTCAACGTCTCGACCGCCACCGCCTTCGTCGTGGCGGGCGCGGGGCTGAAGGTGGCCAAGCACGGCAACCGCTCGGTGTCGTCGATGTGCGGATCGGCCGACGTCGTGGAGCGGCTCGGGATCAACCTCGAGCTCACGCCGCCGAAGGTCGCCCGGTGCATCGACGAGACGGGCATCGGCTTCCTGTACGCCCCGCTGCTCCACACCGCCATGAAGCACGTGATGGCGGCGCGGCGCGAGATGGGTATCCGCACCGTCTTCAACATGCTGGGCCCGCTGACGAACCCGGCGGCGGCGAACGCGCAGATCATCGGCGTCTACGCCGCCTCGCTCACCGAGCCGCTCGCGCGCGTGCTCGCGGAGCTCGGCACCGTGCGCGCCTTCGTGGTCCACGGCGCCGACGGCCTGGACGAGATCTCGAACACCGGCGAGAGCCGCGTGTCGGAGGTCCGGGAGGGCATGGTGCGCTCCTACACGGTGCGCCCCGAGGATTTCGGGCTGGAGCGCGCCGCCATCGGCGAGCTGATGGGCGGGGACCGCGAGGAGAACGCGCGGATCATCCGCGCCATCCTGGACGGGGAGACCGGCCCCCGGCGCGACATCGTGCTGATGAACGCGGCCGCCGCGCTGGTGGCGGGCGGCAAGGCGCGCGACTTCAAGGACGGCGTCGGGCTCGCCGCCCAGGCCATCGACTCCGGCGCGGCGCGGCGCACGCTGGAGGCGCTGATCGCCCTCAGCCGGCAGCTGGCGGCGGCAAGCTAGCGCCGACGGAGGAGGTGCTGCCCGCGGCCGGGGCGGCTCAGCAGCTGCCCCTGGCGCGCGATCGTCTCGCCGCGTGAGAGCGTCAGGACGGGAACGCCGGTGATCCTGCGTCCGTGGAACGGATCGTAGCCCGCGCGGGAGTGCAGGCGCCGCTCGTCGATGACCTCCGTCCGCGCGGGATCGAAGAGCACCAGGTCGGCGTCGCTGCCCACGGCGATCGTGCCCTTGCGCGGGTACAGCCCGAAGATGCGGGCGGGGTTCGTGGCGAAGGCGGCCACGAACGTCTGCAGCCCGATCCGGCCGCCGGCGACGCCCTCGGAGTAGACGACGCGCATCTCGGTCTCGAGCCCGGGGACGCCGTACGGGATGCAGCGGAAATCCGCCGCGCCGGCCTTCTTCTGCTCCACCGTCCACGACGTGTTGTCGCTGCCGATCGTCTGGATGTCGCCCGTGCGCAGCGCGTCCCACATCGCCGCCTGGTCGGCGGCCGAACGGAGCGGCGGCGCGCCCGCGACCTTGGCCGCCTCCACCCCGCCGGCGGCATAGGCGTCCGCCGTCAGGCCCAGGTAGATCGGGCGCGTCTCGCCCCACACGCGGAGCCCGCGGCGGCGCGCCTCGCGCACCGCGTCGGCGGCGCCGCGACACGACATGTGCACGATGTAGATCTCCGCGTCGACCATCTCGGCGTAGTCGATGACCCGGCGCGTCGCCTCCGTCTCCGCCAGCGCGGGGCGGCTCTCCGCGTAGTCGCGCGGGTCCCAGCGGCCGGCGGCGATGAGCTGTGCGGTGGCGAGATCGAGGATGGCGCTGTTCTCGGCGTGCACGTTGACGATCGCGCGCGCGGCGCGCGCGGCCTTGAAGACGGCGAGGAGCGCCTCGTCGGTGACGCCGAACTCGCGGATCGTGAAGACCTTGAAGCTCGGGTAGCCGGCGTCCACGATGGCGGGAATCTCGCGCAGCCGCTCGTCCGTCACGTCGGAGAGGATCAGGTGGAAGGCGTAGTCGACGTGGGCGCGCCCGGCCGCCTTGGCTTTCCACGTCTCGATGGTCGCCGCCAGCGTCTGCCCCTTCGCCTGCCAGGCGTAGTCGCAGATCGTGGTGACGCCGCCGCAGGCGGCCGCCGCCGTCCCGGCCTCGAAGTCGTCGGCGGTGCGGGCGCCGCCGAGATCGAGGTCGAGATGGGTGTGCACGTCGACGCCGCCGGGCAGCACCTGGAGCCCCCGCGCGTCGATCTCCTCGCGGCCCTGCGGCAGCCCCTGGCCCAGGGCCACGATGCGGCCACCGCTGATGCCGACGTCCGCGACGACCGCATCGGTCGCCGTCACCACCGTGCCTCCGCGCACCACCGTGTCGTAGCTCACCGGATCGGCTCCTCTCGCTCGAGACGTGGACGGGGTGTGGCATACTCCTCGCGCCGTTCGACTGTCAAGCAGCCTCGCTTCGCACCTCGTGAGCAGGAGGAGATGATGCGCACTCGTCGTAAATTCCTGGTGAAGGCGGGCGGCATGCTCGTCGCAGCCGGCGCCGCCGCCACCATCGACGCGCCCAGCGTGATCGCGCAGCCGAAGGTCCAGTGGCGCATGCCGACGCTCTGGGCGCCCGCGAACGACGTCCTGATGAACAACGCCAACTTCTTCGCCAGGACGGTGGAGAGCCTGACCGGCGGCCGCTTCGTGATCAAGACGTTCGCGGCCGGGGAGCTCATGCCGGCGTCGGGCATGTTCGACGCGTGCTCGAACGGCTCGGTGGAGGCGTACAACGGCGGCGCGTACTACTGGGCGGGCAAGGAGCCCGCGATGCAGTGGTTCACCGGCCTGCCCTTCGGCCTGAACGCCGAGGGCACCTACGCGTGGTTCAACCACGACGAGGGCCTGAAGCTGATGGAAGAGGTGTACGCGCCCTTCGGCCTGGTGCCGCGGACGGGGGGCGGCACCAACGCGCAGATGGCCGGCTGGTTCCGCAAGAAGCTGACCAGCATCGACGACCTCAAGGGCCTGAAGATCCGGATCCCGGGGATCGGCGGCAAGGTCTACGCGAGCGCCGGCAGCGCGGTGGTGCTGCTGCCGCCGGGCGACATCTACACGGCGCTCGAGCGCGGGACCATCGACGCGGTGGAGTTCGTCGGCCCGCACGACGACATGAAGCTGGGGCTGCACCAGGTGGCCCGCTACTACTACTACCCCGGCTGGCAGGAGACCACCTCGGTCACCGAGTTCACCTTCAACAAGAAGGCCCACGACGCGCTTCCCGCCGACTTCAAGCGCGCGCTCGACGCGGCCGCGCTCGCCTCGCAGGTCATGTCGATCGGCGAGTACTCGGTGAAGAACTCGATCGCGATGCGCAAGCTGCTCACGGAGCACAAGGAGAAGGTGGAGGTGACGCGGCTGTCCGACACGCTCGTCGAGCAGTTCCGGAAGCTGGCGGCGCAGGCGATCCAGCAGGAGAGCGAGCGGAACGCGGCCACGAAGAAGGTGGCGGCCTCCTACGCGCGCTTCCAGTCGCTGATCGGGTCGTGGGGGAAGGTCTCCGAGGGCGGCTACTACTCGCTCCTGAAGGCGTAGGCCGCCGACCGGCCGGCCAAAAAAAGACCGCGCTCACAGGGGCGAATGAGCGCGGTCGAGCGGGCGTTCGGTTGAGCGATGCGGTTCCGGCGAACGCCGGTTCCACGTTCCGTCCGTCTGCTCGGTCCTCTTGCAGAGCAAGCGCGGTGCCGGACCCGGCGCCGCCGTTTTTCGGCGTCTTTTCGTGCCGATTGCGGCGGCGCCGCCGGCGCTGGCGTGCACGCCGTTGCCGACCCGAGGGTGGTCCGTTGCCCTGTTTTGCCGCCCTTCGGGCCCGGTCGGCCGGCGGTCGCCGTGCTTGCGCGGCCGCGGAGAGCGGCCGTACAATGACGCCAGACTGCCGTCGCGCTCAAGTTTCCCGTGGTGGCTCTTCTTACCCGTTCGGCGCCCGGCGGCGCTGCTCGCAGCGCGGAGTTCTAGAACACCGACAGAGGAGTCGGAGTGAAGGCACGCGTGCCCCGGTATCACCGCATCGCCGAGTCGCTGCGCGACCGCATCCGCGGGGGGGACCTGACGCCCGGCATGCGACTGGACAACCAGCGCGCGCTCGCGCGCTCGTTCGGCGTGACGCTCATGACGCTGCGCCAGGCGCTCGAGCTGCTCGAGCGCGAGAACCTGATCGCGCGGCGCCACGGGCTGGGCACGTTCGTGGCCGCGCCGTCCATCGACTACGACATCCTCCAGCTCCGCCGCTTCGCGGGGGATCTCTCCGCGCAGGGCGAGCACGTCACGACCCGCGTGCTGGGCAGCCGCCTGGCGCCCGCCGATCGCCGCGTCACCGACGCGCTGGCGCTGCGCCCGCGCGGGCGCGTCGTCGTCATCGAGCGCCTGCGGCTGGTCGAGGGCCACCCGATGAGCCTGCAGCGCTCCTTCCTGCCGCCCGCGCTGGGCGAGCCGGTGCTGGAGGCGGATCTGCGGGTGACACCGCTCATCCAGGTGCTCGAGTTCAAGCTGGGCATCACCATCGAGCGCGCGCGCGAGACCGTGTCGGCGGTCCGGCTCGGCCGGCGCGAGGCGCGCGAGCTGGGCTGCCTGGCGGGCATGCCGGCGTTCGAGTCCGAGCGCGTGTCCTACGATGCCGCCGGCGGCCCGGTGGTCTTCGATCGCGTCTACATCCCGGGCGATCGGTTCCGCATCACCCGGGAACTCCACTACGACCCGTCCGAGCGAGGAGCGACCTCATGAAGATCGTGGTAGCCGTCAAGCAGGTGCCGGACACCGCCACCCAGGTGAAGATCTCGGGCGGCGATCCGAAGGCCATCGACACGGCCGGCATCACCTGGATCGTGTCGCCGTACGACGAGTTCGCCGTCGAGGAAGCGCTGCGCATCAAGGAGAAGCGCGGCCAGGGCGAGGTCGTCGCCGTCTCGCTGGGTCCCGATCGCGTGAAGGAGGCGCTGCGCTCGGCGCTCGCCATGGGCTGCGACCGCGCGGTCCACGTCAACGATCCGGCGCTGGCCGGCGCCGACACGCTGCTGACGGCGCAGGCGCTGGCGGCCGTCGTCAAGCAGGAGCAGCCGGCGCTCGTCATCTGCGGGCGGCAGGCCATCGACGACGACATGGGCGCGGTGGCCGGACAGGTCGCGGAGCTGCTCGGCTGGCCGTGCGCCTCCTGGATCATGGAAGAGACCGTGGACGCCGACGCCAAGACGGTCCGTGTCGGCCGCCAGGTGGAGGGCGGGCTGGAGATCTTCGACCTCCCGCTGCCGGCGGTCGTCTCCGCGCAGAAGGGCCTGAACGAGCCGCGCTATCCGACGCTGAAGGGGATCATGGGCGCCAAGAAGAAGGAGATCAAGGACGTGAAGGCCGCGGATCTCGGCGTCACGCCGGGGGCGCCGCAGCTCGCGGTGAAGACGCTGGAGGCGCTGCCGGCGCGCCCGCCGGGGCGGATCATCCAGGGCGACGTCAAGGATGCGGTGAAGGAGCTCGTCCGCGCGCTGCGCGAGGAAGCGAAGGCGATCTGACATGGCGAACGCGTTCTGGTGCATCGTCGAGGACGACCGCAAGGGAGCGCCGAAGAAGGTCATGGCCGAGGTGATCGGCGAGGCGGCGCGGCTGTCGGGCGGCGACGTCGAGGCCGTCTGGCTCACCGACACGGCGAGCGACGAGGGCCTCGGGCAGCTCGCCGGGTGGGGTGCCACGAAGGTCTGGCTGCTCGAGAATGCCGCCTTCGCGCCGTACCGGGGCGAGGTGTGGACGCCGGTGGTGGCCGAGCTCGTCGCGCAGCACGCGCCGAAGGCCGTCTTCGCGCCGGTGACGAGCAAGATGCGCGAGTTCGCGGCGCGGCTGGCGGCCCGGCTCGGCGCCGGGCTCTCCGCCGATTCCGTCGGCATGACGATGGACGGCGACCAGCTCGTGGCGACGCGGCCGGTATACGCCGGCAAGCTGCTCGCGAAGATGACGTGGGCGAAGACGCCGTGGATCGCCACGCTGCGTCCGAACGTCTTCAAGCCGGCGGACGCCCAGGCGGGCAAGACGCCGCAGGTCGAGAAGCCCGCCGTCACCATCCCGGGCGCCGCCATGAAGCTGGTGGAGCGGCGGGAAGAGGCGTCGACCGGGCTGCCCGAGCTGACGGAGGCCGAGACGGTCATCTCCGGCGGCCGCGGCATGAAGGGCCCCGAGAACTACGTGATCCTCGAGAACATGGCGCAGGTGATCGGCGCCGCCGTCGGCGCGTCACGGGCCGCGGTGGACGCGGGCTGGCGGCCGCACCGGTTCCAGATCGGCCAGACCGGCCGGACGATCTCGCCGAAGCTCTATCTCGGCTTCGGCGTTTCCGGCGCCATCCAGCACCTGGCCGGCATGCGCACCTCGAAGGTCATCGTCGCCGTCAACAAGGATCCGGACGCGCCGATCTTCAAGATCGCCGACTACGGCATCGTGGGGGACCTCTTCGAGGTCGTGCCCGCCCTGACCGAGGAATTCAAGAAACTGCTGGAGAAATGAGACCGCTGAGCGGCGAACGCAAGCAACCCGCGCGGCCAGGCCGCGCGCGCCCAATGCGGAAGCGGAGCCACGACCGCCTCTCTCAGGCCACCCACGGCGGAGGGGGACACAGCGCTCCGATACAGAGGCCACCGCGATGCGGTTCGAGCTGACCGACGAGCAGCAGATGATCCAGACGATGGCGCGCGAGTTCGCGCAGGAGCACATCGCGCCCATCGCCTCGGAGATCGACCGCGACGCCCGCTTCCCGCACGAGACGGTCAAGCGCATGGGCGAGCTGGGGCTGCTCGGCATCATGGTCCCCGAGGCGTGGGGCGGCAGCGGCGCCGACACCGTCTCGTACGTGGTGGCGCTGGAGGAGATCGCCAAGGCGTGCGCCTCGCACGCCGTCGTCATGTCGGTCAACAACTCGCTCTACTGCGAGCCGCTGCTGAAGGCGGGCACCGACGCCCAGCGCGCGCGCTTCCTCAAGCCCGTGGCGTCCGGGCACGCGCTGGGCTGCTTCGCGCTCACCGAGCCGGAGGCGGGCTCGGACGCGCGCAACCAGCGGACGCTGGCCGTCCGCGACGGCGGCGACTACGTGATCACCGGACGCAAGCTGTTCATCTCCACCGGGCGGGAGGCGGCGTTCGTGCTCGTGTTCGCGCAGACGGATCCGGCCCGGGCGCACCGCGGGATCACGGCCTTCGTGGTGGAGAAGGGAACGCCGGGGCTGTCGGTCAGCAAGACGGAGGACAAGCTGGGGATCCGCGCCTCCGATACCGCCGAGCTGGTCTTCGACGGCGTTCGCGTCCCGGCCGCCCACCGCGTCGGCGAGGAGGGGCAGGGCTTTCATCTCGCGCTGGCGACGCTCGACGGCGGGCGCATCGGGATCGCGGCCCAGGCGGTCGGGATCGCCGTCGGCGCCTACGAGCGCTCCGTGGCCTACGCGCGCGAGCGCACGGCCTTCGGGGTGCCCATCGGCCAGCACCAGATGGTGCAGTGGATGCTCGCCGACATGGCGACCGCCATCGACGGCGCGCGGCTGATGACGCTGAAGGCGGCCGCGCTGAAGGACGCCAGGCAGCCGTTCACGAAGGAGGCGTCCATGGCCAAGCTCTTCGCCGCCGAGACGGCGATGAAGGTGGCCACGGACGCCGTGCAGGTCCACGGCGGGTACGGCTACATCCGCGAGGCCGAGGTGGAGCGGTATTTCCGCGACGCCAAGATCACGCAGATCTACGAGGGCACCTCCCAGATCCAGAAGCTCGTGATCGCGCGCGAGGTGCTGAAGTGATCGCCTCCGCGCGCGAGTTCGCGGACTACTTCGACGGCGTGCGGCGGCGCACGGTCGCCTTCTTCCGGACCATCCCGGCCGAGAGGATCGACTGGGCGCCCAGGCCCGGCGAGTACACCTGCGGCGACATCGTCCGGCACCTGGCCGCGAGCGAGTCGATGTTCACCGGCGTGGTGACCGACGGCGTCTGGCGGTACGACGGCCACGAGCGAACGCTCGGCGCCTCCCTCGAGGAGGCGCTGGCCGTGCTCGAGGCGCGGCACGCCGCGGCGCGCGGGGCGCTCGTGCGCGCGGGCGATGCGGCGCTGGCGGCGGCGCGGCCGGCGCTCGAGCCCGGCGGGCGGCCGATCCGCGGCTGGCGTGTGCTGATGGCGATGTGCGAGCACGAGGTGCATCACCGCAGCCAGCTCGCCTCGTACCTGACGCTGATGGGGGTGGAGGCGCCCGACATCTTCGGGCTCGGCGTGGAGGACGTGGCGCGATTGACCGCCGGCGAGGCGGGGAGGGGCCAATGACCGGCAAGCGGGAGTGGGAGGACCGGACGTACGGGCCGTTCGTCGGCAAGGCGCCGGAGCGCGACGTGCGCTTCGAGTCGCTCTCCGGCATTCCGGTGGAGCCGCTCTACACGCCGGAGGACGTCGCCGACCGGTCGTACGACGAGCGGCTCGGCTATCCGGGCCAGTATCCGTTCACGCGGGGCGTCTACCCCACGATGTATCGCGGCCGGCTGTGGACGATGCGGATGTTCGCCGGCTTCGGCCGGCCCGAGGACACGAACGCCCGGTTCAAGTACCTGCTCGCGCAGGGGCAGACCGGCCTCTCCACCGCCTTCGACATGCCGGCCCTCATGGGCTACGACGCCGACCATCCGCGCGCGCGCGGCGAGGTGGGCAAGGAAGGCGTCTCCATCTCGACGCTGGACGACTTCGAGCGCCTGTTCGCCGACATCCCGCTCGGCGACGTGACGACCTCGATGACGATCAACTGCACCGCCTCGGTGGCCCTGGCCATGTACCTGGCCGTCGCCGACAAGCACGGTGTCTCGTGGGACCGCCTCGGCGGCACCATGCAGAACGACATGCTCAAGGAGTTCATCGCCCAGAAGGAGTGGATCTGTCCCCCCGAGCCGGCCGTGCGCATCGTCACCGACATGATCGAGTTCACCGCGCGGCACGTGCCGCGCTTCAACCCGGTGTCGATCTCGGGCTACCACATCCGCGAGGCGGGCTCGACGGCGGT
>Ga0210113_1000249_pt1 | contig 13147 bp, 13 predicted proteins | sample MayberryNW_Catta_5_FD_185523 | JGI IMG/M metagenome (GOLD analysis project Ga0210113, IMG submission 185523) | Wetland microbial communities from San Francisco Bay, California, USA, that impact long-term carbon sequestration -... | ecosystem: Environmental > Aquatic > Marine > Wetlands ...
CGTCGGAACCGACCGGACGCCCGACAATGGCTATTTTCGCGCCAAGGTCGCCCAAGAGAAACTGATCGAGACCTCCGGCATCCCGTACACCATCATCCGCTCGACCCAGTTCATGGAATTCCTCGGCGGCATCGCCGCTTCAGGTACGGATGGAAGCATGGTCAGGATTTCGCCCGGCCTTTTTCAGCCCATCGCGGCGGACGACGTTGCCGCCGTCGTCGCCGATGTGGCGCTCGCGGCGCCGCGAAACGGCATCGTCGAGATCGCCGGCCCGGAACGAGCGCCGTTCAAGGAAATCGTCGCCCGCTATCTAAAGGCGGTCGGCGACCCGCGTCAAGTCGTGAGTGACCCCGAGGCCCGATACTTCGGCGGCCGGGTCGAGGAGCGCTCGCTCGTGCCGTTGGGCGAAGCGCGCCTCGGCCGCATCGGTTTGGACGAATGGCTCCGCCGCTCACAGGCAAGGGCCTGATCCTGCATCCGCCAACTGCACGCAAGACCTGAGCTTGCCCCCTGGGCTCTCCTGATCCAGGAAGCCGCGCGAGTTGGCGATGTTGCGTTCCGTAGGGGCGACCGGCTGGTCGTCCCTACGGTTGCCGCAATCGGATCAGTCGAGGGCCGGAGGCGTGTGCTTCAGCGCGCCATTCCGCTTCCGGTATTCCGTAGCCAACACTCCGGAAAAACCCCAGTTGTCGGGGTCCACTTCGTCGATGACGATGTGCGTCTGGTCCGGCCGCTTGCCCAGAACTCGTTCCAGCGTGCGAGTGATCTCCCGAACGACCGTAGCCTTTTGTTCGCGTGTCGCGCCGTCGCGCGTAATCTTGACATTGATGAACGGCATACAAACTCCTTTCCGTATTTTTACTTGTGAGCATAGATCCAGGCCGCGGCAATCACGAGCAGAAGTGGAGCCGTGGCAAGCAAATACGCAATCGTGCGCCATTTGAGAACAGTGGTACGCGCACTGTGTCTCAACCCACGCGGGTTGATCGAAACCTCCTTGGCAGTTTCCGCAGTCGTCAACGGAGTTCAGGCCGCGCGAGGTTCTTGCCGCATTGGTTTCCGGCTCGTGCCGTCGCCGCCTGACTGAACGCCGCCATCGACCGGTAGGATGACTCCGGTCACCCATTTCGCTTGGGCCAGGTACGCAACCGCGTCGGCGATGTCCCGAGGCGTGCCGTAGCGGCCGAGCGGCTGCATCTCATGCAGCGCTTCGAGCTGCGCGCCGTTCAGTTCTCCATACAACGGCGTCGGCACAACTCCCGGGGCGACGGCGTTGATGCGAATATCATCGGCGGCGAGCTCGACCGCGAGGTTTTGCGTCAGCGCCGTGACCCCTCCCTTGGCCGCCATCGGCGCGCTCGATGGAAAAGCGGCGACGCCCCTGAAGGCGAGGATCGTGCTGATATTGACTATGGCTCCGCCGCGGCCCTGAATGCGCATGCGGCGTACCGCCGACTGAGTCAGGAGGAACGTCCCGCGGAGATAGCCGAGATAGCGATCGAGCTCTTCCACGGTATAGTCGGTGAGTGGCTTGGCGGCGAAAATGCCGGCGTTATTCACCAGCACGTCGATTCCGGCGAAGCGTTGGATCGACTCGGCGATCAGTCGATCCGCGGTTTGTGGCTCCGTGATATCTCCCGCGGAGATGGCGATACGGTCGGCGCGGCCGAGTTGCGTTGCGGCCGCTTTCAGTTTGTTTTCGGAACGCCCGTTGAGAACGACATTGAATCCATCGTTCAACAAGCGCTCGGCGACGGCATATCCGATTCCGGTGCCGGCGCCGGTAATGACTGCGGTTTGCTTTGATTCGATTGCTTTCATGGCATTCCTCCATTTGTTGACGGTCTGCGCGTTGAGTCGGCCGGACTCTCCGCCTCATTCAGCCCTTGCGCGAATTCGCTCCGTGGCTGATTGGGACTATAAGTTCGACAAGGCGAGCGGTCCAATGCATAATTGCCATGCTCGCCATGACCCAGCGGAATATCAGCCAGGCGGACCTCAATCTCCTCAGCGCGCTCAAGGTGCTTTTGGAAGAATGCAACGTGACGCGCGCGGCGGATCGTCTGGGACTTACGCAGCCGGCGGTGAGCCGCATCCTTTCCCGATTGCGCGCGACGTTCGGCGATCCGCTCTTCGTACGCACGAGCCGTGGTCTGACGCCGACGGCGAGGGCGCTGCAGATTGCCGCTCCACTGCGCCGGAACATCGAAGCGCTCGAACGGATTCTGCTCGAAGAAAACGGCTTCGAGCCGGCGCGGGCGAAGCGCCGGTTTCGCATCGCCGCCGTGGATTACGCCCAGGTCACATTGCTCGCGCCGCTCATCCGCACGCTCATCGCTAAAGCGCCGCAGATCGATTTTGAGCTGCGCCAGCCGACCGTCGAGAGCGAACGCGATCTCGAGGCGGGCACTTTGGACTTGCTGATCATGCCGCAGCAGCCGTCCGGCCCGGGCATTGTCTGGACCCCGCTTTATCAGGACGGCTACACGTGCATCGTCTGGGAGAATAATCCGGTGCGTTCGCTAACGGCGCCGCGGTTCGCTGCCATGGATCACATTTTGGTAGCGCCCCGCGAGCGCGCCGGCGGCATCGTCGATGAAGTGCTGCGGGAACAGGGACTCACGCGCCGGGTCGCTGTCCAGGCGCCGACCTTCCTGCTCCTGCCGCATTTGCTAGTGGGGACAGAGCGGATCGCGACGGTGCCGATTGGCATGGCGAAGGAGCTTGCAGGCATCAATCCGCTGCGAGTCATCAAGCCGCCCCTGAAAATTCCCGGATTCACGATGTGCCAAGGCTGGCACGAGATTCATCGTAGCGATGGCGGGCATCGCTGGTTGCGCGAGTCAATCGCAAAACAAGCAGCACGAAGAACCGGCGCTCTGCGTTTCTAACCCTGGAGCGGTGAAGCGATTAGTTTGAATCTGCGGCACGACGTTGCTGCCGAATTGCGCGGCAGCTACCCCTTGTGAGCCGATTTGATAGCGGCGCTTGCACACTTCCCCCAGGTTTCGAAGTTTCTTAGCCGACTTCCGTCGAATGTAACCCGCGGCTGCAAAAGGATTAGTAGACTTAGGCAAGTCTGACACCGGTGATTAGACACCGGTGATTTACGCATGAGTGACCCCGAGGCCCGATACTTCGGTAACCGAGCCGAGGAGCGCTCGCTGATGCCGTTGGGCGAAGCGCGCCTCGGCCGCATCGGTTTGGACGAATGGCTCCGCCGCTCACAGGCAAAAGCCTGATCCTGCATCCGCCAACCGAAGAAGAGGGCCCGATTGAAACGCATCCTCTATCTTTCGATCTCTAGCTAGTATTTACGCGCCGGGAACTGATGAAGTAGTAAGCAATCCCGGCCTCAGCGACTTTTCAGGCACCTAGAATGTCAAAATACAAAGACCCCAAGCCGCGCCAACTGCGCCCTTGACAGCGAATTGAGCTGACGATTAGGATCGCGAAAAATCACCCCGACGGGGCCGCATCCAGCCCGATCGAAGCGAGCGCCCTCTGCGCGCGAAGGAGTTGTTCGTGGGATCTATCAGCGGAAAATACTGCATCGTCGGCATCGGCGAGACGGCGGTCGGCAAGCGGCCGGACGCGACGACCAACTCGCTCCACTTGGAAGCGATCAACGCATGCCTCGACGACGCGGCAGTCAAAAACTCGCAAGTTGACGGCCTTCTGACGAACCAGCCCTTGAACGATTCGCACCGGAGCTACGCCGTAAAGCTCGCCCACATGGCGGGCATCGATCCGCTGTATGCCACCGACCTCGCGCTCGGCGGCGCGACGCCGATCGCGATGGTGCAACACGCGGCGATGGCGATTGATGCCGGGCTTGCGCGCACCGTCGTTTGTGTCCACGCCCGCAAGCGCTCGACTGCCGACGCGACGCCCGGCCATCCGATTCGTCGCGGCGACGAGCATTGGGAAGAACCCTGGGGCCACTTCGCGGCCGCCGGCGGTCATGCCTTTGCCGCGTCGCGTCACATGCACGAGTTCGGCACCAAGAGCGAGGACCTGGCCAAGATCGCGATCTCCACGCGCAAACACGCGACCTTGAACCGGAACGCGACCATGCGCAAGCCGATCACTCTGGAAGATCATCAGAACTCGCGCATGATCGTAGCGCCGCTGCGGCTGCTCGATTGTTCCCTCGAATCGGACGGTGGTGGCGCGGTGTTGGTGACGAGTGCCGAACGCGCGCGCGATTTTCCCAAAAAGCCGATAGCGATCTTGGGCATGGGGCAGCATCATCCGCACTTCAGTCTTTTGGACGCGCCCACGCTGACCACGCTGGGCGGAAAAAAGTCGTCTGAAGTTGCGTACAAGATGAGCGGTCTAACCCCCAACGACATGAACTTCGCGCAGGTCTACGACTGTTTCACCATCACCACGCTGATCACTCTCGAAGACTACGGCTTTTGCAAGAAGGGTGAGGGCAAGGACTTTGTCAAAAACGGCCGTATCACGATCGGCGGCCAGTTACCGGTCAACACGCATGGTGGCTTGCTGTCGCAGGCCCATCTCGAAGGTCAGCTCCATATCACCGAAGCGGTTAAACAATTGCGCGGCAACGAAGTGGAAGCGGAGCGCCAGGTGGCCAATGCCCGGGTGGGTATCGTCAGCGGCCATGGCGGCAGTTTAGCGATGCATGCGACGTTGATACTGGGGGCGGTATGAGCAAGGACGAACGCGGGCGCGCCGCGCGCCGAGGCCAACCTTATCTAGATGAACCCGAAGCCAAACCTTTTTGGGCCGCCTGTCGCGAGCATAAATTGACCGCGCAGCGCTGCTCGTCGTGCAAGAAAATCTTCGGATTTCCGCCGCAGGCGCGCTGCCCGCACTGCCTATCAACGGAGCACGAGTGGGTCACCTTGAGCGGCAAAGGCACGGTCTACTCTCAGATCGCCTACCATCGCGCGTGGCATCCGGCCTATCAGGACAAGACTCCCTACAACGTGTCGTTGGTCGACTTGCAGGAAGGTGGTCGCCTCGTGACCAACGTCATCGGCTGCTCCCCGGAAGAGGTCAAGATCGGCATGCCGGTGGAAGTGGTCTTCGAGGACTTTCCGGAATACACGCTGCCGAAATTCAGGCCGCTGAAGTAGCGGATTATTTCTTTTGCTCCGCGATGTAATCTTTCAGGAACTTGACGATCTCCGGCGAGATGTCGCTCACCTGCTTGTAGAGTTTGACGCCTTCCTCGCCGAGCTGGAATCTCGGCTGGAAGCGCATCACCTTTTTGGCTTCGGCGAGAAACTCTTCGTCCCTCGACAGCGCCTCGACGGCTTGCCGCATGGCGGCGGCGGCCGCTTCCGGAGAACCGGGCGCGAGCAGAATCGTCCGCTGCATGTTGGTGCTCGACATATTGGCCGCCTTCAGCGCCTCGTACTTGACGCCCGACGGCGACTTGCCCATCACTTTCCGGTAAAACTGCGTGAACGGCAGAAGTTCCGGAACGTCCGCGCTGGTCTTCACGTCGCCGTCGGGAGTGACGAGATCCGTATACCACAACGGCGTAACCATGCCCGTCTTGACCATCTGAGACTCCACCTGAGTGCGATAGCCCGGCAGCGTCTCGTCGTGGTACTGAACTTCGTTCCGCTGTACCGCCAGCCGCGCCGTCGAGCTGCTGCTGTAGCCGGTCACGTAGTCGTACGGCAGGCCGAGGAGATCGAACGAAAGGCGGAAACGCACGTCCTTGGAGCTTCCGTTGCTCAAACCTCCTGCCTTGAAACGCTCCGCTTTGACGACGTCCTCCGGCCGCTTGATGCCGGGTGGCAAGTCGGATCTGATGTATGAGACCGAAACACTCTCGACGGCACCGATGAACGGATACTTCGATGCGTCCACGCGCGTCCCTTCTTTCAACTGGAATCGGAACAGCGCGCCGGTGAAATAGCCGACGGTGAGGCCGTCGGGTTTGGCCACCTCGCCGAGATAATTCGTCGCGGTGACTCCCCCGCCGCCACCCATGTTCTGCACCACGACGGAGGGCTTTCCCGGTATATGCTTGCCCAAATGTTTGGCGATAATCCGTCCTTCGATGTCGGTCGGACCTCCGGCAGCATAGTTAATGAGCACGGTTACGGTCTTGCCCTCGTAAAATGTCTTGTCGTCCGCGGCGACCATAGATACGGCGCCGAGCACGACGAAGCCGACAATCAGTAGGCCTTTCAACGTTAGACTCGTTTTCATCGCACGTCTCCTTATCGATTCGGGAACCGCTATTGAAGCCGCTTTACGGCAGGCGGAGCTGCGCGCCATGTCCTGGTTCGTTCTGTGCCGCTTTTCGCCGCATAGCACCAGGCGTAAGATTCTGTCAACCGCAGCGCGCGGGTCTTGTGGTAGCTTAGCGAAATGTCACCCCAAAACTGCTTGGCGGTATGAGATCCCGAGGACCTCGTCTTCGTGTTCTCCCTCCGACGGTTGGGCGGGCGGCAATCCTTTGAGGTGGTTTTCGGGCCGAAAATTCGCCTTCTAAGCGCTTAAACAGCGCCCTTTAATGGTACCGTAGATCGCTAAATCAAGAAGTTGTTTCGGTTCGACCCGAACCTCGTGGCCGCATTACTGACGGTTGATTGCCCTCCTAAACTAACGCGGCAACTCGCCAACATAGCGGGCGCGCGGCCGGATCATACGATCGCGCTGGTATTGCTCGATCGCATGCCCGATCCAGCCAACGGTTCGGCCGATCGCAAACAGATTGACGGCGCCGTCGGCTCCAAGACCTAGAGCCGCGTGCAGCGATCACCAGAGCGAAATCGATGTTCCGTCGTTCACCGAGATATTAATCCGGAAGGGCCGATGGGAGCCCGTAGTGAACAGCCGCGATCGATTCATCCGCGACGCTGTAGTGGAGCAGGGTTATCCCGCTTCTCAGGTCGCCTCTTTTTCTCAATTGCCACCCCTCCAATGTAAGCCGTGTGTTATCAAAGATTTACCGATCTCAGATCCTTCAACTGGCGACGGATTACCGGAAGCTTTACGAATTTAACCCAATTGGGCGGCCGTTTCACTGGTTACTGATTAAGGTCAGCCCGATTGCTGGCTAATGACCAGGATTTAGCTTGCCGGGTTCACGCGCTCATAGGCGTCGACGATCTCGCCGGCGGTGGCAAACCAGACGCGCTCATGTTTTTTCATGTAGGCGATCGCCTGCTGCAAGTATTTGATTCTGAGCGGCTGGCCGATGAGCATCGGGTGTAACGGAATGCCCATGACTCGGGAGTGCTTTCTGCTATCGGCGTAAAGCGCGTCGAACTGATCGATCAGCGACCTATAGTACTGTTCGCCGGTATAATTTTTACGCACGAACATGGGCAGATCGTTGATCTCCATGCAGTAAGGAATGGAAATCATCCTGCCCTTTTTTACTTTCATCGGGTAGGGTTGGTCGTCGTTGTTCCAATCGCCGCAATAGGCCACGCCCTCCTCGGCGAGGATGTCAAGCGTGTTGTGCGTCTGTACTAGCCCGGTACCCAACCAGCCGCGCGGCCGCTTGCCGGTCGATTGCTCGATCGTTTTCAGCACATATTGGATCACTTCTTTCTCTTTTTCCGGCGCCAAGCCGGCGAGATTTTCACTATTGGTTGTGCCGTGCCCCATGAACTCCCAGCCGCGTTTTTTCATTTCGTCCATCGCTTTGGGAAAGGTCTCGCACACAGCCGAGTTGAGAGCCACCGACGGTTTAATGCCCGCGGCGTCCAGCACATCCGCGACACGCCACAAACCGACTCGGATGCCGTACTCGCGCCAGGCATAATTGATCACATCTGGCACCCGGTTCGCCACGTTGGGAGAGATCGCCGTGCCCCCCGGCAAATCGTAGTGCCAAACCTCAACATTGGGCGCGATCCAAACCGCCAGGGTTTTATTCCTCGGCCACTTAAATGGCTTGCGCTCGAAGATATAGGTATCTTCATAGCGATCCGACCTCCGCATGGGCTTGCCGATCGTCTGCGCCAACGCCGTGAGCGGGCCCAATCCCGAGCTCATCACCCCCGCGGCGCCGACGAAGAAAAGACTCTTTTTGAGAAAATCTCTTCGATCATTACCACTTTGCATGTGCTTGTCCTCCTTCACGGATTGTGAGCTGGAACGACTCGAGCCTATCACCCCTCGATGGAAGTTGGCTAGCGAAAATCCGAGCGCCATCGGCTCCGGGATCAGTCCTTGCTCCTGCAGGCAGCGCACGAGCGTTTCGAGCGTGTGCCGATTGCTCTCAAGCCTGAGCTCGACCGCGTGCGGTGTTAGGAATTTCCTCGGCGCTATCCCGGTCTTGCCGATGAACCGCAGGAACTTGCCGCGGTGGAATTTAGCCCGGGACAGAGGTGATGGCCTCTAATTGGATTCGGGGAGCCTCCACGTTTTCGTAATTGCGAAAACATGAAAATGTAAGAGCAACTAGCGGTCGGGGCGGCGATCGTGCTAGCAGCCTTCACGAAGCGGGAGAGGGAGGAGAGCACGGCTAAGCGAAAAAACGACAAGGTTTTATTGATTGATAGTACGACGATCGGTGTGTTAGAAGTGCTGCGTTGATTGGTAACGCGAATTTCGCAGATCCATCAGCTTGCATGCTTTTTCTCTGCAGGGAGGGCAATCCCATGTTCGCTGCAAAATTCTGGATCCCTTTAGTTTTGATTTTGTTTGTCGCGCCGGCCGGCGCGGAAACGATTAGAATCGCTTACTCCGGGGTGGCGGCGACAGGAACGCCGGTTTGGCTCGCCAAGGATGAAGGGGTTTTTGCCAGGCACGGGCTGGAAGCGGACCTCGTCGCCGTGCGCAGCGCTCCTCTCCAGGTCACGGCTCTGGTCTCCAACGAGGTGCAGTTCGTCCGAGGCAGCGCGTCGAGTATGCTCACGGCGGCCGCGCAGGGGGCCAAGCTCAAAATCATCCTCTCGCTGTTCGCCGAGCGGGCGTCCTACGATTTTCTGGTGGCGCCGTCGATCACCAAGCCGAGCGATCTGCGCGGCAAAAAAATCGGCGTGCAGGACTTCAGCGGTCTGCTCTGGAGCCTCACCATGCTATCGCTGCGCGAGATGGGTCTCGACCCGCAAAAGGACAATATCAATATTCAGGCGATCGGCGACAGCACGGTGATCGCTCAATCTTTGGCGAGCGGCATCATCGACGGCGCGGCGTTGGATCGCTTGCAGTCGGCGCGGCTGCAGGGGCTGGGGGTCAAAGTTCTGTTCGACTTGGGCAAGATCGCTCTACCTTCAAGCCCGTTGATGTCCTCGGAGGCGTTTATTCAGAAGAATCCGCAAACCGTGGAGAACTTCATCAAAGCGCTCATCGAGGCCAGCGCGATCATGCGCGCGCAGAAAGAGCGCGGCGTAGCCGTCCTGCAAAAACATCTCAAGACGGACCGTAAGCTCGCCGAGCTCGGCTATAAATTTTTGCTCCAGGATCTGACGCCCTATACCTTTGTCACCGTTAACGGTCTGAAAACCGCTCAGGACGTGATCGCGCTACGCGATCCCAAGATCAGCAAGTTCAATGTCGAGGAACTTCTGGATCAGCGTATCCTCGCCAAGGTGGTCAAGAGCGGCTACGTCGAGGAGATCGAGCGAAAATACAAACTCCGGCCTTAGACGAAAATGGCTCACGCTTTTTTTTAACCGCGGCAACATCTCTTTCATAATCAGACCAGGACTCGCCAAGAAGGGCTCGGTCGTCCAGGTAAACGGGCTCTGACCTCTATGGGGAGGATCACCGGGGCCGTGCATGGAGACATTGCTTAAAGCGGTTTGCCTCCCGCCGGTGTGAGAGTCGACACCAGCCGCGATATTTCAGGATCGCTCTTTGACGTTCTTCGGCGCTCATCCGCCAGCGAGATTACGACTATTGCGGCGTTTCAGAAACAGCCCGTCGGGCTAATTGGGGTGCTTGCGAAATCGGCGGGAGAGGAACCAGGCGACTCCCGCCGGTACTCCGAAGACGACGACGTGGACAGCGAGCTCGGTCAGGACGGAGTAACCGGCGACGAAGACGCCGACGGAGAAATTGACGATGGACGCCGCGAGCCAGACCCAAATGAAAAGATACGCGCCGTCCACGGGCGTTCGATCCTTGCGTTGGTTGATCTGAGCAGCGACAACAACGAACACGGACAGCAGAACCAGCCCGATCGCGGTGATTCTAAGCGTGTGCATCGTAGGTGTCCGCGAGCGGATTGATCATTAGCAGGCTGCAACGTATCTGGACCTTTTTGAACAGCCTCGAATCAGGGTTTTTTTGCAGCCTGTTAGGTTAGGTTAGGGTTCTGTTGCAGTAGCCAACCATCAGGTGAGCTTCACGGTCAAGGGATTGTAGGAATAAAGCCACGCGTTACGGTCGGCGCCTTCGTCCCGTTGGGCGAACTTTTGGCGGAGCTTTTTCTGGTCGCGCATGTGGAACAGGGTGCGATTGGCACCCGACCCTTTGACAATGCGCGAGGTGCGCGGGATGCGGTTACGCTCGTACAGGTTGAGAGCCTCGGCCGCGTCGTCGGACGCTTGCAGAGCGCGGGTCAGCACGGCGGCATCTTCGATCGCCATACAGGCGCCCTGGGCGAGATAGGGCAAGGTTGCGTGGACCGCGTCGCCGAGCAAGGTCGCGCGCCGCGTGCTCCAGGTTGAGATCGGCGGGCGATAGTACAGCGACCAGCGAAAGCATGCGTGCTTGTCGACCCGATCGATGACCGTCTGGATGTTTTCGTGCCAACCCACGAAATCCGCCTTGAGCCGCTCCCACGGAAACTTGGCGGTCCACGACTCCTCGGAGATCTCTTCGGTTTCCACCAGCCCCACGAAATTGAACAAAGCTCCGGCCCGGAGGTAATAGCAGACGACGTGCGCTCCCGGTCCCATCCACACCGACATGACTTGACCCATGAAGTTATCGGGCAACTGATCGGTCGGAAGAGTCAGGCGCCAGGCGGCATCGCCGGTGTATGCCGCATGGTCTGCGCCCGCGATCTGCGCGCGCACGGCGGACTTGACGCCGTCGGCGCCGATCAAGAGGTCTCCTTTGGCCGTGGATCCGTCCGCCAGGCGTAACCCAACCCCGGCGCTGGTTTCGTCGAAGCCCACGACCCGCCGGTTAAGACGGACGACGTTCGCATCGAACTCGCGTGCCTTGGCGGCGAGCACGTCGTGAAGGTCAGCGCGATGCAGTTGATTGTACGGCGCCCCGTTCAGTCGTTCATGCTCGGCGGCGAGCGGAAACTGGCCTATGATCTCGCCCGTATCATGGAGTCGAAAGACATAAGCACCGGGTCGGACCGACAGCTTGGCGATGATCTCGCCAAGACCGAGGTGGTTGAGCACGTGCATCGCATTGGCGCTGAGCTGTATGCCGGCGCCGATCTCGCTGAGCTCCGGCGCCTGCTCGTAGATCTCGACATCGTAGCCCGCCTTCATGAGGCAGGAACCGGCTGTCAGCCCGCCGATGCCCGCGCCGGCGATCAAAATCTTTTTGGCCATGAGAATAAACAAATCATAGGATGCGGGGCCGTCCTGAGAAAACTCCGCCCACACAATACTAATTCCGACTATTCAAAGCGAGCCGCACCTCGCCAGGTGGAGCCGGTTGAGACGGCGATGGATGTTCTTGCTCGGCCAAAGTGATTCGGAGTAGATTATAGGGTAAACAGGCTGCTGAAAAAGACTCATATCCTTCGTTGCGCTAGATCGTCTCGCTACAACGTACTGGCCAAGTACGCCTCCGCTCGCCGATTCTTCGCGCGCCTCGGCTCTGAGGTCTTTTTGAGCAGCCTGCAGTGCGAGTTTTACATTAACCTGCTAGGGGAGGCGCCATGGCGATTCGATTTCGAGCGGACAATATCGGCAGTTTGCTGCGACCGGCGGAGTTGCTGCAGGCGCGGGCGGCGCTGCGCGAAGGGCAGATTGATTCGGAGCAGGTGCGCCAGGTCGAAGACCGCGCGATTTTAACGGCGCTCGAGATGCAGAAGGCCGCGGGCGTTCAGATTTTCACCGATGGCGAATATCGCCGCGATATTTTTACCGCCGATCTCACCAAAGCAATGGACGGTCTGGTGCCGGGAAAGCCGGTGATAAAATTCACCTGGCGAGGTCAAGGGAAAGAGCTGGCGGAGGAATCGAAGGAAGGGAATCTGCAATTCATCGTCGGCGGCAAGCTGCGCCGGAAGGGCCGCTTCACGCCGAACGAGGCGCCGTTTTTGAAACAGCACGCGCCGGGCCCTTTCAAGATCTGCACGCCGGCGGCGATGCAGCATGCGATCATGCGCTACCGGCCCGGTGTCACGGACAAGTTCTATCCGACCGTGCACGAAATGCTCCAGGACGTGGCTGCGATCATGCGCGAGGAAGTGCAGGCGCTGATCGACGAAGGCGCATCTTACGTGCAGCTCGACGCGCCGTCTTATTCGAACTTTTTCGATCCGAGCCGGCGCGAAGTGCTCAGAGAAGCCGGCATCGATTTAGACGAAGCGCTGGACGCGGCGATCGCGGCGGACAACGCGATGATTGAAGGCATTAAAAGGAGTCCCGACGTCGTCATCGGCATTCATTTCTGTCGCGGCAACAAGCGCAGTGCCTGGGGCGCCGAGGGGAGCTACGAGCCGATCGCCGAAAAGGCCTTCGGTTCGCTCAAGATGGACCGTTTTTTACTGGAGTTCGACAGCGAGCGCGCCGGTGGTTTCGAACCGCTGCGGTTCGTGCCCCAAGGCAAGACGGTAGTGCTCGGTCTGATCACCACCAAGACGCCGCAGCTTGAAGAGGAAGATGAGCTGTTGCGGAAAATCGACCAGGCCAGCAAATTCGTCGCGCCGGAAGATTTTGCCATCAGCACACAATGCGGCTTCGCTTCGGCCGCTTCGGGCAATCTCATTTCGTGGGACGACATGCAGCGCAAACTGGCGTTGGTCGCCAAAGTTGCAAAAAAGGTGTGGGGATAGATTTTTCGTTCAAAGGTTCAAACGTTCAAGGTTCAAACGGGTGCGAAACGTTCAAGTCGGTCATCGCGAGAAACCCTGGACAACCTGGCTTGTCCGGTTTAGAAAACATGTCAATGGGCGTTACTGCTTAAGATTTACTTACGGAAATCAGGAGGAAATTAGATGACCCAGGTGGTTGGCAAACCGACGCCGCGTGTCGAGGGTGAGCTGAAAGTGACGGGAAAG
>Ga0210113_1000250_pt1 | contig 13138 bp, 11 predicted proteins | sample MayberryNW_Catta_5_FD_185523 | JGI IMG/M metagenome (GOLD analysis project Ga0210113, IMG submission 185523) | Wetland microbial communities from San Francisco Bay, California, USA, that impact long-term carbon sequestration -... | ecosystem: Environmental > Aquatic > Marine > Wetlands ...
GGCGCTGCAGCGGCTCGGCGACCGGCTGGTCGGTGGGGTGGTGACGGTGGTCGCGGCCGAGCAGCGCTCGCAACTGCAGAACCGGCGGCTGGCCGCCGGGCGGCTCGCCCAGCTGCTGCGCGAGGCCACCGCCGCGCCGCCCCGGCCGCGCCGCCCGACCAGGCCCACCAAGGGGTCGGTCGAGCGACGGCTGGCCGCCAAGCGCCGGCGGGCCGACACCAAGCGGTCGCGCCGCGACACCGGCGACTGAGGCCTCCGACAGCCGGCCGGGTAGCCGCTACCTCTCCGGCGGCGACGGCGGCAACGCCTCGGGCCCGGCCTCGAGCTCGGCCATGGCCGCCTCGGCGAGCACGATCTCCTCGTCGATCATCCGTCGGGCGTCGCGTAGCCCATGGAGGCCGAACCGGTCGCGGATGCTCAGCACCAGCTCGGCCACCAACGGATCCACCTCGTCCTGGTGGCCGACGTCCGCGCTGCTGTCGCCCGTGACCGGGTCGGCGCCGCTGTCCGTGATGTCCCCCATACTCATGCCACCATCCAATCAGCCGACGGCCGGGAGCCGCGAGACCTCCTCGGTGGTGAGCTCGAGGTCGGCCGCAGCCGCGGATGCCCTGGCCGTCTCGGGCCGGCTCGAACCCGGGATAGGGACCACGACCGGCGACAGCGCCAGCATCCAGGCGAGGGTCACCTGCTGCGGACTCACCCCCCGCTCCGCGGCCACCTCGGCGAACGCGGCGTGGCTCGACCCGAGGTCGGCCGCGCTGCCGATGCCACCAAGCGGGCTCCACGGCAGGAAGGCGATCCCCATGTCGGCGCACAGCTGCAGCTCGGGCTCGCTGCTGCCGAAGGCCGGCGAGAACTGGTTCTGCACCGACACCAGCCGCCCGCCCAGGATCTCCTGCGCCTGACGGATCTGGTCCGGGTCGGCGTTCGAGATGCCGGCCATCCGGATCTTCCCGGCGTCCAGCAGCTCGGCGAGAGCGCCGATCGAGTCGGCGTACGGGACCTTCGGGTCCGGCCGGTGGTGCTGGTAGAGCCCGATCGCCTCGACTCCCAGCCGCTTCAGCGAGGCGTCGCAAGCGGCGCGCAGGTGCTCCGGCGAGCCGTCGATGTCCCACGCGCCGCCGCCGGGCCGGGTGTGGCCGCCCTTGGTGGCGACGAGCACGTCGGAGACGTCACCGCGGTACGTCGCCAGGGCCTCCGCGACGAGCGTCTCGTTGTGACCGACGTCACTGCCGTCCAGGTGATAGGCGTCCGCGGTGTCGATCAGCGTGACGCCGGCGTCGAGCGCCGCATGGACGGTGGCCAGGCACCGGGCCCTGTCGTCGGGACGGCCCTCGATCGAGAGGGGCATCCCGCCGAGGCCGATCGCGCTGACGGTCCGGTCGCCGATGGTGCGCTGCTGCATGGGACTCCTCGTCCAGTCGGGTATTCGCCGATCTGTGTCGTTTCGTCGGGCTGCTCGGCCCCTGCCGGCGGCCCCGCCGGGGAACCCTGTCGGCGCGGTCCGGGCAACCCTGTCGGCGCGGTCCGCGAGGATGGCCCGGTGCAGCCAGGGCCGGGTGTCGCCGACCTCACCCGGCCCCCGCGGGAGTCGACCGACCCGGTGGCCGACGTGGCCGCCGGTCTCGACGCCGGTCTCGACGCCGGCCCCGGCACCGGACGAGGTGCCGGACGAGGTGCCCTGGTCGCGGTCGCGCTCGCGACCGACGGGCGGCTCGGGCTCGCGACCGCTCCCGGCCGGGCCTGGTGGACCACTGCCGACCCGCTGGTGGTCCTCCCGGTGCTCGCCGGCGACGTCGGCGCCCGGCTGACCTGGTGGTCGGCAGGGTCGGTGCGCCCGCTGGTCGCGGCCGGCCTGCGGGTGGGCGCGTCCTGGGACGTCGCCGCGACCCACCGGCTGATCCACGGCGGTCACGACGGCGACCCCGCGGTCGTCTGGGCGGTCGCGGCCGGGCGGGCGCCGGAGGGCCGACCGCGCAGCGGCCAGCTCGACCTGCTGGGCGGCGGTGCGGACACCGGCGCCGGCGACGACCCCACCGAGCCGTGGGCGCCGGTCCGCCCGGACGGCTACCTCCGGCCGGGATGGGCCGAGCTGGGACCGCCGGACGGACCTGCCGCCGCCGGCTGGGCGGCGTGCGCGCTGCGGGCCGCCGAGACCCACCGGGCGATCCTCGCCGACGACCCGGTCGCCCTCCTGACCGCCTGGTCGGAGTCCGCCGCGGAGCTGCTCGCCGTCGAGCTCGAGCTGACCGGCCTGCCGCTGGACCGGGAGACAGCGACCGCATTGCTCGCCGCGCGGGTCGGCCCACGGCCGCACGACGAGGAGCAGGCGCGGGCCGAGCGGGCCCGCCGGGATGCCGGGGTGCTCGACCTGCTCCCCGGCCGGGACGGCATCGGGGAGACCGACCTGCGCAACCCGGCCCAGGTCCGCGAGCTGCTCGCCCGGATCGGCATCGACGTCCCTGACACCCGCTCGTGGCGGCTCGAGCCGCTGCGCGACGCGCACCCGCTGGTCGCGGCGCTGCTGACCTGGCGCAAGGCCGAGCGGATCGCGACGACGTACGGTTACGGCTGGCTGGACCGTCACGTCGGGCCGGACGGCCGGCTCCGCGGCACCTGGACCGGCTGCGACGGCGCTGCCGGCCGGATGACCGCTTCCGCCGGGCTGCACAACCTCCCGGCCGAGCTGCGCCCCGCGGTTGCCGCCGAGCCCGGGCACGTCCTGGTCCGGGCCGACCTGGGCCAGGTGGAGCCCCGGGTGCTGGCGGCCGTCTCGGGCGACCAGGCGTTCGCGGCCGCCGCCGCCGACCCCGACCTCTACGCCCCGGTCGCCGCCCGGCTGGGGGTGGAGCGCCCGGTCGCCAAGGTGGCGGTGCTCGCCGCGATGTACGGCCAGACGTCGGGCGCAGCCGGCGAGGCGCTGCGCGGGCTCGAGCGGGCGTACCCCGTCGCCATGTCCTACCTGCGGGCCGCCGACGAGCGCGGCCGTCGCGGCGAGCACGTGCGCACGCACGGCGGGCGGCTGGTGCGGATGTGGCCGCTCGCCGACCCGCCCCCGCCGCCGGCCGTTGCCGCCCGCGGCCGGTTCGCGCGCAACGCGGTCGTGCAGGGCGCTGCCGCCGAGCTGTTCAAGATGTGGGCGGTGTCGGTGCGGGCCGCGCTGCCCGAGGGGGCGCGGATCGTGCTGTGCCTGCACGACGAGCTGCTGGTGCACGCGCCGGAGGCCGACGCGCCCGAGGTCGAGCGCCTCCTGCACGAGGTGCTCGACCGCACGGCGGCCCGCTGGGCACCCGGCAGCGGTGTCCGCTTCGTCGCCGACGTCGTCACCGTCCAGCGCTGGTCGGACGCCAAGGGCTGACCGGCACACGCTGACCGACGGCGCGGTTTGCGGGTGGCCGGCTCGGGTCAGGAGGCGGGCACGTCCGTTGCCGTGGAGCCAGCCGGAGGCAGCCATGAACCCGTTCGAGTCCGCCTCGCTGCTCGAGGACGCCCGCACCCTCGACAAGGTGGTCGGGCCGGTCCGCTCGGCGACCCGCGGCGTCCTGCGGTCCGCGCTGCTGAGAGACCTCCTGCACGGCGTCTGGCTGGGCCACCCGCTGCACCCGGTGCTCGTCCAGGTGCCGGTGGGCGCCTTCGCGTCGGCCGGGGTGCTGGACGCCCTGCCCGGCCACGAGCGGTCGGCCGACGTCCTCGTCGCCACAGGCATCGCGTCGGCCGTCCCGGCGGCCGCAGCCGGGCTCGCCGACTTCGCCGAGATGCACGAGCAGCAGCAGCGGGTCGGCGTCGTCCACGCGGCGACCAACGCGGTGGCCCTCGCGGTCTACAGCGGGTCACTGCTCGCCAGGGTCCGCGGTGGCCGACGCACCGGACGGCTGCTCGGGTACGCCGGTCTGACACTGATCGGGGTGAGTGGCTACCTCGGCGGTCACCTCGCCTACCGGCAGGCCGTCGGCGCCAACCACGCGGAGGACGTGCCTCACCTGGTGCCCCCGGGCTGGCACGACCTGTGCGCCGTCGACGACCTGGGCCCGGACGGCGAGGGACGGCTGCGGACTCTGGGGGCCGGCACGTCGGCGGTGCCCCTGCTCGTGGTGCGCCGCGGCGACCAGATCGATGTGCTGTCCGAGCGGTGCTCGCACCTGGCCGGGCCGCTGCACGAGGGCCGCATCGACGCCGAGGCCGGCTGCGTGACCTGCCCGTGGCACGGCAGCGTCTTCAGCCTGGACGACGGCTCCGTCCGCAGCGGGCCGGCCACCGCCCCGGTGCACGCGTTCGACGTGCGGGTCGACGGCGGGCGACTGATGGTGCGCCTGCCCAACGCCGGCTGACGGAGCCCGAGCGGCGACCGGCGCGCCCGGGCCGAGTTCATGATCGTGAGCGGAATCAGGCCCGAACGAGGCCCGATCCCCCTCACGATCATGGAGCCAGGGGTCAGATCACCTCGGGCTCGACCCCGCGCGACCGGAGCCGCTCGTGGTGGGCGCCGCGCTTGTCCTCGAAGCGGCTGGCCGCCTGGTCGAGGCCGGCCAGGAAGGCGTTGAGCTCGTCCCGGGCCGCCTCCCCCTCGGCGTCGAGGCCCTCGAGGTCGAAGACGCCCCACTGCCGCAGGACCGGCGAGAGCACGTCGTCGTGGTGGATGCGCAGGTCGTAGATGCCGGAGAGCGCGATCTGCACCGACTTGCGGGTGAAGTCCTCGATGCTGCTGCCCGGCATCTCGAAGGACTTCACGACCTCGGTGACGGCCCGCATCGTCTGGTTGGGCGCGACCCGCAGGGCCGCGCCGAGCAGGTTGCGGTAGAAGAGCATGTGCAGGTTCTCGTCCAGGGCGATCCGGGCGAGCAGCTGGTCGGCGACCGGGTCCTTGGTGATCTTTCCGGTGTTGCGGTGGGAGATGCGGGTGGCCAGCTCCTGGAAGGACACGTAGGCCAGCGACCGCAGCAGGTCGTCGTGGTTGGCCGACTCGAAGCCGGCGCCCATGTGGGTCATCCGGGCGTTCTCGAGCGCGACCGGGTCGACCGAGCGGGTCACCAGCAGGTAGTCGCGGATCGCGATCGCGTGCCGGCCCTCCTCGGCGGTCCAGCGGTGCACCCAGGTGCCCCAGGCGCCGTCGCGACCGAAGACCGTGGCGATCTCGTGGTGGTAGCTCGGCAGGTTGTCCTCGGTCAGCAGGTTGACGACCAGGCTGGTGCGCGCCACCTCGGAGAACGGGGACTGCTCCGCCGCCCACGCCTCGCCGCCGAGCACGCCGTCGTAGTCGCTGCCCTGGCTCCAGGGCACGTACTCGTGCGGCATCCAGTCCTTGGCCGTGCGCAGGTGGCGTTCCAGGTTCTCCTCCACCACGGGCTCGAGCTCGCGGAGCAGGTCGGTCTGGGACAGCGGGGGTGCGCCGGCGATGGTCATGGGGCCTCCGGGCGGGGTCGGGTACCTACGGTTACGTCACCGTAGGTACCACCGTACCGGAGGAGTATGCGCCGCGGACCGGGGAAACTGCGCCGCTGGCCAGCAGGCGGGTCGTCGCGGCCAGCGGCTGAGGCCGGCCGTAGAGGAAGCCCTGGCCCACCAGGCAGCCGGCCTGGCGCAGCCGGACCGCCTGCCCGACCCGCTCGATCCCCTCGGCGACGACCCGCAGGTCGAGGGCCGACCCCATGACCAGGATCGCCTCGACCAGGGCAGCCGCGCGCGGGCTCGAGTCGACGCCACGGGTGAAGCTGCGGTCGATCTTGAGGATGTCGACCGGCAGGTGCTGCAGGTAGCCGATCGACGAGAAGCCCACCCCGAAGTCGTCGATCGCCAGCCGGGCCCCGACGCTGGTCAGCCGGCGCAGCGCTGCGTCGGTCTCGTCGTCGTGGTCGACCACGACGGTCTCGGTCATCTCCAGCACCAGCTGGTTGTCGCCCAGGGCGAGGACGGCGGCCTGGACGAGGTCGAGGAACCGCGGGTCGCGCAGCTGGTGGGCCGACATGTTGCAGCCCAGGTTCAAGGCCCGCCCGGCCGCCTGCTGCAGCGCCTCGGCGTCGCCCACGACCTGGCGCAGGACCTGCTCCCCCAGCTCGACGATCAGCCCGCTCTCCTCGGCCGCCGCGATGAACACGTCGGGCGTCAGCAGGCCCTCCGGTCGCTGCCAGCGGACCAGGGCCTCGAGCCCCTGCACCTCGCCGGTGGCCAGGTCGACGATCGGCTGGTAGTGCACGACCAGCCGTGAGGAGACGTCGCGACGCAGTGCCTCGACCAGCTCGAGGCGGCGGACGTTCTCCTCGCGCAGCGACGGCTGGTAGACGAAGTACCGGTCCTTGCCCAGCGCCTTGGCGCGGTACATCGCCATGTCGGCGTTGCGCAGCAGCCCGGCCGCGTCGTCGTCCGGGTCGGCCACGGCCACCCCGATGCTCGCCCCCACCACGACCTCGTGCCCGTGGATGACGACCTCCGCGCGCAGCGACAGCAGCACCCGCTCGCACAGCTCGTCGAGCTCGGCGACGTCGTCGACGCCCTCGACGAGGACGGCGAACTCGTCGCCACCGAGCCGGGCCACCGAGTCCGCCGCGCGCACGCAGGCGGAGAGCCTGGCGGAGACCACCTTGAGCAGCTCGTCGCCCTCGGCGTGGCCGAAGCGGTCGTTGACCCCCTTGAAGCCGTCCAGGTCGAGGAACAGCACGGCGATGGCCGAGGCGCTGCGGCGGGAGCGCAGGACGGCCTGCTGCACCCGGTCGAGGAACAGGGTGCGGTTGGGCAGCGCGGTCAGCGCGTCGTGGCGGGCGAGGTGACCCATCTCCTCAGTCAGGGCGAGTCGGCTGAACGCCTCCTCGGCCACCGTCGCGAGGGCCTCGAGGGCCTTCTGGTCGGCCTCGATCGAGGCCCGGGCCCGGTCGATGGCCGGGGCGACCAGCCACCAGGTGCCGTCGCCGGTGCGCACCCGCGCGCCGATCTCCTTGGACGTCGGCCCGTCCCGCCGCAGGTCGGCGCTGCCGGTCGCCACCACGGCGCGGACGCTGCGCCGCAGCAGCTCCTCGAGCGACTCCCGGGTGTGGACGACCTGTGCCTCGGCGGCGGCGCCGAAGAGCGCCTCCAGCCGCCGGCGGTGCTCGCTGCCGCGCGAGAGGGCCCGGGTCGCGACCAGGATCGTCACCAGGGGGACGGCGAGCAGCACGCCGGTCCACGAGTCGAGGGAGCGGTAGACCAGGGCGGCGAGGTAGCCGAGGCTGTCGATCGCCACGAAGACGCCGAGCGCGAGCAGGGCGCTCCCGTGCCGGAGCTCGGTCGCCACCGGCGCCTCGGTCTCCAGCGCGATCGACACCGCCGACACGACGTAGTCGACGACGAAGAACACGGCGCAGCCCAGGCCGACGGCGGCCAGCTCGCGAGGGCTGGTGGAGTCGAGCGGGCTGATCGCGCGCATGGTCAGCAGGGCGGCCGCGCCGGCGAGGATGCTGACGCCGATGTTGAAGGCCCGGATGTCCATCCGCTTGGACGTGGTGGCCTGCGAGAGCACCTGCCCCACCGTCCAGACCGCCAGCGCGCCCTCACCGCCGTCGTAGCAGGCGAGGAAGACCAGCACGGCCGACTCGAAGCCGACCTCGACGCCGCTGGCGCCCCGGTCCAGCACGAGCGGGAACCGGCTCATCAGCGCGATGATCGGCGGCCCGACCAGCATCGCCAGGCCCCAGTGCTCGTCCAGGTGACCGCCGAAGAGCAGCGCGAGCACCGCCACCAGCCCGATGAGCGCCCCCGACGCCATCACGGAGACGTCGAGCACCCAGCTGATGGCGCGCTTGGTCTGGTGTGGACCCGGCACGCTCCCGCCCTTCCCTCCGGTCACTCCCGGTGGGTCATCGGCTCTTCTCAGTGACGAGTAAAGCCGACCGGCTGCCCGGGAGTGCCGGTTTCCGGGGGTTCGCGCCCTTCGGCGCGGTGTCGGGCGGTGGCCCAGGGAAGGGGCCGGTCAGCGCTGGCCGGGCGCGACGTACGACCGCTCGGGACTGCCGGTGTAGACCTGGCGTGGCCGGCCGATCTTGGTCGCCGGGTCCTCGATCATCTCCCGCCACTGCGCGATCCAGCCGGGCAGCCGGCCGAGGGCGAACAGGACGGTGAACATCCGGGTCGGGAAGCCCATCGCCTTGTAGATGACCCCGGTGTAGAAGTCGACGTTGGGGTAGAGCTTGCGCTCGACGAAGAAGTCGTCGGCGAGGGCGACCTCCTCGAGCCTCATCGCGATGTCCAGCAGCGGGTCCGAGGTGCCGAGCGCCTCGAGCACGTCCTGGGTCGCCTTCTTCACGATCGCCGCGCGCGGGTCGTAGTTCTTGTAGACCCGGTGGCCGAAGCCCATCAGCTTGACGCCGGGCTCCTTGTCCTTGACGCGACGGACGAAGCCCTCCGCGTCGTCGCCGTCCTCGTGGATCCGCTGCAGCATCTCGAGGACCGCCTGGTTGGCGCCGCCGTGCAGAGGGCCGAACAGCGCGTTGACACCGGCCGACACCGAGGCGAACAGGTTGGCGTTGCTCGAGCCCACGAGCCGCACGGTCGACGTGGAGCAGTTCTGCTCGTGGTCGGCGTGCAGGACGAAGAGCATGTCGAGCACGCGGGACATCGTCTCGTTGACCTCGTACGGCGCGGCCGGCACACCGAAGGTCATCCGCAGGAAGTTGTCGACGTAGCCGAGTGAGTTGTCGGGGTAGAGCAGCGGCTGGCCGACCGCCTTCTTGAAGGCGTACGACGCGATGGTCGGCAGCTTGGCCATCAGCCGGACCGTGGACAGGTCGACGTGCTCCCGGTCGAACGGGTCCAGGCTGTCCTGGTAGAAGGTCGACAGCGCGCTGACGGCCGACGAGAGGACCGCCATCGGGTGCGCGTCGCGCGGGAAGCCGTCGAAGAACCGCCGCAGGTCCTCGTGCAGCAGCGTGTGGTTGCGGATGCTCTGGTCGAACTCCTCGAGCTCGGCGGTCGACGGGAGCTCGCCGTAGATCAGCAGGTAGGAGACCTCGAGGAAGGACGACTTCTCGGCGAGCTGGTCGATGGGGTAGCCCCGGTAGCGCAGGATGCCCTCGTCGCCGTCGATGAAGGTGATCGCGGACGCGCACGACGCCGTGTTGACGAACCCCGGGTCGAGGGTGACGTAGCCGGTCTCCTTGAGCAGCGTCGACACCTCGAGGCCCGACGGCCCCTCGGTCGCCCCCGTCACCGGGAGGGGCAGCTGACCACCGGGGTGCTTGAGCTCGAAGTCGGCCATGGGCAGGTCATTTCCCTTCGCTCGTGTCGCGCACACCAGTCTCCCAGACCGGCGAGCGACGACAACCTGCAGGGCGACCCGTGCGTTCCGGTGCGACCTCCGGTCAGAGCTGCTGGACCTGGTCGGAGATCGTGAGCACCGACAGCACGCCGAACAGGGCGAACGACCAGCCGAGAGCGACCAGCCGGGCACCCCTGATCCGGATCGGCTCCGGCAGGATCCGCCGGTTGATCAGGATCAGCAGGGCCGAGTAGAAGAACATCATCACGCCGCCGACGCAGGCGGAGATGACGATCAGGACCAGCGGCTGGTCGAAACCGACCAGCAGGACCAGGATGCCGATCGCCACCAGGCCCCACACCAGCCCGAAGTAGAGCCGGCTCTCGTTGGCGCCCCGGACGTACGACGTCTTGAGCACGTCGGCCGTGAGCCGACTCGTGTAGTCCACGATGCCGAGGGCGGCCAGGAAGAGCGCGAGCGCGCCGATCAGCCAGAAGAACGACCCGAACCAGTCGCCGACCGCCGCCTTGAGCTGCTCGCCCTCGACCTGCAGGAAGGCGATGTCGTCGGGCAGGCCCTCCTTGCCGAAGACGGTGGAGTAGGCGAGCAGCGAGGTGAAGACGATCGAGACGAAGGTGATGAGGACGAACGTGTACAGCTGTTCCTTGTTGGCGAAGCGCCACCAGGAGCGCCACCGGGCCATGTTCTGCTCGGTCGGCTCGAACACGAAGCCGGTGCTCGGAGCCGCTTCCGGCTCGCCGGTGACCGGGCTCTCGATCCGCGGGACGTAGCGGCCCATGCCGAAGCCCTTGTCCCTGATCCAGTTGCTCTGGACCAGGTTCTGCCCACCGCCCGCCCCGGCGAAGGCCAGGGCACCGAGCAGCGTCGCCCAGCCGAGCTCGCTCACCGGGATGGCTGCGTCGGTGGCTGCCGTGGGCAGGTCGCCCCAGGCCTCTGCCGTGATCGCGAAGACCGCCGCGACGACGACCAGCAGACCGACCGCGGCGACCTTGAGCATCTGGGCCCGCTCGAGGGCGACGTAGACCACCGGCGCGAGGGTGAGGATGGCGCCGATGCTGACCAGCATCCCGATCGCGATGTAGTTGGCGTTCCCGCCCCACAGGTAGGTCACCAGGGTGGCCGAGCTGGTCGCCCACCCCGGCCAGAGGTTCGCGAAGTAGGTCATCAGCGCGAAGAACAGGCCCCAGTGCCGCCAGTACCGGCTGAAGCCGGTCAGCGCCGTCTCGCCGGTCGCCAGCGTGTAGCGCTCGATCTCCATGTTGATGAAGAACTGGGTGACCAGGCCGACGAGCGCGGCCCAGACGAAGACCAGGCCGACCTGCGAGGCGATGTAGGGGTAGAGGATGAACTCCCCCGACGCCAGGCCGACGCCGGCGGCGATGATCCCCGGACCGATCAGGCGCCACAGCGACGGCGGCGGGTCCGGCATCTCGCGCACCTCGGGGCGCGGGAGATTGCTAGTCGGGAAGGCGTCGGCGGCCGAGCGGCCGTCGCGGTGCGCAGTGGTCGTCATGACAGCCCCCGTGGGCGCAGTCGGGACAGGTGGGGCGGTGTTACCCGCACCGCCGCGCTCTAAGCCGCTCCGCCCTGCGGCTCCACCACCGTGACACCCGCCGGGTAGCCCGGCTCCCCCATCGCCGCCAGCGCGTCGCCGGCCTCGGCCAGGCCGATCCGCCGGGTGACCAGGAGGTCCGGCCGCAGGCGCCCGGCCGCGACCAGGGCGAGCAGGGCCGGGTAGTCGTGCGCCGGCATGCCGTGGCTCCCGACCACCTCGAGCTCCAGCGCGACCACCCGGGCCATCGGGACGGCCGGGTGGCCGAGGTCCGGCGGCAGCAGGCCCACCTGCACGTGCCGGCCGCGGGTGCGCAGGCACTTCACCGACGCGGCGCAGGTGTCGTGGCTGCCGAGGGCGTCCAGCGACAGGTGGGCGCCGCCGCCGGTGGTGGCGCGCACCGCCCTCACCACGTCCTCCCGCGAGGCGTCCACGGCGACCTCGGCGCCGAACTCCCGGGCCAGGTCGAGGGCGCCGGTCGCCACGTCGACCGCGACCACCCGCGCGCCGGCCGCCACGGCGACCATCACCGCGGACAGGCCCACGCCGCCGCAGCCGTGCACCGCGACCCACTGCCCCGGCTGCACCCGCCCCTGCGCGACGACAGCACGGTGCGCGGTCGCCACCCGGCAGCCGAGGCCGGCCGCGGCGACCGCGTCGACCTCGTCCGGCAGCCCGACCAGGTTGACGTCGGCATGGTCGAGGGCGACCAGCTCGGCGAACGAGCCCCAGCCGGTGAACCCGGGCTGGGTCTGCCGCTCACAGACCTGGTGGTTGCCGGTGAGGCACTGCTGGCAGGTGCCGCAGGCGCAGACGAACGGCACGGTGACGCGCTGGCCGGGACGCCACCTGGTGACAGCCGCGCCGACGCCGTGCACGGTGCCCGCCAGCTCGTGGCCGGGCACGTGCGGCAGCGCGATGGTGCGGTCGTGACCGGCCCAGGCGTGCCAGTCGCTGCGGCAGAGCCCGGTCGCCTCCACCCGGACGACCACGCCGTGCGCGGCGGGCACGGGGTCGGGGACCTCCCGGACGACCGGCCTGGCGCCGTACTCGTCGAACACCACTGCGCGCATGGCCCGATCATCCTCGCCAGGCATCATGGCCGGGACCAGACCCCGAGCGGTGGAGGTGGCCATGACCGTCCAGGACGACCGGGTCGACGCGTTCCGCCGGCTGCACGCCTCCGGCTGCTTCGTCATGCCGAACCCGTGGGACGTCGGGAGCGCGCTCGCCCTCGAGCAGCTCGGCTTCCCTGCCGTGGCCACCACCAGCGCCGGGTTCGCCTGGACCACCGGTCGGCCCGACAACGGCGTCACGCTCGACCAGACGCTCGACCACCTGCGCGCCGTCTCCGTAGCCGTGGCAGTCCCGGTGAACGCGGACTTCGAGGGTGGCTTCGCGGTCGAGCCCGAGCAGGTCGCGGAGCACGTACGGCGCGCTGCCGGCACGGGCATCGCCGGTCTCTCGATCGAGGACTCCACGGGCGACGACGCCAGTCCCCTGCACGACGTCGAGCTGGCGGTCGAGCGGATCCGGGCCGCTCGGGAGGCGATCGACGCGACCGGCACCGGCATCGTGCTGACCGCCCGCTCCGAGGGATTCGTCGTCGGACGGCCTGACATCGACGAGACGGTCCGCCGGCTGCGCGCCTACTCCGACGCCGGCGCCGACTGCCTCTACGCACCGCGGATCGCCACCGTCGAGCAGGTGGCGGCGGTGGTCGCGGCGGCGGCCCCGAAGTCGGTGAACCTCCTGGTCAACGCCCCGTTCGTCACCGTCGCCGAGGCGGCGGCGCTGGGCGTCCGCCGGATCAGCGTCGGCGGCACCCTCGCGCGCACGGCGTGGCGCGGGTTCCTCGAGGCCGCCCGTGAGATCGCGGACGGTGGCACGTTCTCCCGCTTCGACCGTCTTCCGGACGTCGACTCCCTGCTCGGTTCCCGATAGCGGGCGTCTACGGTCGGGCCATGGCATCGACCAGGCGGTGGAGCGACCTGACCAGCGGGCAGCAGGCCGCGGTCGCCGGAGCGGCTGCCGTGGAGGTGGCCCTGACCTCCCTGGCGCTCGTCGACCTGGCCCGGAGGCCGGCCGCGCAGGTTCGTGGACCCAAGGCGCTGTGGGTGCTGGCCTGCTTCGTCCAGCCGGTCGGGCCGATCGCCTACCTGACGCTGGGCCGCACCCCCTGAGTGGCGCGAGCAGACCGGCCCGTCCGGTCGAGACCTGGTCACGTCGCGCCGGCAGGCACGGCTCACGGCCGATCCGAAGTGGCTTCACAGCGGGTTCCCAGGATCGGGTTGCACAGTCCTCGGCATGACCGATCAGCACGTGACGACCGAGCACCCGAC
>Ga0210113_1000258_pt1 | contig 13018 bp, 9 predicted proteins | sample MayberryNW_Catta_5_FD_185523 | JGI IMG/M metagenome (GOLD analysis project Ga0210113, IMG submission 185523) | Wetland microbial communities from San Francisco Bay, California, USA, that impact long-term carbon sequestration -... | ecosystem: Environmental > Aquatic > Marine > Wetlands ...
GCGATCTCGAGCCGGCGCCGGTTCGCGTACGAGAGGCTGTACGCAGGCTGGCGCCAGCGATAGCCGACGAGGCGATCGCCGAAGAACGCGAGCCGCTCCTCTGCGAGCCGCTCGATCTCGCGCTCCTCCCGCCGCATGCCCGGCGTGCGCAGGACCGACCGGATGACGCCCGCCTTCGTGTGGCCGTACGCGGCCGCCATCACGTTCTCCTTGACGGACATGTTCAGGAAGAGCCTGAGCGTCTGGAAGGTCCGGGCGATCCCGAGCTGGGCGATCCGGTGGGGTGGGAGACCGGTGATGTCACGGCCCTCGAGCCGGATCTCCCCCTCGTCGGGCGCGTAGATGCCCGTGACGAGGTTGAACACGGTCGTCTTCCCGGCGCCGTTCGGCCCGATGAGGCTGACGATCTCGCCCTCGCGGACCTCGAGCTCGAGGTCGGCGACCGACCGGAGCCCGCCGAACGTCTTCCCGACGTGCCGCAGCTCGAGGAGTGGCGCTCCCGCGTTCACACGATCTCCACGCGCGGCGTCCCGAGCAGCCCCTGCGGGCGCACGTTCATGAGGACGACGAGGAGGGCGCCGAACAGGATCCAGCGGGCGACGGCGGGCTGGAGAACGAAGCTCGTCTCCCAGACGACCGCGGCCAGGTACGCGACCGCGGGGAGCGCGAAGATCCGGCGCGACGGTCGGAGCTGTGTCACCGCGAGGACGGCGACGACGAGCGCCACGTAGGCGACGTTCCCGAAGTCCGCGTGCCCCTCCGGTATCAGCACCCAGCTGTCGATCAGGTCCCCGAGCCGCCCTCCCTCGACCACCGGCCCGCCCGCCCAGGACGGCGCGACCGCCTCCACGACGCCCTGCACGGCCACTCCCAGCGCGACCGTCGCCGCGAGGACGAGCGCGACGCGCCACCACGAGCGGAGGAGGAGCACGATGACGAGGGCGATCAGCAGGTAGAAGAGGACGCGCGCGTTGTTCTGCGGGTTCTCGGGTGCGAGGAACTGGAAGGAGACAGTGATCACGAGCGCTCCGAGGACGACGCCGCTCAGGCTCCCGAACCCTCCCAGGATCACGACGGCGTAGATCGTGATCAGGATCGGGATGTCGAAGTTCCCTGCGGTGACCGCGGTCAGCAGCGTCCCGAAGATGCAGCCGGTGAAGCCCGCGATCCCGGCGCCGATCGCGAACGCCATCAGCTTGAGGCGGTTCACGGGGATCCCGATCGCCCCCGCCGCGAGGGGATCCTCGCGCAGCGAGCGCAGCGCCCGGCCGGTGCGGGACTGGTTCACGAAGTGGAGCGCCGTGAGGATGAGCACCGCCGAGACGAGCAGCACGTAGTACTGCTGCGTCCGCGTCGTGGCCTCGAGGCCGAAGAAGCTCAGCGGGTCGATGTCGGCTATCCCGTTCGGGCCGCCGGTCAGGCCCTTGCCGGCGACCACCGGGTTGGTCGCGTTCACGAACACGACGAAGGCCTGCCCGAAGAAGAGCGTGACGATCGCGAGGTAGTCGCCGAGCAGGCGACGCGAGGGGATGCCGAGGAGGAGGCCGAGCGACGCGGTGGTGACGACGACGAGCGGCACGCTGACGATCGCCGGCCAGTGGATCCCGTAGTGGTCGGACGAGAGGATCGCGTACATGTAGGCGCCGAAGCCGAAGAACGCGACGTAGCCGAGGTCGAGCAGGCCGGCGAAGCCGACGATGGTGTTCAGGCCGAGGCCGAGGAGGACGTACAGGAGCACGAAGATCCCGTAGGTGAAGAGGTCTCCGGTCCCGAGCCAGAACGGGACGGTCGCGGCGAGCCCGGCGAAGATCGCGAGCTGGATCGGCGGCGTGACCACCTCCCCGGCCCGGCGCAGGGCACCGGCGACGCCGGCAGGTCGGTCCTGCAGGCGGTCCGCGGAGGCGACCCACTCGTCGACGCCGACGCGCGGCCCGTCCGGCTCGACCGGCTCGGGGGGCAGGGGCCTGTCGCTCTCGGAGCCCATCACACCTTCTGGATCGCACGGGCGCCGAGGAGCCCGGTCGGACGCACGAGCAGGACGAAGATGAGGATCCCGAACACGGCGATGTCGGACCACTGGCCGCCGAGGTAGCCCTGCGCGTAGGACTCGACCAAACCGACGAGGAGCCCGCCGAGCATCGCGCCCGGGATGCTGCCGATGCCGCCGACGACCGCGGCGGTGAAGCCCTTGAGGCCGGCGTAGAAGCCCATGAAGTGGTTGATCTGGCTGAACATCAGACCGAACATCACCCCCGCCGCCCCGGCCAGCACCGACCCGATGAAGAACGTGGCCGCGATCACCCGGTTGACGTCGATGCCCATCATCGCCGCCGCCTCGTGGTCGAACGCGGTCGCGCGCATCGCCTTGCCGAGAGTCGTCTTCGCCACGAGGAGCGTGAGCGCGACCATCAGCGCGACGCTCGTCGCGAACACGACCAGCTGGATGCGCTGGAAGTTGACGTCCGCGATCGTGAAGACGGGCTCGAAGAGCGGACCGGGCTCGAACGCGGCCGGGTTGTCCGAGCCGAGCTGGAACGACTGGTAGCTGCGGAACTGCGCGCCGAAGAGCAGCAGCATGCTGTTCTGCAGGAAGAACGAGACGCCGAGCGCGGTGATCAGGAGCGTCAACCGGGGCGAGCTCCGGAGCGGCCGGTACGCGAACCGCTCGATCACGACGCCGAGCACCCCGGAGCCGAGCATCGCGACGACGAACATGAGGACGATGAGCGGGAGGATCGCGATCGAGGGCGAGGGCGATCCGCCAAAGGCGTTGAGCACTCCGAAGCCGATGAACGCGCCGACCATGTACACGTCGCCGTGGGCGAAGTTCAGGAGCTTGAGGATCCCGTACACCATCGTGTAGCCGAGCGCGATCAGCGCGTACAGGCTCCCCAGGGCGAGCCCGTTGCGGAAGAGCTCGACGGCACCGGACCAGCCAAGCTCGCGCACGGTGTCGAGGACCGAGAAGAGTGGCAGCTGCACGAGCGGGGGAAGCCTCTCAGAAACGTATGCGGCCCACCGGAGTGGGCCGCATACGCTGGATTGATCGACTAGCCGACCTTGACGAACTTACCGTTCGCGTTGATCCGGTAGACGATGTACTGCGCCGGCGTCCGCATGTCCCCGGGGCCCAGCGGCCGCTTCACGGTCTGCTGGAACCTGATCGGGAACCCGAGGAGCGACTGCGCCTTCGGGATGTTCGTGCGGGCGATGAAGCGCCTCACCTCGGCGCGGGTGGCCTGGCCGTTCGCGCAGGCCTTCTCGACCGCACGCGCGGCGACCTCGACTGCGACGTAGCTCGGCAAGCCGAACAGGTCGCTGCTGCCCCGGCCCGGCCCGCGCTGGTACGCGCGGATCGTCCGGTTGCCGAGCGCCACCGGGAAGGCGGTCACGTGCGTCCCCGGCAGCTTCAGGTCGTCCGGCGAGTAGAGACCGTCACCTCCGAAGAGGGTGGCGTTCCGGCCCGACGCCCGCAGCTGCTCGCCGAACTGCTGCGCCTTCGCGGCGAGCTGCCAGGGGGTGTAGACGATCTGCGTGTCGTTCGGGATGCGCGCGATCAAGGACGAGAAGTCGGTGATCGTCGCCTCGTTCACGGACTCCCGCTGGACACTGGCGCCAGCAGCGCGCAGCAGCCGCTGGACCCCGTCGGCCAGACCCGTGCTGTAGCTGTTCTGCGCGTCGATGACGACGATCCTCGACGCCCGCAGGTTGCCACGAATGAACGTGGCCGCCCGCGCCGACTGCTGGTCGTCGTTCGGGACGGTGCGGAAGAAGAACCCGCGCCGCTTGCCCGATACGGTCAGGGTCGTAGCCGTGGCGGTGCCGGAGATGTTCGCGACGCCGCCCCTGCGGAACGGCGCGGTCGAGACCTCGACCTCCTGGCTTCCGGCCGGGCCGACGACGGCGAGAACCGACTGGTTCGACGCCAGCGTCTCGGCGACACGGACGGCCTGGGCCGTGTCCGGCAGCTGCGTGTCGCCCTGGACGAGCCGGATGTCGAGCTTGTGCGCCCGGTTCCAGCGCGTCTCGGCAAACTTGCCCCAGCGTGCCATCTGCTGGCCGAGCGGGCCCGCGGGGCCGGTGACGGGGGCGGCGAAACCGATCGACACCCGGTTCCCGCACGCGATCGCCGCGCTGTCGGCGGCCGCGGGCGCCGCGGCCGACCTGGTCGCTGTCGCGCCGACGACGGCGGCCAGTGCCAGAAGAGCCGTCAGCAGGGCTCCGAGTGCCGCGTAGGTACGCGGCCGGTGTCCCCTTCTCTGCATTCCTTCCTCCTCCGAGTTGGTGGCCAATGCTTAGACGACCGAGCCTCGTAGTTGTTTCGCTCCGGAGGGCCCGGCGTGCCTGTGACGCGGTATCACACCGCTTCCGGGCTGACATGTCAATCCGAGCGCCCAATTCGGGGCAGAGCTCAGAAGTAGAACTGCCGCCACGCCTCCCACCAGCTGTCGGCGCGCGAGACGACCGTGCGATCGTCGATCCGCTCGACGCCCGGACGGAAGCGGAGCTCGTCCGCCGCGGTCGTCGTCTTGAACTCCGCCCTGACCTCGCACGGGCTTCCGAGCTCCCAGGGAGCGACCGCGCCGAGGTCGGAGAGCGCACGCTTCGTACCCGCCTCGATCAGCTCGCGCGCACGGGCGGGCACGAGCATCCGCGCGGAATGGGCGCCGAAGCCGCGCTTCACGGGGACGGTGGTGAGCCCGTCGCCGAGCAGGTCGCGCGCCTCCGCGCAGGTCGCGTCGTCCCCGGTCACGAGCAGCACCGGACAGCCCCAGGTACCGCAGAGTGCCGCGTTGATCCCCGTCTCCCCGACGAGGACGTCGTCGAACCACAGGTTCTGGTAGTCCCGGCCCGAGATCGTGTGGCTCATCACGCCGAGAGCGGTTCCCGCACGGGCGTGCATCCCGACGAAGAGCGCGGCGTCGCACCCCCGCTCGAGGAGCTCGGTGTACTCGGTCCACGAGTCCTGCACGACGAACTCGCACGCAGGGTCGAGCAGCTCGGGCAGGAGCGAGTTGAAGGTCCACCCCTTGCCGGCGCCGTGGCAGTCCATGACGACGATCTCCTCCGCTCCCGCTGCCTTCGCGCCGCGGACGGCCGCGTTGATCTCCTCGGTGTAGAGCTTGCGACCCTCCTCGTAGAGCGGCTCGCCCCCGGTCGTCTGCTCCCACTTCACGATCCCGGCGACGCCCTCCATGTCCGAGATGACGAGGACGCGCACCCGAGTAGCCTACGCCGCATCGACGCCGGGCTGGAGGGAAAGGCAGTGCTCGTGACCGGGGCGTCCGGCGGGATCGGCTCGGCCTGCGCGAGGGCGTTCGCGGGCGAGGGCGCGCGCGTGCTCGTCCACTACCACCGCGGCGAGGAGCGTGCGCGCTCCGTCGCAGAGGAGCTCGGCGGGGCACCCGTGGCGCAGGCCGACCTCACCGTGGAGCACGAGGTCGACAGGCTGTTCGAGGAAGCGCGTGCCGCGCTCGGAGGGATCGACGTCTGCGTCGCCGTCGCGGGCACGTGGCCGCGCGAGGACGTGCCCGTCTGGGAGCTCCCGCTCGAGCGCTGGGAGGAGACGCTGCGCGCGAACCTGACCGCGACCTTCCTGGTCGCGCGCGGGTTCCTGCGCGAGGTGGAGCGGTCGGGCCACGGGTCGCTCGTCCTCGTCGGGTCGACGGCCGGCGTCTTCGGGGAAGCGGGCCACGCCGACTACGCCGCCGCGAAGTCGGCGATCCTCGGGGGCCTGCTCCACTCGTTGAAGAACGAGATCGTGCGCATCGCGCCGCTCGGCCGCGTGAACGCCGTCGCGCCGGGCTGGACCGAGTCCCCGATGACGCGTGGGCTCGTCGATCCCGAGCGGGTCGCCGCTGTCTCGCGGACGATGGCCCTGCGAAAGGTCGCGCAGCCCGAGGACATCGCACGGCAGGCGGTCGTCCTGGCCTCGGACGAGCTCTCGGGCCACGTCACCGGCCAGGTCGTCGTCGTGGCGGGTGGCATGGAGGGACGCACGCTGCACGAGGTTTGACGGCCCGCCTCAAGGGAGAAGCAAGCCCTGCCGATAGCGGAGGCGACTCCCGACTGGGGACTGACGGCAATCAGAACCAGACGAGAGGCACCGAGAAGGGGCGGCGGACGACGCCGCCCTTCTCTTTGTGCAAGACCGGGAATCCGAGTGGATTCCCGGTCGCACGAGAACCCTGGACCGCATTTTCTGCACGGGCCGAGCTCAGGCGTACCCGTACCGCCGGGCGACGTCGACGGCAACCTGCAGGTCCTCGAGCCGTCCGGCCGCGATCGCCGACTCGAGCGCGGTCGCGATCTCGTCGGGCAGCGGCTGCTGTCTCGGGTCGAGCATCGCGGCGGCCTGCTCGAGCCCCCGCTCGAGGTCGCCGGCAGCCAGGGCGACGCCGAGGAGCGGGAAGCGCGCAGTCCACTGGAAGACGCCGTAGCCGAGGCGGCCCTCGGACCCCCACTCGTCGAGCGCTTCCGCGGCGAGACTCGCCGCACGGTCGAGGTCTCCCTCCCGGTAGGCGACCCAGGCGTCACAGGAGCTGATCAGCCCCCGATAGCCGTGCAGCTCCTCGAGCGACTCGAGCTCTTCGAGTCGCGCACGCGCAGCCTCCACGTCCGCCCGGCGCCGCCGGACGAGCAGCCCGTAGACGAGGCAGCGCACCTCGAGGAGCGCGATCCCGGCCCGGCGACCGTCTTCCAGCCCTCTCGCGAGGTGCTCCTCGGCCTCGTCGAGCTTCCCTCTCCAGAGGAGACAGAACCCGAGGGTGAAGGAGGCCCAGGGGCTGCCGCTTTCCCGGTCGAGCTCGTACACCTCCCGCGCCAGCTCCTCCGTCTCCGAGGAGAGCGCGTACTGCTCGAGTCGATAGCGGAACTGCATGCGGGCGTGCATCAGGTCGAGTCGTTGCGCAGCGCTGCCGTGGGTTGCGATCGCTGGCTCGAGCTGGTCGAGGACGGCCCGCTGCGCTTCCTGCTCGTTCTCGAAGTAGAAGAAGTGCGCCTGGTCGAGCTTCAGGTCGATCCAGCGCTCCCACCAGATCGGGCCGCGGTCGGTGAGCCCGTCGAGGACGCCCTCGCCGGTCAGGTACGAGTCGAGCGCCTCCTGCGGCCTGCCGAGCAGGCGCCTGACGACACCGGCGCGGTCGTGGAAGTAGACGGCGTCGAGCGGCTCGAGCCCGACCGAGAGCGCTCGCAGGACGACGTCCTCCGCTTCTGCGTAGCGCCCCCGCGTCATATGTCCATTCCAGAGAACACGTGCGAGAGCAACGCAGGCGCTCGTGTCGGGGCGCTCCAGCGACCGTGCGAACGCGGCCCGCATGTTCGCGAGGTCGAGCTCGACGCGCGCGAGGTACTCCCCTCCCTCGAGCTCGTCGGAGCGAGGCTCGGGAACCGAAGCCGCGTACCAGGCCAGGTGCCGGTCGCGCAGCTCCTCCGCCTCCCCGGCGGCGCCGAGCTCCTCGGCAGCGAACTCGCGAATCGTCTCCAGCATCCAGTACCGCGGCTCGCGACCGTCGGACTGCGCCTCGCGGACGAGGCTCTTGGAGACGAGCGAGAGGAGATCCTCGAGCTCGGCCTCGCAGACCTCCTCGATCGCCTCGAGCGAGCCGCCGCCGACGAAGACGGCGAGGCGCCGGAAGAGCTGCTGCTCGGGCTCCTCGAGCAGCCCGTGGCTCCAGGCGATCGTCGCCCGCAGGGTCCGTTGCCGCTCGTCGACGTCGCGCGGGCCCTTGAGCAGGTCGAGCCCCGTCGAGAGCCGCTCCAGGAGCGCAGCGGGCGGCAGGGCTGCCGTCCGGGCGGCCGCCAGCTCGACGGCGAGCGGGAGGTTGTCGAGACGTGCGCACAGCTGCCTGACGACGTCCTCGTCGCCGCCCTCGAGCGAGGCGGGCCCCGCAGCCCGGGCACGGGCGCGGAAGAGCTCGACAGCGTCCTCGTCGGCGAGCGGCGGGACCGGGAAGACCTGCTCGCCGGTGATGGCGAGCGGCTCGCGGCTGGTCGCGAGGACGAGGATCTCAGGGGAGCTCGCCACGATCGTCGAGACGAGGGCTGCTGCAGCGTCGACGAGGTGCTCGCAGTTGTCGAGCACGAGCAGCGCGCGCCGATGCGCGAGCGCGTCCGCGATCGATTCCGTGAGCTGGCGCCCGGGAGCCTCCTCGACGTCGAGGACGCTCGCCAGGGCCGACGGGATCAGCTCACCCGCTCGCAGCGACGCGAGCGGCACCCACCAGGTCCCGTCCGGGTAGCCGTCCGAGAGCTCCGCGGCGAGCTGGAGAGCGAGCCGGGTCTTCCCGGTCCCACCGGGGCCCGTGAGGGCCAGCACCCGGACACCCGGCTCGCTCGCGCGCACGACGAGCGCCGCGAGCTCGTCCTCGCGACCCAGGAACCCGGTCGCCGGAACGGGAAGGTTCGTGCGGTGGAGGGTCTTGAGCGCAGGGAAGTCCTCCTCCCCCAGCTGATAGAGCGTGACCGGGGCGTCGAGGTCCTTCAGCCGGTGCGGGCCGAGGTCGCGGAGAGTGAGCTCGTCGTCGTCGAGCAAGGCGGCCGTCGTCGGCGAGACCACCACCTGGCCGCCGTGGCCGCAGGCGCCGATGCGGGCGGCACGATGGACGTCCATCCCGACGTAATGGCGGTCGGCGACGAGGGCCTCGCCGGTGTGCAGTCCCATGCGGAGGCGAATCGGCCCGGACGCGAGCGTGTCGTCGATCGCCGTGACGCAGGCGACGGCCGCGCGCGCCGAGCCGAACGCACAGAAGAACGCGTCTCCCTGCGTGTCGACCTCGACCCCGCCGTGCTTCGCGAGCGCGTCGCGCACGACGTCCCGGTGCCGTCCGAGCTCAACCGCGTACGCATCCGCTCCCAGCTCCTCGAGGAGGCGCGTCGACCCTTCCACGTCGGTGAAGAGGAACGTGACCGTCCCCGTCGGGAGCGCGTCGCTCACGGCGCGGAGCCTACGACGCCCCGACCCACCGCGTGCCGTGCTGGAATGCGGCGGTGAGCCGCTTCCTCGAGCGCCTGCACTCCGACACGCCGATCGTCGCCGACGGCGGGATGGGCGTGCTCGTCTCGAGCGCCGTCCCACGCCTGCGCTGCCCCGAGGAGGCGAACCTGCGCGCGCCGGAGAGCGTCCTCTCCCTGCACCTCGGCTTCATCCGCGCGGGAGCGGATCTGATCGAGACGAACACGTTCGGCGCCAACCAGCGCAAGCTCGCGGAGCACTATCTCGAGGACGACGTCGCGAGGATCAACGAGGCCGGCGTCAAGATCGCGCGCGACGCGCGCGAGGTGTCGGGCAAGGACGTGCTCATCGCAGGCTCGATCGGGCCGCTCGGCGAGATCGGCGCCAGCGACGACGAGCGGGGGCCGGTGTTCGCAGAGCAGGCGCGGCTGCTCGAGGGACGCGGGGTCGACCTGTTCATGGTCGAGACGTTCTACGAGCTCGACGAGCTCCTCACCGCGATCGAGGCCGTCCGTAGCGTCTCCTCGCTCCCGATCGTCGCGGTGATGACCTTCGACGAGGACGCGCAGACGCTCGGCGGCGTGACGGCCGAGCAGGCGGCGGCGCAGCTCGCCGGGCTCGACGTCGCCGCGATCGGCGCGAACCACGGCGTCGGGCTGCAGGCGGCGCTGCGTGCGATCGGACAGATGCGCGGCAGCGACAAGCCGCTGGCCGTGCTCCCGAACGTCGGCCTCGCCAGCCTGGCCGGGCAGCGAATCGTCTTCCCGCACGCGACGCCCGAGTACTTCGCCGAGTTCGCCGCGCACGCGCAGGAGCTCGGCGCGCGGCTGATCGGCGGTTGCTGCGGCACGACCCCGACCGAGATCGCCGCGATCCGCGCGGCCGTCGACGAGCATCGCCGGCCGAGCGCCCCGCTCGTCCTTCGCGAGCGAGAGATCGTCCTCGCAGCGCCACAGGCGGAGCCGGAGACGCTCCTCCAGCGGAAGCTCGCAGCGAGCGAGTTCGTCGTCTCGGTCGAGATCGACCCACCGCGCGGCGGGAATGCCCAGGCGATGCTGGACCTCGCGCGGACGCTGCAGGCCTCGGGCCACGTGGACGTCGTGGACGTGAACGACAACCCGCGCGCACGTGCGCGCATGAGCGGGCTCATGGCCTCCGCCACGATCGAGCGCGTTGTCGGGATCGAGACGATCCCGCACCTGACCCCGCGCGACGCGTCGATCGCCGGTCTCGAGTCGCAGCTCCTCGGTGCGCACGCGGAGGGCATCCGCAACGTCCTCGCGGTGACCGGCGACCCGCCGGAGACGGGCGACTACCCGGGAGCGCGCGGCGTGTACGAGGTCGACTCGATCGGGCTGACGCGGATCATCGCGCACATGAACGCGGGCGAGGACCTGAACGGCCGCGAGATCGACGCCCCGACGTCGTTCTTCATCGGGGTCGCGCTGAATCCCGCGGCCGACGACCTCGACTACGAGCTCGAGCGCTTCCAGCAGAAGCTCGAGGCCGGCGCGCAGTTCGCGATGACGCAGGTCCTCTTCGACCTCTCGTACCTCGACGACTTCCTCGAGCGGATGGGCGGCACGTGCCCGATCCCGCTGCTCGTGGGTGTCTTCTACGTCCGCAGCTACCAGCTCGCGCTCCGCCTGCACAACGAGGTGCCGGGGATCGTCGTCCCCGACCACGTGCAGGCGCGCCTCCGCGACGCCGGGTCGGACGCCGCCGAGACCGGGCTCGCACTCGCCAAGGAGCTCGTCGAGGCCTCGCGCGAGCGCGCGGCCGGCGTCTACGTCATCCCGCCCTTCCGGCAGCCGCTCGCCGCACTCGACCTCTTCGACTAGCGCGGCCGCCGGAGCGCCGCGAGCCGCTCCAGGCTCGCCACCGGCCAGAGCTTGTCCGTGTCGTAGTAGGCCGGGAAGGCGGGCGTCGAGTCGGGGAGCTCGAGCCAGGGCACCTTCGACCGCGTGTAGATATGGACGTCCGGCTCCACGGTCGACGGGTCGTCGAGCGTGCCGGCCCGGACGAAGCGGACGGCGGCGCGCGTGTACGTGCTGAAGACGGCGATCTGGCAGGTCGGGCAGCGGAAGATCCGCTGCTTCTTGCCCCCGCTACGTGGAACCGGGACGGGCTCCGGCTCGCCGGCGAGGAGCTCGACTCGATCGGCCTCGATCAGGACGTTGATCGCGAACGCGCTGCCCGTCTGGCGCTGGCAGTTCAGGCAGTGGCAGCAGTGGACGAACAGCGGCTCGGAGGTCAGGCGGTAGCGGACGGCCCCGCAGGAACAGCCGCCCTCGGGTGAGACACTCATGCGTCCTCCTCGACGGGGTCGTCACGAAGCTAGCGCGCGCACTCCGTGGGCTTCACCGGCAAGGAGCCCGCGTCCGCGACGGTGGCGCGGACGACGCTCGTCGGGATGCCGAACCCGCCCTGCTCGCCTGGTCGGCGTGCGAAGACGGTCGTGCGCACGCGCCCGCGCGCGTCGATCGCGGGCCCGCCGGAGTTCCCCGGCTTGACGACGCCGCGCAGCGTCGTCACGACGCGGGTCACCGGCCCGCGACCGTAGGCGTCGCGGGTGAGGATGTCGTTCGTCCCGCCGAGGCGCGCGGGCGAGCGCGCCAGCGGCCCGTTCTCCGGGTAGCCGGCGATCACGACCGCGACCGAGCGCTCGGGGTCCGCCGCGGGAAGCGGGCGCCCCGCGAGCCTGTCGACGCGAAGGACGGCGAGATCGTTGTGGTCGTCGAAGGCGACGACGCTCGCCCGCTGCACAGAGCCGTCGCCACGGTCGACGAGGGGCCGAGAGACACCTGCGACGACGTGCGCGTTCGTGACCACGAGCCCGCGGCGGACGATCCAGCCCGAGCCCTCCACCCCGAGCCCGCAGGCGATCCCGCGGATGCGGACGACGCTCTTCGACGCCCGCACGACGTCCGGGTCCCGTGCGAGCGCGCCGTCGGGCGGCGGCACGAGCGCCGTCGGGCCGCCGAGGACGCCGAGCGGGTCGACCCGCTCGATCGTCGCCAGCAGGCTCTCGGGCGGGAAGACGTCGTTGATCCGGGAGAGGATCGCCGAGGCCTGTACGGACCGCCGAAGCTCGGCCTGCCCCGGGAGGTAGAGGAGCACCGCTCCAACCGCCCAGCAGAGGACAACCCCGGCGGCGGCGCCGAGCAGGAGACCCGCCGCGGAGTCGACCGTGCGGAGGCCCGGCACCGCGCCGAGCGTCGTGCGGAGCATGCCGCCGAGCAGCGCGGCGACCCCGCGCAGGAGCGTTCCGCCGAGCACCGCGCCGGCCAGCGCGACGACCGGCCCGTAGGGGGAACCGTCGCTGAGCAGCATGGGCGCGACCCGCGCCCCCACGTACGCCCCGAGCGCGAAGCCCGCGAGGGCGAGCGCACCGCGGACGAGCCCGGTCGCCAACCCGTAGAGGGCGGAGAGGCAGACGACGAGGAGGACGATCCAGTCGGCCCGGGCCACTGCCGGTCAGGCTACGTGCCGCGGCCTCCGATCCCTGCCGCCCGGGTACACTTCCTCGGCCCGGGGGGCGTAGTTCAGTTGGTTAGAACGCCGGCCTGTCACGCCGGAGGTCGCGGGTTCGAGTCCCGTCGCTCCCGTAAAAGTCCCTGCAAATCGGCATGTTGTGCTGTCGGGTTGGACGCGAAAATCGGACCGACTACACAAACGCGCGTTCGCGTAGGGCCGAATCGGCGTGAAACCGGCCGATAACGCGTCGGACAGCCACGAAGACAAGCCCTTTGCGGCCGCGTCGAGGCCGACCGCGACGGCGGCGCGCCACTACACAAAATGACCGGAGGTCAAGGCCTTTCGCCGTCGAGATCGAACCCAGCAGGAGCCATCTCGGCCACCCGTCACAGAGCGGAGTAACGGACTGTCTTGACCCCTTCCCACGCCGAGAAGGGATCGTGACCTTCGTCGCAGGGGCCGTGAAAGCGGCTTACGCCTCTGGTCGTTTCGCCCGTTCACCGGTTCGGGAGAGGCGGCGTGGCTGCTGACGATTCCTCGCGCCGCCCTCTCGGCCCGCACCCGGAACGCCGAGCGGGAGGGTTCCCG
>Ga0210113_1000262_pt1 | contig 12971 bp, 21 predicted proteins | sample MayberryNW_Catta_5_FD_185523 | JGI IMG/M metagenome (GOLD analysis project Ga0210113, IMG submission 185523) | Wetland microbial communities from San Francisco Bay, California, USA, that impact long-term carbon sequestration -... | ecosystem: Environmental > Aquatic > Marine > Wetlands ...
GCTGGAACGGGTGGGTTCGCCCCGACGATGGGGCATCCCGCCGTTCCGGTTCCGTGCGGATCTGCGCAGCTCGAGGTTCGGTTCGCAGCAGATGCTCGATGGGCCCGTGGGCGTATTGGCATGGCGACTCGGATCAGGACCCCCCTTCGCCGTCAACCTCGGGGTTCGGCCGCTGAGGGTCAACCTCCGGGCCGGATCGTGCTCGCGTCGGATCCCTCGCGAGAGGGCCAAGCGCTGGACTCGGAACTGGGCGGCTGGAGCTGGGTCATCCTTGAGGCAGGCCGGACCCCGACGGCACCACCGACTCCAACCGGGCCAGACTCCCAAGAGCGCCCCGACCCTGAGTCCGGAGGCCTCGTCTGTCGTGCACGCAGGACACCTGCACCGCGGAGGACGCTCAGTGCTGGCATTGTGTCAGGGGGGGCCGCGGGTCAGGCCCCGAATGCTGGCGCAAGCCATGTTTGGCGGAGCCAAGTCGGGGTACGAGCTGGAAGTCGCCGCGCAGCACAACGCTGATCAACCGCCGGGCGACGGAGAGAGGGCCTGATGGGCCGGCGGGGTCGGAGATGGCCCTGGCTCACCGCCCCGGCTCAGGTCGCGCCAAGAAGGAGCGCCCGAGGAGGTCGGGAGATGGATGACTTCATGAAGGTGCGCTTCGCCCTCGACAACGTGCGCCCTCCGGAGGTGGCGGAAGCCGCTGCCAAAGCCTTCGATCGCATCCTCGAGGGCGAGCCGATCGCCGACGCGGACTCCCCTGATCGGAAGCGATACGAGGAAGCTCGGACCGGGGTCAGACGGACCGAGGACATGATGGGGCGATGACCTTCGATCGCGAAGTACTCCTCGCGGAGATGAGTGATGCGGCTACACCGAACGAGATCGCCACGGCTGTTTCGGACGCTCGTGAATGGCTCACGGCTCACCCCGACGACATCAAGGTGATCGCGGCGATGGAGCGGCTGTTCGAGGATGAACGGCGGTTGCTTGCTTAGCGTTCCTCGTCGTGCGCCAAGGATCCCTTCCGATCCGACGCCCCGACCCTGACGGAGAACGCCCTCAGAGGGAAGGGCGCTCATCCTCGGTGCCGCCTGCGTCGTCGGTCGAACGCTGAGCTCGAATCTCCGTCTTCACGCCGCGAGCGGTGATCTCGACACCCCGGCGACACTACCCCCGCTCTCACGGCCACAGGACCCCGTACGGCCGGGTGAGCGGCGATGGACGAATCCCACCGCGAACGCCCTCGACCCGCCGCCGCCTCCTGTGATCGTTCCAAGAGTTCCTTGTCCTGCCGGTCTTGGCCCAACCCGAAGGGTCGTTGCGACGGACGAAGAACGGGTCGAATCGCCCCGCTAGTCCGTGGCGGTACGCCGCCGAGCAACGAGCAACACGACGGTGCCCAGGATCACCAAAGTAAGCGCGACGATCATGGCGCTGGAGACGTCGCCCCCGGTGAAGGCGGTCTCTCCCGCTCCTCCCCCCACGCCCTCGACCGAGGCTTCCGGCGGGGGACTCCCCGTGTATGCGGCGATCGCCGTGCCGGCCATCGCGGTCATGAAGATCATCGCGCCAACCAACAGCGTTGCCAGCTTCCTCATCTATTTCCCCTTCCTCAGAACCAGGACGCTCGTCCCAGCGATGGAACTCAGCTGATCCTCAATTCGCAGCCGGAAGCGTTCGGAATGCCCCGGCGTCACAATGATTCACAGATCGGGACATCGTCTTGTCGATCGGGCCCGTAGGTTGAGCGAGGCGACCGTTTGCGGTCCGCTCGTTGCTGATACCACCCGATGGTTCGGTTCTACCCATCCCGCATCCCCTCCCCGAGTGATCGCCGAGGGTCCGAGGCTGCTGCGAGCCTTGCGGGAGGCCCTGGGAGCTTCCGGATGATCGCGAAGCAGATGCGCTCCGAAACCATGAGGTCCAGTTCTGGACTCTCGTGGTCGCGTGCGATCGCGAAGTGTGTCCCGTGTTCGCGAACCTCTTCGTATTCCAGGTGCGTGAGCCGGATCGTGGCCGTGCATGATGCGTCGCTGCACTCACAGACGAATGGGTTCTCTGCCCCAAGGCTGCCGCTCTGGTTCGCTTCGTCGATCCACTCGTTGATCTCTCGAGAGCGCGTCTCGTTCTCCACCTCCTGTTCTCGCCAGTCATTCACGGTCGCTCCCGACTATCTGAGGGCGGCTGCTGGCTCGCTCCGCGAGCACCTGATGGTGAGATCGCAGACCATTCCCCGTCGCCTCCATCGAGCAGTTCGGGAAGATTGGGTCCGCTGAGCAGATGGTCGATCCCTGCCTCCTCGAAGGCATCGAGGACGGGGCCCCGACCGTTGATGATCGAGAGTCGCCACGAGCTTGGAACCGCTCGCTGCGCCGCCCGTTCCAGGGTGCGCAATCCCCACCTGTCGATCGAGGTGAGGTCGCGGAGATCGAGGATCACCGCCCAACCCGCATGGGCGATGCCCAAGAGCTCACGTTCAAGCACGAGGACGCTGGTGCGATCGAGCTCGCCGATCAAGAAGATGCGATCGATCCCGTTGCGTCGGCTAGCGCGCACGGCGAATCGGGTCTCGTCAACTGCCGTGGATTCCTGCACTGAATCCTCTCGGTCCGACCGCTCATTCCCGCATGGGGGCGGCTTGCATCCTCGGACCGGGAGTTTCGGGTTCGACGTGCGGTGCCGTGTGCTCGGGCGCCGCGTAGAGACCTTAGCACATGTCCTCGGATCGCCGATAGGCGGTCCGAGCGTTCGTGCGAGAAAGAGAGGTGCGCTCAACGATGGCTAGGTTGGTGGTCCGTCGGGCATCCGCTACCGTGGTTGAGGGACGGCACACGATGGCCGACGCTACGAAGACGCTTCAGGTACTCATCGTCGACGGTCACGCTGAGCGGCTACGAGAAGTGACCACAACGGTGGCGTCGCTCGGTCATCGGGTCGTGCGCGCAGGCGTTGACCTCGCATCCGTCGGCCGGCACTCGGCCGAGGAGCTGCCGGACGTCGCCCTGGTCATCGTGGGCGACAATTCCCCCCTAGCGCTGCAGCTCATCCGGACGATCGTGCACGAGGCGGCGTGCCCGGTCATCGCCATCCTCGATCTCCAAGATCGTGCGTTCATCGACCAAGCCGCTCGGCTCGGGATCTTCTCCTACATCGTCCATGGAGGCGATCTGGATGAGATGCAGAGCTCGATCGATATCGCGCTCGAGCGTTTTGCCGAGTACCACGCGCTCGAGGGCGCGTTCGGGCGCCGAGCTGTCACCGAGCGGGCCAAGGGGATCCTGATGGAGCGTCATGGTCTAGATGAGCAGCAGGCGTTCACGCTGTTGCGTGATCACGCTCGTCAGACGAACAGGAAGATCGTGGACGTTGCCGAGTCCGTCTTGGCAAGCCATCGCCTGCTACCGAGCGGCGAGGGACCAGCGTCGGTTGATGAAGGCGCGCTCGGTAGTTGGCATGTCCCCTAACGCGACCGCTCAGCACCGTCGAGATCAAGGTAGTACCCAAAGCGACTAGCTTACGGCCAGCTCTTGATGGCCAGTCGCGAGCATGCTGGTTGGGAAGCAGAGGAAAGGGCGGCTGAAGTCACCAGGGCCGGATGCTGCTTGATCGGGGACGGGCGGCATCCACAGCCGAGCGGCCTTCCGTCGGCGTCCCAAGAAGCACTGCGCCGGTTGATCCGCTCCGGTGAGCGCTCGCCATAGTCCGCGCCGCACAGCGCGTCGGCATCGGCCCCCATCAGCTGCTCGGCGTAGAGACCTTCACCATCTCCCGCAGAAGGTCGACATCTGCTCCTTCGAGCTGCTTGCGGAACTCCTCCAGGACGTCAATCCTATTCCCGACCACCGCGCTCCTCCTCTCGGGGATCCCACAGATCTCGTTGAGGATGACGGGGGGTCTTCCCGTTCAACGACCTTCAGATCGTTGTTCGTACACCACGTCCACGGACCCTACTGAGCCTCAGAACGTCATGGGACTCGTCATCACCTGTCGCCGTTGACGAGGAACGTCGCGTCCAGCAGGGAGAAGGGGTAGTCACGCCATGACAGCCGCAGCGTTTCCAGGGTCGCATCGAGTCGAACGTCGGCCGGGGGTGCCGCGACAGCCTCGCTGAAGCTGCCCTTACGAACGGAACGCCGTCCTGAACGCGGCCGGCGGGAACATCAAGACGACGGCAAGTGCGAGGAATCCCACGCCGATCAGGACCCCCAGAAGGCTGGAAGCGAACAGCAATAGCCCGGCGACGATCACAGCGGTGAAGAGCCATAGTGATCTCATACCGCCCTGCCCTCCTCGGGCGCCTCCTGGGAAGTCGGTCCCAACGGACGGGGCGGGAGCTCCGATCGATGATCATGCGGAAGCTCCAGCAGGCGGCGGATCGGAAGTTCCAGCAGACGGGTGACCGGATCGGGCAACGTGGTGTAGGTGGCGATGGGCATGATGCCCTCCCTCGGATCGGGGGGCTGCCCACGGCCTCTTCGCGAGCGGTCCCGCTTTGACGACACGCCATGAAGGCGGTCGGTCGGTTCTCGTTCAGGCTCGCCTCAGCATGACGTAGAGCATCGTCGCGATCGAGAGCGCGACGACGGCGATGAAGACGAGTCCGATCCCTGCGAACGTAGCCAGCATGTCCCTTCCTCCTCCCGCAAGGCCTTCGCGATCAGGCTTTCGGCGGGTTCGGAAGGGTGATCGGTGCCTCGACCTCCATTATCTCACGTATGGGATGGAGGGAGCCCGGGCAGCCCCCAGAAGGAGAAGGAGCCCACCGAAGCGGGCTCCTCGTCCATCGATGCTGCTGTCGTTCAGACCGTCGCGGGGACGCCTTCGAAGAAGGCCATGTCGCCGATCACGTTCGACCGCAGTTCGACCCTCTCGCCTAGGTTCTCGCGCACCCAAGCGGAGGCCACGGGGACCGCCGCATCGGCGTTCTTGCGAGTCTCCCACAGGCTGAGCGACAGACAGGTCTTGTCGCCGAGGTCTGCGAGACCGTACCGGATGAACCCTGGCTGCTCCTGGAAGGTTCGCAACATGCCCCTGCGGGCGATGTCGGCGATCTCCTGGAACGAGCCCTGCTTGATCTCGTAGGTTGCTACGCGCAAGTGCTTCATTGTGTGCTCTCCCTTGCTCGATTCATGTTGCCCCTGATCATCTGGGGGCCAACGTGAGCCAGATCGAGAGCGGAACCCGCTCGGGGTATCAAGCCTTCGCTGGAACCAGCGATGGGACCGATGGAGGCGAGCCCCGTGAGTGAGGTCATCTCCCGTCAGGTACGGGGGTCGCGTCTGCCTTCAGTGTACTCCTTCATGCGAAGACCACGACGGTTGGCTGACCGACATTTGTTCGTTCTCCGACCACTCCTCGGTCGACCGGTCCCAATCGGAGGGAATCCGCGCCGCGCCAGACGATCAAGCCGAGCCGGTCCGCGCACCATCGTCGTGCGCAAGTCCCAGGTGTAGAGGACCCTGCCACCGTCACCTCGCGCCCGGCCACGGGCGCCTTCTTCATCTTCTGCGCCCCGGGCCCCGTTGACTGATGAACCCAATTACATCCACCGGTGCTGGCGCGGACGAGGTCCACGATCGAGGGCCCCGGGGCCGTCTTCGAGGTCCTCCTCATCGTCGCCAATGTCGGCACAGCCGTCGTGCTGTTCCCGATCATCAAACGCCAGAGCGAAACAGGTGCGATGGCTACGTCTCGGCTCGGATTGTCGAGGCCACCTTCATCGCCATCGGGATCGTCAGCATCCTCGCGATCTTTGTTCCTGCGGGAAGGGACGCCGAGCATCGGAGATGCCGCTTTCGGCCAGGTGCTCCTCGCGATCCATGATCGCTCGTTCCTGGTCGGGCAAGGGTTCTTCGCCGGCCTCGCGAACGGAGTGATCCATCATGCTCGGCCTCTCCGAGCGGGGCTGCGCTGCAGGGCATCGCGACGATCCCGGAGTTCGCTGGGAGAGCTGTCGCTCGGCATCAAGCCGTCTCCGCTCCTCGCCGGGCACCCAGACACGGTCTCCGTCAGGATCGGGGCTAGCCTCGAAGGTCCCCGTCCGTCGCCGGCACGTCCGGCTACGCTCCTCGATGGTGGATCGGCTGCGAATCGGCACCTACCTGGCACCGAACATCCTCCCGGTGTACGAGGTCGTCGCCGATGAGATCGGTCGGCGGCTCGGTATCCCCACCGAGCTCGTCGTCGAGACCGACTACGAGAGTTGCAGGCGGGACGAGAACGACGTCTGTTTCGTGTGCAGCCTTCCGTTCGTGATGTTCGAACGAGCGGGGATCTCACCCGCGGAGCCCGTGGCCGCTCCGGTGCTCCGAGGCGAACGATACGCCGGCGCGCCCGTCTACTACTCCGACGTGATCGTTCACCGCGAGAGTCCGTTCCGTTCGTTCGAGGATCTCCGGGGACGATCGTGGTCCTACAACGAGCCGCTCTCGCACTCGGGGTACGGGATCACGCGATTCCACCTGCTCCGCATGGGGGAGACGAGCGGGTTCTTCGGTGAGGTCGTCGAAGCGGGGTTCCACGAATCGTCGATCCGGATGGTCGCCAACGCCGAGGTCGACGCCTCGGCCATCGACTCCCAGGTGCTCGCGGTCGCCCTGAGGGACGACCCGGCGTTGCGGAGGAGCCTCCGCGTGATCGACGCGCTCGGTCCGTCGACGATCCAGCCGGTCGCGGTGTCCAAACGGCTTCCGGGCGAGCTCCGCGACGACATCCGGCGCGTGTTGCTGGAGATGGGCGAGGACCGGTCGTGCAGGCAACGACTCGACGCCGGCCTGGTGGGTCGGTTCGTCGCGGTCGACTCGTCCTCCTACGACGACATCAGGATGATGGTCGACGCCTGTGAGGCCGCGGGATTCAAGCAGCTCCGTTAGACGGTCTCGGAGAACGAGTGCTCCGGGAGACCGGGTTCGGGCTCACGCCTCGGCGCCGTGCCAGGCCTCCCGCAACCCCACCCTGTGACCGATCCGGAGCACCACGCCCGCGGGCCGGTCCCCCCGGAGCGAAGGCCCGTCCGCTTCGTCGACGCGACGGATCCGGCCGAGCCACGGTGGTGAACGAGCTGACGATCAGGCGGCAAGTCGGTCGGGAGCCCAACGATCCGAAGAGTTCCGGCGTCCGGAAGGCGGTGACCTCGCTGATCGAGGCGCCGTGCAGCGTGAGGACGTCGAGTGCGAGCGGCACGAACCGGCCTCCATCCGGGCTGAGCCAGGTAGGCGGCCACCGCCGGCTGGCCGTTGGCTCGTGCCGGATGGTATCGCAGTGCCGCGGGTGCCCGCCCGGCATGAGCCACGAGTCGGCGACGGCCTCGCGTCCGCGACACCAGCCAGCGTACGGGGGCATCGAGAACGTCACGTCCTCGGCGAGCACGGCGAGGATGCCGGCCGTATCTCCGCGCTGCAGGGCATCGCTGAAACGTTCCACGAGCCCCTGAACCTGCTCGTCGCCGAGCGAGCGTGCCGTCGCCTGCTGGCTCCGATCGGGGATCCGCTCCTCGACGGCTCTGCGGGCGCGCTGGAGGGCGCTGTTCACCGAGGCATTCGTCGATCCGAGCGCCTCGGCCACCTCCGCGGCGGAGAAGGCGAGCACCTCCCGCAGGATCAGCACGGCGCGCTGACGCGGTGGCAGATGTTGGAGCGCGGCGAAGAACGCGAGCTCCAGGGCCTCGCGTTGCTCGTATCGGGCCTCCGGGATGGCGTACCCGTCCGCGAGCTCGAGCTCCTCGTCCGGGTAAGGATCGATCCAGTGATCCATGAACTGTTCGGCCTCAGACCCCATGTCCGTCGCGGAGGTGGAGGGTCGTTCATAGTCGATCGGCAGCACCCGCTTCGGCCGCCGGCGGATAGCGTCGAGACAGACGTTGGTCGCGATCCGATACAACCACGTCCGGAAAGCGCTCCGGCCGTCGAACCCGGCCAACCCTCGCTACGTCCGGAGCATGGCGTCTTGGAGCACGTCTTCGGCGTCGTGGAGCGAGCCGAGCATCCGGTAGCAGTGGGCATGGAGCTGCGCTCTGTACGGGGCGACGAGGCGCCGAAACGCCTCCTCATCGCCGCCGCGAGCCGCAGCCAGCAGTTCCGGCTCCTGGATCGTCGAAGTCACCGCCACCTCACCAGATCCGACTCACGGAGCGAGGCGAACTCATCGGTCGCCGATCAGTCCGAGGGATCCCGCCGAGTCTAAGCCCATGGCTCTATGACGAGATCCGCCATCTACCGTGTCGCGCACCTTGAGCTGCAGACGACGGATGCGGCTCGCGCCCGCGCGTTCCTGACGGACTCGTTCGGCTGGCGCGCCGAGACGGTCCGGGTGGGACCCCGCTCGTATCTGGCTCTCGAGCTCGGCGATCGGATCGCCGGCGGCATCGTGGAGCGCGACGTCGAGCGGCCGCTCTGGCTGCCCTACGTCGAGGTCGACGACATCACCGAGGCCACGAGGCGGGCGCACAGGCTCGGCGCATCGGTCGTCCTCCCGCCACGGGAAGGCCCCGTCGGCTGGCGCAGTGTCCTCCTGGTGCCCGCCGGCGGCGAGATCGCGCTCTGGCAGCCGAGGCGATGAGCTGGACCGGTTCTCCGATCGACTGATAGCGTGCTCACGATCTCGAGCCCCAAGGAGGTCCCCCCGATGAAGCGTATGGTCTTCGTTCTCGCCGTCGTGATGACCGGGTCCGTTCTCGTCAGTGCTCCGGCGTCCGCGGACGATCGGATCTGTCGAGGAGCCATCGGACCCCGGCGCATCGACGGCAACGTGATCGTGCCGCGCGGCGCTCGCTGCAGGCTCAACGGCACCCGCGTCGACGGCAACGTCGAGGTCAAGAGGCGGGCTATGCTCGTGGCGCGCGGCGTCCGGGTGGATGGCAACATCCAGACGCAGAACCACGCCTCCGTGATCGTGAAGACGCGGAAGCCGGGTGCACAGGTTCTGAGATCCCGGGTCGGCGGCGACATCCAGATCGAGTCGGGGGGCCGTGGGATCGTCCGCAGGGCGATCATCGGCGGGAACCTGCAGACCGAGCAGAACGGCGGCCGCCAGATCGCGTTCCGCAACAGGATCGACGGAGACCTGCAGGCGTTCTCGAACCGCGGCGGCGTCCGCATCTTCCGCAACGTCATCGGGGGGAACCTGCAGTGCAAGTCGAACTCACCGCGCCCGGTCGGTGGCGGGAACCGGGTCGATGGCAACAAGGAAGACCAGTGCCGCAACTTCTGAGCTGATGGAAGGGGCTATCCCATCGACCGGCCGATTCAGGGCCGGCGGAACGGAGCGATCCAGTATCGGGTGTCCGGTGTAGGGGGTGTCGTGAACCGCGCGTTCACGACGTAGAGACGGTCGCCGAACCCGTCGATCGAGGTCGGCACGTCGAAGTCGGGATCAGTCGTTCGCGACACCACGTCCCCGTTGCGGTACCCCGCCGAGAGCTGCACCTCCGCCACCTGGTTCAGGAAGTTCTGCACGACGAAGACTACGTCACCCTGCAGGAGGACGCCGTCGCCCGAGTCGACGCGCTTCCCACCGAGATCGATCTCACGTGTACGTCCCCCGGGACGCACCAGGAACAGCTTTCCGGTGTTCGACTGCACCATCACGAACCGGCGGGTGCCGCGGTCGACGTCGATACCGTTCGCGTTGAAGCCGGCCTCGTACTCGATTTCGCCGGTGAGAGGAATCGACCGGACCGAGCCTCGCCCGCCGGGGAGCCCGTCGTCGCGGATCCTGACCCGATAGAGGAAGGGAGCGACCGAGTCGGTGAAGAACGCCCACCGCTTGGTGACCACGACGTCGTTCACGAAGCCGCCCGGATCGAACCGGTAGCTACGGATCAACCGTCCGCTGCGTCGGTACACCCACGCCTTCCCGGTCTCTCCACCAGCGACCCACAGCAGGCCGCCGCGGATCTCGAGACCGGCGGCGGAGCGGCCCACCGCTCCCGATGCCAGCACGCGGAGCTTTCCGGTCCGGACGTCTCCGCGGAAGATCGTGCCGTCGGCGAGCGATCCCGTGTAGAAGACGCCGCCGCGCGTGATGGCTAGACCCTCGGGTTGCGAGCCATCGGGCAGCGGGATCCGTTCCGGTCCTGAGATCGCGCTCACCGGTGCCATCATCGTGAGCACGACCAGGGCGGCCGCCAGCGTGAGGATCGATCGAGGCGTTCGAGAGCGGTGACGACGTCGCACTGAGGGCCCCTTCCCTTGATCCGACGATCCGACATCGAGGCTGCTGCAGGCCTTGCCCATGCGGAATCTGTTCGAAACGCTCGGGGAAGGAGGATGTGCCCGGCCTCGACGGGTCTCCAGGCCTGTGACCGTATCGCTCGTCTGTGGTTCGCTGGCTCCATCGAGTCCAACAGGAGGTACCTCGATGGAGGAGAGCATGAGCGAGGTCCAGAAGACTATCGAGCAGGCGAAAGACGCGTTGACCGTCCGGCGGGTGTTCGGCGACCCCTACGAGAAGAACGGCGTCACCGTGATCCCGGCCGCTCGTGTGCAGGGCGGGGGCGGTGGAGGAACGAGCGAGGGAACGCAGGGCGACGAGAAGGGCAGCGGGAAGGGCAGCGGCAGCGGCTTCGGGTTGAACGCGCGTCCGGCCGGCGCCTACGTCATCCGCGGTGACGAGGTCGATTGGCGTCCGGCCGTCGACCCGAACAAGGTCATCATCGGCGCAGCCCTCGTCGCGTTCGCGGCGCTCTTGCTCGCCCGGACGGCGATCAAGGCTCGCGCACCGCGCGAGTCCTGACGTCACGGCGACGAACGTCGGGTCGGGTTCTTCGGCCCGCGCCGCTCGCGTGAGCCTGTCTCCCCGCCGGCTAGTGCTCGTCCCCCGCGGCTAGTGCTCGTCCCAGTGGCCGAGGTGGAACCGGTGACGATGACCGTCGTGCACATAGTCGACGTGGTCACCGTGCTGGACCGCTTCGTGCCCGCAACCGTCGCCGTGCTCGTGGTCGTGCTCCCCGTGATGATCGTGTTCGATCTCGGCTTCCTCCCGAGTTTCGAACGCCTTCGGATCCTCGGCCATGCCGAGCGGCATCTTCGACATCGTTCGCCTCCTCTTGCTTCGCGGTTCCCTTCTATCACGGGACCATCCACGTGGTCCGGATGCGGACTCCCGCTCGTGCCAGCGGATCTGCCTCCGGATGTGACGTGCGTCACGGTTCCGAGGTCTCCATCGCCGTAGCGTCGAACCCATGTACGGGTCACTCCAGGGGGCCGAGCTCGACGACGACGGACTGATCCATGTCGCCGACGCGCTCAACCGGCACATCTCGTCGGCGCAGGCTGCGCTGCTCGGTGCGATCGCCGAGGTCGACCGGCGGGGCGCGTGGCGCGATTCGGGCGCCCGCGACCTGCCGCACTGGCTCTCGATCCGCTACGGCATCTCGTGGTGGAAGGCCGATCGCTGGATCATGGCGGCGGCGGCGCTCCGTGACCTGCCCGGCATCGCCGCGGCGCTCGATACCGGCGTCCTCGGTATCGACAAGGTGGTCGAGCTCACACGGTTCGCGACGCCCGAGACCGAAGCGGAGCTGATCGAATGGGCGAGCGAGGTCACGTGCGCGGCGGTCCGCAGACGCGCCGATCTCGAGGTCAGGGCGGCCCGCGACGAGACCGCCGAGTTCGAGCGAGACCGGTCCCTCCGCTACTGGTACGAAGAGGGCGGTCGTCGGTTCGGCCTCGAGGCACGCATGCCCTCCGCCCAGGGAGCGGTGGTCGCCAAGGCGCTCCAGCGGGCCGTCGATCAGATCCCCGTCATGCCCGCGGAACACGACCGGGCCTTCATCGAGGCGCGCCGAGCAGATGCGTTGCTGGCGCTCTGTTCCCAGCGCATCTCACGCGACGCCGATGCCGACCGCGCGACCGTCGTCGTCCACGCATCGCTCGAGGCTCTGGCGGGTCGGCGAAACGTCGAAACCGAGCACGGTGCCGTCATGCCGCCCGAGGCGCTTCAGCGCCTCGCGTGCGACGCGCGCCTCCAGGTCGTCGCCGAGGGCGACGACACCGGCGACGCCGTGTCGTTCGGACGCACGAGGCGCGAGCCGTCTGCGGCGATGCTGCGGCAGCTCCGCCACCGTGACCGGGGCTGCCGGTTCCCCGGGTGCGGCTCTACCGCCTTCGCGAACGCTCACCACATCGTGTGGTGGTCGCGAGGTGGTGCCACCGACCTCGACAACCTGGTGATCATCTGCGGCTTCCATCATCGGCTCGTGCACGAACAGCCGCATCAGCGACCTTCGCTCGGCGGCCGCACTCCTGGAGGGCCAGCGCGTCGCCGAGGGCGTCCGCGTCATGGTCGTGCCCGGCTCGCAGACCGTGAAGGCCCAGGCGGAGCGCGAGGGTCTGGCGGACATCTTCAAGGCTGCCGGGGCGGACTGGCGCGAGTTCGTGATGCCGCTCGCGTCGTTTTCGAACATCGACGGCTCCGACCTGCGGGGCCTCCTGTTCTCGGCCAGCGCAGGGGGTCCGTTCCGCCTCCAGATCGACGAGGTCCGGCTCCGGTGAGGGCTGGGGTCAGATCTCGATTTTCTGATCAGGGGCGGCGCCCTTGATCAGAGAATCGAGATCTGACCCCATAATACCGATGCGCTTCAGGCTGCTTCCCGACTCGCCGCTCGGCTGGACGCCCTACGCGTGGCTGGTCTACCTGTCGTTCTTCGTGGTGTACGGCATCGCGGTCAACGATTCGCCGCTCGACTGGGCCATCGACATCGCCGCCATCGCCGTCTTCCTGGCGCTGTACTTCCGCGGCTTCTGGTTGTGCGGCACGCCGCTCATCCCTGCTGCGGCTCCTTCCAATGCCAGGCGCCGAGCACGAGGAGCGCGAGCGCGAGGAAGCCGGAGGCGGCCGCGTAGTGCTCCGTGAGGACGAGGGCGAAGAGGCCTGCGAGCGCGGCCGCGAGGACGATGGGCGCCCAGGACTCCGAGGGCATCTCGATGACCTCGTCGAGCTCGGCGTCGAGAACCGTCGTGGCGGTCGTCTCGTGG
>Ga0210113_1000264_pt1 | contig 12864 bp, 12 predicted proteins | sample MayberryNW_Catta_5_FD_185523 | JGI IMG/M metagenome (GOLD analysis project Ga0210113, IMG submission 185523) | Wetland microbial communities from San Francisco Bay, California, USA, that impact long-term carbon sequestration -... | ecosystem: Environmental > Aquatic > Marine > Wetlands ...
GGCAACCGCGCCAACCTGGCCGGGCTCGAGCACGAGGTCGAGCTCGTCGAGGGCGACCTGCGCTCGTACGAGCGCGTGCACGCCGCCGTTCGCGGCGTCGAGGTCGTCTACCACCAGGGCGCGCTGCCCTCGGTGCCGCGCTCGGTGCAGGACCCGCTGACGACGACCGCGGTCAACGTCGAGGGCACGTTGAATGTGCTCCTCGCCGCGCGGGACGAGGCGGTGCGGCGGGTCGTGAACGCGTCTTCCTCGTCCGTGTACGGCAACGCGGGCGAGCTCCCGCGTACGGAGACCCAGCTCCCCGACCCGATCTCGCCGTACGCGGTTGCGAAGCTCGCGGCCGAGCGCTTCTGCACGAGCTTCAGCAGGGTGTACTCGATGGAGGTCGTCTCGCTCCGCTACTTCAACGTCTTCGGACCGCGCCAGGACCCCCTCTCGCAGTACGCGGCCGTCGTCCCCCGCTTCATCCGCGCGGTCGCCGCGGGGCACGCGGTGACGATCTTCGGCGACGGCGAGCAGTCGCGCGACTTCACGTACGTCGACAACGTCGTCGCCGCCAACCTCCTCGCTGCGGACGCGCCCAGCGTGCACGGCGAGATCGTCAACGTCGCCACCGGCTCGTCCGTCACCGTGAACGCGCTCGCGGACACGATCGGACGGCTGCTCGACGTGCCCGTCGAGAAGGCGTACGAACCGGAGCGCGAGGCGGACGTCCGGGCCTCCTGGGCCGATCTCGCGAGCGCCCACCAACTCCTCGGCTACGAGACTCAGGTGGAGCTCGAGGAGGGGCTGCGGCGCACGATGGACTTCCTGCTCGACCGAAAGGAGCACCGATGACGCATGCCTTCAGCTCGCTCGACGAGCTCGGGGAGAGCTACGGCTTCCGCAAGATCCGGGGCGCGCTCGGCGTCACGGCGTTCGGCGTCAACGCGATCGTCTACCCGCCCTCCTACGAGGGCTTCCACCACTACCACGACACGCAGGACGAGCTCTACTTCGTCCACGCCGGCACCGCGCGCGTCGAGGTCGAGGGCGAGGTGCGCATCCTCGAGCCGGGCGGGCTGATGCACGTCGAGTCGACGACGCCGCGGAAGGTGTCGAACGCGAGCGACGAGGACGATCTCGTCCTGCTCGTGATCGGGGGCAAGGACGGCTACGTCGCCCGTGATGGCCACATGGTCGACGAGGCCGACGTCGAGCGGCGAGCTGCGTTCGGCCGCGGCGAGAGTACGGGCTAGCCCGCCGGCCGCACGCCGCGGAACACGAGGTCCCGCGCGAGCAGGCGCGGGTGCAGCCGGCGGTAGCGGCCGCCGACGTAGGCGAGCGTCAGGCCGTCGAAGCCGGAGAGAAGCTCCCGCACCGCTGCCGGCGAGAAGAGGTGGAGGTGCGTCGGATCGTCCTCGGGCGGGCTGCCGCGCAGGAAGCGGAGCCGGCTCTGCAGGCGAAAGGCGTTCGGGACCGAGCCGACGAGCACTCCGCCGGGCTGCAGGACGCGCCGCGCCTCCGCGACGAGTGCCTCCGGGAACTGCAGGTGCTCGAGCAGCTCGCCGACGACGACCGCGTCGAAGCTCCCGTCGGCGAAGGGGAGCGGATCCTCGACGTCTCCCTCCACCGGCTCGATGCCGAGCGCCTCGGCCTTCGCGAGCGCCGCGCGGTCGACGTCGAGGCCGACGACCTCGTTCCCCTCGAGGAAGTGCCGCGTCAGGGCGCCCGAGCGGCAGCCGAGGTCGAGCACGCGCTTCCCGGTCCCGATCGCCGCCCGGAACAGCGGGATCCGCTCGGGGACGAAGACGAAGTCGCCCTCGTCGCGGCGCTCTCGATGATGCTCCTCGTACCGCTGGCCGAGGCTCACGAACGACGACCGTCGGTCACGCGGAGCCGACGGCGGCCTCGTGCCCGAGCGAGGCGATCGTCCGCCGGAGGCCCTCCTCGAGCACGATCTCCGGCTCCCAGCCGAGGAGCTGGCGCGCGCGTGTGATCTCCGGCTGGCGAACCTGCGGATCGTCGACGGGCAGCGCCTGGAAGACGATCTCGCTGGACGAGCCCGTCACCCGTTGGACGGTCTCCGCGAGCTCGAGGAGCGACTTCTCGTCCGGGTTGCCGAGGTTGACGGGCAGGTGCTCGCCCGACTCCGCGAGCAGGACGATGCCGCGGATCAGGTCGTCGACGTAGCAGAAGCTCCGCGTCTGCGAGCCGTCCCCGAAGACCGTCAGCGGCGCCCCCTCGAGCGCCTGACGGAGGAAGGTCGGGATCGCGCGGCCGTCGTTCGCCCGCATGCGCGGCCCGTAGGTGTTGAAGATCCGCACGATCGAGGTGTCGACGCCCTGCTGCCGGTGGTACGCCATCGTCAGCGCTTCGGCGTAGCGCTTCGCCTCGTCGTACACGCCGCGCGGGCCGATCGGGTTCACGTGCCCCCAGTACGTCTCCGGCTGCGGGTGCACCTGCGGGTCGCCGTAGACCTCGCTCGTCGAGGCGAGCAGGAAGCGGGCGCGCTTCCACTTCGCGAGGCCGAGCGAGTGGTGTGTCCCGTAGGAGCCGGTCTTCAGCGAGTGCAGCGGCATGCGCAGGTAGTCGATCGGGCTCGCGAGGGCGGCGAGGTGGTAGACGAAGTCGACCGGCTCGTCGACCGCGATCGGCTCGATGACGTCGTGGTTGAGGAAGGTGAAGCCGTCGTCGCGCAGGTGCTCGATGTTCTCGAGCGTCGAGACGACGAGGTTGTCGACGCAGATCACGCGGTGGCCGCGCTCGAGCAGCGCGTGGCAGAGGTGCGAGCCAAGGAAGCCGGCGCCGCCGGTGACGAGTGAGGTGGGCATGGCTCGATGCTAGCGCTGCGATCCGCGCCGTCTCACCCTACGACGCCGTCGAGCGGGATCCTCCCCGTGCGGCTTGGCGCGCGCCTAGGTGCCGCGCGAGGAGCGCCCGTCGCCGACGTACGCAGCGGCCTGCAGCCCGGCCAGGAACGTGACGGCCGAGATGTACACGTACACCATCAGGACGAAGGCGAACGCGAGCCCGCCGAGCAGCGTCCCGTACGAGGCAACGTGCGTGGCGTAGAGCCCGAAGAGCATGGAGGCGACCGTCCAGCAGACGACGACCACCACCGACGCGGCACCCGCGACGTGGAGGGGCTTCTCCGTCGACGACCCGAAGCGGACGAGCAGGGCGATCGCGACCGTGATGAGGATCGCGCTCAGTCCCCAGCCGAGAACCCGCGCGGCGACGTCTCCGACGGCACCGCCGCCTCGGCGGTCGAGAGCCGGCGGCAGGATCTGGGCCGCCGCGACGGATGCGAGCAGCAGCGTCGAGATCGGGACGGAGAGCGCGAGGGAGACGGCGAGCCGGACGACGGGCGACCGCGACCTGCCGTCCTCCCAGATCCGGTCGAGCGCACGCATCGTGATGCGGATGCCCGCGGAGACCTCCCACAGCGCGACGGCCGCGCCCACGGTCAGCCACCAGCCTTCCTTCGCCGTCAGGACCTGCTCGGCGGTTCGGTCGATCAGGGTGAAGGCGGGCGCGGAGACGCGGTCGCGGATCTCGGGTGCGACGGACTCGCCCCAGACCTCGTCCAGGTCGAGGAAGCCGAGCAGCGCCACGCCGAACAGCGCGAGCGGGACGAGGGCGAGCAGGATGCGGAAGGCGAGCGCGCTCGCGTAGACGAGCAGGCCCTTCTCGGAGAAGTCGCCGGCAAACCGGCGCACGATCGAGAGCCGACCCGAGGCCACCGAGTCTCCGCCGAGGCTCTCGAGCCGGTGGGCGACGCGTGAGTGGGGGGCTGTGCTCGTCGACGCCACAGGTCCGAGAGATTCCCCGTGCGCAGGTGCACGCAAACAGGCCGGAACCGAAGTCGGGGCGGCCGTGCACCGACCGCGTCGCGTCAGGAGCGCAGACCCGAGCGTAGGCTGCGAGCGATCCCGTTGGCCGCACGGAGCGGCTTCGTGAGCCGCCATGCCCTCGTGCTCCGCAGCTCGGCGAGGGCGGCTCGGACCTCCGCCGCCTCGGCGGCGGCGCGCTCGTCCTCGGCGAGCCGTGCGAGCTCGTAGCGGATGCTCGCGGCATCGCTGGACGCGGAGTCTGCCGCGCTGTCGAGGTCGAAGAACGCGAGGGGCACGGACTCGGACGTCACGACGAGCACCCGCCCGTCCGGGTCGACGTCGATTCCCTTGGGGCCCCCTTCCTGGGGATTCGTCTGCGCGGCCTCGAACCGTCGCTCGTCGAGGACCACGACCGAAGCGACGGGATAGCGCACGCCTCTCCAGCCGTCGTCTGCCGCGAAAACGTGAACGCGCGGCGCGCCCGCGTCCGCGACGAGCAGGCGGCGGTCGCAGTCGTCGAAGCGCAGTCCGTGCGGATACTCGACGCCGCGCAGGATGCCGACGGGTTCCGCATCGTCGCCCGACGTGCCGCGCAGATAGAGAAAAACGCAATGCGCCGAGTGGTTGCTGACCGCGAGCCACTCGCCGTCTCGGCTGATCGCGATCCCGTCGGGGATCGCGAGCCACCTGCACGCGACGATCTCACCATCGAGGAGCGACCGGTCGGCGACAGCGTGGCGCGTGATCGTGTTCGCCCAGTTGCTACAGATGAGCACCTCACGAGACCCGTCCGCGTGGACGTGCACCGCGACGGAGCCCGGGCCGTCGCCCGCGGCTGGTCCGGTCGCTCCGTCCGCGAGCGGCGTCAGCTCTCCGCCCGATCCGCGGGCCGGCAGCCCGAAGACGCCGACGGCTCCGGCGCGGTTCGCGATCACGAGCGTCTCGTCGTCGAGGAAGTCGATGCCGTGGGGCTCGCGCAGCGAAGGCGAGGCGAGCTCGGCGAAGCTCGAGATCGTGATGAGCGGACCGTCCGCCCCGCGCGCGATCTCGACGTCCGCGACGGCGATCCGATCACGCTGGTAGCACGCGAAGGCAATTCGGTCGCCGCGAGGCGAGAGCCTGACGTCCTCGGTGCGCCCCATCCCCGCGAGCCCGTCCCGCACCTCGGGAGGCGCCTCGAACGGGATTTCGAGGGGCCGTACCGCCTCGGTCACTGCCACCATGCTCCTCCTCCGAGTCGCACGAGCGCGGAGCCTATGCGACGGCGCGGGGGCGCAGGACGAGGAATCGCCCTGGACAGTCAGCGGAGGTCCTTGTTCGCCTCCATGTCGAACCACATCGCGAACAGCGTCAGCTGGAGGCCGGCGATGAAGAGGACGGCGACCAGGACGATCGTCGGCGTCGTGATCGCGTTGCCGGCGACGCGGAGGACGACCTCGATCACTCCGAGAACGAGGCCCGCGAGCGTCATCAGCACGCCGAAGCCGTAGAAGAAGACGAGCGGGTGGAAGTCCCGGATCACGTACTTGTGGCCCATGCGCCACCAGAAGCCCTTGAAGAGGAGCCAGGAGATGCGCGGCACGACCGACCGCAGGCGGATGCCCGAGCGCTCGCCCACGTCGTAGATCGGGCGTGAGGGAACGTCGCGCACGCGCGCGTTCTGCACGTTGAGGTGCACGAGCAGGTCGTTCGGGAAGCCATAGCGCGGGTAGAGCCGATCGAGGTCGAGCCGCTCGAGCGCCCGGCGCGAAAGCGCCGTGTAGCCGGCCTGCGAGTCCGCGACGTGCCAGTAGCCGGACGCGATCTTCGTCAGCAGCGAGAGGACGGCGTTGCCGAGGTAGCGGGTCCGCGGGATCACCTTCCACGCCTCACCGGAGACGAGCCGGTTCGCCTTCGCGTACTCGACCTCTCCACGGGCGACAGGCTCGACCAGGCCCTCGAGCTCGACGGGGTCCATCTGGTTGTCGGCCGCCATGACGCACACGACGTCGATCTCCTCCTCGAGGGCCTTCTCGTAGCCGGTGGCGATTGCGGCGCCGACACCGCGGTTCTCGAAGTGCTTGAGCACGACCACCCGCTGGTCGCCCGTCGTCGCAGCTCGCTCGGCCGTCGCGTCGCGGGAGGCATCGTCGACGACGTAGACGCTGTCGACGAAGTCGGGAATGCCGGCGATCGTCGCGGCGACGAGGCGCTCCTCGTCGAACGCGGGGACGACGACCGCGACCCGTTTGCCGGCGAGCATCAGCTCGGCGAGGCGGCGCGCCGGCGGCGCGCGACGAACGGCTCGGCCGCGAGCGCCGCGACTCCGCCGAGCAGCAGGCCCACGAGCGCGCCGACCAGGAGCGAGGTCCGGCTCGAGCGCGCGGTCGTCTTGACGGCCGCAGCCGGCTCGACGACCCGGCTCTTCTCCACGTTCTCGGCGAGATTGAGCAGCTGCTGCGCCGAGTAGAGCGTCTCCTGCAGCGACGTCCGGCGAGCATCCGCCGTCGTGATCACCGAGTTCAGGTTCGCGCTCAGCAGCAGCCTCGTGTCGAGCGGGATCGAAGGATCCCCGATGAGCGCGTCCTGCTGGCGTTGAGCGGTCTGGATCCGCGACTCGACGCCGGCGAGCTGCGCGCGGCTGACCGACACCTGGTTCTCGAGGTCCTCGACCTTCTGCGTGACGTACTGGGAGACGCCCTCCACGACGCGAGCGGCGAGGGCCTGGGTGGCGAGCTCGGCCTTGCGCTTGGTGTCCGCCTTGACCGCGAGCTCCATCAGCGGGTTGATCCCGCGGGCCTGGCCGACCGCGGTCAGCTCCTTCGTCGACACCGACGAGCGCAGCTTGGAGACGGGGATGCGGCTCGCACTCGAAGCCGCCTGCAGCGCGGACTCCGAGCGCACGATCTCCCCGACGGTGCGCGGGTTCGTGGCCAGGCTCTGGATCTGCCCGCCGCCGAGCGGCGCGAAGGGCTGGCCGAGGTAGAGGATCGTCTCCGCGCGCCACACTGAGCCGCCCGCGAGCGCGAGCGCGACGCCGACGACGGCACCCAGGACGAGCCCTCCGACGGGCAGCCACCACCGCTCCTTCAGGCGTCCCCAGGCCGAGCGAAGGTCGACCTCCTGCTCGCCCTCCAGGTCGGACGACGTGTTGGCCCGGTTCATCGGGTCGCGACCCTATCAGCGGCCCAGCGCCACTGAGCCTCGAGCCCCCGGACGAACGGGGTGCCCGCCTTCCAGCCGAGATCGACGGCGATGCGGGACGTGTCGGCAGCGGTGCGGGATGCGTCCCCCTCCCGCCGTGGCGCGCGAACGACCTCGAGCCGCCTCCCGGCGACGGCCGCGAGCGCCTCGAGCGCCTGCAGGACGGAGACCTCCTCGCCGCCGCCGACGTTGTACGTCCTCCCCGCGGAGCCGCGCTCCATCGCCGCGATCGTCGCCTCCACCGCATCGTCGACGTAGGTGAAGCTCCGCGACTGGCTCCCGTCGCCGAAGAGCTCGAACGGGCGCCCCTCGGCGACGCAGGCGACCATGCGCGCCAGGGCCATGTCCGGCCGCTGCCGCGGCCCGTAGATCGTGAAGTACCGGAGCGTGACGGCGTCGAGGCCGAACTCGACCCCGTAGGCGTGCGCGAGGTGCTCGCAGGCGAGCTTGGTGATCCCGTACGGGGAGAGCGGGCGCGGCGTCGTCTCCTCCGGGGTCGGAAACGAGGCGGCGTCACCGTAGATCGAGGAGGACGAGGCGAGCACCGTGCGCGCACCTCCGGCGACCGCCGCCTCGAAGAGCCGCTGGCTCGCGAGAATGTTCTGGCGCACGTAGGTCGGGAACACGCTGCCGAAGCTGCGGACGCCCGGCTGCCCCGCGAGGTGGAAGACGCCGTCCACCCCGTCGAGGTCGATGCCGTCGTCGACGAGGTCGACTCGCTCGACCGGGAGCCCGGCCGCGTTCTCCTCCTTGAGCGCGGGGTCGTAGTAGTCGGTGAACGCATCCCAGCCGGTGGCCTCGTGGCCCCGCTCGAGGAGCGCGCGAAGGAGGTGCGAGCCGATGAACCCGGCGGCGCCGGTGACGACGTAGCGCATGCGCGTGAATGCTAAGCGAGCCGCTGCAGGGAGCCGTCCCCGTCTCGCCGCAGGCAGACCTCGGAGAAGTAGCGCGTCATGAAGACGCCCTCCTCGAACTCCCCGAGGCGCGGCTCGGGACGCTCGCCGCGGGCGAGCGCGAGGGCGAGCTCCGGATAGCGGCCGCCGGCCGCGAGCGGGAGCGGGAACCCGCCCCCGAAGCGCGTGTTCACGTCGGTCACGGGCAGGCTGCCGTCCGGCTCGCGGAAGCACTGCACGTTCGCGGGCCCCTTGATCCCCACCGTCTCCGCCACCTGGGCGCCGTGCTCGATCAGCTCGCGGTCCCGGATCGACGCCCCCTTGATCGACTCGCCGCCCTTGGAAAGCAGCATCGTGCGCGGGATCGCGTTCAGACAGCGGCCCTCCATGTCGGAGAGGACGTCGATCGAGAATTCCTCCCCCAGGCACTGCTCCTGCACGAACGAGGGGACCGTCGTGTAGCGGAGGAAGAACGCGAGCTGCTCGGGGTCGTCGGCGCGGAAGATGTGGCGGGAGCCGAACCCCTGCTGCGCCTTGACGAGCAGCGGGTAGCGCGCGTCCCGGGGCACGTCGTCGGCCGCCCAGCTCCGCGGCGACGCGATCCCGTTCGCGACGAAGAAGCGGTGCGCCTCGAGCTTGTCCGACATCCGCTCGCACACCTCGGCCTCCGGGAGCAGCAGGAGCGCGGGCTCGAGTGCCTCGCGCCGGCGGGAGAGCACCGGGTGGTCGAGGTCGTTGAGCGGCACGACGAGGCGAACGTCGTGCTCGCGCACGAGCCCGGCCAGCGTCTCCACGTACGCGGGATCGGCGATGCGGGGGACGATCGCCTGCCGGTCGGCGTGGTAGAGCGCGGGCGCCAGTGGGTCGGCATCGGCGGCGACGGCCACCGCCCCGGCCGCCCGGAACGCCCGCACGATGTCGACGCGCTGGCCCGCGCACGTGAGGAGGACGACCGTCACGAGCGGAGAGCGTACTCGCGTGCCGAACGTCCACCGGAGGACTTCGGCGGCTCCCGGCTAACGTGAGGCGCCGTGCGCTCCGAGAACGGGCCGATCCGCGTCCTCCGCGTCATCGCTCGCCTGAACATGGGCGGCCCGGCGATCCACGTCTCGAGCCTTGCGGCCGGCCTCGAGACGCGCGGGTACCACACGACTCTCGTCGCCGGGAGCCTCGCCCGCGGCGAGGACTCGATGGCGTTCGTGGCGCAGCGCCTCGGTGTCGCTGTCGTGAGCGTCCCCGAGATGGAGCGGGAGGTCTCCCTCCGCCACGACGCGAGCTCGATCCAGCGGCTCGCCGAGATCATCCGCGAGGAGCGACCGCACGTCCTGCACACGCACACGGCGAAGGCCGGCGCGATCGGCCGCGCCGCGGCCCTGCTCGCCGGCGGCGCGCGGCCGCCGGTCGTGATCCACACCTTCCACGGGCACGTGCTCAAGGGCTACTTCGGAGCGGGCAGGACCGCCTTCTTCCGCGAGGTCGAGCGGACGCTCGCGCGGGTCTCCGACGTCCTCGTGGCAGTGAGCCCGGAGGTGCGGGACGAGCTCGTGGAGCTCGGCGTCGCCCCGCGGGAGAAGTTCGCGGTGATCCGGCTCGGAATCCCGCTCGAGGAGCGGCTCGGCGACCCGACTGCGGACCTCGACTACCGCCGGCTGTACGGCATCCCCGAGGACGCGTTCGTCGTCGGCTGGGTCGGGCGCATGACCGGGGTCAAGGACACGGCCTCGACGCTCGAGATCCTCCGTGCGACCCGCGATCGGGGCGTGAACGCGGTGCTCTGCCTCGTCGGGGACGGCCCCGACCGGGCCCGGCTCGAGCAGGTCGCGCACGATCTCGGGGTTGCGCGCCACTGCTACTTCGTCGGCTACCAGGAGGACGTCGCGGGCTACTACCGGCTGTTCGACGCGTTTCTGCTCCCGTCGGTGAACGAGGGGACGCCCGTGAGCGCGATCGAGTCGCTCGCATCGGGGACGCCCGTCGTCGCGAACCGGGTCGGCGGCGTCCCCGACGTCGTGCGCGACGGCGTGGACGGCTTCCTCGTCGAGGCGGGCGACGTCGAGGGAGCCGCGGAGCGGCTGGCGAGGCTCGCAGGGGATCCGGCGCTGCGGGCTCGGCTCGGCGAGGCGGGACGCGAGCGCGTGCTGCGTCGCTACTCCGTCGCGCGCCTCGTCGACGACGTCGACCGGCTGTACCGCTCGCTCCTCTCGGCCAAGGGGATCGCCGAGACGACATGAGCAGCGCGTCCGCGAACGCGGACGCGCTGCAGGAGGTTTGCCGCGCGCACAGACAGCTAACGCCAGCCGCCGGTCGCCCCGCGGTAGGTGCCGCGGACGAGCGCGAGCGGCGTCCGCAGGAGGATCTCGAGGTCGACGCGCGGCGAGCGGTGCTCGACGTACCAGACGTCGAGCTCGATGCGCTCGGCCCAGGGAAGCTCCGCGCGGCCGTGCACCTGCGCCCAGCCCGTCAGGCCGGGCCGCACGTCGAGCCGGTGGCGCTGGTGCTCGTCGTACTGCTCGACCTGATAGCGCAGCGTCGGGCGCGGCCCGATCACGCTCATGTCGCCCCGGAGGATGTTCCAGAGCTGCGGCAGCTCGTCGATCGAGGTCCGGCGCAGGATGCGGCCGACCTTCGTGATCCGGCGGTCTCCCCGGTCGACCGCGTACCCGGCGCCCAGGCGCTCGGCGCCGACGACCATCGTGCGCAGCTTGAGGACGTCGAAGTCGACGCCGTCCTTGCCCACGCGGGTTTGCCGGTAGAGGACGGGACCGCCGTCCCCGAGCTTCGTCGCGAGCGCCGCGAGCCCGATGAGCGGGCTGGCGAGCACCAGGCCCACACCGGCGACCGCGACATCCGCCGCCCGGTTCAGCGGGTGCCCTTCGCCTTGTCCCAGGTCTGCGGAGTCCCCGTCCGCAGGTAGCGGACGAGCCCGGCGACGGTCGCCTTGGTGACGACGTAGTAGTAGTGCGCGAGCCGCGCGCCCGGGATCGGCAGGCGCGCGCTCCCCGCCGCCGCGAGCGCGAGCCCACCGAGCTGGAGCACGAGGAAGACGCGGTAGAAGAGGCCCCGGCCGAGCAGCGCGACGTTCGAGACGAGGAGCAGGACGTGGAGGAGGCCGCTCGAGTACCGGAGCACCCGGTGGGACACGAGCTCGAAGAGGTAGAGGGGCCTCGTCGGCCGGAACATGCGGCCCGTGACGATGTGGCCCCAGGAGCGGGCGATCGTGCGGACCTTGCGCCCGTACTCGTCCTCCGGCTCGCTCGCCGCCTTCTCGACCGCGACCGCGTCCGGGTCGTACACCGCCCGCAGCCCCGCCTGCTCCATCGAGTACGGGAACCCGAAGTCGTGCCCGAACTTGGGGTCGTCCTCGACGTACGCGTCGCGGCGGACCGCGTAGATCGCGCCGTTCCCGGCCGTGATCGAGCCGGCCGTGGACTCCTGCTCGCGCACCCACACCTCGTAGCGCCAGTACAGGCCTTCGAGGTTGGCGCCGTCCGGCGACTCGAGGCGCAGCTGGCCGCACACGTACCCGACGCGGCCATCCGCGAGGTTGCGGACGAGCTTGCGCAGCGCGTCCGGGCGCCACTCGGTGTTGGCGTCGGTGAAGGCGAGCACGTCGCTCTCCGTCTCGCGCACGGAGCGGTGCTGCGCCGCGACCTTGCCCTCGCGCGGGCAGCGGAGGAGCCGTACGCGCGGCTCGCGGGCCGCGATCTCCTCGACGATCGCGTCGGTGCCGTCGGTCGAGCCGTCGGAGGCGACGACGATCTCGAGGAGCTCGGGCGGGTAGTCGAGCGCGAGCAGGTTCTCGACCCGGCGGCCGATGACGTCCTCCTCGTCGTGCGCGGAGACGACGACGGCGACGGAAGGCGTGACGTCCTCGCGCGCGACGGCACGAGGACGTACGCGCGCGAGCATGCCCATCGCCGCCGGGTAGCCGGCGTGAGTCCAGGCCAGCGCGCCGAGCGAGCCCCAGAACACGAGCCTCCCGATCACGCGGCGATTCTAGGGACGCGCGTCCGCGCTACTGCCGCACGAGCTCACGGACGAGCGCGCGGTAGCGCTCCATCGCGACGAGGCGGTCGGCCTCGCGCTCGACGTACGCACGCCCGCGGCGACCCATCTCGGCGAGGTCGTGCACGCCCTCGGCCGCCTCCCGGATCGTCCGCGCGAGCAGGTCCGGGCGCGCCGGCGGGATCACGATCCCGCAGCCGACCTCCCGCACGAGCCGGGCCGTCTCGCTTGCGTCCTCGGCGGCGGCGATGACCGGGCGGCCGGCCGAGAGGATGCCGTACAGGCGGCTCGGCACGACGTAGCCGGCGAGGCCCCGCGCCAGGCCGACGACGTGGACGTCTGCGCTCGAGAGCGAGCACGGGAGCCGGTCCCGCTCCTGGTAGGGGAGGAAGCGCACCATGTCCTCGACGTCGAGGCGGGCGGCGAGCTCGACCATCTCGGCGTGCCGGGCGCCGAAGCCCGCGATCACGATGCGAACGTCGTCGCGATCGCGCAGGAACGTCGCGGCGCGGACGAGGCTGTCCAGGTCCTGGGCGTGGCCGACGTTGCCCGAGTGCATGACGACGAAGCGCGAGACGAGGCCGTGCCGCTCGGCCCAGGGGTTGTCCCGGGCCTGCGGCGTGATCGCGCGGGTATCGACCCAGTTCGGGATCACCCGCAGCCGCTCCGCCGGGGCACCCTTCGCCGCGAGCCGCTCGCGCATCGTCTCCCCGATCGCGACGATGCGGTCGGCGCGGCGCAGGTACGCGCCGACGAGCGTCCCGAGGACGCCGACGACCGCCGGGTTGCGCAGCCGGTGCAGCTCGGTCGCGATCTCCGGGAAGACGTCCTGGCTGATGACGAGCACGGGTGCCCGGAAGCGGCGGCCGATCGCGACGCCGAGGTCGCCGACGATCGGCGGGTCGGTCATGCAGAGGACGAGGTCGGGCGCGGGCCGCGAGAGCGCGTACGCGAGCGCGTACCCGAGG
>Ga0210113_1000265_pt1 | contig 12863 bp, 14 predicted proteins | sample MayberryNW_Catta_5_FD_185523 | JGI IMG/M metagenome (GOLD analysis project Ga0210113, IMG submission 185523) | Wetland microbial communities from San Francisco Bay, California, USA, that impact long-term carbon sequestration -... | ecosystem: Environmental > Aquatic > Marine > Wetlands ...
ATCGGGTGGTGGCCGATGACCTACAGACGCTTTGCCTGGGCTTGGAACGAGTCGTCCCTTCGTGTCCAACAAACCCTGTTGTCTAGATACTTATGAACTTCTTAATAGATTTTAGAGCCCCGCGGTAGACGGATTTTGGAATTCAACTGACGATCAAAACGCATGAGCTCGAGGAGAAGAGGTCAATCCCAATTACATCGACCGTTGGATGCATCAGGTGACACTGTGACGATCTCGACGAGAAAACCAGTTTCCCGTATGCCGAATCACTCGTCACCCTGCAACGCGGCCAGTGCCTCTTCGACCAATCGGCGTCTGAGCTTTTTTTCTTCGGCAGTTGAAGCCGCGGCATCGCCAACGACATGCACGATGCCGTTACCCAACACCAGGCGATTGGCGCCAACCATCTTTGCAATCGGCAACGCCGAGGTGATTTGCACAGTCGGAATACCGGCTTTCTCAAGCTCAGTCGTGATCGCAGCCCCGCTGCGCGTGCTGGTGCCTCACGTTGAGGTGAGAATAATCGCCTCGATGCCCAGGCTTTTAGCCTTTTCGGCCATTTCGCGCCCGATCCGGCGAGTATTCGATAACGGATTGGCCAATCCTGAAGTCGAGAGAAACTGTTCGCACAACTCGCCGATCATCCCCTCGCTCTCGAGCTCACGCATGACGTCCAACGGTACCAGCCGGTCGGGATCCTGACGCACAAATTGGGGATCGTAACCGCCATGCGAAATCTCATAATTTTCTCCCTTAAGATCGGTACAATCTTTGAGGCTATAAGCTCCCCAGCGCGTGGCTGCCGAACCTTCGATCTTATCTGGATTGCCTTTAGGCACGAGTCCGCCGTCGGTGATCAACATGACCTTCGCTTTTCGGAGGTCCTTGACTGCGGGCGCCATCGGCACCGGCGCAAAGGCGGTGCGCGGCATCTCCGATTCAAAGCGCTCGCCTCTAACTTTGGCTAAAGCCATTTCGACCAAGCGCTCGCCCGAGGTCTTCTCGACGAATTGGTCGCGGATCAATCCGCGCGCGATGTAGCCTTCTTCTTCAGGAAGACCGATAGGCTCATGATCGAGTAGTTTTCGCGCGAGTCGAGCCATCCTCACCAACACCTCACGCATTTTTGCGGCGTTCTCACCGGAATCGACGATGTACAAGGGCTCGCGATAGAGATCGGCACCGGGATTTTCCCGCGCCATGCCGGTTATGACCGGGATGGCGATTTCCGCCTGCACGGCCGAGCAAAGCGCACCGGCAGCCATGCCGTATCGTCCCGCCAAGAAGCACGGCCCGGCGATAAATAGCTCGGCCTTTGCTTCGCGAATCTTTTCCAAAGCAGCGGCAATGAAAACCTGCTGATTCTCGACCGCATGGTTGTCACCGCACACCAGAGTGACCACGATCTGCGCCTCGTCCCCTAGCAACGGCTCCAATAGTTTCCCTGGCCCGGTCGCGCCAGCACGCGCTTCGAGCGGCGCCCCGGCATGCTCTTCGCCGCCGAGTCCGGCAAAAAACTGGTTGAGGTAGTGCACGACTCGCATGATGATTTCTCCCTCCTTGCGTTAAAAGCGTGGGATTCATGTTCAGCAGTGTGCTAGTAAATCATCGAACGCAACCGTGATGCGCCCTGCTGGTTAGCAACGCCGACCACATTCAGCGAATTGATTTCGAACGGACCGGCGAGTAATTCAGCAAGACCGCTGTTCGCCGCGATCACACGCGACACCGGCGGCAACTTCCATGCCGTACTGTTGCCGCCGATGCACACGATGGCATCGACCTCCGGATAATTAAACAGGAGAGCCGACTCGACGCGATGATCGCGCGCAAGATCGGTCACCTGCACAGAGGTCTTGATCCCGTCGCATTCCAGCAACCGCGCGGTCTCCGATAAATCGCTGTGCGGCACGCCGCCGCCGTATTTCGTCAACACCGCAGCGTCGGCCTTGAGCGCCCATTTGACCAGATTGGCAGCGAAACGGGTACTGCGCTCGCGGTCCAAATTGTCCGCCGACGCGACCGTCGCCACGGTGCCGGCAAAGTTCAATTCGCGCGCTTGATGACGGCGATAGAGCGCGCTGATGACCGGATGGTTCTGATAAAAGTAGGTTTCCGCGCCGCCGAGTGAAACGTGGTAAGACGGCAGCACCGCGCCGTCGAGCCACTCGTTGGGATGCAACAACGTGGGCAGCATTCCGTCCGTGTCGGCACCGTAGAGAACCGACTCCTCGGCTTCAGGTTTTCGCTGGCGAGAAAAAATCTGCCCGACGTAGGCGAACCGCGGCAGGTCGGCGCGGTCATGGTTCAACGAGTTTTCCAGCACTTCGGTTGTGGCGGGTCGCGACGTGAACGCTGTGCGCGCCAGCTGCACCGCGACTTTCAATTGCGCGAGCCGGTATGCATTGTGCCGCGAATGCGCTGCTAGATCCGCATTAGTATGCGGCACGATGATCAAATGATGGAGGGTCGAATAATGTGAGCCGGCCGCGGCCTCACCGCTCATTTCCAAGATATAGCCAGTCGCACCGCGCGACTCTCCCGGCGACTGTTCTCGCAGCGAGGTCACCGCCATACCTTGCAAAACATGGGTCGTCCCGCTGCCCGTCGTCAGCGGCGCGCCGAGAACGCCGGGCCAATCGGGACTTCCGCCCAGCTCTTTCGCGCGCGGCTCGACAATGTCGAAGACCGGCCCGGCGCGGCAACTCTCACCTGGTCGAGCGATCTCGAAATCGGCGGACTCGATACGGGGATCCTGTAAAATCAGCCGGTACAACTCATCTTTGTCGACCATGAGAACGGATCCGTCCAGGCGGGTGCCGGCACCAAAACGAATTTCGCTAACCGGATGGAAGGCTAGTGTTAGCCGCATGATTCGGAACTCCAATCCAACTTACCAAGGAGTTCATAGACGTACTACGAGCGAAGGGGTGAGTCGTGGAAAGCTCGGGCACTAGGACGGAAACCATGCTCCCGCACCCGCGCTTCAAAATGAGCACTCGGGGAGCGAAATGGGCGGTGGCCCCTGGGGGCACAGAGGCATTGCCCGAACTTGGAACGACTCACACCTTCGCCTGTAACAATCCCTGTCGTCTAGATACTGATGAACTCCTTAGTTGAGATGACTTTAGGGCCGAAGAGGCGAGCTTGTCAATTGTGCGGCGAACGCCGATTACCTTGACTTCTACCCTGCGGCCGCATTACGCTCGCGATACTAGGATTGGTGATGGCCAAAGACGGCTTTAAAGTATTCGACAGCGACATGCACGTCATGGAGCCGCCCGACTTGTGGGAGCGCTACATCGACCCGGAATTTCGCAGGCGAGCGCCGCGCGGTCGGACTTCTGAAAACGTCCGCGATCTCGGAGTGATTTTTCCAAATGTTCCGCCCGATACCCGGCACACCCAAGGCACCCCTCATCGCGGCCGCAATTATAACAAAAATCAGGATATCTATCGCGATCACGCCGCGCGTGGCTGGACCGGAGCCGTGCAACTGGAAGCGATGGACACGGAAGGCATTGACGTCGCCGTGCTCTTTCCAACGCGCGGCTTAGGTGTCCTAACCTACCCCGATCAAGATCCGCGCTTCGGCGCCGCGATGGCGCGAGCGTATAACGACTGGCTCCACGATTTCTGCCAAGCCGGTCCGAACCGACTTCTAGGCGCCGGGATGATTTCCGTCTACGATATCGAAAACGCCGTCGCGGAGGCTCGCCGTGTTGTTGAGGAATATGGATTTCGCTCGGTGTTCCTCCGTTCGAATATCGTCAACGGCAAAAACTGGTTCGATCCGTATTACGAACCGCTCTGGACTGCGTTGGAGGAACTAAACCTGCCGCTCGGTTTTCATGAAGCATCGGCATCGCGGTCTCGTCAATGCGCGGAAAATTTCGAGCCCAATTTCGGCATGCGCCGGATTTACGCTCAGCCTTTCGAGCAGATGCTCGGTCTTGGCAGTTTTCTCGCCGGCGGTATTCTTGAACGTCATCCGGAGATGAAAGTCGCCTTCCTCGAAGCCAATTGTTCGTGGCTACCGTGGCTCTTGTGGCGTTTGGACGAAGGCTATGAACGTGAAGGCGATATATTTATGCAAGCTATCCGAATGCCGCCGAGCGAGTACTTCAAGCGCCAATGTTTTATCTCGGTGGAGCCGGACGAAACGCCGGCGCGCCATACCATTGAAGAATTCGGCTGCGATCAATTGGTCTTCTCGACAGATTACCCTCACGGAGATTCCAAATATCCGCATGCCGTTGAAAGCTTTCTCAAGTTGACCTTGTCAGATGACGATAAGCGAAAAATTTTGTGGGACAATTGCGCGCGCTTTTACGGCGTCGGGCATGTGGCTACTACGCACTCATCCGATGACGATGGGACCGCCCAACCATCGCTGCAACGATAGGGAGGCAATATGGAAACACAAACCGTAACGCGATCACCCGACCCAGTGCCAAACGAAAATCCCATGGACCGTTTCGTTCGAAAAACCCGCGCGCTCTTCGCCGCGGAACCGGACCTGGACAAACGTTGGAACGCGCTCCGTCCGATCCTAGCTGAACTTCTGGCCGACCCCGAAGTCGTCGCGGCCTCAAAGCATTGGCCGGATTGCGTGCCTACGGACGGGCGGGCCGAAAATCTGCTTTTCTACGAGGACCCGGATTACGGCTTTGCAATCAACGGCCTCACCAAAGGGGAGGCGCGCCAGGGACAGCCCGCGCGCATCCACGATCATGCGCATATCTATACGCTTTACGGAGTGCTCGACGGGCGTGAACGGGTAGTGCGTTACGAGCGGCTCGACGACCGCTCCAGGGCCGACTACGCGGAGATTCGCGAGAGCAGCAACGTGCTCGTCAGCCCCGGTGAAATCGATCTGGTGAAGCCGTATGAGATCCACACGGAAATTACCGTCGGCGAGCGCACGGTGGCCGTGATCGTTCGCAGCCAGAAGGGCGGAGACTTCAATCAGGGCCGTTACATCCCCGACAAAAACCGATACTACGAGAGCTTGGGACCACGCCAGACACCCTGTGAAATGCTCCCACAGCGCTGACTGCGAAGCCAAGTGAACGGAGACCCATTATGTCATTATCAGAACATCAAGAATCTTTGCCGGCGGTCGAGGCTCTGCTCAATTACCTGATCGACACCGGAGAGAAGCCGGCGAGCTACGGCGGCGTCAGTTTTGCCGTATCCGAGCAAAAGCGCACGGGACAATATCAACAATACAAGATGCCGGTTTACGACGGCCGCGCCGCTGCCGACCGGCTCTCACTTGAGCGCGAAGGCTTCATCTTCGTTAAGCATGAAACAAAAGTAAAAGACTTCTTCAATGAAGCGGAAGTGCGTTCGGTTTATTATCCCGAGACCGAACGATTGGTTAAAGAGAATTCCGGCGCGAAGCGGGTGCTCGTCTTCGATCACACGCTGCGCTCCGCCGACAGCGCCATACGGGAGGCGAAAAAAATCAGCGGCCCGGTGCGTAACGCTCACAACGACTACACGGAATGGTCGGGGCCCCAACGTGTCCGCGATTTGCTGCCCGAGGAAGCCGACGAATTGCTCAAGAAACGCTTTGCGGTGATCCAAACCTGGCGACCGATTGGCAATCCGGTGGAGCGAGAGCCGCTCGCCATCGCCGATGCACGGAGCATCGGTACAAAAGAGCTGGTTCCGAGCTCACGCGTTTACCCGGATCGCATCGGCGAGGTGTATCACTGCACTTTTAATCCGGAGCACCGTTGGTATTATTTTCCCAGGATGCAGCGCAACGAAGCCATCGTTTTTAAATGTTTCGATTCAATGAAAGACGGCCGCGCGCGCTGGACCGCACACTGCGCTTTCGACGATCCCGCCAGCCGCCCCGATGCGCCGCCGCGTGAAAGCATCGAAATGCGTACCCTGGCATTCTTTTGATTACCGGAGTCAAATAAGAAAAAGGCTTGCGCTCCCGGCGGGACGCAAGCCTTTACTGTTTGGGTTGATTGCCGCTCACGGCAACTAACCGGATTTGTCAAACTGACTATTTGTTTCTCTGCTTCTTCTTTGGCCGTTTCCGGCAAGTCGTGCAGTCGATCTTTGCAGCCATACCTAGCCTCCTCCGTGCTGCATCAAGGCTTATCATCCAAATCTTAGACGTCAATGACAGGCATCCCAATCGTCGGCGGCCAAACGCCATTTTTCCTCGTGATTACAAGTGCTTAAAAAAAGCTTCCGCTATCGCCCCGAGAGTTTAGCAGATCATACCTAAAACTATAAATTAGCTAGTGACAGTAACATACCAAAATATAAGAGAATATATTTTTCTGTATGGTTGCTCGCTAGCCAGGAAATGATGGCTTCCCAGAGATCTCGCACGAAGTGAGATTTTGAATTGATTCGACTAACAACCAGCTCAGCGGGCCAGAAGCTCGCACCAACGTATCAGACGAGCGGCGTTGCGGCTTGGGAGTTGTCATCATCTGTCGCTAATTTTTAGACGACGCGGAAGCGAGTTCGGGCTTGCCTGACACCGATTTGTGGCCGCTGCTTGTCTCAAGGCCATGACTTCCGCTAGAGTCTCCCTGTTCGCGACTCTGAATCGGACTAAACTTATGGGAGGATAAAGATGGCGAAGATAGATAAGATTACCGTGGTGGACGTCGAGAAAGAGGCCAAATGGGGACGACCCACTGGCCGCAACTACGTGCGCCCCACCCAGACCGACCGCGTTCACATCGCGCTCAATAGCTACGAACCGGGCGTCAACGACGAGCTCCATTGTCATCCCGGGTCCGACCACACTTTCTTCGTCGTGCAGGGCGAATGCACCATGAAAGGCCTCAAGGAAGACGAAGAGTTCGTCTTAAAGCAACACCAGGCGGTCCACGTTCCCGCTGGCTTTTTTTATCAGCTGAATAATACCGGCGCGGAACGACTGATCCTCTATCAGGTCAGCACCGAGCCCAAACCCAGACCTAAAATTGGCAAAGTCATCTACGGTGTTCACACCGGCCTGAAAGAACACTTGCTCAATCCGGTGGCCGCTAAGTCGGAGCGCTCATGACATTCGCCGACGTGCTGGCGTGGTGTCAAAGAAACCATGCCGATGTCCGAGGAGTTTATCGCGGCAAAGATATTTCGATCTCGCATAGGGATGGAGAACTGCCCGCCGGACTTCCGCATATCGGTGCGATCTTCCACTGGGACGTTGAGATGCCTGACTTAAATCATTACGTGAGCAGTTCGGATTTCGAACGAATTGTGAGCGGCACGCTCACGATTGATGGATTTAAAAGTACGCTAAGAGGAAGCGACTAGTAAGATCTCTCGGCGGCCCAAACTGGGTTCGACAAAAAACAATCGCCACCGCGACGCGAAGGGGGCGATTTGTATCTTTACAACGGAGTTTCTAGGTCGATAGATTGGGATTTTTCACTTCCGGCGAACTCCACGTCAGATTGCGCTCCAGGAAATCGACCACCAGCGGCCACGAAAGGTCCGCTGCATGAGCATTGTAGCCAGGAGCGCCCGGGTCGACATATCCATGTCCGCCGAACGGAAAGAAGTGCCACTCCAACGGTTGGCCGTTTTCTTTGAATGCCTGCCACATCTGTTCTTGCACGGGCACCACAGTTGTTACGTCATCGGCGCCGTATAGATTGATCGACGGGCAGCGAATCTTCCTCGCGCTGCTCGATGGATGAACCGGCCTGAGCGCGGACTCAGGCTCTGCACGTACAGTGGGATAGTAGCCGACAAACGCGCGCACTTCCGGCGTCGCCGCAACAAAGTGAATCGCAATACGCCCGCCCATGCAATAACCGCAAACCGCGACGCGATTTTTATTGACGCTCGCTTGCTTGAGCAAAAATCGCCAGCCTTCGGTTAGCACGCGGGTAAACTCCGGGTCCGCTGTCTTGGCTTGAATCTGTGATCCAGTCACAATGTGAGTCGGTTCGGGATAACCTAGCTGTTCAAAAACGTTAATCGCGAACGTGGTGTATCCGAGCTTGGCGAATTTTCGGGTCTCGGTCTTGATGTACTCACCAAGGCCACCCTTGGGGTGGATCAAGTATAACGCCGGCCCCGGCTCGGCACGTTCCGGATAGGATAAGAAACCGGCGACTCCATGCTCCTTGGCGCTAAACGCTTTCTCGATAATCCGCATTGACCACTCCTAGCAGTTTTTTTTTCAGCCCCGCAACCTAACACGATCCGCCAAGAAGCGTAAAGGGCAATTCTCTACTATCCCTCAGGGGATCACCACCGCGACCGGTCGCGACTCTCATCCTGCCGAGCCCGATCACTCTCGGCTTCGACTTCGTGGCCGATCCATTCCAGGCAGCTGAGAAGACTCGCTCGATCGCTCTCGGTTGCGATCAAGCCGAGAGCATTTTTGATCTCGGAGCGGATTTGACCGTTGGGATCCCAGTAAGCCTCGAACGGCCTGCTGCTAAAGGTACTCTCAATCCAATCGTGCAGTCGTTGCAGTCCTTCCTGTATCTCGCGGAATGCGGCCGCATCGTGGCCGAGCCGCAGCAAGGTCATACCGAAATAGAGCCTCGCTAAATGATCTTCAGCGGAGATCGCAAGCGCTCGTTCGAAAGATTGTCTTGCTTCGGGGAGGCGCACCATGGCGTACTGCGCCCGGCCGAGGTAACTCCACACTCCTGCGCTAAAATGCGCGGTTGTTGTGATGTAGCTCGGGTCCTTCTCTGCTGCTTTTTCGAAACATTCACGCGCTTTGTCAAATTCTTTTTGCAGCAGCGCCTGCCGCCCTGAATGGACCAGCCCGGAAACTTCAAAAGCCCGGGTCACGGATGAGATTGCCATAGAACGAGGGTGACTAGGCGAGGATTAAAACGGTGGTCGAGTCATAGAAAGGATCGCTGGGGCTCGAAGATCGCGCTCACGACAATCGGTTCCTTCTCTTTACCGCAGAACAAAGGGCGGAAGCAACGAGGGAGCATGACGCGCGCCAATCCAAACAGATACTTCCATTTCGTCCCAAGAACACTGAAGTCCCGTTCTAACATGTGGCAGCTATTCGCGACAACCGCCTAATTGCCACAGGATCAGCATTGTCAAAGGCGATCGCAATCGGGACGGCAGAGCCTAACCTCCTTGACGTATCGTGCCGACCGGACCGCCTGAACGCTGTTGAACCATTCAGGGCCGGGATTCAGGGAAAATTATTGGGCGGACCGCATCGTTTCTCGCCTTCGCCTCATCTAACAGACCGACCATTCTTGCCTGAGATCGGCTGACGAGAGCAAACGCACTAAAATTATTGAGGAGGGTTTTATGATCAAGCGAGTCTTTATCGGTGTTGGCGTTGTCGCGCTGGCAATCGCCTGGTACGCGTTTCGGCCGGAGTTGTTGTTTATCAACAAAACCGTAAGTGAGGAATTTCCCGGCGGGACGGGGATGGCCTCAATTGAAAAGGGCCCTATCGCGATGGCCCAAGGCAGTTTCAAAACTCTGGCGCACGAAACCAAAGGGTTGGCATCGATCTACCAGCTACCGGGAGGCAAGCGCACCTTGCGTTTGACTAGTTTTGAGACTTCCAACGGTCCGGATGTGCATGTCTATTTGACTGCAAGGGAAGTCGACAAGGGCAACGACGCGATCAAAGAAGTAGGTTTTATCGATCTCGGTTCGATGAAAGGCAACAAAGGCGATCAGAACTATGATATCCCGGCCGACGTTGACTTGAACAAATACAAAAACGTCACAATTTGGTGCGCTCGTTTTGGTGTAAACTTCGGCGAGGCCTCGCTCGCCGCCGGTTGAATTCCATGCCCATTCGTAGTGGTCGATCGAGTGCATCATCTCGATAATGAACCTTCAGCAACCTTCAAGAATCTCCGTGCATCTAACGTTCCGAGGGCATAAAGAGTCTATAAATACGAACGCGCGGCGAAACCCGGAGGACATGACATGACGCAGAGCAATCATTACAACGTCATCATTATCGGCAGTGGCGCCGGAGGCGGGACTCTCGCACATAAGCTTGCTCCGACAGGGAAACGAATCCTCATCCTCGAACGGGGCGGCTACGTGCCACGCGAGAAGGACAACTGGAGTCCGCGTGCAGTCAACCTGGAAGGAAAATATCAGACCCAGGAGAAATGGCGCGACAAAAATGGTCGCGAGCTGCACCCGCACGCCAACTATTGTGTCGGCGGTAATACGAAATTTTTTGGTGCCGCGTTATTTCGCCTGCGGAAGGAGGACTTCGGCGCGATCAAACACCACGGCGGCCTGTCGCCAGCCTGGCCGATCAGCTACGATGATCTAGAGCCCTATTACACCGAGGCGGAACACCTTTATCATGTACACGGCAACGCCGGCGAGGACCCGTACGAACCGCGACGAAGCGCGCCATACCCCCACCCCGCGGTGAGCCACGAACCGCGCCTGCAGCAACTGTCCGACGATTTCGAAAGCCTAGGGCTCCATCCCTTTCACACGCCATTGGGCGTGATGCTCGATGAGAAGGATCCGCAGGCGAGTCGCTGCATTCGGTGCGGAACCTGCGACGGCTTTCCCTGCCTCGTCAACGGCAAGTCGGATGCACAGGCCTGCGCCGTGGATCCGGCCCTGCAATACGCCAACGTCACGTTAATGACCGGCACTTATGCCGAAAAACTCGCAACCGACGCTTCCGGGCGCCAGGTTGCAAGTGTCGTCGTAAGGCGCAACGGCAGCCGCGAGGAACTTTCGGCTGACATCGTCGTAGTTTCCTGCGGTGCCATCAATTCGGCAGCCCTCCTGCTCCGGTCGCGCAACGATAAACACCCGCGCGGCCTCGCCAACGGCACGGACATCGTCGGTCGTCACTACATGGGTCATGTCAATTCCGTGCTGATGGCACTGTCGAAGTGTCCGAATCCAACGATCTTTCAGAAGTCGCTGTCGCTCAATGATTTTTACTTCGGCGCCGCCGGCTGGAATTATCCCATGGGCCATATCTCCTTTGTCGGCAAGCTCGACGCCGAAACGCTAAAGGGTGGCGCGCCTGCATTGGCGCCGGGTTGGACACTGGAATTGATGGCGAAGCATTCGCTCGACTTCTGGCTCACCTCCGAAGATCTGCCCGATCCCAACAATCGCGTCACGCTCGACAGCGAAGGCAACATCGTTTTGAGCTATACGCCCAACAATGAAGAAGGCCACAAGCGCTTGATCGCGAAGCTTAAGGAGCTCATGCAGCAACAGACCCAGTGCAAGGTGCACGGCCGGGACTGCCACCAGGGCTTGTTTGCGCGCAACTTATTCGTCGGGCAGCGGATCCCGCTCGCCGGTGTCGCCCATCAGGTCGGCACCATCCGCTTCGGCGACGATCCCAAATCAAGCGCGCTGGATGTGAACTGCAAAGCTCACGAGCTGGACAATCTCTATGTCGTCGACGGCAGCTTTTTCGTCTCGAGCGGCGCCGTGAACCCGGCATTGACGATCATGGCCAACGCGCTGCGCGTCGGGGAACACTTAATCCAAAGACTCAAATAAAAGCACCCAGGTAAAGGTAAAAATGCAAAAGGTGAAATTGGGAACTCCGAACAACCAGGGGCGAACACCTCGGATTGTCTGCCGCCTACTCCTATTTTTGCCTTTTTACTTTTTACTTTTTACTTCTGCGCCATCGGCGCAGTTGGTGAAATCCGTCGACGCCGTTGGCATGACGGTTGCCGATATGGATCGATCGGTCGATTTCTTTTCCAGGGTTTTAAGCTTCGAGAAGATCGCCGACGTCGAAGTGCATGGCCGCGAATACGAGAGGCTGCAAGGCGTGTTCGGCTTGCGCATGCGGGTCGTGCGCATGAAGCTCGGGACCGAGACCATCGAGCTGACCCAATATCTTGCGCCCGAGGGCAGGCCCATTCCCGCCGATTGGCGCAGCAACGACCATTGGTTTCAGCATATTGCCATCGTCGTGACCGACATGGACAAAGCCTACCAGCAGCTGCGCGCTCACAAAGTGCGCCATGCCTCCAGCGGACCGCAAACGATCCCGGCGAGCAACAAAGCCGCCGCCGGCATTCGCGCCTTCTATTTCAAAGATCCCGACGGCCACAACTTGGAAATCATCTATTTCCCATCTGGAAAGGGCGATCCGCGCTGGCAGAACAAGGTCGATAAGTTATTTCTCGGCATCGATCACACGGCGATCGTCGTATCGAGCACGAAGAATAGTCTGAAATTCTACCGTGATCGTCTTGGATTCAAATTCGCCGGCGAAAGCATGAATCACGGCACCGAACAGGAACATTTGAACAATGTCGCGGGTGCCCGGCTGCATATCACCGGCCTCAGGGCCGCGGCCGGACCCGGGATTGAGCTTCTCGAGTATCTAGCGCCGCGCAATGGCCGCCCCGCTCCGAAAGATACGCAGGCGAACGATATCTGGCACTGGCATACGACTCTGGCGACGACGAATACGGAAATCACCGTACAAAAATTGCTCCCGGCTGTCCGATCGCCGGAAGTCGCAAAACTGCCGGATACCCATTTAGGGTTTGCCAAAGGTTTCTTGGCGCGCGACCCGGACGGACACGCTTTGCAGGTGATTGAGAAATATTAAGGAGTTCATAAGTATCTAGACAACAGGGTTTGTTGGACACGAAGGACGACTCGTTCCAAGCCCAGGCAAAGCGTCTGTAGGTCATCGGCCAGCACCCGATCCACGCCCCGGGTGGGTAATTTTTGGCGTGGGTGCGAAAGCGTCCTTCGAGTCCTCGTGCCTGCGCTTTCCACGACTCGCCCCTTCGTCCCAGTAGGTCTACTACTAATGAGTCCGTTATTTAGAGACCATGTGGCTGGATCACGACCGAAGGCCAAGCCCTTCCGATCGCGGTCAATGGTTTTGTGCCTTGATG
>Ga0210113_1000266_pt1 | contig 12858 bp, 11 predicted proteins | sample MayberryNW_Catta_5_FD_185523 | JGI IMG/M metagenome (GOLD analysis project Ga0210113, IMG submission 185523) | Wetland microbial communities from San Francisco Bay, California, USA, that impact long-term carbon sequestration -... | ecosystem: Environmental > Aquatic > Marine > Wetlands ...
TTGCCTTCCTTTTTGCACTCTTCGATCAAAGCGATCATCTTCTCTTCGGCTGCGCCGTCGGCCGTGCGCACCGGTGACTCCTCGGAACGCTTGTAAATCTCGTCGAAGCTAAGCCCCTTCAGGTCGGCGGCAATGCCGCCGATCGAGCGAATATAACCCATAACGCGAATACCGAAAGGCGCGAGCAGCTGTTTGGCAAAAGAACCGACCGCCGTTCGGGCAACGGTCTCGCGCGCGCTGGCGCGCTCGAGAATATCGCGAACGTCGACGCGGTCGTACTTGAGCACACCGTTCAAATCAGCGTGGCCCGGACGGGGTTTGGTCACGGCGATCTTGTCGTCCCGATCCTCTGGCAGAGCGGACATCTTCTTTGTCCAGTTCTTCCAGTCGCGATTCTCGATCCCCAACGCAACCGGCGAACCGATGGTTTCGCCCCAGCGGATACCCGACCGCACCTGGGCTTCGTCCTTCTCGATCAGCATGCGGCCGCCGCGACCGTAGCCCTGCTGGCGACGCCAAAGGTCGTGATTGATTTTGTTTATGTCGACGGGGAATCCTGCCGGCACGCCGTCGACAATCATCGTCAAACAGGGGCCGTGCGATTCACCCGCGGTGAAATAGCGCAGCATGCGCGTAGCGTATCTTATTTATTCGGAAATTGCAGCAGCCTAGGGGTTGGCTGGCGCAGCGGCTGCCTGTTCACCCTGGGTCTTCTTCATTTGCTCGCGCCAGAGTTGATCGGCGCTCGGCAGATTTTCGGAACCGGCATTGGCGATTCGCGGCGTGATAAACACGACCAGCTCTTCGAAATCTTTTTGCCAACGATGATTCTTGAACAACCAGCCAAAGACAGGAATATCCTTGAGATAGGGAACCCCGCTATCGGACTCCTGGGCGGTATCCTTCAGGATGCCGCCGATGACGATCGTTTCTCCATCTCTCACGAGCACGTTCGCCTCAGCTTCACGATTGAGCTCGTCAAACGGGACAACACCCACCGTGCCGCCGGACACTGTCGGGGAATTGGCAATGGAGCTCGATTTTACCTTTATGTTCATCAAAACAAATCCATCACTGGAAACTTGCGGCTTCACGCTCAGTTCGATACCGACCGGCACCTTTTCCGTTGCAACGGCTGTCCCCGCCGCCGCTCCACTCCCACTGGCAATATTCGTCGAACTAGGCAATGCGATGCGGAGAATTCTTTGGCTCCTGATGGTCGAGGGCACGTTGTTCAGCGTGACCACCGAAGGCCGGGAGATAATCTTGACGTTGCCTTCGTTCTCCGCGGCTGTCAGGAACGCATTAATATTGGCAGGCAGATAACCGAATTTAAAACCAGTCGACGGGACCGGGAAAGGAGGTGCAGTTGTATTGGGACTTCCGGAATATGGGTTGCCGGCCAAAAACCTTGAACTGGCAATTATGCGGCCGTTAAATACGGAGTCAATTTCCATTCCTAAGGCTCTCGCGAAGGACGGCGTGGTCTCGATCAAATTTGACTCGATAAGAACCTGCGGGGTGCGGGTGTCGAGCTTGGAGATCAGGGTCGTGACATCGTCAAGCGACTTCTTGATATCCCTGATCATAAGCGTGTTGCTTCGGTCGTCACTCGTGATATTTCCCCGTTTGCTCAAAAGCGGCTTGGCCTTCGGCTCGAGCTCTTTGGCGGTAGCATAATTTAAAGTGAAATATGCCGTTTGCAGCGGCTCGAGATCGTCTTGGGCGTTCTTCGCCGCCAGGAGCGCATCTCTCTCGGATTTCAGTCGCCCCGCCGTCGAGATGCGGATCACGTTTCCAACTTCATCTTTACCGAGTCCGTGTGTGTCGATGAGCAGTTCCATCGCCTGGTCCCAGGGCACCTCGGTGAGACGAATGGTCACTTTTCTGTTGACGTCATCGGTGACGATAATATTCTTGCCACTTACCTCCGCCAGGAGACGAAAGACGTTCTTGATATCCGCGTCTTTAAATTCCAGAGAGATTTTCTGGCCGATGTACTTCTTCGCCGGCGCCGCCCCCGCGACCGTTTCCGATTTCATTTCGCCGGCGGACTGAGATGTCTCGTTGGCTCTGTAATCTACCCGCTTGCCGCCTTTGACCAATATGGCGTCTCTCCTCGCACTCACATTAGGATCGACCGCGCCTACAACAATTTTAAGCCCGCCGTTTTCCGGGGTAATCGTATAGGGTGGCACTGTCGCGCCCGAGAGTTCCGCAATGATCCGCAAATTATTGTCGCTCGCGTTTAGCCTCAATGCCGATACCCAGTTGGTATCGATTCGATAGCTGTCGGCGCTGGCGGTTACTTTATCGACCTCGAGGATATCCACGACAATCCGTGCCGGTTGGGGTAGCGTGAAATGACGGTACTGAGTTACCGGCTGGGCAAACTTCACCAACAAAGTGGTCTGCCCTCGTTCTTCGCGGAGGACAACCTCCTGCAAGGCATGATCCGATGAGCTCGCTGCCTTGGTGGGGGCCGACTTCGGCGCGACCGAAGTCGGCGCAGCCGGTTGCGTCGGAGTTTTCCGCGGCTCCTCGTTCGTGAGCGAACAGCCGGACGCTCCTATCACGGCTGCCAAAGCGACCAGCGGTATTCGGCGATGCATGCTTGCGATGATTGTCTCGAGCCGCGATTGACGACATTCCATCAAGATATTCCCGTCCTTTTTCTGCGCCCTTAGTCCGTCGATAGTTTGATGGGAACTTCGCGCCTTTTCCGCGCGCCGTAATCATCGGAGTAGAACTCTTCCACCACAACTTCGGCCTGGTGTATCGCCTTTACTTTGCCGTCGTGACTGCCGATCGGAGTGCCGATTTTGATCACATATCCAAGCCCCGCGTTATCCTCCACCATAGCCCTCGGGTCCTTGGTGTCCCAGACGATGCCAACCAGCTTCAGCTGGCTGAGCTCCAATCGCTCCAATGGCGACAAGTTCTCTCGCGTCGGCCGGTTTGCTTTTGTCCGCAAGGTCATCGGTTGAAATGGGTCGCGGTCTCCGTTCTTGCGAATGTCCACCGGCGCAACCCGCGGTACCGGCGTTTTTTTCGGCAAGGTAAGGTCCACCGGCTCAGCTTTCGCGTCCGCCTTGGCGTCGCTGCCAAAACTTTGCCGGAGTTTTTCTTTTACCGAGTCGCTCAAATCTTGCAATGATTTTCCGATTGTCGCCGGCGCCTTGCCGACCTTGTTGACCGCGTCCTTCATCTGATCCGATGGTGTGCGAATAACTTTCTCGGCAGAGAAAGCACTTGCCGCGAGAAGCGCCACCCAGGCGATCACGGTCACCAGCGAGATCGGTCGATGTTTGCTCATGTTCGCATCAGCGCCTCGCCTTTGCGGCTTTGGCTTTTTCCTCGGCGATCTTCTTTCGTTCGACTTCGTCCAGAAAACGATACGCGGTCGCAACACTGGTCGTCTCCAACATGACCCTCTCGCCGTTGGTCGTCGGATTCTTAAAACCAATGTTGTCGATGTTGATTAGCCGGCTTAATCTCCCGACTTCGTCGAAAAAACTCACGGTGTTGTGAAAATTGCCCTTGACCGTGATATCGACCGGCACTTCCGCGTAAAAATCCTGATACGCTTCCGGCCGCGGTCTAAACAGCAACACATCGAGGCCCATTTCCTGGGCTTTTGCCGAAATGCCGCTGAGCAGCTCGGCGATTTCTCTTTTGTCAGGGAGCTGCGCAAACGCCATTTTGAGTTCCGCGTCGAGCTGCTGAAGATCCTTGCGCAAGCGCATGAGGTTGAGCGACTTCTGCGTCTTGATCATTTTCTCGTTGCGGGCGATTTCCACACTGTCGGCCAATTTGGCCAATGCATCCGCCTGCGGGACATGCAAAAAGCTATAATAGAGCGCCGTAATTAAGATAATCGTCACCGCCAGGATGCCGATCTTATGACTCGCCGGTCGCTCGAGGAGATTATCGAGTAATTCGTTCAACCGTTGTTCCCCTTGTTTGTCTTGGAAGCTCCTTGGGTCTTGGCCCTGGCCGGCTCGACGGTTGAGGCCCGGTAAATGACCCGGGTCTTAATCGAAAATTTCTTTAGCGAAGATGTAGCCCGCGGCCCTTCGACGGTTTCGATCAGCTCGACGTTGCTGAAGTGTTTCGAGGCGGCGAGCGATCTCATGAAATCCGCCACGGTCTCGTTATCGACGGCCAAGCCATTCATCGTCACATTGCCCGCGCTTTCTCGCAGGTCGGTCAGCCACAGACTGGCCGGAGTCGCGCGTGAGAGACTGGCCATCACGAGTACCGGCCCGGACTTTTTGCCGTTCAGCTCCTCGATGATCTTCTGCTTGCCGCGCAGATCCTTGATCTTTACCTGCAGGTCGCCAACTTCCTTGACTTTGGTGTTAAGCGCCTGGAGCTCGGAGCGCAGCCCCGCAAGCTCGCTTTCCAGGTGTGAGAGCTGAGACCATTGATACAGATAGGTGCCGAGCAGCACGACCAGCAAGGAGCCCAACACAACCGAAGCGATGATAATCTCACGCCGGCGCGTGACCTCGGCCTGAAGCTGTTTGATCGGGAGAAGATTGATGCGAATCATCGGTCGTCGGGTCGCCGAATCGACAAGCCTGCCCCGACTGCGAAGTAGGGCGCGGTTTCGACGAGATAATCACGATTGATGCCTCGATTGACGCTAAAAGCTCGGAAGGGATCGCTTAATTGGACTGGCACGCCCATTCGCTCTTCCAGTAGAACGCGTAAGGCGGCGAGCCTGGCACCTCCACCGCTGATGAAAATGGTTTTGAGTCCATCGTCGTCCTCGGACGGAACCGCGCCATAGAGGCTCACCGTTCTTCTGACCTCTTCTGCCAACTCTTCGGAGGTGGCCCGTAGCGTCGCTTCGAATTCCACTTGGTTCTTTCCGTCAGGCGAGCCGGAGGTCTTAAAGGCCTCGGCCGTTTCGGCGGCGATACCGAGCTGTCTTGCCAAACTGTCGGTAAAATATGCTCCCCCCAGCGAGAGATCGCCGGTGAATGCAAATATGCCGTTTTGCAAGAGAGTGATGCTGGTGTACTGAGCGCCGATATGAATGAGCGCAACGATCCCGTTGGCTGCTTCGGCGCCGTAGTTCACTTCGTACATGTTTTCCAAGGCGAAATAATCGACATCCATCACCGATGGTGTCAGGTCTGCTTCTTCGATCGCGTCAACGTAGCTGTTGATGATTTCTTTTTTGACCGCGACCAGCAGGACATCCATCTTGTTGCCGTCCGGCGCTTCGAACAAGACTTGATAATCAAGATTGACGTTCTGTAAGCTATCCGGAATGATGTTCTGCGCTTCGAATTCGATATTCGCCTCGAGCTCGGCGGGTTCCTGCTTGGGCATCTGAACTTTTTTCATGATGACAGCGCGCCCTGGAACCGCAGAGATGACCTGCTTCGATTTGACTCCGTTTTCTCCGATCAACCGGCGAATGACATCGACGACCGGCTTGGAATCGACCACCATATTGTTTTGGATCGCGTTTTCCGGCAGCGGCGAAATTCCCAAGTTGAGAAGGCGATAGCCGTTCTTGTCCACGGCGGTTTCGACCATTTTGATCGAGCTTGAGCCAATATCCAATGCCAAGTAGCCGTCCTTGGCGCCCAGCGGATTTAAGGAACTCAAATTGAAATTTTTTAGGAACGACAGCATGGAGAGTCAGTTCAAAAAAGCGTATTCTTCTGCTCGATCGTCAGTCCCAAAGCCAAAAGAATTTTCCTTTTGGTGGCCAGGCGACACTCCTTACCTTTTTCGATTCGGTCAAGGGTCAGCGGCGATATACCGGCCAAGCGCGCAAGCTCGGCTTTGCTAAGCATTCTCGCTTCACGAACCTTTTTGACGTTGTTTTCCTGGCCCATCACCGCTAGAAGAGAAGATCGGAAGGCGCGGATTCTGAATCCATCGATTAGACCAAGGGAATAAATTGTGCGCGCATTATATCTAATTATGGTTCTGAGAGATACAAAAAATACTAAGCAAACCGGTTGCCAAGATTTCGGGCGCCCGGATGCAGCGTTAAATAGCGCGCAACTTTGTAGATAATATAAATATTGTCAAAATGGCGGTGTGGAACTGGCGGTCAGCAAACGTCGAACTCGGACAAAATCGTTCAGCTAGGCAGAATTTGGCGCAACTTTGCTTTTCGCCAGGCCCGGCCGTTAGAAGTGCAGCGATGACACCGGCACCCAAGTTCGCGCAGGTCGTCGTGCCTGCGCCGCTCAAAGATCCTCTCATTTATACCGTCCCCGACTCGCTCAAAAATCGCATTGCTGCCGGCGCGCGGGTTCTGGTCCCGTTGCAAAAACGCATCGTCACTGGAATTGTCGTGGGTTTTGTTCGCGAAACGCCGTTGGCGCAAACCAAAGAGATCTTCGATCAATTCGACGATCAGCCGATCCTGGACGCAAAACTGCTCCAGCTGGCGCAGTGGGTTTCCCAGTACTACTTGACTTCGCTCGGTGAAGTCCTGGCCACTGTGCTGCCACCGAATTCACGGCGCAAGAGCCGCAAGAGCATCGTTCTCAAACGCTCTGAGCTGACGATCGGCGATGAGCTGGGTAAAAAAATTATCGGCGCGCTCGCGCGCCACAAAGGCAAACTGAGCGTCGAAACATTGAACAAAAAATTCGCCGGGCACTCCCTCGAGCGCTTATTGGTGCGGCTGGAAAAACTCGGCGCGATTGAAATTGTAGAGCACATGGCGCAGCAACGCCGCGCGGAGACGGAACCGTCTTGCAGTGCGATTCATCGGGCAAGTTCCCCTCAGACGAGATTCTCCTTGACGGCCGAGCAGAACGGTGCCTTCCAGGCAATCCGCGGCCGCATCAAAAACGGCGGCTTTGAAACGTTCTTGCTACACGGCGTCACCGGCAGCGGCAAAACCGAGGTCTATATTCGCGCCATGGAACAGGTTCGCGAGCTTGGCCGCCGGAGTCTCGTGCTCATCCCCGAAATCTCATTGACGCCGCAACTGTTGGATCGCCTCAACGCCCGCTTTCCGGAAAAGATCGGCGTGCTCCATAGCGGCCTCACTGGCGCCGACCGGTGGGCACAGTGGGGCCGCATCGCGCGCGGCGATGCCGATGTCGTGGTCGGCGCCCGCTCGGCGGTATTCGCGCCGGTCCCTGAGCTGGGGCTGATCATTGTCGATGAGGAGCACGATGCGTCTTATAAACAAGACGAGGGGCTGCGCTACAATGGCCGTGACGTCGCCGTCATGCGCGGCAAGTTGCTCGATTGTCCGGTCGTCCTCGGCTCGGCGACGCCAGCGCTCGAGAGTTATGAAAATTGCCGGCAGGGCCGTTATCGGCTGCTCGAAATTGCAGGGCGCGTCGAGCAACGCCCACTCCCGCCGATCGAAACGATCGATTTACGCGCGCAGTTTAATCCTGATTCGTTCATCGAGCCCGGGAAAGGGGCGCCGGCCAAGAAGCGCGACGATCTCGCTGATCGTCGCCTCATTTCTGCGCCGTTTGCGCTGGCGCTGAACGCGAACCTGCAAGCCGGGCGGCAGACCTTGATCTTTTTAAATCGCCGCGGCTTTGCCAATTTCGTTCAGTGTAGCTTATGCGGTTACGTCTGGCGCTGCTCGTACTGCAGCGTTACGTTGACCCTGCATCTCAAGCAGAATCAAATTTCCTGCCATCACTGTGGCTATCGCCGGGCCAACACCGACATTTGCCCCGACTGCCAGAACGCCTCGCTCGGCGGCGTCGGCAGCGGTACGGAACGAGTCGAACAGGCGCTCAAACAGCTGGCGCCGCAGGCGCGGGTGGCGCGGATGGACCGCGACACCACGAGCAAGCGCGGTTCCCATGAAGAGATCATCCGGCGCTGGGAGCGCGGCGAGATCGACATCCTGGTCGGAACCCAGATGATCACAAAAGGTCACGACGTATCCGGCGTCACCCTGGTGGGCGCATTACTCGCGGATCTTTCTCTGAATCTGCCTGACTTCCGCGCCGCCGAGCGCACGTTTCAGCTGCTCAGCCAGGTAGCCGGACGCGCGGGGCGCGGCGATAACCCCGGACGGGTGATCGTGCAGACCTACACACCGGATCATTATGCCTTTGAACATCTGGTGGCGCACGATTACAGAGGATTTTTTGAGGCCGAGAGCGAGTTTCGTCGGGCGCTCAACTATCCTCCGTTCGGTCGACTGGTAAACCTGCGCCTGGACGGTCCCAGGCTTGCCGAAGTCGAAAAGAAAGCTCACGAGTTGGCCGGTCGGTTACGCGAGCTGCAGGGACGCAAACCGAAGTACCGCGATCAAATCGAAGTGCTCGGCCCCGCCAGCGCACCGATCGAGAAACTTAGAAACCGCTACCGTTGGCAACTTCTGCTTCGCAGCAAGCAAAGCGGGGTATTATTGGAGTTCGCGCGCCAGGCCCGCGATTTGTTCCCGAGAGCGCCCAACGTGCGTCTCCACATTGATGTCGATCCCTACAGTATGTTATGAATTTCCTTAAGGTATGGCGATTCTGGAGATCCTGAAATATCCAGCGCCGGTGCTCACCAAAGCGGCCGCGCCGGTCAACAATGTCGGCGCAAAAACCATTGCGCTGATCGGGGACATGCTCGAGACGATGTATGCTGCGCCGGGCGTCGGACTGGCCGCGCCACAGGTCGGAGTCTCACAGCGGATCGTGGTCCTGGACATCGACCCTGAAAACCCCGGTAAACAGGTGTACAAGCTGATCAATCCGATGATCACCCGCGCCGAGGGCGAACTGGTCTGGGAAGAAGGCTGCTTGAGCGTGGTTGATTTTACCGCCGAAGTGCGGCGCGCCGCCCAGGTCGAAGTCGTGGCCCGGGACGAACACGAAAACGAAGTGAAGATTGCCGCTGAGGGTCTGCTGGCGGTCGCTCTGCAGCATGAAATCGATCATCTCGACGGCAAACTTTTCATCGACCGGATCAGCCGGCTCAAGCGCGAATTGTATACCCGGCGGCGCAAAAAAATGCTCCGCACCGGCGTCGAACCGCCCGCAGAAAGCCCGCGGCTGATGATCTGAGATTTCGCGCCCGCTTTCACTAGCCTGACTCTATTAAGGAGTTCAAAAGTAAGTAGTCATCCGGCAACCGAGGGACGAGCCCTGGAGAACGCGGGCATGCCCTTCGTGATTGCAGAGAGCAAATTCAAATTGAAAATCTGAGATTTGCAATTTGCGATTCCGAGCGTAGTGAGGACGACGGTGGCCTACAAGGCACAGGCCCATTGACTGCGTTCGGAAGGCCTTGACCCGAAGCACCCGGCCTATGTCACATGTCTATATACCAATGAACTCATTAATAACTCTGAATGCAGGCTCCCCGAACTGACTGTAATGGGGTATCGGTGTATTGGATTCCAATCCCCTTACTCCAGCACTTCAGTACTCCGAGGGCGGCAAAGAGCATGAAGCCAAGAACCCAAGAGCGAAACTCCTAGCGCTTAGCCCTTGCCAATCGTCTCCAATGTCCACGAGCTGGCCGATCGTTTTTATGGGAACGCCCCAGATCGCCGCCGACACCCTGGCGGAGCTACTCGCCGGACCCGACCCAGTTGCCGGCGTCGTCACCCAGCCAGACCGTCCGGCCGGGCGCGGCCAGAAAAATACACCATCGCCGGTGCGCAGGCTTGCCGAAGCCCGCGGAATCCCGGTGATCGCCGCGGAGAAAATCAAGACGCCGGAATTTCTCGAATCGCTCCGTAATTGGCGCCCGCAGGTGATCGTCGTGGTCGCCTACGGTAGAATCCTCCCCAAAACGATTCTCGAGTTGGCGCCGCACGGCTGCGTCAACGTCCACTACTCGCTTTTGCCCAAATACCGCGGCGCCGCGCCGGCTGCCTGGACGATTATCAACGGCGAGCGCGAAGGCGGCGTGACCACGATGCGGCTCGTCGAGAAGATGGATGCCGGCGCGATTTACCTGCAAGAAGCCATCGCCTTGGCGCCGGACGAGACGACCGGCTCGCTGCAATCCAAGCTCACACCGATCGGCGCGCGCCTGCTGTTGGAAACCTTGCGCGGAATCAAAGCAGGAACCCTGGCGGCGAGGGGGCAAGACGAGAGTCTGGCGACGCTGGCGCCGATGCTGAAAAAGCAAGACGGGCTGATCGACTGGATGCTTCCGGCAATCGCGATCGAACGGCGCGTGCGCGGTCTCGACCCTTGGCCCGGCAGTTTTACCTACTCCGGCGGCAAGTTACTCAAAGTGCACCGCGCCAAGTTTGTCTCCGCTCAAGCAACTGGATCTCCGGGTGAAGTCGTCCGCGCCGACTCGGGCGAATTTTGGATCTCGACGTCGTCAGGAATTATCGGCTTGGAGGAGGTTCAACTCGAAAACAAGAAGAGACTTCCCGGGGCGGAATTCATCAAAGGGGCGAGGATCAAAGCCGGTGATCGCCTCGGCTGAAGACACCAAACCATCGGTCCGCCGGCTTGCCGCCGAGATCCTGCTCAAAGTCGAGACCCGAAAATCCTACGCCGATATCCTTCTCGACGAGACGTTGAGGACTGCCGCACTGGACGAGCGCGACCGCGCTCTGCTCACCGAGCTCACTTACGGCACACTGCGCTGGCGCGGTGCAATTGATCACCGGCTAAGCCGGCATTTGCGCCGGCCGGTGGAGCAAAGCGATGCGCTGATCCGGAATCTGCTCCGAGTGAGCGCTTATCAATTACTCTATCTCGACCGCATCCCGGGATACGCGGCGGTGAATGAAGCCGTTGAGTTGGCCAAGGCGTATGGCGGCCAGGGAGCCGCCGGATTCGTCAACGGCGTTTTGCGCAGTCTGCTTCGCGAGAGGCCAGAGAGTACCCCAGTTGGCGTCGACCTCTCCGCCGCTTCTCTCGCCGTCCGGTACTCCCATCCGGAGTGGCTGGTTCAAAGGTGGCTCGATGAATTCGGCCCCGACCAAGCGCAAACGCTGATGCGCGCCAACAATGAAAAACCGCCATTGACCTTGCGGGTCAATTCGCTCAAGGCTACCAGAGACGAGTTATTGGATCGTCTTTTACGCGCCGATCTTCAAGCCAGCTCCGCGCCCTTATCACCTCAAGGGGTGTTGTTGCCATCCGCCGGAGCCGTCGAAAAGCTTCCCGGCTTTGACGAAGGACTTTTTCAGGTCCAGGGCGAAGCTTCGCAGCTCGTCTCGTACCTGCTTTCGCCGCAGGCCGGTGAACGGATTCTCGACGCGTGCGCCGCGCCGGGCGGGAAGACCACCCATATCGCCGAGCTCATGAAAGACAACGGCGAGGTGGTCGCGCTCGACATCTCGGCGCGCGGAATTGAAAAGATTCGCCAGAACGTGCAACGGCTCGGACTCAAGTCGGTGCGGTTCTTGCGCGCCGACGCAAGCGAGGCATTCGCGGAATCCATTCCCGGGTCTTACGATCGCATATTGGTCGACGCGCCGTGCAGCGGCCTGGGCACCTTGCGCGGTCATCCCGAGATCAAGTGGCATCGAGGGGAAAGCGACGTTCGCCGCCTGAGCGAGTTGCAGCCAAAAATTCTCAATCGCGTCGCCGGCTATCTCAAACCCGGCGGGATTCTGGTCTATTCCACCTGCACCTTGAGCCGCGATGAAAATGAACGGGTCGTCGACAACTTTCTCGCCGCGCACTCCGGGTTTGAGTTGCAGGATGCCGCGCGTTATCTTCCTCAACAGGCGCGCCACATGGTGCAGGGAAAATATTTTCAAGCGCTGCCGCAGCGCGACAACACCGACGGCTTTTTTGGCGCGCGCCTGAGAAAGGTTCTTGAATGAAACCCGTTCAAATCGCTCCGTCGATCTTGTCGGCCGACTTCAGCCGGCTCAAAGATGAGATTCAAGCGGTCGAGGCGGGCGGCGCCGATTGGCTTCACGTCGACGTCATGGACGGACATTATGTGCCGAACATCACGATCGGGCCCGTGGTCGTCGAATGGGTGCGCAAGGCCGCGACGATTCCGCTCGATGTGCATCTGATGATCACCGATCCCGATAAATACGCGCCGGAATTTATCAAAGCCGGCGCCGACTGGGTTTCGATCCATCCGGACACCTGCGCCGATGCCCATGCCACTTTACGTAAAATCCGCGAGCTCGGCGCCAAGCCATCGGTCGCGGTCAACCCCGATGTCGCTCTCGGCAAAGTTGAAGACTACTTGAGCGAGATCGACATGCTTTTGATGATGACGGTCTTCCCCGGGTTCGGCGGCCAGGCCTTTATCCCGGAAGTACTGCCGAAGATCGAAGAGGCGCGGAAAACCATCGAGCAGCGAAAATTGTCGGTTTTGATCGAGGTCGACGGCGGCATCAAAGTCGATAATATCGATCAGGTCGTTCGCGCCGGCGGTGAAGTGATCGTTTCGGGTTCCGGTATCTTCAAGACGCCGAGCTACGCCGAAACCATCCGCCAGATGCGCAGTGCCGCCGGTCAGCTCTAGTTGCCACCGGGAAATTTAAGTGCGATTTGCGATTGGAGCCGACGTGCCCAGTGCGGCTTGTTTTCCCGCCGGTGTGTGTTAGTTTGTGCCGATCGGGGCGTGGCTCAGCTTGGTAGAGCGCACGGTTCGGGACCGTGAAGTCGGTGGTTCAAATCCACTCGCCCCGACCACCTCCTTTCCAACCTAAACTCAGCTTTTTCACTCCTGTAAATTTCGACCTGTTCGGACGCGTGCGTTCGTTCTCCCACCCGGTTTATCCATCGGATTGCATTACCGTTGAGGTGTTTGAAATTACGGTTGAAGCATTGCTTCGCTCGGGACAATCGGCTGCCAGCGATCGATTCACGCTGTCTGGAAGCAATCTGGCAAACGAATGGTCTAAAAGTGCTTTAATTGTGTGACGACACCGTTTTCATGTCCTGCTTAGAAGCAGCACGTAACGAG
>Ga0210113_1000267_pt1 | contig 12849 bp, 10 predicted proteins | sample MayberryNW_Catta_5_FD_185523 | JGI IMG/M metagenome (GOLD analysis project Ga0210113, IMG submission 185523) | Wetland microbial communities from San Francisco Bay, California, USA, that impact long-term carbon sequestration -... | ecosystem: Environmental > Aquatic > Marine > Wetlands ...
GGCGCCGAGCGCGCGCTCGAGCGCGGGGGCGAGGTCGGCGGGACGCTCGACGTGCTCCGCGTGACCGCCGAAGACCTCGCACAGGCGGTCGTAGCGACTCGGGGCGAGCCGCGTGGCCACCTCGGCATCCTCGCCGTAGATCCCGGCCTGCGGTATGCGCACCTCGCCCCAGGCGGCATCGTTCCCGACCACGAGCACGGCGGGGATCGAGAAGCGCACGAGCGTGTCGAAGTCGAGGCCGTTGAGGCCGAATGCCCCGTCGCCGAGGACGCACACGACCTGCGTGCCGAACCCCGCCGACGCCACGCCCACGGTGTAGCCGGGCCCTACTCCGAGACAGCCGAACGGCCCGGGATCGAGCCAGTGACCCGGACGCCGCACGCGGAGCACCCGCGACACGGCGGCGACGACGTCGCCTCCGTCCCCGACGACGACCGTCCCCGGGTCGAGCACCCGGTCGAGCTCCGCGGCCAGGCGGTAGTGGTGGATCGGGGCGGCGTCCGACTCGATCTGCGTGCGGTGCGCGTCCCACCATCCCGCTTCGGCCTCGCGTAGTCGCGCCAGCCAGGCGTCGCGTCCCGCGCGAGGAGCCTCGATCGCCTCCGCGAGGCTGCCGAGGACCGCGGCGGTGTCGCCGACGATCGCCGCGTCGGCGACCCGATTCCGACCGAGCTCGCGTGGATCGCCGTGAACGTGGACGAGCTTCCCCGCCCCGAACCTGCCGAAGCGGAGGCGGAAGTCGAGCGGCGTGCCGACGACGCACACGACGTCCGCCTCCTCGAGAGCGCGGCTGCGCGAGTGGCGGAAGTGGAGCTCGTGGTCGGGCGGCAGCGAGCCGCGGCCCGAGCCGTTCAGGAACGCCGGCAGGCGCCCGTTCTCGACGAACGCTCCGAGCTGTGCCGCCGCGTCGTCCCACCAGACGCCGCTCCCGGCCACGACCGCCGGTCGCTCCGCCGCGCTCAGCAGCGCCGCAGCCTTCGCCAGCTCGTCGGGGTCCCCGAACGCACGCGGCGAGGATCGGGAGGCAGCAGGAGGTCCGGGCGAGTCGGCATCTGCGAAGAGAACGTCCGCCGGGAGCTCGAGGTAGACGGGACCGCAAGGCGGCGCCAGCGCGTGCCTGAACGCGGTGGCCAGGTACTCCGGGATCCGCTCCGGGGAGGAGCAGGTCGCTGCCCACTTCGTGACCGGCCGGAGCAGGGACAGCTGATCGAGCTCCTGCAGCGCGCCCCGCTCGGCCTGTACGAGCGGGCGCGCTCCACCGAGCACGACGAGGGGCGTCTGGGCGACGAACGAGCTCGCGACGGCGGTCATCGTCCCCGTCACACCCGGCCCCGCGGTCACGAGCGCGACGCCGGCCGTCCGCCGCACGCGTCCCCAGGCCTCGGCGGCGTGTGCGGCCGACTGCTCGTGGCGCAGGTCGACGACCCGCACGTCCTCGTGGCGGCAGCCCTCGTACACGGGCATCACGTGGCCGCCGGCGAGCGTGAACACGACGTCCACTCCCTCGGCCGCGAGCGCCCGCGCGACCAGGCGCCCGCCCTGCACCGTCTCGCCCACCGGCTGAATGTAGAGGCCCCCGGGGCGGCGCGCTGATACAAACAGACGATGGCGAGCGAGCGCATCCTCGAGCTGCTGCGGCGGCCCGTGGACCCGGACGAGTACACCGAGATCCGCGAGCTCTGGAAGACCCACTCGATCGCAGAGGACAACCGCGATCTCCCCGGGCTCATCTCGACGCTGACCGAGGACTGCGTCTACGAGGTGGTCGGGACCGGCGCGCGCTGGGAGGGCCACGAGGGCGCCGCGCGGTTCTACACCGAGCTCCTCACCGCCTTCCCGGACATCCACTTCGACCTCGAGTACATCGTCATCGGGCCGCAGGGCGTGTGCGAGGAGGCGCGCGTGCAGGCGACCCACCAGGGGCGCTGGCTCGACCACGAGCCGAGCGGCGAGCGGCTCGCGTGGCGGAACGCGATCTTCTTCCCCTGGGACCCGGTGGCGCGGAAGTTCAAGGGCGAGCAGGTCTACACCGACCTCGACCTCGCGGCGCTCGCGCGGGCCGGCGCCTAGCCCGACGCGGCGAGCGGCAGGGACGGCGCCTCCGGAGGGAGGACGTCGCCGGGGCGCCGGCGCGCGATCGCGAGGAACGCGTCCACGACCGCCGGGTTGAACTGTTTTCCGCTGCCGGCGCTCAGCTGCTGCTTCGCCTGGTCGACGGTCAGCGCGCTCGCATACGGGCGGTCCGTGGTCATCGCGTCCCAGGCGTCGGCGAGGCCGATGATCGCTGCTTCGAGCGGGATCGTGCTCTCGCGCAGGCCGTCGGGGTAGCCGAGGCCGTCCCAGCGCTCGTGGTGGTGCCGGATCGCGGGCGCCGAGTCCTGCAGGGACGAGAGCCGGGACACGATCTCGGCGCCGCGAGCGGCGTGCTCGCGCATCAGGGCAGCCTCGGACGGGGTCAGCGGCTCGGGCTTGGTGAGGATCGAGTCGGGCACCGCGATCTTGCCGACGTCGTGGAAGAGCGCCGCGTTGCCGAGGGCGCCGAGCCGCTTGGCGGGCAGTGCGAGCTCCCGTCCGACCGCGAGCGCGACGCGGCGCACTCGCTGGGAGTGGCCGGCCGTGTACGGGTCGCGCGCCTCGACGGCGGCGTTCAGCGTCTCGATCGTCTCGAGCAGCGTCTCCTCGAGAGCCCGCGTCGTGTCGAGCAACTCGCGGGAGCGAGCCTGCAGGTCGTCGTTCTGCCGCCGGAGCCGCGCGGACGCTCCGCGCACGAACAGCGCCAGGACGAGCCAGAGGCCGCCGAAGACGAGCGCGACCGCGGTCCAGATCGTTCTCTCGGAGTACCCGACGGCCTCCTCCAGGACGCGCTCGTCGAGGCTCACCTGCGCCGCCCCGACGGAGCGCCCCCGGACGGTGCGGAGCGGTGACCAGACCTCGACGACGGGGGTGCCGTCGCCACGACGCCGCACGACGTCCGCACTCGCTCGTCCCGTGCGAACCGCCTCGCGCAGGCCGAGCGGCGGCCTGAACCTCGAGCCGGCGCGGGTCGGCCGTCGGGTCGAGAGCGCGAGCGTGCCGTCTGTCGACCACACGTTGAGGCCGCGGATGCCCTCGGGACGCCTGGTCACGGCGACGAGACGTGCCCTCGTCCGGCCGGTGACGAGGATCCGCTGCCCGCGCACGACGGCCGGAGCGAGCACAGCGTCCACGTAGAGCGCGACGTCGCGGGCGTTGTCCTCGAGCGCCGCCTCGCGGAGGCCGCTCGTGAGCGTCGAAGAGAGCGCGACGCCTCCGACGAAGAGGATGAGCGCGGAGGCGACCACGAAGGTGCGCAGCAATGTCAGGGACCGGAGCAGGCCGGACGAGCGGTGAGCTCGCATGCGCCGCATGGACTCCGTATCGGCAGTTGCAAGGTGCCGATGTAGGCCTCGGCGGGGTGGCTCTAGAATCGGGCGTCGTGGACCTCGACGTCGTCTTCCTCGGGACGTCCGGGTCGACGCCGACAGCCCAGCGCGCGCTCGCGGCGACGCTCGTGCGGCGCGGGGGAGAGCGGCTCCTCTTCGACTGCTCGGAGGGGACGCAGCGGCAGCTCCTATGCTCGGATGTCGGCCTCGTCGAGCTCGAGGAGATCTTCCTCACGCACTACCACGCGGACCACTATCTCGGGCTGCCGGGGCTCCTGAAGACGTACTCGCTGCGCGGGCGGGACGTACCGCTGACGATCTGCGGCCCGCGCGGCCTGCGCGAGCTGCTCTCGTCGCTCCGCCGCATCTTCGGCCGCCTGACCTATGAGCTGCAGACGGTCGAGCTGGAGCCGGGGACGCGGCTGGAACGGAGCGGGTACGCGCTCGAGACCTTCGCGGTCGCGCACGGCGTGTCGGCTGTCGGGTACGCGCTCGTCGAGCACGAGCGTCCGGGCCGCTTCGACGTGGAGGCGGCGGACGCGCTCGGCGTCCCCGACGGGCGCGAGCGCGGCCTGCTGCAGGCGGGCGAGGCGGTCGAGCTCGCCGGCGGCACGAGGGTGACGCCCGAGCAGGTGCTCGGGCCGCCGCGGCCGGGGAGGAAGCTCGTCCTCACCGGCGACACCGCGCCTGCGGCCTCGGTCGTCGAGGCAGCCACCGGCGCGGACGTCCTCGTCCACGAGGCGACGTTCCTCGCCGACGAGCGTGAACGCGCGCGTGAGACGTCGCACTCGACCGCGGGCGAGGCGGCCCTGGTCGCACGGGAGGCTGGCGTGCAGCTGCTCGCGCTCGTCCACCTCTCGACGCGCTACTTCGGCCACCAGGTCGTCGAGGAGGCGCGGGAGCTGTTCCCGGACACGGTGGTGCCGCGCGACTTCGACACCGTCGAGATCCCGTTCGCGGAACGGGGCGCTCCCGCGCTCGTCCGAGCCGGAGCCAGGGCGCGGAAGGCTGCGCTAGGGTCCGAGAGCACATGACGAGGCTCGTCCAGGTAGCCGTTGCGGGCGACGTGAGCGAGGCCGAGCAGCTGCAGGAGCTGCTCACCGCCGCGGGGATCGAGTCGCGGCTCGAGCCCGCCGTCGAGCACGACCCCGACGTGCCGGACGACCCGCCGCTGAAGGTGCTCGTCTCGGAGTCCGAGGTCGACGACGCGCGCGAGGCGATCGAGGCGTCGAGCGAGGAGGCCGAGGAAGACCTCGAGTAGCCGAGCCGGGCGGACGCCGTCGCGCCCGGCCGCTAGACTGCACCGACACCGACCCTTTAACCCGGTCCAGCGAGGCCGGAAAGGAGCGAGATGACCACGCACGTCCCCGGCCAGGCCGAAGCGGCCGCCGGAACGAAGACTCTCCTCGACGCGGACGCCATTTCGAGGACGCTCTCCCGGATCGCACACGAGATCGTCGAGCGGAATGCCGACCTCGATCGGGTCGCGCTCGTCGGCATCCAGACCCGAGGCGTGCCCCTCGCCGCGCGGCTGCGCGAGCTCGTCGCGGAGCGCGGCGAGACGACGCTGGAGCTCGGGACACTCGACATCACGGTTCACCGCGACGACGCGCCCGAGCGGAACGGTGCGCGGCAGCCGGTCGTCCATGCAACGAGCGTCCCCTTCGGCCTCGAGGGCACTACCGTCGTCCTCGTCGACGACGTCCTCTACACGGGGCGGACGATTCGGGCAGCGATCGACGCCCTGCTCGAGTTCGGCCGGCCGTCGCGGGTGCAGCTCGCCGTGCTCGTCGACCGCGGTCACCGCGAGCTCCCGATCCGGCCCGACTACGTCGGCAAGAATCTTCCGACCGCGCGTGACGAGCGGATCCAGGTCGAGCTCGTCGAGGTCGACGGCGTCGACCGCGTGCTCCTCGTCCACGAGCCCGAGGACGGCGGTCATGCCTGAGGCGCGCAGGCATCTGCTCTCGATCGCCGACCTCGAGCGAGCGGACGTCGAGCGCCTGCTCGCCGCGGCCCGCTCGTTCGAGGACGACTCGGCGACGCGTCCGCTGCTCAGTTGGCGCTCGGTCGTGAATCTCTTCTACGAGTCCTCCACGCGGACGCTCGCGAGCTTCGAGCTCGCGGCCAGGCGTCTCTCCGCGGACACGAGCTCGATACGCGCGGCCGGCTCCTCGGTCGACAAGGGCGAGTCGCTGAAGGACACGATCCTGACTCTCTCGGCCTACGACCCCGACGTGATCGTCGTCCGCCACCCGTCGATCGGCGCCGCCCGGCTCGTCGCCTCGTGGACGGACGCGCACGTCGTGAACGCCGGTGACGGGAAGCACGAGCACCCGACGCAGGCGCTGCTCGACCTGTACACCATCGAGAGGGCGCTCGGGAGGCTGGACGGCGTGCACGTGGCGATCGTGGGCGACGTCCTCCACTCGCGGGTCGCCCGCTCGCTCGTCCGGGCGCTCGGGCTCGTGGGCGCACGCGCGACGCTCGTAGGCCCGCCCACGCTGTTGCCGCCGGGGATCGAGGCTCTCGGCTGCGCCGTCTCGAGCGACATCGGCGCGATCTCGAATGCCGACGTCATCTACGTCCTACGGATGCAGCGCGAGCGGATGGAGGACGCATTCGTCCCCTCGCTCCGCGAGTACGCCGCGGTCTGGGGAATCACGCGGGAGCGCGTGCGACCGGGCCAGCTCCTCATGCACCCGGGGCCGATGAACCGCGGCGTCGAGATCGACGCGCGGATCGCGGACTGCTCGGGAGCGCTCGTCGTCGACCAGGTGCGCGCCGGCCTCGTCGTGCGCATGGCCGTGCTCGCCGACCTCGTCGACGACCGGACGAGCGCGGAGCTCGAGCACAGCTTCGCCGAGCCGTTGGAGGTCTCGTGATCCTTGCCTGCCGCAACGGCCGGGGCGATTCGCTCGTCCTCGAGGGCAGGGTGCTCGCACCGGCGCAGCGGATCGACGAGTGCCTGCGGATCACGGTCGCCGACGGTGTCATCACCACCATCGAGCCCTCGCCCGCCAGCGAGCTCGTCGTCGCGCCGGCCTTCGTCGATCCCCACGTCCACCTCCGCACCCCCGGGCGCGAGGACGAAGAGACCCTCCATTCGGGGACCGAGGCGGCGGCTGCCGGCGGGTACTGCTCGATCCTCGCGATGCCGAACACGGAGCCCGTGGTCGACTCGGCGGCCGTGCTCCGCGGCCTCCTCGCGCGCGCGCGCGAGGAAGCGGTCGTCCCGACCGGGTTCATGGCCGCGATCAGCAAGGGCCAGGCCGGCGACGAGCTGACGGAGATGGTCGAGCTCGCCGAGGCGGGCGCGGCAGCGTTCACCGACGACGGCCGGCCGGTCGCCTCCGCGGCGCTGCTGCGGCGCGCGCTCCGCTACAGCGGTCCGGTCGAGCTTCCGCTCGCCCTTCATTGCGAGGAGCCGACGCTCTCGCGCGGCGGGCACGTCCACGAGGGAGCCGTCTCCGCGGAGCTCGGGCTCGGTGCATATCCGTCGGTGGCCGAGAGCGTCATGGTCGAGCGCGACCTCGCCCTCGCCGCGCTCGAGGAGCGGCGCGTCCACCTGATGCACGTGTCCGCGGCGGAGTCCGTGGCGGCGCTCGACCGCTCGCTCGCCTCCGGCGTCCCGGCGAGCGCGGAGGTCACGCCGCACCACCTCGTCCTCACCGACGAGGCCGTCCGCTCGCTCGACGCGAACGTGAAGATGAACCCGCCGTTGCGGGCGGCGCGGGACCGCTCGTCGCTGCGCGACGCGCTCCGGCGAGGCGCGATCTCGTGCATCGCCACCGACCATGCGCCGCACGCGCGGCAGGAGAAGGAGGTCCCGTTCGAGGAGGCGCCGTTCGGGGTGACGGGCCTCGAGACGGCCTTCGCGGCGCTCCACACGCATCTCGTCCTGCCCGGCGAGCTCGCTCTCGAGACACTGCTCGAGCGCATGTCGGCGGGACCGGCGCGGGCTTTCGGCCTCCCGGAGCCGCGCGTCGAGGTCGGCGCGCGCGCGAACCTCACGGTGCTCGATCTGGGCGCGGAATGGAATGTGACCGAGGAGTGCTTCCGCTCCCGCTCGGCCAACTCGTGGCTCCTCGGCCGGCGGCTGACGGGGCGCGTGGTCCGAACGGTGGCCGACGGACGGGTCGTGCACGGATGAGCGCGGGCTACCTCCTGCTCGAGGACGGCACGATCTTCCGCGGGCGCTCCGTCGGCGCCTCCGCGACCGCGTTCGGGGAGGCGGTCTTCACGACCGCGATGACCGGCTACCAGGAGACCGTCACCGATCCGAGCTACGCCGAGCAGCTCGTCTGCTTCACGGCGCCGATGGTCGGCAACTACGGCGTCGCCGACGAGCGCGGCGAGTCCGACCGGCCGCACGCGAAGGCGGCGCTGATGCGCCAGCTCGGCGGCCCGCAGTGGGCACGGTGGCTCGTCGACCACGGCCTCGTCGGGCTCGAGGAGATCGACACCCGAGCGCTCGCCCTCCGCCTCCGGGACGCGGGCGCGATGCGCGCGGTCGCCGTCGCCGAGGAGGAGACGCTGCCGCCGGCCGAGGCGCTCGAGCAGGTGCGCGAGCAGCCGGCGATGGAGGGGCAGTCGCTGGTCTCGGCCGTGTCGACGCGCGAGCCCTTCCTCTACGCCGACCGCGGCGACGTGCACGTCGCGGTCGTCGACTACGGGACGAAGCGCTCGCTCCTTCGCCGGGCGGCCGCGGCCGGAGCTTCCGTCACCGTCTTTCCGCACACGGCGAGCGCGGACGAGCTCGCCGGCTACGACGGCGTCGTCCTCTCGAACGGCCCCGGCGACCCCGAGCCGCTGCGCGAGGAGGTGGAGACGGTCGCCGGCCTGCTCGGCCGCGTCCCCCTGCTCGGGATCTGCCTCGGTCACCAGCTCCTCGGGCTGGCGACCGGCCACCGCACCTTCAAGCTCCCCTTCGGCCACCGCGGCGCCAACCATCCCGTGCTCGAGCGCGCGAGCGGGCGCGTGCTCGTGACCAGCCAGAACCACGGCTTCGCGGTCGAGCCCTCCGACGCGAACGAGGCCACCCACCTCTCCCTCTACGACGGGACGGTCGAGGGCTTCGACTTCCCCGACCTGCGCGCGCGCTCGCTGCAGTTCCACCCCGAGGCCGGCCCCGGCCCGCACGACGCCTGGCCGCTCCTCGAGGACTGGGTGCGCGGGCTGGGGAGGCGCTGATGCCGGCCAGACGCGACCTCGAGTCGATCTGCGTCATCGGCTCCGGCCCGATCGTGATCGGGCAGGCCTGCGAGTTCGACTACGCCGGCTGCCAGGCGCTGAAGGTGCTGCGCGAGGACGGCTACCGGACGATCGTCGTCAACTCGAACCCGGCCACGATCATGACCGACCCCGGCTTCGCCGACCGCACCTACATCGAGCCGCTCGACCCGGCCGGGGTCGCCTCCGTGCTCGAGCGCGAGCGACCGGACGCGCTCCTGCCGACGCTCGGCGGGCAGACGGCGCTCAACCTCGCCGTCGCCCTGGCCGAGGCCGGCGTCCTCGACGACCTCGGGGTCGAGCTGATCGGCGCCCCGGTCGAGGTCATCCGCCGCGCGGAGGACCGCGAGCAGTTCCGCCAGGCCGTCCGCAGCTGCGGGCTGCGCGTGCCCGATTCGAAGATCGTCACCTCGCTCGAGGAGCTGGACGAGGTGCTCCTGCCGGCCGTGGTGCGGCCCGCCTTCACCCTGGGCGGGCACGGCGGCGGCTTCGCCGACGACCTCGCGGGCCTGCGCCGGCAGGTCGAGCGCGGGCTCGCCGAGTCGCCGATCCGGCAGGTGCTGGTCGAGGAGTCGGTGCGGGGCTGGGACGAGTTCGAGCTGGAGGTGATCCGCGACCGCGCGGACAACGTCGTCGTCGTCTGCTCGATCGAGAACCTCGACCCGATGGGCGTGCACACCGGCGACTCGGTGACGGTGGCGCCGCAGATGACGCTCTCCGACGAGGCCTACCAGGAGCTGCGCGACGCGGCCGCCGCGATCGTCCGCGCCGTCGGCGTCGAGACCGGCGGCTCGAACATCCAGTTCGCGCGCGAGCGCGAGAGCGGCGAGCTGCGCGTGATCGAGATGAACCCGCGCGTCTCCCGCTCCTCGGCCCTGGCCTCGAAGGCGACCGGCTACCCGATCGCCAAGGTCGCGGCCAAGCTCGCCGTCGGCTACACGCTCGACGAGATCCCGAACGACCTGACGGGGACGACCCCGGCCAGCTTCGAGCCCACGCTCGACTACGTGGTCGTCAAGTTCCCGCGCTTCGCCTTCGAGAAGTTCCCGGGCGCGGACCGCGAGCTGGGCACCCAGATGAAGTCGGTCGGCGAGGCGATGGGCATCGGCCGCACCTTCAGCGAGGCCTTCCTGAAGGCGTACGGCTCGCGCGAGCTCGAGCGCGGCTCGGCGACGCCCTGGCCGAGCCTCGAGGAGCTGCCCGAGGGGCTGCACCCCTGGTTTCGGGCCGAGCTCGAGCGGGCGCGCGGCGAGCTCCGAAGCGGCGACCTGCTGCGGGCGAAGCGGGCGGGCTGGAGCGACGAGGAGGTCGGGAGCGCGCTCGGCCTCCCCGAGGCCGAGGTGCGGCGCAGGCGCCACCAGCTCGGGATCCGGCCCGCCTACCGGCGTGTCGACTCCTGCGCCGGGGAGGTGGAGGCGGCCTCCAGCTACTACTACTCGACCTGGGGCGAGCGGGACGAGCGAGCACCGGACAGCGGGCGCGAGCGCGTGGTCATCCTCGGCTCGGGGCCGAACCGGATCGGGCAGGGGATCGAGTTCGACTACTGCTGCGTCCACGCCGCCAAGACCTTCCGCGCGCTCGGCTTCGACGCGGTCATGGTCAACTGCAACCCGGAGACGGTCTCGACCGACTACGACACCTCCGACCGCCTCTACTTCGAGCCGCTCTCGCGCGAGCACGTGCTCGAGGTGTGCGCCCGCGAGCGCCCGGTCGGCGTCGTCACCCAGTTCGGCGGCCAGACGCCGCTGAAGCTGGCCGGCGCCATCGAGGAGGCCGGGTACCGCATCCTCGGCACGCCGCACGCGGCGATCGACCTGGCCGAGGATCGTGAGCGCTTCGGCACGCTCGCCCGCGAGCTCGGCGTGCGCTGCCCGCCGTGGGCGATCGTGACGAGCCCCGATGAGGCCGCCAGCGCGGCGGACCGGATCGGCTACCCGGTGCTCGTCCGGCCCTCGTACGTGCTCGGCGGCCGGGCCATGCGTGTCTGCTACGACGCGGGTCAGCTCGAGGCCGCGATGGCCGCCGTGCAGGGGCCCGTCCTCGTCGACCGCTTCGTCGAGCACGCGATCGAGCTCGACGTCGACGCGCTCTGCGACGGGGAGGAGGTGGTCATCGCCGCGGTCATGCAGCACGTGGAAGAGGCGGGCGTGCACTCGGGCGACTCGACCTGCGTGCTGCCGGCGCCCTCGCTGACACTTGCGGCCGCGCTCGAGGTGGAGCACGTCGTCAAGCGCCTCGGGCTCGCGCTGGGCGTCGTCGGGTTGCTGAACGTCCAGCTCGCGATCGCGGATCAGACGGTGTACGTGCTGGAGGCGAACCCGCGCGCATCTCGCACCGTGCCGTTCGCCAGCAAGGCCATCGGCGTGAACCTCGTCGACGCCGCCTGCCGGATCGCGGCCGGCGCGACGCTGCGCGAGCTCGACCTGACGACGCCGCGCCCGACGCAGGTGAGCGTGAAGGCCGCGGTCCTGCCCTTCTCCCGCTTCCCCGGTGCGGATCCGGTGCTCGGGCCGGAGATGCGCTCGACCGGCGAGGTGATGGCGAGCGCCGCCGACCTCCCGACCGCGCTCGCGAAAGCGGAGCGCGCGGCCGGCCGGCCGCTCCCGACCTCGGGCACGGCCTTCCTCTCGGTGCGGGACGAGGACAAGCCCGCGGCGGTGTCCGTCGCCGCCGCCCTCGCGGGCCTCGGGTTCGACCTCGTCGCGACCGAGGGCACGGCGAGGACGCTGCGCGCCGCCGGCCTCGAGCTCGAGCTCGTGGCCAAGGTCGCCGAGGCGGACGCCGAGCAGCCGACCGTCGTCGATCTCGTCCGCCGCGGGCGCTGCGACCTCGTCGTCAACACACCCCAGGGAAGCGGCGCGCGCGCCGACGGCTACCTGATCCGCGAGGCCGCGCTCGCCGCGCGCGTGCCCTGCATCACGACGCTCGCCGGCGCCGCCGCGGCCGTGCACGCGATCGCAAACGCACGTGCCGAGTCCGCGCTCTCGCTCCAGGAGCGCATCGAGGCCGGCGCGTGACGCGGCAGGCTCTTCGTGTTCTCGCCGTCGAGACCGTGGGGCCGTACGCGCTGCTGCGGCTCGAGCGCGGCGACCTCGATCCCGGGACCCCGGGCCAGTTCTTCATGCTCGAGGCGCCCGGACGGGTGCTGCCGCGCCCGATGAGCCTCTGCCAGGCGCCTCCCGGCGAGCTCGCCTTTCTCGTCGACCCGATCGGCCCCGGCACGCGCGCGCTGGCGGCGCTCGACGCTGGAGACGCGATTCACGTGCTCGGGCCGCTCGGGAAGGGATTCGACCTCGACGTCGCTCGCCCACTCATCGTCGCGGGCGGCATCGGGATCGCGCCGATGCCGTACCTCGCGGAGGCGCTCGGCGGCGCGCCGGCGCTGCTCGGGTTCCGGAGCGACGTCCATGCACGGGCGGCCGCGCTCCTTCCCGGCGCGGAGGTCGTCGTCGAGCCGAGGCTCGTCACCGAGCTCCTGCCCGATCACCCCGGCGACGTGCTCGCGTGCGGGCCGGAGCCGATGCTCGACGCCGTCTCGGAGCTCGTCCCGGGCGCACAGCTCGCCCGCGAGGCTCCGATGGCGTGCGGCTACGGGGCCTGCTACGGGTGCGTCGTGGAGGTGGACGGGCGTTACGAGCGTCTCTGCGTCTCGGGCCCCGTCCTCCGGGAGGCCGCGTGAGGCCGACCCGCGTGCCGATCCTGAACGCCTCGGGCTGCCTGGACGCGCTCGTCGCGCCGAAGGTCGCGAGACAGCTCGACACCTTCGTGACGAAGACCGTGACGCCCCTTCCACGCGAAGGGAACCCGCCGCCGCGGATCGCCGAGACCGAGCACGGCATGCTCAACTCGATCGGCCTCCAGAACCCGGGGATCGACGCGTTCGTGCGTGATCACCTCCCGCGGCTGGAGGTGCTCGGAGTGCCGCTCTGGGTCTCGGTCGGCGGCTTCTCCGCCTCCGACTACGCGCTCGTGTGCGAGCAGCTGGACGGCTACGAGTCGATCGTCGCCATCGAGCTGAACCTCTCTTGCCCGAACGTCGAGGAGGCGCCCGAGACGTCGGCCGAGCTCGTTGCGGCGGCGCGCGCAGTCACATCCAAGACGCTCTACGCCAAGCTCTCGCCGGCGATTTCCGACATCGCCGAGTCCGCGCGCTCCGTCGCCGCCGCCGGGGCGGACGGGCTCTCGCTCGTGAACACGATCCGGGGCCTCGCAGTCG
>Ga0210113_1000268_pt1 | contig 12811 bp, 11 predicted proteins | sample MayberryNW_Catta_5_FD_185523 | JGI IMG/M metagenome (GOLD analysis project Ga0210113, IMG submission 185523) | Wetland microbial communities from San Francisco Bay, California, USA, that impact long-term carbon sequestration -... | ecosystem: Environmental > Aquatic > Marine > Wetlands ...
CCCCACACGGCACCCGCGAGTGCACCGGCGGCCATCATCACCGGGATCAGCACGATCCCCGGAGTGCCCGGGGGGAGCACCGGCGCCAGGACGATCGCGCTGGCACCCCACGCGCCCAGGAGGAACTGGCCTTCCGCCCCGATGTTCCAGAGCCGCATCCGGAAGGCGAGCGAGCAGGCCAGTCCGGTCAAGATGAGCGGAGTGGCCTTGACGAGGGTGTCCGACAGGACGCCGACACTGCCGAACGCGGCCTGGACGATGTGGCCGTAGGCGCGAATGGGATCGCCACCGACGAACGCCAGGATGATCGCGCTGATCACGAGGGCGACGATGACCGCTCCGATGGTCGTCACGGGCGACAGCCAGCGGGGGATCGACATGCGCTGCTCGAGCCGGATGGTCACGCGCGGCCGTCCTCGCCGGGCTCGTCGCCTCCGGTCATGAGCAGGCCGATCCGCTCGATGTCGGCCGTCTCGGCCGGGAACGAGCCGACGATCCGTCCCTCATACATGACATCCACCCGGTCGGCGATGGACAGGATCTCGTCGAGCTCCTCGGTGATCAGCAGGATCGCTGCGCCCTTGTTCCGCCGATCGAGAAGCAGCCGGTGCACCGACTCAATCGCCCCGACGTCGAGTCCGCGCGTCGGCTGCACGGCGACGATCAGCGTCGGCTGGGCCTCGATCTCGCGGGCCAGGATCATGCGCTGCAGGTTGCCGCCCGACAGGAGGCGCGCCTCGGTGTCGATGGATGGTGCCGCGATCGCGTACTGCTCACGCATGCTCTCGGCGATGCCGCGCGCCCGAACGGTGTCGACCATCCAGCCTCGCGCGATCGGCGCTGCGCGAAACGACTTCATGATCAGGTTGTCGGCGATCGACAGGTTCGGGGCGCTGCCGACCCCGGTCCGATCCTCCGGGATATGGCCGACGCGCTCGCGGATCACCCGATCGGCCGACGTGTTGGCGACCTGGCGGCCGTGGACCTTGACGCTTCCGGTGCACGGTCGGAGGCCGGTGACCACCTCCGCCAGCTCGCTCTGCCCGTTGCCGGCGATGGCGGCGATGCCCACGATCTCGCCACTCCGGACGCGGAGCGATGCGCCGCGGAGGGCCGGGAGGCCGCGGTCGTTCAAGGCTTCGACATCGCTGACCTCGAGGACCACATCCCCGAGCCTGGCGGGCGTGCGCTCGACGGTTTCGATGACCTCGCGGCCGATCATCAGCCGGGCAAGATCGGCCTTCGTCGGCCCCGCAGCCGGGATGCCGGCCGCGGTCACCTTGCCCCGCCGGATGACCGTGATGCGGTCGGCGATCGCGAGCACCTCGCCGAGCTTGTGGCTGATGAAGGCCACGCTTCGGCCGGTCGACGTCATCGAGCGCAGCGTCCGGAACAGCTCGTCGATCTCGTGGGGCGCGAGCACGGCGGTCGGCTCATCCATGATCAGGATCCGCGCGCCGCGATAGAGCAGCTTGAGGATCTCGACCCGCTGCTGCTCGCCGACCGAGAGCTGCCAAATCCTGGCTCGTGGATCAACGCGCAGGCCGAACTGCGTGGCGAGCCGGGCGACTTCCGCCTCGGCCCGGCCGGTCCGCAGCAGGAAGCGCGGCGAGTCCAACCCGAGGATCACGTTCTCGGTGACCGTCTGCGACGGGACCAGCGTGAAGTGCTGATGGACCATGCCGACGCCTGCGGCGATGGCATCGCGTGGCGAATTGAACACGACGGGGCGGCCATCGAGGAGGATGTCGCCGGCGTCCGGCCGGTAGAGCCCGGCCAGGACATTCATGAGGGTGCTCTTGCCGGCGCCGTTCTCACCCAGCACCGCATGGACCTCGCCGACGCGCAGATCGAACGAGACATGGTCGTTGGCGACGACGCCCGGGAACTCCTTGACGATGTCGCGCGCCTCGAGCGCCGGCGGCGCCAGGGCCTCGTCGCGGGGGACGGACGGGTCGGTGGCGATCATCGACGTCGATTGACGAACTGGGTCCGCCGGCGCGACCGCACCGACGGACCCTGCTGGTTCGCTATTCGAGCGCCGGCAGCTCGACGGTGATCCCGTCGGCCCACCAGTACATGCAGGTCTCGCACTCGTTGCCAGGGGCGCCCGGCGGGAACTGGTCGAGGTCGGACTGTTCGAGCTTCTCGCCGGCGGCGAGAACCTCCTTCCCGGTGTTGTCGGTGATCGGTCCGGCGAATACGTCGAACCGGTTCATGTCACCGGCGAGGAACTTCGCGAGCGTGTCGCGGACGAGCTGGATATCGGCCTCCGGCAGGTCTTCCATCCCCTTCAGCGGCGTCTCGCCCTCCATGAACCCGAGCAGGCCCATGGCCTTCGAATCGGCGTCGAAGTACTCGTAGCCCGCTTCGTACGTCCCGGCCTTCACGCTTTCCGCGATCCGTGCGTACTCCGGCCCCCAGATCCAGTACGGCGCGGTCAGACAGCGCTCGACCTTGCACGAGGCGGGATGGTCGTACGTCACGCCCCACTTGCCCTTCTCCTGGGCCACATCGGCCACCGCGCCCGTGTCGGCGCCGGTGAACACCACCTGCGCACCCGCGTCGAACAGCGATGCGGCGGCGTCCTTTTCCTTGATCGGGTCGTGCCAGGTGTTGATGAAGCGCACGTCCATCGTGCACTCGGGGCAGGTCTTCTTGACGCCCAGCATGATGGCGTTGCCGAGCCGGATCTCCTCCGGGATCGGGAAGGTCGCCATGTAGCCGACCTTCGGGTTGCCATCGGCCTTGGCGCGCGAGCCGGCCACCATCCCGGCCAGGTACTTGAAGTCCTCCATCGCGCCGAAGAAGTTGCCGAAGTTCGTCCCGTTGGACTTGAAGCCGGTCAGGTGGAGATAGGTGATGTCGGGGAACTCCTCGGCGACGGCCGCCATCGGGTCCATGTAGCCGAACGACGTCCCGACGATGAAGTCGAAGCCCTTGCGCGAGAGGCTGCGGAAGACCTGCTCCGAGTCGGCGCCTTCGGGCACGTTCTCGATGTAGGCGACGTGCGAGCCCTCGACGTTCTCGCAGACGTACTGCAGGCCCTCGTAGTGGGCCTGGCTCCAGCCGCCGTCGTCGTGCGGCCCGATCAGCACCATGGCGACGTTGAACTGGCCCTCTTCCGCGTCGGGAATCTGCAACTCTCCCTCGCCACCCGCCGTTCCGACTCCGGCACAGCGGTCGTCTGCGGCCGCGCTCGTGGACGCTCCCGGCGTGCTGCTGCACGCCGCGAAAAGCAGGAGTGCGACCATCAGCAGCGAGAGGCGCACGAATGACGATCTGGCCATGCTTCCTCCTCAGTCCGGTCTGACCGGAACGGCCCGCAGGACACCTCGGAATCGCGGGCCCGGCCGCGACTCGCCTCCCCGTCGGGGGCTCGGCGAGAAGGATAGCGGTCGGCGACGCGCCCGAAAGGGCCGCATGGCCCTGCCAGGTGATCCGTCGCGCGCAATCCCCGCCGCCCGGGAGGTCACCTTGATTCCTGTACCATCCCGAGCGATGTTCGAACGAACCGCGCTGCCCGCCGGGCCGCGCGTGATCAGCGCGCGGATCGCGGGCGCGCGCTCCGTCTCCGTCGCGGCCTATGTCCTGGCCGGCTCCCGCCTTGAATCGGCGGAGCAGGTTGGCGTCGCCCACTTCATGGAGCACATCACCTTCAAGGGGACGGCCGGCTACCCGTCGACGCGCGCGATCAGCGAGGCGATCGAGGGCGTCGGGGGATCGTTCAACGCGGCCACCGACCGCGAATCGACCGTCTACTGGGTGCGCGTCCCGCGCCGCGAGGCCGCGCGCGGCGTCGACGTCCTCGGCGAGCTGATCGTCCGCCCGAAGCTGGACGCGACCGAGATCGAAGGGGAGCGGTCGGTGATCATCGAGGAGATCCGCTCCTACCTGGATGACCCGGCGGAGTACTGCCAGACGCTGTTCCAGGTCGCCCTCTTCGGGGAGGGGCCGCTCGGGCGCGAGATCTGCGGCGACGAGGCGGACATCCGGGCACTCCCCGGGACGACCATCCGTGACTTCTGGCGGGCCATGTACCGGCCGGCCAACACGGTCGTTGCGATCGCCGGCGACCTCTCGCACGAGGAGGCGATCGAGCTCGCGGCAACCGCCTTCGGGACCGGCAATGGGTCCATCCCCGGATTCGCGCCGGCACCGGAGCTGCCGGCCGGCCCGCGCGTGATGCTCGGCAAGCGCGACACCGCCCAGGCCCAGCTCGCCATCGGCGTGCCGGCCCTCCGGCGCGATCACCCGGACAGCTGGACGCTGTCGGTGCTGAACGCGATCCTCGGCGACGGGATGAGCAGCCGGCTCTTCCTGACAGTGCGCGAGGCCCGCGGCCTCGCCTATGACGTCTCGTCGGGGCTGGTCGACTACGCGGATGCCGGCGCCCTCGAGATCTCGGCCGGTGTCGACCCGGCCAAGCTGCCCGAGGCGATCGAGGCCATCCTCGCCGAGCTGGCGCGGCTGCGCGACGAGCCGGTCGGCGCCGAGGAGCTCGCCAAGACCAAGCGCTACCTTTCGGGCGGCCTCGAGCTGCGCATGGACGAGACGCGCCACGTCGCATCGTGGATCGGTGGGCAGGAGGCGCTGCACGACCGCGTGCTGACCGTCGAGGAGGCCCAGGCCGCCGTCGAGCGCGTGGACGCCGTCGGGATCCAGGAGCTCGCCGGGCAACTGTTCCGCGACGACGTCCTGCGCCTGGCGGCGGTGGCCCGGCCACGCCACCTGCGCGGTCTGGAACCGCGATTGCGATTGCCGGCATGACGGATCTCGCCAGGGATCGCGACATCGACCTCGTGGTCGCGCGCCTCCACCTTCGGCTCGGGTCGCTGCAGCTCGCGCGCGCCGAGCTGGAGGAGATGGCCGGGAAGGGGAACCTCGACGACGACGGGCTCATCGACCTCGCCGAGGCGCGCTGGCGCACCGGCGACCTGGCCGGTGCCGGTGAGGCGGCCAACGTGGCCATTGGCGCCGGGAACGAGGCGGTCGTCGCCCTGGTGATCGCCGCCGAAGCGACGGCCGCCGCCGGCCGGCCCGCCGAGGCCCGTCGCCTCGCCAGTCGCGCGCTCGAGATGGCCGACCTGTCGGTCGCCGACGTCTTCGCGGGGATGCCGCGATCGTCGATCTGGCCCATCGAACCCGGGACACCCACGGTCGCGGAGCCGCTGTTCGCGGCGGAGGCGTCGGCAACGGCGGCCACGACGGCTGCCGCCGTGGCGCACGCGCCGGGCCTCTGGGACGACGCCGTCGAGGTGGACCTGCCGGACCCAGCCGAGGCGCTGGACGCCGGCCGAGCCGCGCTCGCCGACGGACGGATCGCCGCTGGCGCCCTGCAGCTGTCCCTGGTGCTGCGCCTGGCGCCCGCCTTCGCCCCGGCCGTGCTCGACACGCTCGCCGGCTACGACGCCCCGGAGCTTGCCCTGGTGAAGGGCGACGCGTACCGGCTGGTGGGGCACGAACGCGACGCGCGGCTCGCGTTCGCCGATGCTGCGGCGTCGATCCCGAAGCCGAAGACCCCCCGCGCTACCAAGGAGAAATCGTGACCGAACGGACCCTGGTCCTCGTGAAGCCCGACGGTGTCCAGCGCCTGCTGACCGGGCGAATCCTCGCCCGCTACGAAGAGCGCGGACTGAAGATCGTTGGGCTGAAACTGGTCCAGGTGGACCGTGACCTCGCCGAGCGACACTACGCGGTGCACCGCGAGAAGCCGTTCTTCGGTGGGCTCGTGGAGTTCATCACGTCCGGGCCGCTGGTGGCGCTCGCTCTCGAGGGTCCGAACGCGATCGCCATCGTCCGCGCGATCAACGGCGCGACCCGCCCGCACGAGGCCGCGCCGGGCACGATCCGCGGTGACTTCGCGCTGGAAACCGCGCAGAACATCGTCCATGCGTCGGACAGCCCGGAGAACGCCGCCTTCGAGCTCGACCTGTGGTTCGCCGCGGCTGAGCTCCACGACTACGAGCGCGACGTCGACCGCTGGGTGCTGGCTCCCGAGGAATAGCCCCGAGCGACCGGCGCCCTACGGGCTGGGCGGCTCGATCTGCGATTCACCCTCGAGCGCCGGGGCGACCCCGGCGGCCGCTTCCGGGACGCCGAACAGGCCGGCCGACGTGCCCACGGCCAGGGCCGCGAGCAACAAGGCCAGCAGCGCCGTGCTCGCTCCCCGGTTGACGCGGACCACGGTCGCGGCGGAGATCCGCGCCCGGGTCAGATCGACGGCCGGCCAGCGCGGACGCCAGTCCTCCGCGGCCGTACCGCCGAGTGGCCGACGGACCCCGATCATCAGCAGTCGCGCGTAGTAGGCGATCGGCCCCAGCAGGGCCACCAGCATCAGGACCGTCAGCGGTCCGCCGAAGAGCTGGTTCACGATCGACACCCGCGCGTCCCATGCTGCGAAACCCGGCAGGCCGATGCTGGCGATGATCACCAGCACGAGGGCGACCACCAGCGGCGGTGAGTGACGCGCCCAGCCCAGCAGGTCGTCGAGCCGGCCGGTCCAGAACGTCGCGCGCATCGCGGCGCACCACGCGGCGAAGGCGCTGCGTGCCACGACGAACGCCAGGATCCACACGCGGACCGGTGTCCACGCCTCGGTGCCGAGCGCCGCGAGCCCCAGGACGATCACCCCGGCGTCGCCCATGATCGAGTAGCCGAGCACATGCTCGAGGTCGTCCTGGATCCACGCGGCGAAGGTGGCCAGGACGATGGTCGTGATGCCGACCCCGATGAGGACCGCTCGCTCGGGCCCGACCTCGGGCAGGATCGGCGCGACGAGCTGGTCGATCCAGGCCAACCCGACGACCGCCAGCGCGGCCGGGCCCCAGGCCGTGAGGACCGGGATGGTGACCTCGGGGGCGGCATCGGCGAGGCGTGCCGCCCAGAAGTGGAACGGGATGACCCCGAAACGAACCGCGATGGCGAGGGCGAACGCGAGGTAGGCGAGCCCGAAGACCTGCGGCTGCACGACCAGGTCGTCGAGCGGCCGCTGGATCCAGGCGGCCGCGGCCAGCGCCAGCGAGCCCGAGATGATGACCGCGCGCACTTCGCGGATGCCGACCGTCGCGCCGACCCGCGCCGCGCCCGGGGTCAGGGTGACCAGTACCCCGATGAGCCCGCCGGCCGTGACGGCCGGCACCGCAATGCGCGCGTCGGGCAGGCTCAGGGCGAGGCCCGCGGTCGCGAGCGTTCCGAGCATGACCGCGGGCGCATCCCGGCGCGTGCCGGCCGCCGCCCCGAGCAGCGCGAGCCCGATCCCGCACGTCGAACACAGCACGAGGAAGAGGCGCATGAACTCGGTGGTGGCGATCGCCGCGCCCCCGATGACGAGCCGCTCGCCCGGCCGGATTGCGAGGGCCGCGAGCAGCGTGACGACGAGCCCGGCAAGGCCGACGAGCGTCGCCAGCGACGGCCGGCCGCGCAGGCCCAGGGCGGCCCCGGTCGAGATGAGCGAGACGATCAGGAACGGCAGGAGGCTCATCGATCCGGGATGGGGGCTGCCTCCGGGGGGCGGGGTGCGTCACGCCGCGCATCCTGCGGACGGCGGAGGCGCAGGCGTGGCTCGGTGGCCAGATCGAAGCCGCCTGGACCGTCGGACCGGGCCGCGTACGCCAGTGCGGCCACCGAACCGCCGAGCGCCGCGATCAGCCCGGCCGTGACGAGCTGTTCGAGCTCGGACGGATTGCCATCCAGGCCGACGCGCACGAGCAGGGCCGCCTGCAGCAGCACGAACAGGCCGATCCCGATGCGGAGCACGTCGCGACCAGTCGCCACGGGGACGACGCACAGGGCGGCCAGCGCGAAGCCCGCGGCCTGCGCCTCGACCGGGCCGAGGGCCGTTGCGCCCAGCCCGTGCGTGCCGAGGCCCACCACGAACGCACCGAGCGCGAGCAGCGCCTCCGCCGGCCAGCCGATGCGCGACCCCGACGTCATTCCGCCGCCACGGACCGCGATCCACAGCAGATATGCCGCGAGGACCCCACCGGCGAGGCGCGCCGCGAGCGCGAGGGGCGTCCCGATGGGGTCGGTCACGATCGGCGAGAAGACCAGCATGGTCAGGAGGCCCACCACGGCGATGCGGCCGTCACGGACGGAAACGGCGATGACCGCCCCGACCAGAACCCCCACCGCGACCGCCCCGATTGCCGGGTTCATCGGGCGGCGAACGTCATGGAGCGGCCGGGCTGTCGCTCGGTGCGGCGTACGTCGGCGTGGCGAGGACGCCGAAATGATCGAACGGCCAGTAGCGCAGCCACGCGCGCCCGATGACCTGCTGGACCGGGACGGGTCCGAACGCGCGCGAGTCCGCCGAGTCCTGGCGGTGGTCACCCATCAGGAACAGCTCATCGTCGGGGATGACCCAGCTTGGCCGCGAGGCTTCGGTGGTCTGCAGGGAGCCGTCGTCCTCCTTGAAGAGGTACGGCTCGTCGAGTTTCTCGTCGTTGATGTACACGGCGCCGTCGTGGATCTGGACTGTGTCGCCGCCGACGCCGATCACCCGCTTGATGAACGGGGTGCCGTTGTCCCCGACCCAGTCCGCGGGCGGCGCGAACACGACGATGTCGCCGCGCTTGTAGGTGTCGAAGCGAGGGGTCAGCTTGTCAACCAGCACGTACTGCTCCTGGAGCAACGTCTGCTCCATCGAGGTCTGCTGGACCTTGTAGGGCTGGGCGATGAAGTTCTGGATGACGACGAAGATGATCAGCGTCAGGGCCAGGGTCTCGACGATCTCGAGCAGGCACCCGAGCTGGGGTCGTTGGCTCACAAGGTCGGCAGTATAGGGCCGCGCCCCGAGGCGGGCGCGTGAGCCTCGGGTGTCGATGCATAACCCGCTTGCTGCCGTGGCGTTGACCCCATTTCGCGGCGCTTGCTACACTCGCCGCGGCCTGCAAGGTTCCAGTCCCAGATGCAAACGGACCGGATCCTGCCGCGCCGTATTCCCCGGCCTTGCGGCGTCGGCCGTTTGACGCGCCCGGTCCGCCCTCGACCGGCAGCCCAGCTCGTTGGAGGAACCATCCGTCCGTGGACGCCAGTGCGCTCCAGTTGCTCGTTCCGATCGCGGGCGTTATCGCGGTCCTGTTCGCCATCTACCTCGCCCGCGACGTGCTCTCGCGCGACCAGGGCACCCAGGCGATGCAGGACGTCGCCGGCACGATCCTCGAAGGCGCCGTCGCCTTCATCCGGCGCCAGTACACGACCATCGCCATCATCGCCTTGATCGGGGCGGTCGTCATCGGGATCGTGATCACCCTGGTCGAGACCCCCGAGGTCGCGGACGTGCCGGAGCTGACCGACCCCACGTTGGGCGCGTTTGCCGGCCTGCCGATCGGCCTGATGACCGCGTTTGCGTTCCTGGTGGGTGCGGCGTGCTCGATGGCCTCGGGGATCATCGGGATGTACATCAGCGTCAAGGCCAATGTCCGGACGGCATCGGCCGCCCGGCGCAGCCTTGTCGAAGCCGTCCAGGTCGCGATGCGCGGCGGGGCGGTATCCGGGTTCCTCGTCGTTGCCCTGTCGCTGCTCGGTGTGTGGGGCATCTTCACGCTGTATGACACGCTCATCGCCGATGTGACCGTGGCCTCGGCTCCGTTCCTGATCGTGGGGTTTGGTTTCGGGGCATCCTTCGTTGCCCTGTTCGCCCAGCTCGGCGGCGGCATCTACACGAAGGCGGCTGACGTCGGCTCGGACCTCGTGGGCAAGGTCGAGAAGGGCATCCCCGAGGACGATCCTCGCAACGCCGGCGTCGTGGCGGACCTCGTCGGCGACAACGTCGGCGACTGCGCCGGACGTGGTGCCGACCTGTTCGAGTCGACCGCCGCCGAGAACATCGGCGCGATGATCCTCGGCGTCGCCGTGTACGGCATCGCGCTTGCCGCCGGCTGGCCGCACCCCGAGTCGTGGATCTTCTTCCCGCTCATCGTCCGTGCCTTCGGCCTGCTGGCAACCATCGTCGCGATCTTCTTCGTGCGCGGGTCCGAGACCGAGGACCCGATGAACATGCTCAACCGCGGGTACTGGGTGACGACACTCCTGTCCGTGGTGGGCCTTGCCTTGGTCACCTCCATCACGATGAATACGAACGGTGGGACCGGCGAGGCGTTCGGGCTGCCCACGTGGGTCTACTTCTTCTTCGCGGGCGTCGTCGGCCTGGCGACGAGCGTTGCCTTCGTCTACATCACGCAGTTCTACACGGCCGGCTCGTTCCGGCCCGTCCGCGAGATCGCGGAGGCCTCGAAGACCGGACCGGCGACGAACATCATCAGCGGCACCGCGGTCGGCTTCGAAACCACCCTCGTAACCGCCGTGACCATCGGCATCGCGTTGTTCGTGAGCTTCTGGCTCGGCGACCAGGCCGGCCTCGTCACCGAGGAGGGCCTCAACGTGGGCGGGATCTTCGGGACGGCCGTCGCCACGATGGGCATGCTCATGACCACGGCCTACATCCTGGCCATGGACACGTTCGGCCCGATCACCGATAACGCCGGCGGCATTGCCGAATTCAGCCGCGCAGAGCAGGGCGCCCGCGAGATCACCGACCGGCTCGACGCCGTCGGGAACACGACCAAGGCCCTGACGAAGGGTTACGCGATCGCGTCAGCGTCGCTGGCCGCCTTCCTGCTGTTCTCCGCCTACATCGACAAGATCAACCTGATCCAGGGCCGCCGGATCGAGGCCGGCGTGCCCGGCGCCGAGCTCCTCGACGCGGTCAACCTTGCCAATGTCAACGTGTTCATCGCCGGCCTGCTGGCGGCAATGCTCGTGTACTTCTTCGCATCGCTGGCGATCCGGGCAGTCGGCAAGACGGCCCAGGCGATCATCGTCGAGGTTCGCCGCCAGTTCCGCGAGATGCCGGGGATCATGGACTACAGCCAGCGTCCGGACTACGCGCGGGTCGTCGACATCACGACGCGCGCGGCGCTCCGCGAGATGGTCTTTCCCGGTCTCGTCGCGGTGGGCCTGCCGATCATCATCGGGCTGCTGCTTGGTTTCGAGGCCGTGGCGGGCATGCTGATGGTCGGGACGATCGCAGGCGTCCTGCTCGCGACCGTCCTCAACAACGGCGGCGGTGCGTGGGACAACGCCAAGAAGTACATCGAGTCGGGTCAGCTGACCGACGACCAGGGCAACGTCCTTGGCAAGGGCTCCGAAGCGCATGCCGCTGCGGTCGTCGGCGATACCGTCGGTGACCCGTTCAAGGACACCGCGGGCCCGTCGCTGCACGTGCTCGTCAAGCTCCTCGCGACGATCTCGCTGGTCCTCGCCCCGCTGTTCATCCGGTAGCGTCGGGCAGCGGCCCACGCCGCTGACGTCATGGATACGTTCATCCAGGCTGTGATTCTCGGGATCGTGCAGGGACTCACCGAGTTCCTGCCGATCTCGAGCTCGGGTCACCTCATCCTCGTCCCGGCCCTCCTCGGCTGGGACGATCCCTTCATCGACTCGCTGACGTTCTCGGTGATGCTCCACCTGGGTACGCTCGGCGCGCTGCTCGTCTATTTCTGGCGCGACTGGCTGCGCCTCGTCCCCGCCGGGCTCGCCACGATCCGCGATCGCTCGTTTGCGGGTGATCCGGATCGCCGGCTCGCCTGGCTGATCGTCGCGACGATGCTCCCCGCAATCGTCGTCGGCGTGCTGTTCGACGACTTCATCGAAGCCAACGTCCGGACGGCCGGCACGGTCGCCGTCCTGCTCCTGATCGGCGCCGCGATCCTGTGGGTATGCGACCACGTCGGTGGAACGGATCGGCGGATCGCCGACCTGACGTTCCCGCAGGCGTTCGGCATCGGCGTCGCGCAGGCGGCGGCCCTGTTCCCGGGGGTCAGCCGGTCCGGGATCTCGATCTCGGCCGGCCGGCTCTTCGGCCTCGAACGGTCCGACGCGGCACGGTTCAGCTTCCTGATGGCCGCGCCGATCATCGCCGGCGCCGGTGCGTGGGAGACGCTCAGGCTGATCCGCGACGGCAGCGACGTTGCCATCCAGGTTGGGCCGTTGGTCGCGGGCATGGTCGCCGCGTTCGTGTCCGGGCTGCTCGCGATCGCCTTCCTGCTGCGCTGGCTGACGAGCCACCCGCTGGACATCTTCGTGTGGTACCGCGTCGCGCTGGCTGGGGTCGTCATCATCGCCCTCGTCGCGGGGAGGGTCTGACGTGGAGGTGATGAAGCAGCTGCGCCAGCGACAGATCCGCGACCTGGTCGACCAGCGGCCGATCCGTACCCAGCAGGAACTCGCGGCGGCGCTGCGCGAACGCGGCTTCCGGACCACGCAGGCGACCATCTCACGCGATGTCGCGGAGCTCGGCCTGATCAAGGTGTCGCGCGAAGGCACGCAGGCCTACGCCCTCCCGCCGCGGCTCATCGAAGCGGAGACGTCCGGCGAGGACCGGCTCAAGAAGTTGCTCGCCGACCTGCCCGTGGAGGTGCACGAGGCGGGCCTGCTGCTGGTCGTGCGCACGCTGCCGGGGTCCGCGCATGCGATCGCCGCCGCCCTCGACCGCGCCCGCTGGCCTGAGGTGGCGGGATCGATCGCCGGCGACGATACGCTGTTCGTGGCGTTCCCGGATCGCGGGTCACTGCAGCGGATCAAGCGGCGGCTCCTTCGCCTTGCCGAGGGTGCCTCGTAACGGTTTGCACGTCGCCGCGTTCTGACTGGAAGAGCGTCCTCAATCGCGTGGACCGGGTGACGAGGAGGGGCGGCATCGACCTGTATCGCGCCAAGCCGGCGATCACCAGGGCGCTCGATCCCGTCCTGGCGGCGCTCGAACGCGCGCACGTCAGCCCGGATCTGCTGACGCTCGCCGCCATCCCGATCG
>Ga0210113_1000270_pt1 | contig 12792 bp, 9 predicted proteins | sample MayberryNW_Catta_5_FD_185523 | JGI IMG/M metagenome (GOLD analysis project Ga0210113, IMG submission 185523) | Wetland microbial communities from San Francisco Bay, California, USA, that impact long-term carbon sequestration -... | ecosystem: Environmental > Aquatic > Marine > Wetlands ...
ACTCGTCCTTCAGGCGGTCGATCAGGTCGAGGATCTGTGCCTGCACGGTCACGTCGAGGGCGGTGGTCGGCTCGTCGGCGATCAGCAGGTCGGGGTTGAGAGCCAGCGCCATCGCGATCATCGCCCGCTGCCGCATGCCGCCGGAGAACTCGTGCGGGAACTGCTTCGCTCGCTCCTCGGGCTTGGGGATGTTCACCTTGCCCAACATGTCCACCGCCTGTGCGAACGCCTCCTTCTTCGAGACGTGCTGATGCTGCAGGATCGCCTCGGCGATCTGGTCTCCCACCCGGTAGAAGGGATGCAGCGACGTCATCGGGTCTTGGAAGATCATCGAGATCTGGTCGCCGCGGATGCTCCGCATCTCGTCCGCAGGCAGCTTCAAGAGATCCTGCCCTCGGAAGATCACCTCACCGGAGATCTCGGCCTGCTGCGGGGTGATCAGACCCATGACCGTGAGCGAACTCACGCTCTTCCCGGAGCCCGACTCCCCGACGATGCCGAGTGTCTGACCTGGCTCGATCGAATACGTGACGCCGTCGACCGCCTTCACCACACCGTCGTCGGTGTGGAAGTGGACCTTGAGGTCCTTGACCTCGAGGAGCGGCTCGGGCACTTACGTGTACCTCACTCTCGGGTCGAGGAAGGCATAGACCACGTCGACGACGAGGTTCGCGACCGCGATGAACATGGCGCCGAGCACCGTCACTCCCATCACGACCGGGAAGTCGTTCACGAAGATCGCCTGGACAGCGTACTGCCCGATGCCGGGCAATCCGAACAGGGTCTCGGTGATGAACGCGCCGCCGAAGAGCAGGCCGATGTCGAGGCCGAGCATCGTGACGACCGGCGTGAGCGCGCCGCGCAAGCCGTGCTTGTAGATCACGCGGCGTTCGGCGAGGCCCTTGGCCCGCGCGGTTCGGATGTAGTCCTCGTTCATCGTCTCGATCAGGTTTCCACGCACCATGCGCGCGTAGAACGCCGCCGAGGTGAACGCGAGCGTGATCCACGGCAGGATGAACTCGCCCTTCGCGATCGCCGTCCAGATCGAGTCACCGATCTCCAGCCCCGATGACGGAGCCCAGCCGAGCTGGAACCAGAACAGGTAGAGGAGCAACTGGCCGAGCCAGAAGACCGGCATCGAGACCCCGATCAGGGCGAACACCATGCCGGCTCGATCCCAGACCGATCCCTTGCGGACCCCCGAGATGATGCCGATCGGGATGCCCATCGCGAGCCAGATGACCGCCGCACCCAGCGCGAGCGTGATCGTCACGGGGAGCCTGCGATAGATCTCCTCTTTGACCGCGACGAAGCTGCCGTAGGAGTAGTAGACGTCCTCGGTGAGGAACCATCCGGGCAGGGGCACGAGGCCCTTGGCGAACCGCGCGTACTGCACGATCAGCGGCTTGTCCAAGCCGAACGCCACGCGCGCCGCCTCGATCTGCTCGGGCGTTACGGACCGCCCGACCGCTCGGCGCGCCGGGTCTCCGGCCGGAAGCTTCACGAAGATCAGGAACGTCAGCAGGGAGACGATGAACAGCACCAAGATCAGGAACAGCGTGCGCCGGATCAGGTACCTGCCCATCGACCCTCCTTCACACCACCGCTCGGCGGTGAGGGGACCGCCGGAGCGGCCCCCTCAGCTGCCGTCGTTCTCGGTGGATCGTCGAACCTTTCGTCAGGCCGCGTCACCACCGGATACCGCCATCGCGCCGAAGTCGGCGAGACCCGCGAACTGGTCGAACGAGTAGTTCGTCACGTTCGCGGAGATGATGTCGACGGAATTGTCGAACAGGTACGGCACCATCGGCACGACCTCCTCCATGAGGTTCGAGTCGAAGTCGGCCCAGCACTGGAACCGTTCCTCGCCGGTGGCCGCCGAGCAGTCGTCGACCATGTCGTCGACGCTCGGCACCTGGGCGACGTCGTAACCCCACTCCTGGAGCTGGTCCGCCGACGCGCCGACTGCCTGGTAGTTGCAGCAGCTCGGCCAGAGGCCGCTGGAGTCGAACATCGGACCGCCGAACGTGTAGCCGTCGGCGTAGTCCTTGCCCCACCCAGGGCCGGCACACAAGGCCGTCTGGGAGTTCATGTCGTTGCATCTCGTGTACATGACGCCACGCTCGAGCTGCTTCACGTCGAGCGTGATTCCCAGCGGCTCGAGGAACTGCTGCATCAGCGCCGACTGCTTCGGGTAGGGATCCTCGCGATCGGTGACCGTCAGGATGTCCTCGCAGACCGGGTCGTCACAGACCCCGTCGCCGTCGCTGTCGTACTTCGACTGCGCCATCTCCTCCTGGGCAGCCTCGATGTCACCCGAACCGTTCGGCGTCGCGTACGGGTCGTAGTCGGCAAGCAGGTTGTTCTGCAACGAGTTCACGAAGATGTGCCCCGCGAGCTCGCCGGTCGTCTCGCCACCTCGCTGCTGACGGAAGCCCTGCTTGTCGAACGCCCAGTTGATCGCCTTCCGGACGTGCACGTCGTCGAACGGCGGCATCGCCAGGTTGAACGACACGTAGCGCATCGCGTCGGACGGGTAGACGTTCATCCGGTCCTGCAGATCGGGTGTGGTCTGGTACTCGCGGATCTTGTCCGGCGGCACCGCACCGTCGACCACGAAGTCGATCTCGCCGGCTGCGACCTGGTTGTAGAGGTCGTCGTTGTCGCCGCCGATCGTCACCTCGATGCGGTCGGGGTGCGCGGGGCGAAGCCCGTCGGTCGCCGGGTCGTAGGACGGGTTCCGCACGAGCACGATCGAACGTCCGGGCACGTAGCCCGCGACCTCCGCCTGGTCCTTGGCCGGCACGGAGAAGTCCATCGCTTCGGACCCCTCGAACATGTACGGGCCGGACGCCACCAGGAATCGGCCGTAGGTCTTGTCGTGACCTTGCGCTGCGCCGAACTCGGCTCCGTCGAGCGGCGGGATCGGCGCGGTGGTCGCCATCGCGAACCGGTACCCGAGGTCTCCCGTCGGCTCGGTGAGCGTGAGCTCGAGCGTGGTGTCGTCGACCGCCACGGCGCCCGAGATCTCATCGGCGTCGCCATTGGCGTAGTCGTCGAATCCCTCGATCACGGAGTAGTAGAAGGAATAGCCTCCCACGTTGGCCTTCGGGTTCGCCGTTCGCTTGAGCGCTGTGACGAAGTCGTTGGCCGTGATCGCGACGTCATCGAACGGCGGGGCGTAGTTGATGCCGGGCTTGATCGTGAACGTCCACGTCAGCTCGTCTTCCGAGACCTCGGGCTCGGCGGCGGCGAGGTCCGGATGGATCTCGGCCCCACCTTCCTCGGTCGGCACGCCCTCGTACGACATCAGCGTGCGAAGCAGACAGCATCGGTAGTACTCCCACGTGACCGAGTAGTACTCCTTCTGCGGGTCGAACCCCGACACGACGTCGGCCAGCTGTGCCATCGTGAGCGTGCCACCGCTCAGGTTCTCGGCCGGCGCGCCGGTGGTCTGCTCGTCCTGGCCCGGATCCTCGTCGCCGCCGCATGCGGCCGCGACGAGCCCGAGTACCGCGACGAGCGCGATCATCCTCAGCTTCCTGTTCAACTGGACCCCCTCTCCTGCACCTTCATTCGTCTGATCGGAACCGGTATGGTGCGCGCTTCCCGATCGCCTCCCCTCGTGCCGTTCCTCGCACCGATAGGAAGTACGGTCACGCCTGCGTCCGAGGATCGAGTGCATCGCGGAGTCCGTCGCCCACCAGGTTGAACGCGAGGGTCGTCATGAACAGCGCGATGCCCGGGAAGATCATGAGCCAGACCGCGTATTGGAACGCGCTCGCCGATTGGCTGAGCATGGCGCCCCACGACGGCGTCGTGTCCGGCACCCCGACGCCGAGGAACGACAGGCCGGCCTCGAACAGGATGTTCGCCGGGATGATCAAGGTCGTGTACACGATCAACGGCGCAGCCACGTTCGGCAGGATCTCGCGCGCCATGATGCGCCAGTTCGTCGTGCCGAGCGACCTCGAGGCTTCCACGAACTCCTTCTCGCGCAGCGACAGGACCTGCCCTCGGATGATCCGCGAGATGTACGGCCAGCTGAACAGGCCGATGATGAGGCTCACGAGCAGCAGCCCAGGCTTGATCAGGCCACCCAGACAGCCTTGCGCGGTCGCACCGCACGCCGAGGCCAAGCCGAGCGCCAGCAGCAGGATCGGCAGCGAGAGGACGACGTCGGTCAGCCGGGAGATGAACGTGTCGGTCTTGCCACGGAAGAATCCCGAGATCACACCGAGGATCGTGCCGATGATCAGTGAGATGCCGGTCGCCGCGAACGCGATGACCAGCGAAGTGCGTGCCCCGTAGAGGATCCGGACGAAGAGATCGCGACCGGTCGAGTCGACGCCGAGCAGGTAGCCCGGTACCGCGAAGCACCCCTGGCTCTCGGCCTGCACCTGTCCGCCTTCGATGACGAGGGGCGCATCGGCCGCACCCTCCGGGCAGGGCCACCATTCCGGTGCTCCGGGCAGGCCGAACGAGTCGAGTGCCTCGAGGTTCACGAAGTTGGGGTCGTGGCCGGTCCAGCTCACCGACAACGGGGCGATGATCGCGAGCGTGATCATCACGACGATGATCCCGATGCCGGCGAGCGCCCATCGATCGCGGCGGAACTGCCGCCAGAAGATCTGCCACGGTGAACGGCCGATGTCTTCCTTGGGGAGGACGGCGCCGGGGACGACCTCGGTCTCGACGATCGCCTGCTCGACGAACTCCTCTTCCTTGCCCAGACCCGGGCGGGTGCCCGTCGTTCCGGGTGCCAGCAATGACCCGTGGTCGTCGCCCGGTGCGTCGCGTCGCTCGTCGCTCACCGGCGCGGATGATAGGCCCCTTCCACGGTCTCGGCAACGCACAACCGGCCGAAGACGCAGGTGGGAGGGACGCGCCCGCGAGAAACAGGGCAGGAATCCGCAAGCGCGCGAACCTGCGTGTTCAGCCGAGAACGAGCGCGCTGAGCCGCGGGAGGATCTGAGGGCCGAGCATCTCGCCCAGCGATCCCTCGGCACACGACCGCTCGCCGAACGACGTGCTGCCGTCGGGGCGCACGGACCCGCCGCTCGCCACGAACGGCACCGGATCGGCCGTGTGCGCCTTCCGCACACACGACGTCGCGTGATCGGCCGTCACCGCCACCACCGTGTCTGCGCCCAGACGGGGCAGGACGGTGCCGAAGAACGCCCGGTCGATCGCGCCGATGACGTCGCGCTTGTCCTCGGCCCGTCCGTCGTGGGCCGGCACGTCCGGCCCCTTGATGTGCACGTAGAGCGCCTGGAAATCGCCGAGCGCGTCGGCCGCGAGGTCCGCCCACGTCGCGTAGCGCTCCTCCGCTTCGGCGCCGTGGCCGCTGGCATCCAGCCGTGGCGCGTCGACCGGCTCCATCCCGAGGGCGATGGAGATACCTCGTTCCACCGGCATCTCCACGAAGCATCCCCACGGCATGCCGGATCGCGCCGCGATCGGCTGCAGCGCCGGAAGGTGGTCTCCGCCGTCGCGGGTGAGCATGACGTTGCCGGGAAGCTTGCCCTCGGACCGCCGGCGTTCGTTCACCTCGCTCGCGTCGAGGATGCTCGCCGAGGCCTCGACGAACGCGTTCGTGAGCTCGGCTGCCCGCTCGGCCCCGGACGTCGGCTCGAGCGCGACCGCCGCCGCGACGACGGGATCGAACGTCTCGAGCGCTACGCCGAGGTGGCCCCGGCGTTCATAGGCCGGGTCGGTGTTCGTGACGTTGGCCGACAGAGGCCGCCCGTCGTCGGTCCGGATCACGAGGGCGCCCCGATGCTCCACCGTGGCCCGCAGGTCGAACGAGGCCCCCGGGAGGCGCAACGATCGGTTGACCTCGTCGGCCAGGGCATGTGCCTCATCGCTCGAGAGGTCGCGCCCGACCCGACGGTCCACGATGTTCCGTCCGTCGGCCGTCGCGAAGTTGACCCGGTATGCGAGATCGCCATCACGGAAGTCCATGTCGATGCCCAACGCCTCGAGCACGCCGCGCCCGGGGTGCTCCTCGCGTGGGTCGTACCCGAGGATGCCGAACACCCCGATGTCGGACTCCGGCGCGATGCCCGGTCCGACGGTGATCACTGTGCCGGTGGCTCCGCTCGCGGCGAGCGCGTCGAGGTGCGGAGTCTCCGCGGCTTCGAGCGGCGTCCGGCCGTCGAACTCGGGGATCGGGTCGTCGCCCAGGCCGTCGAGACAGACGTACAGGAGCGTGCTCACGGCGATCCCTCCTCGATCGGCCTGCGCAGGGTGGGCTCGTGCATGGAGTTCGATCAGCGGTACTTCACGATCAGTGCGAGGTCCTCCGGATCGAGGCTCGCCCCGCCCACCAGCGCGCCGTCGATCTCGGGGTGCGCCATGAACTCCCGGATGTTGCCGGGCTTGACGCTCCCGCCGTACTGCACCCGGACCGCGTGCGCGAGATCGTCGTCGTACCGATCCCCGAGCGTCGCGCGGATCACCTCCACGACGCGGCCGGCGTCTGCAGCGTCGGCGTTGCGACCCGTGCCGATCGCCCAGATGGGCTCGTAGGCGACCACCGCCGTCGCTGCCTGCTCGGGCGTGACGTTGTCGAACCCCCGCCTGATCTGCTGTGCGACCCTCGTCTCGGTGCCGCCGGCATCACGCTCCTCGAGCGTCTCCCCGACGCAGAGGATCGGCACCATGCCGTGCCGCAGCACCGCTCGCATCTTCTTGTTGACGACGGCATCGTCCTCCCCGAAGAGCTGCCGGCGTTCGGAATGCCCGACGATCACGTAGCCGACCCGCAACGCGGCCAGCATGAGCGGCGACACCTCGCCGGTGAACGCTCCCTGGTCCTCGAACGCCACGTTCTGAGCGCCCAGGCCGTACGGCAGCCTGTCGGAGTCGAGGACGGTCTCGACGGACCTGAGCGCGGTGAAGGGGGGGCAGATCACGACCTCGACCCGATCGGCGTCGTTCGCGTCGAGAAGATAGCTCAGCTTCTGCACGGCCTGGATCGCCTCGAGGTGGGTCTTGTGCATCTTCCAGTTCGCGGCGATGATCGGCCGCCGGTCGTTCCCGGGTGCGGAGGTCATCGACGATCCTCCAGGATCGAGATCCCGGGGAGCGCTCGCCCCTCGAGGAACTCGAGCGACGCACCCCCGCCGGTGGACAGGTGGTCGAACGCGTCCGACAGCTCGGCCCGCTTCACCGCGAGCAGCGAGTCTCCCCCGCCGACCACGCTGAACGCATGGGCGTGAGCGATGGCCGTGGCCACACCTCGCGTGCCGGCGCTGAAGGGCTCGAACTCGAACACCCCCATGGGGCCGTTCCAGAAGATCGTCTTCGCGTCGGCGATGATGCGTGCGTACTCCTCGACCGTCTTCGGCCCGATGTCGAGGCCCATCAGGCCACGCGGGATCTCCGCTGCCGGCACCGTGCGGGGCTTCGCGTTCAACGAGGCCTCCGCCGCGGCGACGACGTCCTGGGGTACCTCGAGGAGGACCCCTCGGTCGCGTGCTCGGTCCTTCGCCGCGCGCACCGCGTCGAAGCGGTCCCGCTCGCAGAGGCTCGAGCCGATCTCGCCCCCCTCCGCCGCGATGAGCGTGAAGGCCATCGCCCCGCCGACGAGCAGCGCGTCGACACGGTCGATCAGGGATCCGATCACGCCGAGCTTGTCGCTCACCTTCGCGCCCCCGAGCACGGCCACGTACGGCCGCTCGGGATCGCGCAGGAGCCGGGAGAGCACCTCGACCTCGCGCTGCATCAGGCGCCCTGCCACCGCCGGACGTCCGCTCGCGAGCATCAGCTCGGGCAACGCGGACACGCTCGCATGGTCCCGGTGCGCGGCGCCGAACGCGTCGTCGACGTACGCGTCGGCGAGCTCCGCGAGCCTGCCGGCGAACCCCTGGTCGTCGGCCTCCTCGCCCGGATCGAACCGGAGGTTCTCGAGCAGGACGACGGGCGCGTCGGGAAGGGTCGCCGGAGCGGTCTCGCCGAGCGAGGCGACGGGCTCCCCGAGCAGCTCGGCGAGGCGCGCGCCGACCGGGGCGAGCCGCAGCTCGTCGTGTGCCTCACCTTCCGGACGACCGAGGTGCGAGGCGAGCACGAGCAGAGCACCTCGCTCGCGGAGCTCACGGATCGTCGGCAGGGTCGCCGTGATGCGGGCGTCGTCGGCGACCGCTCCGTCGGCGATGGGCACGTTGAAGTCGGCGCGAACGAAGACCCGCACGCCGTTGACGTCGGGCAGATCGTCGAGGGTGAGCAGGGTCACGGCGATGGTCCGGGGCGGTGCGTCAGAGCGTCGACGCCACGAGCGCCGCGAGGTCCGCGAGGCGGCTCGAGTACCCCCACTCGTTGTCGTACCAACCCACCGCCTTCACGACGTTGCCCATGACCATCGTGGCGCTCGCGTCGAACGTGCACGAGGCCTGGCTGCCCACGATGTCCGTCGAGACGATCGGGTCTTCCGTGTACACCATCTTCCCTGCGAGGGAGCCGCTCTCGGATGCCGCTCGGAACGCAGCCTTCACCTCGTCGACCGTGACCTCGCGGGAGACCGTTGTCACCAGGTCGGTGACCGACCCGTCGGGCACGGGCACGCGCATCGACATGCCGTCGAGCTTGCCCTGCAGGTGCGGCAGCACGAGGCCGGTTGCCTTCGCGGCGCCGGTCGTCGTGGGGATGATGTTCATCGCGGCCGCCCGGGCACGCCGCAGGTCCTTGTGCGGCAGGTCGAGGATCTGCTGATCGTTCGTGTAGGCATGCACCGTGGTCATGAAGCCCTGCTCGATGCCGAACGCGTCGTCGATCACCTTGGCCATCGGCGCCACGCAGTTCGTCGTGCACGAGGCGTTCGAGATCACGTGGTGGTTCGCCGGGTCGTAGGCGTCGTCGTTCACACCGAGTACGACCGTCAGGTCCTCGTTCTTCGCGGGAGCGCTGATGATCACCTTCTGCGCACCCGCCTGGAGGTGCGCGGCAGCCTTGTCGCGATCGGTGAATATCCCGGTCGACTCGATCACGATCTCGGCCCCGAGTTCCTTCCACGGCAGGTCCGCGGGGTCCCGCTCGGCCAGCACGCGGAGCTCGTCGCCGTCGATCACCAGGCCGTTGGCCCCGAGGCTCACATCGCCGGGATAGCGGCCGTGTACCGAGTCGTACTTCAACAGGTGGGCCATCGTGGCCGCATCGCCGAGGTCGTTCACCGCCACGAAGTCGAAGTCGAGTCCGAGCTCTTTGGAGGCTCGGAAGAAGTTGCGGCCGATGCGACCGAAGCCGTTGATGCCGATCTTGACGCTCACGGGGATCACCCTCCTCGAGCAGGTGGGAACGGGTCGGTGGGTCACCACCATCCTAGCCAGGGCCCACGTGTACCGGCACCGGCGAACGACCGTCAGTCCCTGGCGAGGTCGCGGTGAGCGACCGTCACGGGGATGCCGCGGTCGGCGAAGTACCTCCCCAGCTCCTCGGAGACCACGACGGAGCGATGCCGTCCGCCCGTGCAGCCGATGGCGAGCGTCAGGTACGACTTTCCCTCGGCCACGTAGCCGGGAACGACGACCTCGAGCAACGACTCGAGACGGTCCATGAACGTGCCGTACTGGTCCTGCCCCTGCACGTAGTCGCGGACCCGAGGATCGGTGCCCAACAGCGGCCTGAGATCGTCGATCCAGTGCGGGTTCGGCAGGAACCGGACGTCGAAGACCAGGTCCGCGTCGCGCGGTGTGCCGAACTTGAACCCGAACGACGTGATGGACACCTGCAGGCCCTGCTCGGGCGGTGCCTCGGAGAACGCATCGCGGACGCGGTCGCGGAGGCCGTGGGGGGTCAACCCGCTGGTGTCGATGATCAGGTCCGCGTCGCCGCGGAGGCTCTCCATCATGAGTCGTTCCTTGCGGATGCCCTCGACCACACGATCGGCAGGCGCGAGCGGATGGCGGCGTCGCGTGGCCTCGTAGCGGTTCACGAGATCGTCGTCGTCCGCCTCGAGGAAGAGGATGCGGTAGTCCACCCTGAGCTGCTTCAGGTCGTCGAGCGCCTTCGAGAGCTCGCCGAAGAACACCCCTCCCCTCGCGTCGACCACGATCGCGACGAGCGTGGGACCGCCCGGTCGCGACACCAGCTCGGCCATCGTGGGCAGCAACGCGGGCGGCAGATTGTCGACCACGAAGTATCCGAGGTCCTCGAGCGAGTGCGCCGCCTGGGAGCGCCCCGCCCCCGAGAGCCCGGTGATCAGCAGGAACCCCGGCCCGACGGCCGAGTCGTCGGCCGAGGGCGCCGGTGACGCCTCGGTGGTCACGCGCTCACCTTCCGGTCGGGCGCGGGGTCGGTCGCCGACACGAGCGGGACGGGCTCGGCATCGTGCAGACGATCGTGGATCACCGCGGCGAGCTCGCGGCCGATGCCGGGCGTCTCGGCGATCTGCTCCACCTCGGCTCGGCGCAGGCGCGCGAGCGATCCGAACCGTTTCAGCAATGCCTTCTTGCGGGCCGGACCCACGCCCGGCACGTCGTCGAGGGGCGAACGCAACGCGCGCTTCTCACGCGTTTCGCGATGGAACGTGATCGCGAACCGGTGCGCCTCGTCGCGCAGGTGCTGCAGCACGAACAGCGCCTCCGAGCCGCGGGGGATCATGAGCGGCTCGGGGTGATCGGGGAAGTAGACCTCCTCGAGACGCTTGGCGAGCCCGACGTGCGGGATCTGGAGCCCGAGCTCCCCGAGGACCTTCGACGCTTCGTTCAGCTGCCCCCGGCCCCCGTCGACCACGACCAACGCCGGCGGGTACGAGAACCGGCGGCCCGCGGCCGGCGGTTGCGCCTGCTCCTCGAGCAGCCGTGTGAACCTGCGCCGGAGCATCTCCTCCATGCTCGCGAAGTCGTCCTGCCCGGGCACGCCCTTGATGCGGAACCGGCGATAATCCGATCGCTTGGGCAATCCATCCTCGAACACGACCATGGACCCGACCGTGTCGGTCGGCCCCAGGTTCGAGATGTCGTAACACTCGATGCGCAACGGCGCCTGCTCGAGGCCGAGGCGCCCGGCGAGCTCCGTCAACGCCCTCGACCGAGCCCCGAAGTCCGAGGCGCGTCGCAGCTTGTGCCGGTGGAAAGACTCCTCGGCGTTGCGGGTGACCATCTCGTGCAGGCGGCGCTTCGCACCCCGCTCCGGCACCCCGATGCTCACCTTCGTGCCGCGTCGCTCCCCCAGCCATGCCTCGAGCACGTCGCGGCCCTCGGGTTCGACCGGCACGAGCACGCGGGGCGGCACCTCGTCGCGCTCCATGTAGAGCTGCCGGACGAACGACGCAACGAGCTCCTCGCATGAGAGCTCCTCAACGCGGTCGACCACCCAGCCCTTGCGGCCGAGCACGCGGCCGCCTCGCACCATGAAGACCTGGAACGACGCCTCGAGCTCGTCGTCGGCCATGCCGATCACGTCGATGCTCTCGGGCCGGTCGAGCACCATCTCCTGGGATTCGAGCGCGCGCCGGGCGGCGGCCAACTGATCGCGCAGCCTCGCCGCCTGTTCGTATTCCTGGCGCTCGGCAGCTTCACGCATCTCGCGGTCGAGCCGTTGCATCACCGGCCTGGTGTTCCCGGCGAGGAAATCGGCGAGCGCGTCGACGTCGGATCGGTACGCCTCGTGCGTGACGCCGCTCACCTCGGGCACGCACGGCCCGCTGCATCGGCCGATGTCGAAGTACAGACACGGACGCTTCGCACGCGCGCGCTGGTCGAAGAACGCGTTCGAGCACGTGCGCACCGGGAAGACGCGGGTGAGCGCGTCGAGCGTGTCGCGGATCGCCCACGCGTGCCCGTACGGACCGAAGTAGCGGACCTTCTTCCGCTTCGTGCCCCTGAGCACCTGGGCGCGGGGCCACTCCTCTCCCACCGTGAGCGCCAGGTACGGGTAGGACTTGTCGTCGCGGTACCGGATGTTGAAGCGGGGCCGGTGGCGCTGGATCAGGTTGTACTCGAGCATCAGGGCGTCGACCTCGCCGCTCGCCACGATCCACTCGACGCTCTCGGCGGAGGCCACCATCGCCTCGGTGCGAGCGTGCAGCGGCCTGCCCCAGTAGTTCGCGAGGCGCTTGCGCAACGAGCGAGCCTTCCCGACGTAGACCACCCGTCCGTCGCCGTCGCGGAACAGGTACGCGCCCGGTTGGTCGGGGATGTCGCCGGCGGAGGGTCGGGTGAGGGTCACCCGGTCATCGTAGTCGCGCCGCGGGACACGATCGGCGAGCGCGGCCGGAGCTCAGATGGGCCGTGTCTCAGCCGCCGCCGCCGCCTCCCCCGCCCCCGGCTGCCACGAACGCCAGCTGACCGAACATGGTGGTGGGGTGGGCGTCGCATTGGAAGTAGTAAGCCGGCTCCCCTTCATCGACCGGCCCGACCGGAACCTCCTCCTCGACCGGACCGGGGAGGAGATCCGTCATCACGACCGATTCTCCGCCTTCCTGGACCAGGACGTGGATGTTGTGAGGCGTGCCCGTGTCGTCGACGTTCGAGTACGCGATGGAGAACTCTTCACCCGCGGGCCCGACGAGGCAGTTGGTGCTGAACACGTTGCCGGCCTGGGCCTCGATGTCCAGCAGCACCTCGCCGTCGGCGCCGCACTCGCCGCCGTCGCCGGTCGGCGGAGGTGCCACATCGGCCGGGTCGACCGTGGGGCTCGGCGCCGCCACGGCCAGCTCCGCGAGCTCGCCCTGCACGCCGAACCGCAGGTTCTCGCCTTCGACGTCGTACCACGCGATGTACACGTTCGCGCCGTCGGGACTCGTGCCCACCGAGGGCGCACGGCCGCCGATCGTGTCGAGCGTCTCGAGCG
>Ga0210113_1000272_pt1 | contig 12693 bp, 12 predicted proteins | sample MayberryNW_Catta_5_FD_185523 | JGI IMG/M metagenome (GOLD analysis project Ga0210113, IMG submission 185523) | Wetland microbial communities from San Francisco Bay, California, USA, that impact long-term carbon sequestration -... | ecosystem: Environmental > Aquatic > Marine > Wetlands ...
TGCGTCTGGAGCGCGTTCGCGAGATCATGGGAGGGCACGAGTACGAGATCGTGATCGATCTCGGCCTGGGCCGGGGCGAGGAGCGGGTGTGGACCTGCGATCTGTCCGAGGAGTACGTTCGCATCAACGGCAAGTACACGACGTGAGCGGGGCGATCTCGCACGCCGCGCGCCATCGGTCGGACGGAGCCCGGCTCCGTCCGCAGCGCGGCGGAGGCCAACCGACGAAGGAGGACGAATGGCGGCGCTGACGATGAAGGAACTGCTCGAGGCCGGGGTGCACTTCGGCCACCAGACCAAGCGCTGGAACCCGAAGATGCAGAAGTACATCTTCGGCGAGCGCAACGGGATCTACATCATCGACCTGCAGAAGACGCTCAAGAAGTTCCGCGAGGCGTACGCGTTCGTGCGCGAGCTGGCCGCGGGCGGCGGCAGCCTGCTGTTCATCGGCACGAAGAAGCAGGCGCAGGACACCGTGCTGGAGGAGGCGACGCGCTGCGGCGGGTTCTACGTGAACCAGCGCTGGCTCGGCGGGACGCTGACCAACTTCGCCACCATCCGCAAGTCGATCGCGCGCCTCAAGAAGCTCGAGGAGATGAAGGAGACGGGCGAGTTCGAGCGGGTGCCCAAGAAGGAGGCGCTCGAGCTCGATCGTGAGCGGGAGAAGCTCGAGAAGGCGCTGATCGGCATCAAGGCGATGGAGTCGCTGCCGTCGGCCGTGTTCATCATCGACCCGCGCAAGGAGCGGATCGCGGTGGCCGAGTCGCAGCGGCTCGGCATCCCGATCGTCGCCATCGTCGACACGAACTGCGATCCGACCGGCATCGACTACGCCATCCCCGGCAACGACGACGCCATCCGCGCCGTCCGGCTGATCACCTCGCGCATCGCCGACGCCGTCAACGAGGGACGCGGCACGCTGGGCAAGGACGAGGCGGCCGCGGCGGAGGGCGAGGGCGACGAGGCCGAGGAGATGGAGAAGGCCGAGGCGGAGGTGTCGTGATGGCCGATGCCAGGACGGTCATGGAGCTGCGCGAGAAGACCGGCGCCGGCGTGATGGACTGCAAGGCCGCCCTGCAGGCGTCGAACGGGGACCTCGAGGCCGCCATCGAGTATCTCCGCAAGAAGGGCCTCGCCGACGCGAAGAAGCGGGCGAGCCGGGAGGCGAAGGAGGGCGTGGTGCACGCCTACATCCATCCCGGCGCCAAGCTGGGCGTGCTGGTCGAGGTGAACTGCGAGACGGATTTCGTCGCCAAGACCGACGCCTTCCAGGAGCTCGTGCGCGACCTCGCCATGCAGGTGGCGGCCACCAGCCCCGCGTACGTCGCCCGCGAGGACGTGCCCGCGACCGTGCTCGAGAAGGAGCGCGAGATCTACCGCGGGCAGATGGCGGACCAGAAGAAGCCGGCCCAGGTCCTCGACAAGATCGTCGAGGGCAAGCTGGAGAAGTGGTTCAGCGAGCAGTGCCTGCTCGAGCAGACGTTCATCAAGGACGCCTCCGGCAAGACGCGGGTGAAGGACCTCGTCGACCTCACCAACTCGAAGACCGGCGAGCGCGTCGTGGTCAGGCGCTTCGCGCGCTTCCAGATCGGCGGAGGCGGATAGCCGTGACGGCGGGTGCCGACGCGAGGCGCCCGGCGTACCGACGTATCGTCCTCAAGCTGTCCGGGGAGGCGCTCGCCGGGAGCCAGGGTTTCGGGATCGATCCGCCGGTCCTCGACCGGATCGGCGAGGAGGTCCGCGACGTCACCGACCTCGGCGTCCAGGTCGCCATCGTCATCGGGGGCGGCAACATCTTCCGCGGCGTCGCCGCCAGCGCGGCCGGGATGGACCGGGCCACCGCCGACTACATGGGCATGCTGGCCACCGTCATCAACGCGCTCGCGCTGCAGGACGCGCTGGAGAAGGCCGGCGTGCAGACCCGCGTGCTGTCGGCGATCGAGATGCGCGCGGTGGCCGAGCCGTACATCCGCCGCCGCGCCATCCGGCACCTGGAGAAGAACCGCGTGGTGATCTTCGCGGCGGGCACCGGCAACCCCTTCTTCACCACGGACACGGCGGGGGCGCTCCGCGCGGTGGAGATCGGCGCGGACGCCATCATCAAGGCGACCAAGGTGGACGGCGTGTACTCGGCCGACCCGAAGCGCGACCCGGCCGCCAAGCGCCTCGACCGGCTCACCTACATCGAGGTGCTGAACCGCGGGCTGGGCGTGATGGACACGACGGCCATCTCGCTCTGCATGGACAACAAGCTGCCCATCGTGGTCTTCGACCTGATGGAGGCGGGGAACATCAAGCGCATCGTGCTGGGCGAGCCGGTCGGCTCCATCGTCAGCTCCTCGGCGGGATAAAGGAGGACGGCATGCAGACGGTCCTCAAGGATCTGGAAGCGCGCATGACGAGCGCGCTGGAGGCCCTCGGCAAGGACTTCGCGTCCGTGCGCACCGGACGGGCGTCGACGGCGCTGCTCGACCCCATCCGCGTCGACTACTACGGCAACCCCACGCCGATCAACCAGATGGCGTCGGTCTCGACGCCCGACGCCCGCACGCTGGTCATCCAGCCGTGGGAGGCCTCGCAGCTGAAGGAGATCGAGAAGGCCCTCACCAAGGCCGACCTCGGCATCCAGCCGGTGAACGACGGCAAGCTCATCCGCCTGACGATGCCGACCCCCACCGAGGAGCGGCGCAAGCAGCTCGTCAAGACCGTCGGCAAGATGGCGGAGGACGCGCGGGTGGCCGTGCGCAACGTGCGGCGCGAGGCCAACGACAAGCTGAAGGCGATGGTGAGGGACAAGAAGGCGCCCATCACGGAGGACGAGGAGCGGCGGGGCCACGACCAGATCCAGAAAGTCACCGACAGGTACATCGCGCGGATCGACGAGCTCCTGAAAAAGAAGGAGCAGGAGATCATGTCGATCTGATGTCGGTCACGGCCCCGGGCGAGACCGAGCTGCTGGCGGAGGTCCGCGCGCAGCCCCGGCCCGCGCACGTCGCGATCATCATGGACGGCAACGGCCGCTGGGCGACCTCGCGCGGGCTGCCGCGCGTGGCCGGGCATCGCGAGGGCGCCAACGCCGCGCGGGCCATCGTGCGGGCGGCCGACGCCATCGGCCTGCGCTATCTCACGCTGTACGCCTTCTCGACCGAGAACTGGAGCCGTCCGGAGGACGAGGTCAGCATGCTGATGCGGCTGCTCGAGGAATCGATCTACCGCGAGCTGCCCGCGCTGATGGAGAACAACGTCCGTCTCCGGGTGATCGGCCGCTCGGCGGGCGTGCCGTCGCCGGTGCGCCGCGGGCTCGAGCACGTCGTCACCGCGACCGGGCGGAACACCGGGCTGAATCTCCTGATGGCCTTCAACTACGGCGGCCGCGACGAGCTCCTCGACGCCTTCCGTGCCCTCGCGCGGCGCGTGCAGGCGGGCGACCTGGCGCCGGACACCATCTCGGAGGCCGACGTGAGCGCCGCCCTCTACACGGACGGCGTGCCCGACCCCGACCTGCTGATCCGCACCAGCGGCGAGATGCGCGTGTCGAACTTCCTGCTGTGGCAGATCGCGTACACCGAGCTGTGGATCACCCGCACGCTGTGGCCGGACTTCGCGCCGGCGGACCTGTACCGGGCGGTGGCCGACTTCCAGCGCCGCAGCCGGCGCTTCGGCAAAGTGTGACGTGGCCACCGCGATCCCGGCGAGTGTGTCCGTGCAGGGCGTCGGAGCCCGCGGCATGAGGCGGCGGCTCGCGAGCGTGGTCGTCCTGCTGCCGGTGTTCCTGCTCATCGTCATCAAGGCGCCGGCGTACCTGTTCAACGCGCTGGTGGTCCTCGCCAGCGCCACCGCCCTGTGGGAGCTGACGCGCCTGCTCGAGCACGGTGGCCGTCCGGTGTTCCGCATGCTCGGCGTCGTCGCCGGCAGCGCCGTCACCGCCGCCTTCGCGGCGTCGGGCCTGCTGCCCCCGTTCGCCCTGCCCACCGCGGTGCTGACGGCCGCCGTGCTCGCCGTCCTCACCGCCGCCATCTGGCGCGGGCCGGCGCCGTCGACCGAGCCGGCGGCGAACACGCTGCTGGCCGTTTTGTACGTCGGCTGGCTGCTCGGCTACGGCATCCTCCTGCACCAGACGTCGCCACGGGGGGACGCGCTCGTGCTTTTTGTTGTCGGCGTGACGTGGGTCGGCGAGACGATGGCGTACATGGTGGGATCGACGCTCGGGCGCCACAAGCTGGCCCCGGTGATCAGCCCCCGCAAGACCGTGGAGGGCGCGGTGGCCCAGGCGGTCGCCGCCGTCCTGACGGCGGCGGCGCTGGGAGCCTGGCTGCTCCCCGAGTGCGGGCTGGGCGTGGCCGTCGCGGGCGGCGCCCTCCTCGGCGTGGTGGGCCAGGTCGGCGACCTCGCGGAGTCGGTGATCAAGCGCAGCGTCGGCGCCAAGGACACGGGCGGGATCATCCCCGGTCACGGCGGCGTGCTCGACCGCATCGACAGCCTGCTCTTCAACCTGCCCGCGGCGTTCTACTTCTTCTCGCTGTTCGCGGTGTGCCGATGAAACGCGTGACGCTGCTGGGGGCGACCGGCTCCATCGGGCTGCGCGCGCTGGAGATCGTGTCGGCGTTCCCGGAGGAGCTGAGCGTGGCCGGCATGGCGGCCCGCGGCTCGAATCCCGAGCTCGTGGCGGATCTCTGCCGCAAGTACGCCCCGGCCGCGGTGGCCCTGCTGGAGCCGGGGGCGGTGGACGCGCTCGCCCGGCTGCTGCCGCCACCCCGGCCGGAGCTGCTGAGCGGCATCGACGGCCTGGTGACGCTCGCGCGCGACGTCGACGCCGACGTCGTGCTCTCCGCGCTCGTGGGCGGCGTCGGCCTCCTGCCCACGATGGCCGCCATCCAGGCGGGCCGCACCATGGCCCTCGCCAACAAGGAGACGCTCGTCATGGCCGGCGCGCTCATGACCGCGGCCGCGCGGGCGCGCGGCGTGGCGCTGCTGCCCGTCGACTCCGAGCACAGCGCCGTCTTCCAGTGCCTCGTCGGCCACAATCGCGGTGACGTGCACCGGGTACTGCTGACCGCCTCCGGCGGGCCGTTCCGCACGCTGCCGAAGGAGCGGTTCGCCTCGGTGACCGTCGAGGACGCACTGCGCCACCCGACGTGGAAGATGGGCGCCAAGATCACGATCGACTCGGCGACGCTCATGAACAAGGGGCTGGAGATCATCGAGGCGCGATGGCTGTTCGACCTGGCCCCCACGCAGGTGCAGGTGATCGTGCACCCGCAGTCGATCGTCCATTCCATGGTGGAGTACATCGACGGCTCGGTTCTGGCCCAGCTCGGCGTGGCCGACATGGGCATTCCCATCCTCTACGCGCTGACCTATCCCGAGCGCCGGCCGACACCGGCCGCGCGTCTCGACCTGGCCCGCACCGGCGCCCTCACGTTCGAGGACCCGGATCCCGAGCGCTTCCCGGCGCTCCGCCTGGCGCGTGCCGCGCTGGAGCAGGGCGGGGCGGCGCCCGTCGTGCTGAACGCCGCGAACGAAATCGCGGTGGCGGCGTTCCTGGAGCGCCGCATCGGCTTCGTGGAGATCACGCAACTCATCGAGCGCGCGCTCGGCGCCGAACCGGCAGCAGAGCTCGCGTCCATCGAGGCCTGTGTCGACGTCGACGCACGCACGCGTCGGCGCGTGGCCGGCTGGGTGGACGGGCGGGCCAAGGGGTGAATCGTGGGTAATATCCTTTCGCGCGGCGGACCGATCGAGATGATCGTGTCCTTCGTCGTCGTCATCGGCATCCTGATCCTCATTCACGAGCTCGGACACTTCTTCGTGGCGCGCTGGACGGGCGTGGGGGTGGAGCGCTTCTCCATCGGCTTCGGCCCCGTCCTGCTGCGCTGGCGCGGCAAGGAGACGGAGTACGTGCTGTCGGCCATCCCGATGGGCGGCTACGTCAAGATGATGGGCGAGGAGAACCCGCTCGAGGGCGGCACGGCCATCCCCTTCGACCCGAAGAAGGCCTTCGCGCTCAAGCCGCTCTGGGCGCGCTTCCTCATCGTCTTCGCCGGCCCCGGCATGAACTTCGTGCTCGCCGCGGTGATCTTCGCCGCCGTGCTGGCCACGGTCGGCCGCCCCGTATGGCCGGCCGCCGTCGGCAAGGTGACCGAGGGGAGCCCGGCGGCGGCCGCGGGGCTGCGCACCGGCGACGTCGTGACCGCCGTCGACGGCCGGCCGGTCTCGTACTGGGAGGACCTGGAGCGCGCGGTCGCGGAGTCCGACGGCCGGCCGCTGACGCTGCAGGTGCGGCGCGGCGACGAGACGCAGGCGGCCACGCTGACGCCGCGCCGGAAGTCCGTCACCGACCCGATCTTCAAGGAGCCCCGCGACGTGTGGGACATCGGCACGGGTCCCCAGCTGATCCCGCAGATCAGCTCCGTGGCGGCGGACTCGCCGGCCGCGCGGGCGGGCATCGAGGCGGGCGACGTCGTGGTGGCCGTCGCCGGGCAGCCCGTGTACACGCCGGAGGAGCTCGTCGAGGCGATCCGCTCGCGGCCCGGCCAGCCGTTCGACATCACCGTCGAGCGCGACGGCAAGCAGCGGTCGCTCTCGGTCACGCCGGAGGCCACCAAGGAGAAGAGCCCGACCGGCGAGGAGACCGTCGTCGGCAAGATCCAGGCCGGTATCGCGACCAAGGCGGTCCGCTTCGAGGCCTACAACCCTGTCGTCGCCGTCGGCCACGGCGTCGAGCGCACCTGGGACATGACCGTCCTCACCGTGAAGGGACTGTGGAAGCTCGTGTCGCGGCAGATCGACTCGTCGAACATCGGCGGGCCGATCCAGATCGCGACCGAGGCCGGGCGGCAGGCCAAGGAGGGCGTGGGCTCGCTCGCGCTGTTCACGGCCATCATCAGCGTCAACCTGGCGGTGCTGAACCTGCTTCCGGTGCCGATGCTCGACGGCGGCCACCTCTTCTTCTTCGTGATCGAGGCCGTCATGGGCCGGCCGCTGTCGGTGAAGAAGCGCGAGGCGGCCCAGCAGCTCGGGTTCGTCCTGCTCATGCTCCTCATGGTCTACGCGCTGTGGAACGACCTGAACCGCCTCGGTGCATTCCGGCTCTTCGGAGGCTAGATGATCACGCGGCGACGCACGCGGCAGATCCAGCTCGGGAACGTCAAGGTGGGCGGCGACGCGCCGATCACCGTGCAGTCCATGACGAAGACGGACACGCGGGATGTGCAGGCGACCCTGCTCGAGATCTGGGCGCTGGAGGCCGCGGGCTGCGACATCGTCCGCTGCGCGGTGCCGGTGCGGGAGGCGGCGGAGAAGCTGGGCGAGATCAAGCGGCAGATCCGCATCCCGCTCGTCGCGGACATCCACTTCAACTACAAGCTCGCGCTGACCGCGCTACAGCAGGGCGTGGACGGGCTGCGGCTGAACCCCGGCAACATCGGCGGCAAGAAGTTCGTGATGGAAGTGGTCGAGATGGCCAAGGACAAGCGGATCCCCATCCGCATCGGCGTCAACGCGGGCTCGCTCGAGAAGGACCTGCTCGACAAGTACGGCGGTCCCACCGCGCAGGGCATGGTGGAGTCGGCCCTCCGGCACATCGGCATCCTCGAGGACTGCCGCTATCCCGAGATGAAGGTCTCGCTCAAGGCCTCCGATCCGCTGATGATGATCGAGGCGTACCGCATGCTGGCCGAGAAGGTCGACTATCCGTTCCATCTCGGCGTGACCGAGGCGGGGACGCCGGGCGTCGGCACGATCAAGTCGGCCGTCGGCCTGGGCGCCGTGCTCTCGCAGGGCATCGGCGACACGATTCGCGTGTCGCTGTCGGCCGATCCGACCGAGGAGGTCCGGGTCGGCATCGACATCCTGAAGTCGCTGGGGCTCCGCAAGGGCGGGCTCACGTTCGTCTCGTGCCCGTCGTGCGGCCGCGCCGACGTCGACCTCGTCAAGCTCGCCAAGCAGGTGGAGGACGAGTTCCGCGGCCTCAACGAGGAGATCCACATCGCGGTCATGGGATGCGTGCCGGAAGGCGCGCCGGTCATCACGCCAGACGGTCCCAGGCCGATCGAGACGATCTCGGACGCTGACCGCGTGCTCACGCACGCGGGTGAGTATCACAAGGTCGAGTGGGTGAGCAGCCACGCCTTCGATGGCGAGCTGGTGGAGATCCAGCCGACGGGCTTCACGCCGATCCGGTTGACGGAGAACCACCCCGTCTGGGCATTCCCGCGGCCGAAGCAGCGCAAGGCCGGCCGAGAGCGTCGACCGCACGTGCAGGCGGTGCTGGAGGCCGGTGTCGCCCCGCAGTGGGTCCCGGCCGGCCGGGTCCGTGCGGGGTGGGTCCTCGCGTATCCCGTCCTTCAAGAGAAGGAGGATCGCGCCACGCTGGCCGCTCGTGGGTTCGGCGAGATTCCAGTCGACGACGACTTCATGACGCTGGCTGGCTACTATCTGTCCGAGGGGACGATGTGCGGTCAGGGCGGCAAGCCATACGAGCAGTGTTTCTACTTTCACGACACTCAGCGCGCATATGTCGAGCGGCTCCAGGCGGTCCTCCGGGGACTTGGGCTCAGGTCGCAGGTCCGGCGGCGCCGGCACACCGCGGAAGTGATCAGCCACTCGCTTGCGCTGGGCGAGCTCCTTCAGTCGCTCTTCGGGCATGGGGCCACCGCCAAGCGCCTGCCCGAGTGGATGGAGCGGTTGCCGCAGGACAAGCAGCGCGCACTCGTCAAGGCGCTCTGGGAAGGCGACGGCTACATCGGCCGTGCCCGCGGACACTGGAGGGCGACGTACTGCACGTCGTCACATGCTCTGGCCGTGCAGGTGCATCAGCTGCTGCTCCGGCTCGGGGTGCCTGCGTTCCTTCACCACCGCGACCAGCGCGCGCGACAGCGCAACTGGGTCGTGTCCGTCACGGCGCGCGGTGGAGTCGCCCGTCTTGCCGAGATTCTCCAGCTCGGTGCCGTTCCGGGCTGCCCGGACGACGCCGGCGGACAGGTCGTGCTGACGGACACCGCGCTGTACGTCGGCGTTCGCGCGGCTCGGCGCGTTGCCTGGAGAGGACACGTCCACAACCTCGAGGTCGAGGGCATCCATTCCTTCGTGCTGCCCGGTGCGGCGCTCCACAACTGTGAAGTCAATGGACCCGGGGAGGCGCGGGCGGCGGACATCGGGGTGGCGGGCGGGCGCGGCATCGGGCTCATCTTCAAGGGGGGCGAGGTGATCCGGAAGGTGCCGGAGAAGGAGATCGTCGCGGCCATGCGCGAGGAGGTCGACAAGTTCATCGCCGAGCGGAAGCAGAAGCTCGCCGGCACGGTGGCCGGGTGATGGGCCAGTACGAGACGCACGTCTTCGTGTGCACCAGCGGCGACGAGTGCCCGCACCAGGGCGACGTCGAGGGATTCGTGAAGTACCTGCGCGGCGAGGTGGCGAAGGCCGGCCGCCATCAGGACATCCGGATCAACAAGGCGGGGTGCTTCTCCCAGTGCGGCCACGGGCCGATGATCGTGGTCTATCCCGAGAACGTCTGGTACGCCGGCGTGCAGCAGACCGACCTGGACGAGATCGTCCGCTCGCACATCCTGGGCGGCACGCCCGTCGAGCGCCTCGTCTACGCGCCCGGGCTGAAGGGCGCCAACAAGAAGAAAGACCTCAAGAAGTAGATGCGGCTGTCGAAATCGCTCGTGCCCACCCTGCGGGAGGATCCCGCCGACGCCGAGGCGATCAGCCACAAGCTCATGCTCCGGGCCGGGCTCGTGCGCCAGCTCGCGGCCGGCATCTACGTCTGGCTGCCGCTCGGACAGCGCGTGCTCGACAAGGTCACCGCCATCATCCGCGAGGAGATGAACGCGATCGGCGGGCAGGAGATGACCATGCCGGTCCTGCACCCCGCGGAGATCTGGCGCGAGACGGGGCGCTGGGAGGCCATCGGCTCCGAGATGTTCCGTCTCAAGGACCGAAACGAGCGCGACATGTGCCTCGGCATGACCCACGAGGAGGTCATCGCCTGGCTGGCCGCGCGCGAGATCCGCTCGTACCGGGACCTGCCGCAGATCTGGTACCAGATCCAGACGAAGGAGCGGGACGAGGCGCGGCCGCGCTCGGGTGTGCTCCGCACGCGCGAGTTCGTCATGAAGGACAGCTACACCCTCGATCCCGACGTGGCGGCGCTGGACCGCTCGTACGCCGCCCACGAGGGCGCCTACCGGCGGATCTTCGATCGCTGTGGCCTGCGCTACCGCGTGGTGCAGTCCGACACCGGCATGATGGGCGGCCTCGGGGCGCACGAGTTCATGGCGCCCAGCGCCGCCGGCGAGGACGAGATCGCGGTGTGCGAGGGGTGCGGCTACGCGGCCAACGTGGAGCTGGCGCGCGGGGTGCCGGCGACGCCCGCGTTTCCCGCCGGCGCCGTCGAGGAGGTGGCGACCCCCAACGCCCGGACGATCGCGGAGGTCGCCGCGTTCCTGAAGGTCGATCCCCGGCTGACCATCAAGTCGCTCCTCTTCGTCGCCCCGACGGCGGGGCCGGTGCTGGTGCTGGTGCGCGGCGACCACAACCTGCACGAGCGCAAGCTGGCGCGAGCGCTGGGCGAGGACGCGCGTCCCGCCCATCCGGACGAGGTGCGCCGGCACCTCGAGGCGCCGGTCGGGTCCGTCGGGCCGGTGGGGGCGCGGGTGGCCGTGCTGGCCGACGAGACGCTCCGCGAGGGCGCCTACGTGGTCGGGGCCAACCGCGACGGATTCCATCTGAGGAACGTCGTCCCCGGCCGGGACTTCGCCCCGCGCTGGGCGGACCTTCACACCGTGCAGGACGGGGAGCGGTGCATCCAGTGCGGCAAGCCGCTCGCCGTCGAGCGCGTCATCGAGATCGGCAACATCTTCAAGCTCGGGACGAAGTACTCGGAGGGGCTCAAGGCGATGTACCTCGACGAGTCCGGCCAGGAGCGGCCCATCGTCATGGGCTCGTACGGGATCGGTCCCGCGCGCATCGCGGCCTCCGCGGTGGAGCAGGGCGCCGACGCCGACGGCATCGTCTGGCCCGCGTCCATCGCCCCCTTCGCGGTGCACGTCGTGGTGGTCAGCCTGAAGGACGCCGCCCAGACGGCGGCGGCGGAGGCCATCTACGACGCCTGCCGCGCCGCCGGCTTCGACGCGCTGCTCGACGATCGCGACGAGCGCCCGGGGGTGAAGTTCAAGGATGCGGACCTGCTGGGCATGCCCGTCCGTGTCGCCGTCGGCAACGCCCTCGCCAAGGACGGCGTGGTCGAGGTGAAGGAGCGTCGCGCGCCGCGCCGCGAGCTGCGCGTGGCGCCCGGCGCGGTGGTGGAGACGCTCCGGACGCTGCCGGCTCTCACCGAGCCGGCCTGAGGGCCCCGCTGACCCCGACAGTGCTTGCCACCGGTCTATCCACGTGCTAAAGTCCTGAAAAAGTGGGCGTCGCCCACTTTTTTACTTTTGCGTGGTGTGATGCAGGAAGACGAACGGCAGCTCCAGATCGAGGAGGTCGTGCAGCCGGTGCTCCTGGATCACGGGCTGACGCTCGTGGATCTCGAGTTCCGGCCACGCCGGCCCCGGGGCGTGCTCCGACTGTTCGTCGACAAGCCGGGGGGAGTTGGGATCGACGACTGCCAGCGCGTCAGTCGAGAGTTGGGCGACGTGCTCGACGCGTCGGCGTTGATCGAGGAGGCGTACGATCTCGAAGTCTCGTCGCCGGGGCTGGACCGCCAGCTCCGCAAGGACCGGGAATTCCGCTGGGCGGCCGGCAAGCGCGTGCGGTGCTGGCTCGCCGGTGGCGAGGAGGTGCGCGGCCGGCTCGTCGGCATCGACGACGACCAGGTCGTCATCGAGCGGGATGGCGCCGAGGTGCGGCTGGCGCGAGCGAGCATCACGAAGGCGAAGCTGGACGCGGACGTGCCGTGGGAGAAGCGGGCAGCGCAGACATGAATCGCGAACTGATCATGGTCATCGACCAGCTGGGACGCGAGAAGGGGATCGACAAGGAGGTCCTCTTCGAGGCGCTGGAGTCTGCCCTGCTGTCGGCGTCTCGCAAGAGCCTCGGGCCCGCTGACAACGTTCGCGTTCACATCGACCGCAAGACCGGCGCGTTCCGCGTCTACCAGCGGAAGAAGGTCGTCGACGAGGTCAACGATCCCGAGAGCGAGATCTCGCTCGCCGAGGCCAAGGCGCTGAACCCGGAGGCGGAGCTGGGCGTCGAGCTCGAGCTGCTCTCCGACAAGCCGCTCCAGGACCTGGGGCGGATCGCGGCCCAGACGGCCAAGCAGGTGATCCTCCAGAAGGTGCGCGACGCCGAGCGCGAGGGCATCTACTCGGAGTTCGTCGGCAAGGAGGGCCAGATCCTGCGCGGTCTCGTCCACCGCATCGAGAAGCGCAACGTGATCCTGGAAATCGGGAAGGCGGAGGCCATCCTGCCCGAGCGCGAGCAGATCCCGGGCGAGCGCTACAACCCGGGCGACCGGGTGCGCGCCTTCGTACTCGAGGTCCGCCGCACCGCGAAGGGGCCGCAGATCTCGCTGTCGCGGACGCATCCCGGCTACCTGGCGCGCCTCTTCGAGACCGAGATCCCCGAGATCCAGGAGGGCATCGTCATCGTGAAGGCGACCGCCCGCGAGGCGGGCGAGCGGGCCAAGGTCGCGGTCGCCTCCACCAAGCGGGACGTGGATCCCATCGGGGCGTGCGTGGGCCTGCGCGGG
>Ga0210113_1000275_pt1 | contig 12522 bp, 12 predicted proteins | sample MayberryNW_Catta_5_FD_185523 | JGI IMG/M metagenome (GOLD analysis project Ga0210113, IMG submission 185523) | Wetland microbial communities from San Francisco Bay, California, USA, that impact long-term carbon sequestration -... | ecosystem: Environmental > Aquatic > Marine > Wetlands ...
GGTTTTCTTGACGCCTTCGGCGCCGTCGACCGCCTCCAACACCCTGTAATCTTCCTCGAGCAACTGCACCAATAGATCGCGGTTCCAATCGGTATCATCGACGATGAGAATGGTTTTTTTGTCCATAGTGCTTCTCCTCGAAGCGTAAGGAGTCAGGAGTGAGTAGTAAATAGTAGGTCGGAAACCTACTTCTTCGATAAATGGCGAATTAAGCCGGTAATCATTTTGTCAACCGGTTCCATTCTTTCATTCAGGCTCTCTCGCCGCTCGCCGTTCATAAATCGCAGTCTGGTCGCGATCTCGATTTGAGTGTCTAGCTCACTCAGCGATCCTTGGGCGACATGAAGAAAATTCATGAATTCCTTTTTGGTCTGTCGTGCTGCTCCTTCGGCGATGTTGCTCGGGATGCTCACCGCAGCCCTCCGAATTTGGTTCGTTATCCCGTACGCTTCTTGATGAGGAAAGTCGTTGGTGACCGTGTAAATCTCGGTGACCAAATCCATCGATTGTTTCCATGCTTCAAGTTTTTTGTGCGGCTTTTCCATTCTTGCTCCCCTTCTCTCCTAACTCCTTACCCCTGACTCCTAACTATTTTCTACTGACTACTTACGCTCTGCGGCGGCCCTTGTTTCAGTTCCATCGGCATCGTGATGGTGAACTTCGAGCCCTTGCCTTCTGCGCTTTCGACGACGATGTCGCCGCCCATGAGAATGATGAATTTTTTCACGATCGCCAGGCCCAGGCCCGTGCCGCCATACCTTCGCGTGCTCGACATATCCGCCTGGCGGAACTCGTCGAAGATGTAGCGCAGCGCCTCCTCGTTCATGCCGATGCCGGTGTCCGACACGGTGAGCTTCAACGAACCGTTGTCGCGCCAGGCCGCGACCTTGATCTCACCCTTTTCGGTGAACTTGACCGCGTTGCTGAGCAGGTTGAGCACACATTGTTTGAGCTTGTCGCGATCCGTCTTCATCGGTGGGATGTCCGGCGCAACCTCAGTGACCAGTTTGACATTGCCGTTTCTGAGCAGCGGCTCGACCGTTGTTGTCGCCACCCGAATAATGTCGTCGAGCTTGAAAGTTTCGGCGAACGCTTCCATGCGCCCGGCTTCGATCTTTGCCAGATCGAGCAGCTCATTGATCAAATTCAGCAGGTGGTCCGAGCTGATCAAAACTTTCTGCAGATTTTCTTTCTGCAGGTTTTCGAGCTTGCCCTCCGTGCGGCGCAAGACGATCCGCGTAAAGCCGATGATCGAATTGAGCGGCGTGCGCAGCTCATGGCTGACGTTGGCGAGGAACTGGGACTTGTGTTTGTTGGCGGCTTCGAGTTGTTGGTTCTTGTCCTGAATCTCCTGGAACAGCCGCACGTTTTCGATGGCGATGACGGCCTGGTCGGCGAAGGTTTTTAGCAGAGCGATTTGTTTCTCCGAGAACGGACGAACCTCGGTTCGTCGGATTAGGAGAAAGCCGATCGGAGTGCCTTCGCGTCGCAACGGGGTTGCTAGGATCGTACGAACGCCGCTCCTTTGAGCAAGCTCCCAGGACTCTGGAAATTCTATTTGCGCGTCCGCAGCGGCGATGTCCGGGATATGGACGATGTCTCGATCGAGAACAGCTCTGCATCCCGCCACGGAACGTGAAATGACTCTGCCTTCTTCCAGGTTAGGAGTAAAAATTGATCCGTGCGCGGCAGCTCGCTGGACTTTGTCGCCTTCCACCAACCAAATCTGCGCATCGGTGGCATTGCAGAGTTGCGCGGCGCTTGCGGCCACGGCGTCCAGCACGGGCTTGATATCGGTCGGCGAACTGGCGATCACGCCCAAAATTTCGCTAGTTGCCGTCTGCTGTTCCAGCGACTCGGTTAGCTCACGCGTTCTGTCTTCGACCTTCTGCTCCAAGTTCACGTAGGATTCCTGCAGCTGTGAAGTCATCCGGTTGAATTCATCGGCGAGCACTTCGATCTCGTCGCCGGTCTTGAGGTTCAGCCGGTAGCCGAGGTCGCCGGTGCCGATACGCTCCACGCCCTCACGCAAGGTCCGCATTGGGCGAACCACCCGCCGCGCGAGAAAAAAGCTCGCAAACAGCGCCATGCCGAGGCCGATCAAGAACAAAATCGAAGTTCGGAGGATCGACGCATAGAGCGCTTCATAGGCTTCTGCCACAGGCAGGTCGACGATCACCGCCCAGTCATAGCCGGGAATGAGCGCGAACGAGCTCAAGACGTCCTTGCCTTGGATGTTGGGCGCGACCAAGGCGTCCTGGGCGCGCACTCCCGGGGGGCTGGCGAATGCCGCCTGGACCGCCGCCAGCGGCTGGACGTTGCGGCGCTGCAAAACCAGGCTGATATCAGGGTGCGCGATCAGTTCGCCCGAACGGCTGACCGCATACGCGTAGCCGCCTTTGCCGATCGTGATGCTCGAAATCACATCGCCGATGTACTTGAGATTGACCTCCGCCTGGAGGACGCCGATAACGTCGCCTGCAAAGCGTTCGATCGGAACTGCAAGCGTCATGTAAGGCTCGGAGCCGCGGACGAAATAGACCGGACCGAAATAGGATTTTCCTTGGCGCGCTTGTTTAAACGGCGCCGAATCCGAAAGATCTTTTTTGGCGTCGGGTAAAACCGTGCGCAACCGTGACGCTTGTACCTGGATCACGCCGTTCTCGTTGAGGGCGATAGCTTCGGTCACGGCCGGCGCGATCAGCAAAAGCTTTTCCAGCTCGAAACGGAATTCCGACGTGAGCCCCTTGGGCGCGATGTCACGGCTCTTGGTCGCGCCTTTGAGGATGTTGTGAATCTCCTGGATGAAGTTCTCGATCTTGGAGGCGGCGCCGGCGGCGATTTCCTTCTGCAAGCGGCCTAGCTGGTCGCGGCTCTCGTGATAGCGATAGTAGATCTCGACCAACCCGCTGGTGACCAAGCCGCCGCCGATTAGCACCACGGAGATCAGAAAATAATCGCGCATCAAACGCTCGCGGCGCGGCGCCCCGGCTTTGCGCAAGAAGAGCAAGCTACGAATTCTTTCCTTCCACTTAGCCATACTGCAATTGGCTACTTTCTGTCCGCTCGTTCCGCTTTCAACCAGCTCCGAGTGTACTAAAGATTAGATGTTTACAACACTCCAGGGTTTTCGTTCCTGTGAGACCGAGTATTCTCTTCCAATCCAAAATGCAAAATCTTGCACCGTACTCCTCACTATTTTTACTCCTTACCGAATAACTCTATCCGCCCGCGCCAGCACATGAGGCGGAATCCTACGGATTTTAGATTTTTGATTTTGGATTGCGGGCTCATCGGATGACTCGATCTGCTCGAGCTAAGACATGCGGTGGAATGGTTAAGCCGATCTGCTTGGCGGCCGTTAGATTGATGATCAGTTCGAACTTCGTCGGCTGCTCAATGGGCAGGTCGGCGGGCTTGGCGCCTTTGAGGATCTTGTCGACGTAAGTCGCGGCGCGCCGGAACAATTCGGTCAATTTGACGCCGTAGGTCATGAGCCCCCCAATTTCGACATATTCCGGCCTGCTGTATGTCACCGGAAGCCGGCTCTTGGCTGCAAGTTCCACAATCCGCGTTCGCTGAGAATTGAGGATGGGACTTCCCAGCACGACCACTGCGTCCACATGCTCCACGGTTGCGGCTCGGAATGCGCTCTCAATACCTTTCTCATTTAGCACGTCCAGGTATTGAACCTTCACTCCAAAAGCCTTTGCGGCGAGGTCGATCTCTTTGACCACCTGGTCGTACTGAGGGACCGTCGAGGTCCCGAGAACGGCGACGCGCGAGAGCCTAGGAACGATCTCTTTCAAGAGCTCCAGTTGTTTTCCGCTGATCTCCGGGGCGAGACTGGACAGGCCCGTCACATTTCCACCAGGTCGGGCAAGGCTGGTGACGAACTCCGAGCCAACAGGGTCATCAGCAAAGGCCATGACAATGGGAATCGTGGCAGTTGCTTTCTTGGCAACACGCGTTGGTGGCGGAGCAGCCGTAACAATGACGTCTACCGGAAGACGCACTAGCTCGGTTGCAAGCGAGGGCAGGCGATCTAGTTTTCCTTCCGCAGACCGCCACTCGATAACAATGTTCTTCCCCTCCACGTAACCCAGCTCGCGCAGACCCTGACGTAACGCCTCGATGCGGGCCGCATTAACGGCAAATGAGACAGTACTTAGGTAGCCAATCCGCGGAATTTTCGCCTGCTGCTGCGCCTCGGTGAGAGAACCAGTTAGCAGAAAGACAGTGAGCAGTAAGCCGATAACAATCCCGTTCGTCATTCGTTCCGGCTCCGTTCTTGGCGGTTTACCGTAACTGCTTACTGCTCACTGTCATCGGATCACCCGATCCGCCCGCGCCAGCACATGAGGCGGAATGGTTAATCCGATCTGTTTCGCCGCCGCCAGGTTGACGACCAGCTCGAATTTGGTCGGTTGCTCTACTGGCAAGTCCGCGGGACTGGCGCTTTTGAGAATCCTATCCACATAGATGGCTGCGCGCCGGTCCAGATCGGTCACGCTCGCGCCGTAGCTTATAAGTCCGCGGTCGTTCATTATCGCTAGAGTGGAGTAGATCGCGGGGATACGGCTCTTTGCCGCGAACTCGGGAATAAGCCGCTGAAGGTGGGGTGGGCCGTTCAACACGAGGAGTGCATCAGCTCGTCTTTTAATGGCCGTTTGGATGGCCGGTTCGACGTCTTTTGGAACTCGAATATCTAGGTAATGGGTTTGCACGCCCAAAGCCGCTGCGGCGAGTTCAGACTCCCTCAAGGCTTGTGCATTACCGGGAATCTCCGACGTTCCTAGAATACTCACGTGAGACAGTTTAGGAATGAGATCCTTTAAAATTTCCAGCCGCTTCGAGCTCAACTCCTGCGCCAAGCTGGAGAGTCCCGTGATGTTTCCACCCGGCCGCGCAAGGCTTGCGACGAACCCGCTCCCGACTGGATCGCTGTCGTTTGTCATGACGATGGGAATCCGAGAAGTTGCTTCCTTGACGGGGCGGGTTACTGAAGGACCCGCCGTAACGATGACATCAACCTTGAGACGCACAAGCTCGCTTGCAAGTCCCGGAAGACGGTCGAACTTTCCCTGTGCGTACCGAAATTCAAGAATAATATTTTTGCCGTCTACATAGCCAAGTTCTCGCATTCCGGCCTTAAATGCCGTGGTCCGGGCCGATGCTTCAACGGCGGAAGAGGCGCTCAGATATCCTACCCGCGGGACCTTCTTCGGCTGCGCATCAGCAACCGTGAACAGAAAGAGAGTAAGCGGTAAGCAGATCAAACCTCCGATGATCATCGAATTTTTTCTGTTGCTGCTTACTGCTGACCGCTTACTGCTCACGATCATCTGATCACCCGGTCTGCTCTGGCTAAGACACTCGGCGGAACCTTCCGATTTTCGATTTTAGATTTCCGAATCATCTGATCACTTTGTCGGCTCTCGCCAACACACGCGGTGGGATCGTCAGGCCGATCTGTTTGGCTGTTTTTAGATTGATGATCAACTCAAACTTCGTCGGCTGCTCGACCGGCAGGTCGGCTGGTTTGGCGCCTTTGAGTATTTTGTCCACGTAAACAGCGGCGCGGCGGGATAGGTCGGTCAGGCTCGGAGCGTAACTTACAAGGCCGCCGTCCTCTACAAAATCGGGCCTATAGGATATCGTAGCCAAACGACTCTTCCTCGCGAACTCGGCGATCTGCTTGCGCTGGGAAACGAATATTGGTCCGGTCAGGAGAAAAACTGCGTCAGCACGCTTTTTCGTGGCTGTTTGGAATGCAGCCTCGATCTGGCTTCGATCCAGTATGTCTATGTAGTGAATATCCAGATTGAATGCGGCTCCAGCAAGTTCGGTTTCCCTTAACGCTTGCCCGTTGCCCGGTTCGGTTGAAGTACCGAGCACGGCTACCCGCGAGAGCTTAGGAACGATCTCCTTCAACAGTTCCAGCCGTTTTCCGCTCAGGTCAGCGGTCAGCGTGGCGAGTCCGGTTATGTTCCCACCCGGCCTGGCCAGGCTGGTGACGAATCCGTTCCCAACCGGATCGTTGTCATTCGTCATGACGATCGGGATAGTGTTCGTAACTTGCTTTACGCGGCGAGTGACCGAAGCACCGCCCGTGACGATGACTTCGATATTGGAGGCAACTAGATCGGCGGCGAACGCGGACAAACGATCGAACTTCCCCTCTGCATAACGATATTCGATGATAATGTTTTCTCCTTCGATGTAGCCGGCTTCGCGCAATCCTTGGCGAAACGCCTCTCTGCGAGCCAGATTAGCGGATGCGAAGGTGGCGCCGATAAATCCGATCCGTGCGACCTTTACCTGCTGCGCCATCGCTGGGACCGCAGTTGCCACAAAAACAGCTGCCAGCAGCCCGACGAGCATTCCTTTAATCATTGCCTTTCTCCCGATTCGTTGGCAGCCGACGAACACTGATAACTGACTACTGTCATCTGACCACGTGCGGTAGACGCTGACGATTTTGGATTTTCGATTGCCAATTTTCGATTCTCGGATCGAAACCGAAGGATACAGTTCCCGATCTCTTCATGCCTTTGCCTCGAATCAAAATTCAAAATTCATTTGATGACTCTGTCGGCTCTGGCTAGAACATTCGGCGGTATTGTCAATCCGACCTGCTTGGCGGTTTTCAAGTTGATCACCAGCTCGAACTTCGTCGGCTGCTCCACGGGGAGTTCAGCAGGTTTGGCGCCTTTGAGAATCTTGTCGACGAGGCGCGCGGTGTCGCGGCCTTCGGCTGCGAGCTGTCGCCCAGTGCCTGTTGCCTAAAACCACCGGCTCACCGTTGACTCGAGAAGTGACGATTGTTATAAAATCTATAATTAGTTTAATAATAGGATGTGTTATGGGAGCAATAGCCGTTTCAAAAAAAGACGAGGAACAAATCGAAAGGCTTCGCAAGGAAATGCGGATACCGACCAAATCGGAAGTGATCCGGACTGCTCTTAGAGCTTTGGAAAAGCAGAACCAGGAACAGAAATTACGACGTGAAATCCGCGAGTCCGTAAGCCGGTGTGCCATCGCCGATCGGGAAGAGAATGAAGAGCTTGTTGCCGCCGGCGTCGCCCGCAAGACTCGTGGTGAGTAGATGCCGATCAAGCGCGGCCACCTGTACGTGATTGATTTCAACCCGCGCATCAAAACAAAACCGGGAAAGCTCCGTCCAGCGCTCGTGCTCCAGTCGGATCTTGTCAATGAAGCGGGGTATCCGTCGACGATTGTCATCCCGACCACGACCCGGCTGATAGAAAACCCGGGAATTCTCCGGCTTCGCCTCAAAAAGGGCCAAGGCGGTATTGTCCGGGACAGTGATCTGCTTCTTGGCCAGATGATCGCGGTTGCTAACGAGTCTTTTCGACAAGAGGTCGGCGCCTTGCCGAATGACCTGATGGAGGAGATCGAGAATCGAATCCGCATTATCCTAACGCTTTGACCGGCATTGGGTCTCTGCTGACGGTCATCGGATCACTGCCCTGCTCACGCTAGCACATGGTGCGAAATAAGCACTTGGATTTGCGATTTAGATTTTCGATTCCGGGTCATCGGATTACTTTATCGGCTCTGGCTAAAACATTGGGAGGAATTGTTAACCCGATCTGCATGGCTGTCTTGAGATTGATCACCAACTCGAACTTCGTCGGCTGCTCAACTGGTAAGTCGGCAGGCTTGGCGCCTTTGAGAATCTTGTCGACGAAAACCGCGGCGCGGCGGAACAAGTCGGTGATGCTTACGCTGTATGTCATAAGCCCCCCGTCTCGCACAAATTCTGGATAGGGGTATATCGCAGGGAGCCGGTTCTTCAGTGCAAGTTCGACCACCTGGGTGCGATGAGAATTGAAGATGGATCCTGCCAGCACGAGGACTGCGTCAGCGCGCTCGTTGCTTGCCGCTCGGAATGCGGTCCCGATATCCTTTGGACCCAACACGTCCAGGTACTGAAGCTGCACACCAAGGGCTCGTGCGGCGAATTCCATTTCTTTTAATGATTGTATATTGCCCGGGTTGGTCGACGTTCCGAAGACGGCTACGCGGGAGAACCTGGGAACGGTCTCCTTCAAAAGCTCCAGTTGTTTTCCGCTTATCTCCGGGGCCAGCGTGGACAATCCGGTGATGTTCCCGCCGGGCCGCGCAAGGCTGGCGACGAAGCCGTTGCCGACTGGGTCGTTATCGAACGCCATGACAATGGGAGTCGATGAAGTTGCTTCCTTGGCGGCACGGTTTGATGTCGGGCCACCGGTGATAATGACGTCTACCTTGAGACCCACGAGTTCCGCGGCGAGTGTAGGTAGCCGGTCCCCTTTGCCCTCTGCAGATCGCCACTCAATGACAACATTTTTCCCGTCCACGTACCCAAGTTCGCGTAGTCCCCGCCGGAATGCGTCGGTGCGGGCCGGGTTAGCGGAGAGGGATGAGCCAGTTAAGTATCCTAGCTGCGGGACTTTCTTCGGCTGCGCATCAGCAACCGTGAGCAGAAAGAGAGTAAGCGGTAAGCAGATTAAACCTCTGATGATCATCGAGTTTTTTCTGTTGCTGCTTACTGCTGACCGCTCACTGCTCGCTGCCTTCTGCCAGCTGTCACCTGATCACCCGATCCGCTCTGGCCAAAACATTGGGCGGAATCGTCAGTCTGATCTGCTTGGCTGCCTTCAGATTGATCACCAGCTCGAACTTCGTCGGCTGCTCGATAGGCAAATCGGCGGGCGCGGCGCCCTTAAGGATTCTGTCCACGTAATATGCCACGCGCTGGTAGCTTTCCGTTTCGTCTGCCGCGTAGGACATGAGTCCGCCAGCGTTTACAGCTTCTCTGTTCTGGTACACCGACGGCAACCGGTTCTTTAACGCAAACCCCACGATTCGATTTCGGTTAGTAGTCAATAGCGGGCCCCCGGGCACGTACAGTCCATCCGGGCGCTCCTTACTCAGAGCAGCGAATACCCGCTCGAAACCTTGTCCAGTGCGTACATCCCACGACCGAACAGTCAATCCCAGCGAACGCGCTGCAGACTCAACCTCTTTGATCTGGAGTATGTGGTTTCGAAGGGCCGGATCGTAGAGAACCGCGACTCGGGCAATTTTGGGAACGGCTTCCTTGAACAGCTCCAGACGCTTGCCGGCCAGTTCCCTATTAAGGAAAGTGAGGCCGGTGATGTTGCCGCTGGGTCGGGCGAGGCTTTCAACCAGTCCTCCCTCGACGGGATCGTCCCCAACGCCGACCATAATGATGGGAATTACTCTGGTCGTATTCTTGGCCGCCCGAATCCACGGGCCCCCTCCTGCGACCACGATGATGTCGACCTTGAGACGAACCAGTTCGGCCGCGAGCCCAGGGGCACGTTTCAATTTCCCTTCCGCATAGCGATACTCGATGGCGATGTTCTGTCCTTCGATGTAGCCCAACTCGCGCAAACCCAGCCGAATTGCCTCGGAACGCGCAGACTCGCGAGCTGGATCAAGCGCCGATAGATATCCAATTCGCGGAACTTGCTTCAGCTGCTGCGCCAGAGCCATGGGAACTGTAAGCAGAAAGACAGCGAGCAGTAAGCAGTGAATACTGCACCCGATCGTTAGTTTCACTCCCCTTTTCATGCTGCTAACTGCTAACCGCTGACTGCTCGCTGTCATCGGATCACCCGATCCGCCCGCGCCAGCACGTCGGGCGGGACGGTGAGGCCGATTTGTTTGGCAGCATTCAGATTGATGATCAATTCAAAATTCGTGGGTTGTTCGACGGGAAGCTTGGCTGGCGTAGCGCCTTTCAAAATCTTGTCCACATACGTAGCGGAGCGCCGGTCTAAGTCCAGAAGGTTTACGCCGTAATACATAAAACCACCTTCTTCTACAAATCGACCTTGATGGTACATTACAGGCAACTGATTCTTTACCGCGAGATCTATGACCCGTCTTCGCTGAGAAGAGAGGATAGGGCTGTTTAATGTGAGGACTCCGTCAGCTCGCCCCGTGCTTGCAGCTCGAAATGCAGTCTCAATGTCTTTGGAATTTAAAACGTCTAGATATTGAAGCTTTACTCCGAACGCCTTGGCGGTGGGTTCGATCTCTCTTAACACTTGAGCGTTGCTCGGGTAGATCGAAGTCCCGAGGACGGCGACGCGAGACAGCTTAGAGACGACCTCTCTCAAAATCTCCAGTCGTTTGCCGCTCAGCTCCGGGGCGTAGGTGGACAGTCCTGTGATGTTACCGCCGGGTCGCGCTAGACTGGCGACGAACCCGTTGCCGACAGGATCGGGATCCTGCGCCGTGACTATGGGAATCGTAGCCGTTGCTTTCTTGGCGGCACGGGTCGCCGCCCCGCCGCCCGTGACGATAATTTCTACCCTGAGACGCACGAATTCGGCTGCTAACGGCGGAAGACGGTCGGGTTTTCCCTCCGCAGAGCGCCACTCAACGACAATGTTTTTCCCTTCCGCGTAACCAAGTTCGAGCAAACCCTGGCGGAACGCCTTGATGCGAGTCGCGCTAACGGAAAGGGGAGGAGCAGATAGGTATCCTATCCGGGGAATTTTTGTCGGCTGCTGCGCCTGCGAGGCAGCAGGCAGAAAGACAGTCAGCAGTAGGCAGCTCAGAAAGGAAACATTTTTCTGCATTCGTGTTCCTCCCTTCTGCTCTCCGTTAACTGCTCTGCTGAACGCTTACTGTCATCGGATCACTCTGTCCGCTCTCGCCAGGACATTAGGAGGAATGGTTAATCCGATCTGGTTGGCGGTCTTTAGATTGATAATCAGTTCGAACTTTCTCGGCTGTTCAATCGGCAAGTCGGCGGGCTTGACGCCTTTGAGAATCTTGTCGACGAAAATCGCGGCGCGGCGGGACACCTCGGCTCGGGTTGGACCATAGGCCATCAGCGCGCCGGCCTCGACGGCCGGCGCGGAGTCGAACATCGTGGGAATTTTGCTTTTAACGCTGAACTCGAGGATCTGTTTTCTTTGAGAGCTGATCAAACGGTCTGCGATCGAGAACAGCGCGTCGGGCGGGTTCTGCGAAATTTTTTCGAAAATGCCGCCAAAATCGTTGGGGTCGCGCACACCGTAGGGTTGCAGCGTGACGCCTAAGGGTGGCGCCGCGGCTTGAATCTGTTTGGTTATGAGGTTCATGCTCTGATCACCGGTATTCCAGACAAGCCCGACACGTTTGAGCCTGGGAAAAATCTCTTTGAGCAGCTCCAGTCTTTTCCCGCTCAATTCAAGCGACTGTAGAGTGAGGCCGGTGATATTTCCGCCCGGGCGGGCGAAGCTGTTGACGATCCCCAGCTCGACGGGGTCCACGTTCGACACCATGACAATGGGAATGGTCTGGGTCGCCTCCTTTGCTGCATAAATTGCTGGTAAATTTGAGCAGAAAAGGACATCGACCTTGATGTGGACGAGTTCGGCTATGAGCCCCGGTATGCGATCCCGCTTTCCCTCGGCGCCGCGATACTCAAACAGGATACTTTTACCGTCGATGTAACCGAGGTCTTGCAGGCCTTTCCGCAATGCCATGAAGCCGGCATTGGAGGTGTTCGTGCCAGTAGGTGCCGCATATCCTACCCGTGCCACTTTCCCCGCCTGCTGCTGCGCGTCGGACGTCCCCGCATATCCTATGAGAGAGACGAGGACGGCAAGAAGCACCGCCCATTTTAGGTTTTTACATTTCCGATTGTCGGAACGACAATTCGAAGCTTGTATCGAGGTTTTCTCATACATTGTTTTTCTCCCGTAATCTAAAAGCGGAAATCAAAAATGTCTTTCGCCATGTTTCTCACCGCTCAATCCTTCCTCCTGACTCCTCACCGAATCACTCTGTCTGCTCTAGCCAAAACATTGGGCGGAATAGTTAAGCCGATCTGCTTTGCGGTCTTAAGATTGATGACAAACTCGAACTTCGTCGGTTGCTGAACAGGCAAATCCGCCGGCTTCGCCCCTTTGAGAATCTTATCCACGAAGTACGCGGCGCGCCGCATCGAATCATGACGGCTGGCGGCATAAGAGATCAGGCAACCGTCTTCGACAAACGCAGCTCGTCCACACATCGTTGGAAGCCGGTTCCTCTGCGAAAAACCCAGAAGTTTCATTCGATGGGAAAAATTAAAACTATTGTTCGTGATGATAAGCCCGTCAATGCGTTCTTTCATCGCGGCAGCAAAGGCATCCTGAAACTTCCCGGGGTCTTTTATATCATGGGATTGAATCCGCACTCCCAAAGGCCGTGCTGCTGTCCGCGTCTCTCTGACTTCATCCTGATCTCCTTGATTTCCCTCGTGAGTAAAGACGGCCACACGGGAGAGCTTAGGATACGCCTCCTTGAGCAGCTCTAGCCGCTTTGCGCTGAAGTCCGAATCAACGTTTGTCGACCCCGTGATATTGGTCCCTGGCCTTGCCAAGCTGGCGACATACCCTCCTCCGACAAGATCCCCCGCGGTTCCTACCACAATCGGTACCGCGTTGGTGGCTCGTTTTGTCGCGGCGAGTGTCCCTCCCACTACAACAATCACGTCAACTTTTAGAC
>Ga0210113_1000276_pt1 | contig 12471 bp, 16 predicted proteins | sample MayberryNW_Catta_5_FD_185523 | JGI IMG/M metagenome (GOLD analysis project Ga0210113, IMG submission 185523) | Wetland microbial communities from San Francisco Bay, California, USA, that impact long-term carbon sequestration -... | ecosystem: Environmental > Aquatic > Marine > Wetlands ...
CCAAAGCTATCCCTCGCTCCCTCGCTCCCGGGAACTCATTTTCAGCTAACATGAGATCGTGAACATGAAGCGTCCGAGCCTCTTGGATTGCTCGCCCCGCGAACCCGCCACGTTCGATCGGATCGAGCCCACCTAGATCAACTGCCATCGGAATTGATCCGAAATGGGCAACGGCCCGTAGCGTAGTACCTTCCACCTGGCGAATAACAGCATCGTCTGCGCCACAGAGCTGGGCGGCATTTTCTGCGATAATGTCCAGTATCGGCTGTATATTGGTATGAGATCGTGCGATCGCACGCAGAATCTCGCTGGTGGCTGATTGTTGCTCAAGCGCTTCGTTGAACTGACGCCTACAATCCTGAAGCTGTCTGGCCAAGTCGGCGAGTTGCTGGCGGAGCTCCAGATTCGTCTCCACCTTTTTGGACGGAGGCGTTTTTATGGCAGGACGGGACAGTTTTGTTTTATTATTCGTTGGGCTTTTTTTGGTCGCCATACACCTAGACGCAGAGATCTTGGTCGCGGGAGAAACTGGAGTGATTGGGGTTCGGTCAGGGAGTAGGCTTCCCCAGCGGCTGGGCTGACTTGTACTTCAGGTGGTCAGCTGGCGTCAACCGAGAACGGGAAAGCTATCTCAGCGAACGTTTGGCCTCGATTCCGATATACTTGACGCCGCACGTAGTCGAGTGAACGGACGCGAGCATTGCCAATCCTCAGTGCGGGCCGTACACTTGATTTCGAGGAGTCAGGATGAACTTTCCGTCAGCGCTCTCTTCGTTCCTTTACTTGCTGATTTTGCTGATCGCCCCGATTCGACCTTCCTTCGCAACGACGATAGTAGTTCTAAAGACGGAGTCAGAGATTGTCGCGGGCGCTGAGAGCATGGGTGTTTATCTCACGGGCGATGGGCGGATCAGTAATCGCTTTTGCAAAATTCATCAGGTCCATGATTTCTTTATTGCGAGTGCTGGATTTTTTGATACCCGAGCTGGTCACAGATTGAATATCAAAGAGATAGTCACACGCGCTGCGCGGAAGAGTGATCCGGTTAGTGTCGCTGTGAATCGTTCCAGCAGGGCTATTGCCAATGCTCTTTCGCAGGCGCTGTCAGATGCAAGGGAAGACGATGGGCTTTACAATATACTGGTGCACGGCAACGTTGTGACATTTTTTTTCGGGTTTGAGGATGGAAAGCCCGCTACATATGCACATAGTTTTTCGGTCATGACGCAGCGCGGGCATGCGAAGGAGGCTCCTTTGATCGAGGTCACTCATGATGATTGTGGACCTCAGTGCGTCCCCGCTGATGGTCATCCGTATTTAATGCATACACGAAGCCAAGCAATGGACGATTTTCGTCTTAAGAACCGCGGCTTACTGCGGGATCATCCAGTGGCATTTGTTCGAAGCATCATTTTTTCCGATATTGCAGCAAACAAACATCGCTCCGGCCCCCCGGTGGATATCTTGCGGATCAATCGCAACGGCCCACAGTGGATCGAGAAAAAACCGAATTGTCCATAGTTGTGACAAAGTGAATGTCATGGTCCCTGCCGGGTTCTCTTAGAGCAGCGAACGACCATAATCCGCTCGCCAAGCTTTTTGCTGTAGGTTCAAGCTACAGGCCGTCGAACATGGCGCTTTCAAAAATGCTGCTGCGGAATTAACGACCATCCCTGACGATCGCTGAAAGGTTTGAGTTAGTTTTACGATTCGGAGTGCGCGCTGATGCGTGTATCTTCAGTTTAAAAAACAACAATTGATCAAATGTCCGGGGCACCGCCGCTTCCCGCGGCCGGCAGTGGTCCACAACCCATTGGGGTTTGGCGGGTGGTAGGACTATTCGTTCGATTTGATGATGTCAACTGCTGGTTGGCCGAACTCACACGTTGCTGTCCCCTTGCTTCTCGAACTTCGCAGCGATCCCTGCGTTCCGGCGCGCTTGTCACGACCGTTGCTCCTCCGCGTCCGGATTGGCCGCCACCCAGCCCATGAAGATCTGATAGCCCAGCGTCAATAATGTGGCGCCGACGAACATCCCGAGGATTCCGGAGGTCGCCATGCCGCCGAGCGCGCCGAGCAGGATCACCGGCATCGGGGCTTCGACCCCGCGGCCCAGCATCACTGGTTTGAGGACATTGTCGGCCATTCCCGCGACGAGGAGCAGCACGGTGAAGACGGTCGCCGCAAGGTTCCCGTGCGCGCCGCTCCACCACATCCAGCCTATCGCTGGCAAGGTGACGATCACCGCCGGCACCTGGGCGATGCCGAGTACTAGGACGATGCCCGCGAGCACGCCGGCCCACGGGATGCCGGCGACCAGCAGGCAAATGCCGACAATGATCGACTGGATGAATGCGACGCCAATGACGCCCTGGGCGACGGCGCGTACCGTCGCTGTGGACAACTTCGCAAATTCCGCTCCACGCACCCTGCCGAAGATGCGCGCGAAGATAGCTCGCAGGGCGCGGTCACCCGCCTCGCCGAACGCCATGATGATGCCCGCGATGATGAATGCCGCGAGGAACATCAGCACAACGCCGCCGATGCCCGCCACGAAGCCGAGAACCGATTTCGCAAGGTCTCCGATCTGCGGCTGCATGCTCTGCACCAGCGCAGGCAGATCCGCGTGCGCCTGCGACCAGAGCGAATGCACCTTTGGGCCGACAATCGGCAACTTCGCCACGGTTTCAACCGGAGCGGGGACCTCGAGCGACTTCGTCTGCACCTTGTGTACGAAGCGATGCACCGAATCCCCCATGGAACTAACAAGCACGGATGACGGCACAACGATCAGCACGAAGCCCAGAGTCACGATCAGCGTCGCTGCAAGCCCCTGTTTGCCACCGATCTTCGCGGCAACGGCTTCGTGCACGGGATACAGCGTGACGGCAAGAATCAGCGCCCAGATCATCAGCGTCAGAAACGGCGCGAATATGCGATAACAAAGCAGGACCAAAGCGATCGCCAGGCCGAGGCGGATGAGGACATCCTGGAGCAGGGAAGCGAGGCGCTGCTCGAGTTGGGGATCGGGCTTATTGTACGAATTCACGTGTGACTCCACAGGAGGATCTCGATTAGTGTGACACATTGACACACTTCTAGTGAACAGTTCACTCATCGCCGCGTCCCTGCCGCCATCGCGAACGCCACGGCAACGATGCGGTGGTGCGCGGCCTCAGAGAGATACCCGCATCACTGCCGACGTTCATCGCGACGCGGTGGGCGACTTGATCACCGGTTCCGCGGCCGCGACCGCTATCTATGGGAGGTACTTGACACTCGTGTCCGAGTCGTAACCCATGGCCTGGTACGTGCCTCCGCGCCGGGGCTTAACGACGGCTGAAGTCGCTGTGGCTCGAAAGCTTCTCACTGTGGTCTATGCGATGCTCAAGAAAAATGAACCCTTTCGTCGCCGCTCGCCCGTCGTTGCATCGATGGTGTCGGTCTTGATCCGTGCTTCGGCAATCGCTCGAGTCTTGAGCGGATGCGCCAGCAGGACATCAGGCACATACTTCTCGATGGTCCTATAAAGGTACATCCAGTTCGCTGTGGCCCGACCACGACCTTGCTCTTGTAGGCGGTTGATTAAAGACCCCCTACCACCCAAATTGCGAGGTGCAGCTTTTCATTTAATCAGGTCTTACAAGACCCCAATCAATCCCCAAATAAATCCGCACTAAGTACATTGAGCAATACTAGTTCAAGACCTAGGCATCCTAACGGAATCGACGAAGACTCTATTTAGTTACGCCCGTCGCGCCCGCGATCGGCGACGTCGTGGCGACGGCGTCCGCTGCTATAGGTAAGCTCTCTATGCTGGCAATCAACCGATAGATGGCCGAACCAAGGATAGCGCCAGCGATGGGGGCCAGCCAGAAAAGCCATAACTGCGCAACAGCCCAATCTCCAACAAACACGGCAACACCCGTGCTTCGCGCGGGATTTACGGAGGTATTCGTCACCGGAATGCTGATCAAGTGAATCAGCGTAAGACCCAGGCCAATGGCAAGCGGCGCGAAGCCTTGCGGCGCCCGTTTGTCGGTTGCACCAAGAATGATGAGCAAAAACATCATCGTCATAACAACTTCGCTGATCAGAGCTGCCAGTAAGGAATACCCACCAGGCGAATGGGCGCCATAGCCATTGGACGCGAAACCAGCCGATACATCAAACCCGGCTTTGCCGGTCGCAATAAGATAGAGGACGGCGCCCGCGACAATTCCGCCCAGGACCTGTGCGACGATGTAAGGCAAGAGCTGGTTTGCTGGGAAACGACCACCAGCCCAAAGCCCGACGGAAACTGCCGGATTGAGGTGGCAGCCAGATATGTGGCCAATCGCATAGGCCATCGTCAGTACGGTCAGACCAAAGGCCAGCGAAACGCCAAGCAGACCGATACCGACGTTAGGAAATGCAGCGGCCAACACCGCGCTGCCGCATCCACCAAGGACCAGCCAGAATGTCCCGAAGAACTCTGCGCCATACTTATTCATGTTTCTCTCCTTTCAAGTCAGCACGGTTACTGCCAATTACTAAGCGAGACTTTTAGACGGCGATATCAGCTGTTGAAAAGCGTCCCGAGTGGATTGCTCCTTCTTTCGTCGGAAATGGCAATCTGGTTGTATAGTCGGTCGATGATGCCAAGAGCACCCCAACGATAGGCGCGAGCATTTTTCAACCAATTTCGAAAACGAGCGTGAAAACTCTTAGCCCCCCAAGTTTTCTCGTCTGTCTTCCTGATAGGTCTGCTTTTCGGCTTCCGTAGAGTCAGCGACCGAGTCGGAGCGCTTGCACGCCATGAGTTTTTTCCCCTGTTGCACGATCACGTCCGCAGTCTCCCGCAGTTTTCCGGCCTGTTGATTTAAGTAGTCCAGGCTTTCACGGCTGCGTTCGCGGATGATCTCGCGCGTCTCTTTACGGACGAGAAGCGCGGCCAGCAGACCGCCGACGGCTCCCAGACCTAGCCCTATAAGTAAGTATGAAACTTTCGATTCACCATTCGTTGTCATAAGTTTCCTCCTGCGCAGATACATAAAACTTTGCTTGCTTCCCAGCTAGTCCAAGACTCGGGACATCGTCAGCCAAAGGACCGCTTTCAACTAACGGCCGGATGCCTTGGCTCGAAGGTTTTGAATCAGTTCCTCCATCGAACCGTGTGACGAATTCTCGCGAACTGAGACCGATAATTTACAACAACGCTGACGTCATCGATGACTGCGACCATCCACTGTTCACCTCTGAGATCGAGCTTGTATCTATTTTGATCGGAGCTCCCTGGCCGCCGACCCTGTCATGGAATTAAAGTCGTTGAACAGATAATCAACTTCTATTAAGAACCACGCAAATCTGTCTATTGGACTTTGGTCCAATGACGCAACGGCAACCAGCCGTAGGTCAAAACGCACTTAGTTCAAATCACCCGACACGAGGATTTGGGATTCTCGTAGCACCGCATAACCAGCAGAAAAACAAAGGAGATTTTCACTTTGCCATTACTTCGTCAGTTCGCTATTGAGCGAAAATCGAATCCATCTGCCACTGACAGATCGAATCCATCTCCGCCACAGGAAAAATCACGGCCTGTCCGGTATGCTGTCTAAATGGCGGAATGCGCGGCCGCTCCGGGGAACCAAAACGCTTTCAGGCATGGTCTCGCCGGCATTGCACACGGCGCATTAACGGCGCTCTGACCCACGCCGAAGAATCTACCCGCGACGAGATCCTGGCCCGTCTGGTCACCGGCCAGGGCGTAAAGCTCAGATCGCATCATCATCGCATACGACGGGATTCGGCTGATTGACAACATTTAAGCTGAAATGTACATTTCGGTCACTAGGAGAGGCGCTCATCTATGGGACAAGTTAATACGGTCAACGCGCGGGCGCAGTTCTCGGAGATCATCAACCGAGCGGCCTTCGGCAAGGAACGTGTGACGCTTACGCGCAGGGGAAAAGAGATTGTCGCCGTGGTACCGATCGAAGACGTACAATTGCTGGAAGCGTTGGAAGACAAGATCGACCTCGAGGAAGCGCGTGCAGCGCTAGCCGAAGCGAAGAAAAAAGGCACCGTACCTTGGGCAAAGATCAAAAAAGAGTTGGGCTTCTAGTTGGCATACCGGGTCGAGTTCACACCGCGGGCGGCGAAAGATTTTAGATCGCTGGATGGATCGATACGGGGAAGAATAAAGCAGCGGATCGATGCGCTCGCGGACAATCCGTACCCTTCGGAGATAAAGAAGATCCAAGGCGAGGGGGAGCTTTATCGATTGCGCGTCGGTGAGCACCGGATTCTCTACCAGGTAAAGGGGAAAATTCTCCTGGTGTTGATCGTTCGCATAAGACACCGGCGTGACGTTTACCGGCGAATCGGCGGTTAGCGCCTTATATCCGACATTGTTTTTGGACACTGGGAGGATCTTCAACCTTCCTTATAAAAGGGCGGAGAGCTAAAGCTCTTCGGGCAGTGCTTCGTGGAATGGCTGTGCAGATCGACGGGGTAAAATCATCGAAAACGGTCTTGTTCGGCTCGATTGTGACCGAAACGCGTCCTGTGATAATCTAGTGCTCAGCGAACAGGAGACACGACATGGCGCACAAGTATCTGGTCACGCTGATCGAAGGAGAGGACGGGTATATCATCGCAGAGTGTCCCGCCCTTCCTGGCTGTGTCTCTCAAGGCAAGACGCGTGAAGAGGCGCTGAAAAATATCCAGGAAGCTATAGAAGGCATCATTGAACTGCGCAAGGCACAAAAGCTTCCCATTCCATCCCCAGACATCGTAGAAATCAGCGTCGCTGCATAGATGGCCTCGCTTCCCGTCGTCTCGGGCCGTGATGCAGTGAAAGCATTTCAGAGAATCGGCTTTATCTTCCACCGGCAAAAAGGAAGCCACATGATCTTGTATCACCCTAACGGGCGGCATCTCTCTGTACCTGATCATAAAGAACTCGATCGTGGAACCCTACGGGCGCTTGTCCGCGGCGCCGGTATAACAGTCGAAGAATTTGTCGGACTCCTCTAAAGAACTGCCCATAAACAACGACTTGTCAATCTGTCTTGTGCCCGGGCTCGACAGTTTTTCAGCCCTTTTTGACACGAACTGTTCTGGCGAGAAACTATCAAAGTTTAGCAACGCGAGCGGCATAAAAGAGAAGGAAAATGTGGCCAGGGACAGAACCGAACTGCCGACACGAGGATTTTCAGTTATCATTCATGACAGAGGCCATGTGCACCCATCTCCGACCATCCGAATGAATTCAGCTAGTTAACCTCGCTCCACTCTCGCCTGTTTTCCGCTTCACGGACAAAAACGATCCAAGGGGACGCTGACTTGCGAAAAGCCCGGTATGTGACGTGAGCTTCGAGCAGACCGGCATGGTGACGATGGAACCGAGAAAGTATTGCGATGCGAAGTGCAGGTAGGATACCTGGATTCTGCGAAGAGCAGCGGCATTGCTGAAACCGCTGGGCAAAGAGCGTGCGTGGGAAGTGTTGAGCAGGGTTACGCCATGAATGAGGCGCTGCCGGTTATTGTCAGGCTGCCGCTACCGGGGATTATCGGAATGTATGCGCCCGATGCTACAACCGTGAAGCTGGGTCTTTCCGGAGATGGAAATTGATGATGCTCCGGATGGACCTGCTTCGGCCGTCCCGGTGCAACAAATGCTCGGTTTCGCCCGCTACCAAGACAAACCCAAGACCAAAACAAATACCATACTGGTTTATCCATGACAGAAAATTATCAAAAAACCGACATCCCGGTAGGTGCTATGAACAAACAGGAAATCCCAGACCGGCGTATCTGCTCAACGTGCGATGAGATCGTTGAGGACCCGCGCGTTCACTTAACCGTTGTCGATTGTCCACTCGACCGCGAGCACTGTCAGGAGTAGTACAAGGACAAACGAGACGAGGTCGATTATGTAAAAAGTGACGCTGTCATCTATCAAGTAGCGAATACTTACCACGGCGTCCTCCTACTTCGTTGCTATCACACTACGAAGCCTGCGAGCAAAAAATGACCATAAAAGAACCCGAAAATTCTCATGGTGTGGTTTCCAAGTATGAGCAACGATAATGCCATGTCCTTTTACGCTTTGACATCCGCTTTTGTCAGGAAAGCGTTAATGCTGTCGTTCGGTTCGGGTTACAAAACTGGAAAAAGTCCCCGCGCGTGCACCCCGCCTCTTCCGTTGTATCATCCGGTATTATCGAGCAGCGTTCGGTTGCCGGGTTGAGTTTCGGCGTGATCGCTTGGAGTGCGTGGATCGATATGAACATGGCGCAATTTACAGATCGAAAAACATCTGGCCGGGAGTGGGGTGATCACGAAGCAGACCGATCCTTTTAGGTTCTTCGGGAAGTTCAAGTGGATCGACGGGGCGCCGGTTGCTCGGCAGCGATGAAGATGGTCGGTCATAAGATCTATTCGCGCTACGCGATCGCGGACGAAGGCCTGCTCAAGGATGCGGCGCCCAAGCTTACAAACTTGCACGCGGCGGACGAGACCAGACGTGCTAAAGAGAGATCGATCAAGAACTAGAAAAGTTATAGAAAAGCAGGCGAGTAAATGGAGCCCGAGCGCAGCGTCTGTAACTGGTCAAAAGGAAAATGGTGGCCAGGGACAGAATCGAACTGCCGACACGAGGATTTTCAGTCCTCTGCTCTACCGACTGAGCTACCTGGCCAGATGAGTGGAAAACTGAAATATTGCGTAAAAGGATTGGCGAGTCAAGATTCGGACTAATTTCGCGCGGCGAGTTTTCCGACTTCCTGTTCGACGAAATCAACGACCTGACTTTCCAAGCGAACGCCGTTGAGCGCGTTCACTTCCTGGATTCCCGTCGGACTGGTGACATTCACTTCAGTCAGGTAATTGCCGATTACGTCCAAGCCGACAAAATACAAGCCGTCTGAGCGGAGCATCGGGGCAAGCGCCACGCAGATCTCCTGATCGCGTTCGGTCACATCGGTTTTGACGCAGCGCCCGCCGACATGAATGTTGCCGCGAGTCTCTGACTCCAAGGGCACGCGCAATACGGCACCCAGTGGTTCGCCGTTCAGAACAATGATTCGCTTGTCGCCCTGGCGGATCTCCGGCAGATAACGCTGGGCCATCACCAGCCGCCGGCCGTTGTCGGTGGCGGCTTCCAAGATCGCATTGGTGTTGCGATCTTGATCGCGCAAATAGAAAACCCCGCTGCCGCCGCTGCCGTCCAGCGGTTTGATAATCATCTCTCCTCCCAGTTCGGCCATGAACATCTTCAAACGTTCCATGTCGCTGGCAACCAAGGACTGGGGGATTTGCTCCGCAAAGCGTAGCGCGTAGAGTTTTTCGTTCGCCTCACGCAGTCCTTTGGGGTCGTTCATGACAAAGCATTTGCTCTGATCGATCAAGCTTAGTAAATGCGTCGCGAAAAAGAATTTCATATCGAACGGCGGATCCTTGCGCATCCAGACGCTGTCGAAGTCGTCGAGCGCGCCCGTCTTGAATCGACCCAGGCGATAATGCGGCGTTGCGCGTGCGAGCTCCAGCCGGCGATAACGCGCCTGCGGCGTGCCGCCGCGAACAAACAAGTCGGCCAACTCCATAAAATAGATTTCATGGCCGCGCTGCTGGGCTTCCAACATCAAGACGAAGGTCGTGTCCTTGTCGATATCTATCTTGTCGACGGGGTCCATGACCACGCCGATCTTCAGTTCTCCCACGAGCATCTCACTCCCGAATCACCCAGGTGCGCGCCAAAAAATCGTGCCAGCCGCGGTTTTCTCGCTGCCATAAAATCCACAGGAAGGCCAAGCCGCCCGACGCGACGCCCAAGCCGACGGCGCCGCACCAGCGCAGCAACGCACGTCGATAACTGATCGGCTTCAGTCCGGCGCCGACCACGCGCAGGCCGAAGAGCCACTTGCCGATTGTCTTTCCTTCCATACCGTGAAAGACGACAAAGTAAGTCGTCGCTAAGCCCATCCAGGCGAGAGTCAAAAAAGTCATGAGCGGCGCGGCGTTGTTCCACGAGATCAATCGATTGTGGGCGGATAGACCTACCTTATACCCGATATAGGCCATAAGTCCCATAAGAGCCGAAAGCACAGCGACCACGATGCTATCGAGGATAAATGCGCCCGCGCGCCGGAGAAAACCGCCCCAGCGTATTTCCGGAATTGGCTGGTTCTGAAACGATACCGGAGCGGACGGCGGTTCGAGTGCAGAGCGCGCGGGAAAATCCCAATCGCCAGGCTGGACGGGTTCTTCGAGTTCGCTCGCCGGCTCTTCGAGCGACAAGGTAAATTCCTCGGCTTTGGGAACGCCGAGAACCACTCTGTGATGGAGCAATTTTGCGCCGCAGCTATGACAGCGCTCATCACTAAAAAGTACCGACGCATCGCAGTTTTGGCACTTCATCGAATCAGTAAAGAATCTTTGAGATCCCATCATGCTAGAAAAAGCCTGCCTTTGAATCAAGTTTGAGCTATTGAAGATCGCCCCAGAGAAACTGGACCAGGCTAACCGCCGCCACCGCCGCGGTCTCCGCGCGTAGAACCCTCGGGCCGAGCTTAACCGGCTCGAAGCCATGGGATTGTGCCAAATCCGCCTCTTTCGCGGTAAATCCGCCTTCCGGGCCGAGCGCAAGCAACAGCGATCTTGCGTTCGAGTGGGTTGCATGCGCTTGATAGAGCGATTGCCGTTGCTCCTTTTCCCAGAAAAATAATTTCAGCGTTGCCGGCCAGTCGCCGCTAACCACTGCTTGAAACTCGCTAAGGGGCAAGATCTCCGGAACGCGAGTTCTGCCGCACTGCTTGACGGCGCTCAGCGCGATTTTTCGCCAGCGTTCTGTGCGCGTTGCAATCTTTGTATCGTCCAATTTCGGCACTGAAAAAGCCGAGGTGAAAGGCACGATCGTTTGCGCGCCCAGCTCGGTGGCTTTTTCGACGACGAAATCGATTTTCTCGCCCTTGGTCAATCCGACGGCCACGGTTAATCGCAGCGGCGATTCGCGCTCTGCTTGGTAGGACCTGAGGATTTCGATCTCGCCGCGTTGCGCCGTGAGCCCCCGGATGATGGCTTCATGTTCCCAGCCGGATTCGTCGAACACGGTGACGCGGTCGCCCGGCACCAGGCGCAACACTTTTCTCAGATGCGCCAGTTCCTGACCGTGGAGGACACCGCGACTGTCGTGCAAATTTTTTCTTGGCAGGTAGAAGCGGCTCACATGCGTTACTTCCGCTGTAAGAGCAAGGTTACCCATTCGCGCGATCGCTTGCGCTTGCGGATTCGAAACCGCGCTGCGAAACGTCCTGCAACGGCGGCGGCTTTCTCATGAAGGATTCCCGATAAAATAAGAAATCCTCGCGGCGCGACTTTCTTTTCCAGCGCGCCGGCGAGTTCCAAAAGAACCTCAGCGGTCAGGTTGGCGACCACGACGTCGAACCGTCGTCCGATCGCGCTCATACTAGCTCCGCTCAGGTGAACCGTTCCTTCGGCGCTATTGGCGCGCACATTCTCCCGCGCCACTTCCAAAGCCACCGCATCATTATCGATCGCCCGGACTTCTGTCGCGCCCAATTGTGCCAAGGCGATCGCCAGAATACCCGAGCCGGTGCCGATGTCGAGCGCGGTGAATTTACCTGAGGGAAGCCGCTCGCTGGCCGTTTCCAGGAACTCCATACAGCCGCGCGTGGTTGCGTGGGTGCCGGTACCGAAGGCCATACCGGGTTCGATGGTAATCACTCGGCGACGGCGGAACTTTGGCGGCTCGAGCCAAGGCGGCGTCACCCAGAAGGTTTTGCCGACGCGCCGCGGTTTGATGAACCGCTTCCAGGACTCTTCCCAGCTTTCTTGTTTAATGATTTGCCAGCGCAGCCGCGGCTTGCGCGCGCGTGGGGAAAGTCGAGTCATGGCATCGACAAAGCGATTGACATCTTGGCGCAAGGACGCACCCGCAGGCGGTGCCGCGAAAAAAGCATCCAAGCCGGTTTTCTTAAGGACGACGCCCGGCGCGCCGCACTCGATCAGAAAATTCGACAACGCATCGATGCTTGCGGCGCGGGTCCGGATGGATAGTCGCAACCAAGATTCCGCCACGATTTTTTATGCCACAGCCACAAAGCCGGATCAATTCGCAGTCTGGGCAGCCAATCAGATGATGCCGCACTCGGAATCGGAAATTCCTCCCGCCAAGGCGCAAAGTCGCCAAGTTTAGGAAGGTTGAAAACTCTTAAGAATGATTTTCACCCGCGCTCTTCGATCTTTGCGGCCTTTGCGTCTTTGCGGGAAATATTCCGAGATTTTGGTTGCGGCTCGTCCGCCGCGGCGTCTTGTGAAAATCACCGCTTCCAGCTATTGAAAGTTGATCGCAAGAGAAAGGAGTGAGGGATGAAACTCGCCGCTATCCGACCGGACGAACTTGCCATTGTCAAAAACGAGAGGCTGATGACTCTCGGCGATTTGTTACCGAGAGGATCGACAATG
>Ga0210113_1000281_pt1 | contig 12379 bp, 10 predicted proteins | sample MayberryNW_Catta_5_FD_185523 | JGI IMG/M metagenome (GOLD analysis project Ga0210113, IMG submission 185523) | Wetland microbial communities from San Francisco Bay, California, USA, that impact long-term carbon sequestration -... | ecosystem: Environmental > Aquatic > Marine > Wetlands ...
TTCGATATGATAGATCGTCCAAGTCGTTGTCACTCCGAGCGCGCAGCGAGGAATCTACATCCTTAGGTTTAGCCTGAAGACCGCCACTTGCTATGCAGGAAAGCTCTGGCCAAGGAAGCTTAGAAGGCTAGGGCTCGGATCAAGCGGCCCTCCTGCTACCGGGGTGTATCGATTAGTTTACTGCGTGTAACCAAAGTAGACGTCGGAAGCTCAACTCAACTGCAGAAGTTGCAGCTCATCGCTCTTCACCGCAGTCTTCTTAGACTGCTTTCACGCAATTCCCTTCTCAATTCAACGACACATTTCGGATGTCCCGCTCTCCGATTCTTGGCACACGATTTGCCCTTTCACCTAGCGACGCCCGCAACGTTCCAGAAGGAGGGATCCAGATGAAAACCGAGCTTCCACTGCTTCCTGCGGTGATTGTGGCAGTCACCATAGAAGTCACCGAAGCCTCGAAACACCGCCCCTAACCGGTTACCCCATTGACAGGATGGAGCGGGTACCATGTTTTTCTTGCACCTCGCCTCTTTCGGACTCGTAACTCTCTTAGCCTCGAACCTGTACGCAGCTTCCGTCGCTCTTTATGCGGGAACGTTCGATCCCCCGACTCGGTCTGAAGAACGTATCATCCGTTGCGCTTTAGGTGATCTCGAGCTCTCGCAGGAATGTGAGCAAGTCGGCGACGAGATTTCTCGCGTGCTGATTTTGGTCAACGAAGACGGCGAACAAGACACTCTCGCATCGACAAGAGAACGGCTGCTCATGGTCAAGAAAGCATTTCAAGATTACCAAGACCGTGTCGAGGTTCTGCCTTCAACGCCGGCTCAAACGGCGCAGCGATTTCGCGCCCTGCTTGCCGATCCAAGCGTTGACCAATTATTCCACATCATTGGTCCGGAGCCTCTTTTAAACTTGGATCCTGTTCCGGCTGGATATCAAAGTAAGATCATTCGGGTTCGATTTCCGCTCGAACACGAGAACAGCTTCCAAACACGCACGTTTTTACATGGCCAGCTCCTGTCGGGCTCGCAAGAAGTCATTGCGAGACTCGGTCTGTACCAAACTCTAGATGAGGATTTAGCGGAGTTGCAAAAGCTATTGTTCGAAGAAGGTTGGCGGGCTTTTTTAACTGACCTGACTTCCGCCTGCCCGACTATTCTGACCGAGGAGACCTGCGACCGGGTCGCGTCGAAATGGAGGAGTGTGTCGGTCGTAAGCGATGATCAGACAAGAAAGATGGAGCGGAGCGGTTTTCCAAAAAAAGATGCGCTCGTCTATAAGCCACGGCAATCCCAGGATCGCTGGGCGGAAAAATTTGCGAAAACGGCGGCGAGATTTCTCGAAGAGTCCGATAGCTACGAGCGATTCAGACAGGTTGCCGAGGATCTGGTGGCTAAAAGGGTACAGGGCTATCCGTACGGCAAACTTCCTCATCTGAGAAGGGTTTACGTTCACAATGATTTCTCATCAGTTCAGTCATTAAAGGTCATCACGCGTGCCGTCCCATGTTCGGCCCCGGACGGGCCGTATCATATGGATATGGAGCGGTACTTGGCTGACCGTTTTCCAAGAGCTTTTGCACGATTTTTGACTGACAAATTGCGCCACAGCTCCAGCCTTCCCATCGAACTTTACGTGCACAATCATTCGATCGACGACGCTTATGCATTCCATCGTCGAGAACAGTTTGACACGTTTTACTTTCTTCAAACCCGGCGAGGTCAACATCATCGCGATATACATCTCGCCGTAAGAGCGGAACCGCGCGCGTATCGAGTCGTCTTAACCGGCGTACGCGGCAATAACCGGCAGGCCAATGTCCTATGCCAGATTCATCGGACTGGTATTTTTGCACAATACCGGTTCGTGCAGGCTAATCAGGCGCAGCCTTTGTTTGTCTTGAATTCTCAGGGCCTGTCCCTGAGGCTCGATGAAAATGATTTGCTACTTTTCGGATTTAAAGGGAACTGGTCGAGGATGCTTGCGGCGCTAAATTGGGAAAAGACCCCTCTGGTAAAGAAAGGGTTGGATATCGACCTCTTCACCCATCCGACAACCAAGCGGAAGCTGATCATTGCCCGCAATGTTTACGGTGACGATACCGACATCATACTGGAGACTTTCTACAACAAAGGCTTACGAAGGGTCGTCTATTTGGGCAGCGCGGGAGCGATCGCGGACTATCAAATCGGCGATGTGGTGATTCCCAACGAGTTCGTCAGTCGCAACTCCGATCCGATACCATTTCCGGACAATTTCGCTTACGAGCTCTGGCCTGAGCTGTCCTCGCTGTTAACCGTGCATGCACGGAAGAAACATGGGTGGGTACCGACGCTCTTTGATGAAACTAAAGATCTCTTGCTGGATTGGCGCGCAAAGTCGATTGGCGCCGTGGATATAGAGGGATTGCATCTCGCAAGATTTGCTCGGATCCGTCCCGATCTCAAAATGGCGATCCTCTTCGTAATCAGCGACCAGACGTTGGGTGAAACGACCATCGAGCAGACCAATGCTCACCGCCAAGTCATTGATGGTTCGGTAAATAAACTCATGGCGCTGGGTCTTCGTAAACTGCTGGAGCCCCCGCAATTCGTGTTTGAAGGCACTCAGTCACACGAGACTCCCTTGAAACACCAGCCGGCCGCCGGGATCCATCAGAAGAGCACAGCGCCGGACAGAATCAGTGCCGCCGCGCAAATGGAATGAAGTAGCACCGGCCCAAAGATGCTCCCTGAACGCTCTCGCACTACACCGGACGCCAGGCCGAAGGTCAGAGCCGCTGCGACAGTGACCAATAACTTATTCGTATGGAGCTCGCCGTTTGAGAAACCCCAGAGCAGAAGTGCCGACGCCGCAGCATAGACTGTACTCGAAATAAGAGTAGGCCAGGAGCGCCACCAGTGCCCCACGCTTCCTTGTATCGGGAGGCGTAACGCAAGAGATCCTAGGATCACACCTCGGAAAAGCAACTCGGCTGCGATCGGAAGAAGTAAGGCGAACGAAGCGGTGAATTGGCTCAGGCTGTGCGAGCCGATCCCATAACCGAGCGATCCAGGCGTCCAGACCCCACCGGTCAGAGCGGCGATGAATACGGCGGGGAGCGCGGTCAGCCAGCGAAAACCGCTAGGTGCTCGCCAACCATAAAGTCCCGGAGCCCGGCGAGCTTTCCACCAAAATAGAGCGGCCGCCGTGACCGGGAGAATAACGACCGACAGCAGCAGCGTTTCTGGCGCCACATAGCCACGCTCGCGAAGCCGGTTGGCGATGACCATAAACGTCAGTGCTGGCAACAAGCCCATCAAACAGAGAAACACTGCGCGTGGGATTTCGGAGATGACATCAAGGATGGTCGGCTGTCGGAAGGCGTCCCGTACCGCTGCAACGATCTGATCCGGGATCAGACCTGTGCCACCGTCACGCGGAGAAGCGCCAATCTCCGCTGAGCCGCCCCAGCGGTTTTGCGAGCCACGTCGGACCGCCGGGTCCAAAAGATTGAGCCGCTCGTAGGCCCGTTCAAGCGTTGTTGAAAGCGCGCGATCGACTTGGCGCACATCATACGACGACGGAGCATTTTGCAATATCAATACGCCCAACCGGTCCCCGTAAATTTTCCCAAGCCGCCGTTCGACTTCGTTAATGCCAGCCTCAGAACGGCAGACGACGACAACCGATCCGTTTGCGATTTCGGCTCGCGCGAGTTCATCCATCTCAGGCAGTCCGTCAAAATCTTCCGGCGAATAGATCAGTCGGTCGAGGGCCCGGAGCCGGTCGGCGATGTAGTCCAGCAGATCGATTTCAGCCCACTGTCCGTAATGCTTAAATACGAGCTCCTGCTGCTGTAATTCTTTCAACATTGTGGAGGTTGAACGGAGCAGGTCCCGAGGAAGCGCGGATAAGCAGTGCGCGTCGGCACCGTGAGCATCAATGACGCCTTCGAGACGCAACAGGGGTATCACCCTGGCAAGCACTTCAGAGTTAGCCGTGAGACGAAGGTGATTTAAGAGCACCCAAACGGCAAAAATGGTGTCGAGGTCGCCATCGTTTGCCAACACTACCCAATCGCGCGCTCGGAGGTCGGCAAGCTTGCGAGTCAAGATGATAGCCTGTTCGCAAGTAGCCAAGGAATGAATCGATCCCTGCTGATGGTCGAGGTTGTAGACTGCCTTCTCAAAGTCCGCAAATGGCGCGCCTTGCGCTGCGCCGTCAAGAAAAATAGTTCCGGACGGGTAATTGCGCGCCTGTTTGGCAGATATCTGCAGTCGGCGTACGTCGCGAACCGTGACCGTGGGTGCTTCGACGCATGTAAGGACTTTTTCCTTGGCGTCGTTGCTGAGCCGGTACCGATCAGGAACTGCTGACGTCTCGACCCGCTCGGCTGACGGCTGTTTCGGTGCGGCGTCGACTGCTGGCTGCTCCCAGCTATCGTTCTTCGTGGCGGATTTCTGCGGGGTGTCTCTCGTCAATCCCCAGGCAAGCTCGGGTATAGATTTATTTGCTAGGCGTTCACGCTCCAGCAGCAAGGTGCGAGCTTCGTGGAGAGAGCGACATCGGAGCAATGCGTCGCGCACTTGATGAAGGGAATCATCAGATTCTTCTACTGCGGGCGAAAACATGGCCTTTAATTTGTGAATGTAGTCGCTGTAACCTCCAGCCCTCGTTGGATTGTATTCCCAAACAGTCTGCCAGGGCATAAAACCGCCTAAAGCAAGGCGTACGAGTTCAATAGAGGGCGCTGGCATACCTGCGACCAATACAACCGCCCGTTCGCCGCTTTCGAATTTGATCTGCTGGAAACGTTTGCGTTCCGTAAAGTGACGGAGAACCCGTAGGACGGGGCCAATTCCTGTTTCCATGCCGAGCATCACCTTCGCTCCTTCGGTTTGTCAGAATTTAATAAAGTTCGTGGTTGTGAGAGACAAATCTTGTGCAAGCTTCGCTTCGCATCTTGGACGGTCGGCGGGTGTAGTCCATTGAAAATTCCATCGTCTTTCTTTCTCGGCGACCCCGCGCTTTTAGCGCGGAATCGCGCCACCCGGAATTCAGAAAACGCAAAGACTGCTCAATGCCGATTGTTCGCGGCCATACAGCAACCTTTGGATGATTTACAACGCGCTCTAGTTACACCGGACTAGAGTGAAAATGTATTTCTTGACCTTGTTGTTACCGAATTGTCTGTGCTGCTTCTAGGGTCGCCTACCTGGCCAACCCACCGACTCTACTTGTCGGCCCCCAACAATATCCAGAGCAATGATTATGCCCTACCCGTCGTCTTCAGAGGAGTGGCTAAAATACACAAACGGGGGCATCCCGCAGGGCAACAGATGACAATAGTCCGGCGATAAGAACACGGATTCGAGTAAAGTTGTGCGAAAATGTGCTCTTTTCCCAAGCAAACCCGCGATCGGAGCAAACAGTAGGAATCCTGGTAGAAGATCTGATCCACCACCGGGGTCGAATACTATGACCCCATTCGACTGAGCCAACCTCTCCAAAAACTCTGATAGTCTCGAGTTTGATCCACCAGCGTTCGACGATCAGCGGCTGATTGACGGGCGAGCCGGACTGGACTCGACGTAGTCCATTATGACTAAGGTGAATATCCATCAGGCAAAGACGCAATTTTCCCGGCTGATCGATCTGGCTGCCGCCGGTGAAGAAGTGATTATCGCAAAATCAGGGAACCCCGTTGCTCGGTTAGTTCCTTACACATCGAAAGACGCCGTACGTCGGCCCGGGAGCCTGCGTGGCAAAATTCGCATCAAGAAAAACTTCGACGAGCCCCTTCCGAAAGAGTGCGGGAAAATATTTCGACTCGGATGATCTCCCGCCAAGGCGCAGAGACGCCAAGGTAGGATTAAAAAAAGGGGGCACGGATTACCGTGCCCCCTTTGATTTAGACTGGCCGCAATTTCCTTTAATGGTGCGCGGCGGCTTGTTCGTCCAGGGATAGATTGATGTGATGATGCGATTTGGATACCGGGCCGATGCCTTTGATGATGGTCTGCCAGTGGTTTCCCTCATCCTCGCTGTAGAAGACGTCTCCGTCCGTGGTGCCGGCGAAAATCGCATAGCCGCCGTTCCAAACATCCATTGCCATGCCTTCGATGTTGGCGCGGATGTGATCGGGCAAGCCGCCGGTCAAAATATCCCAGCTCTTGCCCCCGTCGCGACTGCGTGCGATGCGCGCGTCCGCGGTGTGCAGTTTTCTCCAGGTGCCGGGGCCGGTCTTGGCGCCCGCGACGAACAGCAAGTTCGGATCGCCGGGATGGACGAAGAACGGATCGACGTAGCCGATGCGAAAGTCTCTCGGCGTCATGCTCTTCCAGGTCGTGCCGCCGTCGCTGCTGACACAAAAGCCCGCGGGTGTTTCGGGACCGCAATTGGTCGTCGGCGCGGTGCCGTAGAGCTTGCTCGGATCGTTGGTCGGAATCAGCACGCGATGCGCGTCCGGATTGATGCTGTCGATAGTCGTCCAGGTCTGACCGCCATCGGTGCTGCGCAGAAAACCGCCCACTTCGACGGCCACATGGATAATCTTTGGATCCTTCGGGTGAAAGGTAATGCTTTTTGCATGAGCCTGGTGTGGCGGTCCGGGAAAGGTCCATTTTTCGACGCCCGGCACTTGGCGCAAGCCCGGCAGCTCCGTCCAGCTTTTGCCGATATCGTCACTGTAGAACAGATGCGCGGGCTGGGTGCCGGCGTAAACGCGCGGTTTGCCATTGACCACCTGGGTGGCAAGCGAATAGATCTCTTTGTCGCCGATGCCGTTATCGCGCCGCTCCCAAGTTTTGCCAACATCCGAGCTGGCGTAAATCTCACAACTATAAGTCCCGCCGAAGAGCGTTTGGGTGATGGGCTCGAAGATGATCGAGCTAAAGTGCTTGCCCGGAACCATCGTCCCCTGACTCTCCCAGGAGCCGTTGCGCTTGTGAAACGCGAAGATGCCGTCTACGGTGCCGACCAGTAAATGATCCTTTGCCGCCTCGCCTTCGGTGAGTGACTGGCCTCCAGGTGACAAACATACGAACATGGCGTCCTCCTTTCCTAGTTACCCGATTCCTTTGTGGTAAACGAATGTACAACCTAACCGTGCTTCACTCTACTTAAGGTTCCGCCCTCTCGTCAAGGCGGCGCATCACGAACCCGATCATCGACGGCACGTCAGCGCACGCCGTGACAATAAACACATGCGCCGGTGAGCGAATGGGCCAGCACTAAATTGGCTGGATCTCGTTCGATCGCTTCGCGAGCCAGGCGGATGTCTTGTCTGAATTTGGCCAGGTTCATGTCGATCAAAGGGTGATTCGATGGCCAGCCGGACTTGTCCAAGCTGCGCAACGCCGCATCCATCCCAGCGAGATCGGCAAGCATTTGCTCGCGACGATCTTGAGTTTTTGCCGCGTCGATATCGCGATCCAGCTCGCGAACGTGATAAGCCAACCGCCACATCGCGGAGTGCAGTTGCTCGCGTTCGATGTATCGAAAATCGGGTGGGTAGGTATATTGCCGCAGCCAGCGGGCGAACCCGGCGCAGCCTTGTAGCTGCGCGCAGATATAGAGTAGAACCATCAAACGTCCGGGTGATTTCATGGTCCAAAGAGCAAGCGCTAGATTCGTGCTTTGGAGCGCGGGGAGGCCTTACGCTACATGCTTAGCTGTATCGATGTCGGTTCCATGTCCGATCAGCAACCCTCGGACGAAAAGCTGCAAGCGCTCGCGCTCGCTCTCCTGCCACTGAATAAACTCGACGCCGGCGCCGCCTTTGCGCGTGCTGCGCACAAGCGCGGCGTCGATGATCACTGGCGGCAGTTCGCCGGAGATTTGCAATACCAGCCGCACGACCTTTCCGATGGCAAGAGCACTGCCAGTTGCGAAGCCGCAGCCACCCATCGAAATATTGAGCAGGGTTCCGTCCCCCGTAAGTCCCTCGCCGCTGAAAGTGACCGGCAGCTTCCTTTCCATGCGTTGATACTGGCGGCGATCCTCGCGGACGCGGCTATAGCGAACGCCCCATCGTAGAGAGCGGAAACGGTGGCCACAGAGTTGGCATTTAAATGGATACACGTAAAACAGGCTCAAAATGGCTTCCAGCCAACCCGCTCTCGCTATTCGCCGGACAAAATCGCGCGCGCAGCTCGGACATTTTACGCTTGCCATGAAATCTCTTTCATTGGGCTACCTGCCGTTTGGCGGAAATTGAATACTCCCCGTTCGCGCTGAGCACGCCAAACGCGTCTCAACGTCAACTGCTTTCTTCTTCGCGACTTTGCGCCTTTGCGCGAAATATTCCGATCATTTTTGGTTGCGGCTGCGTCGCACCGAAGAACCGTCACTCGGTAAGCACTTGTTTCATGCGCTCGGCAATCTCAGGGGGCTGTGAGACAATTTCTTTGGCGAATTTTTGCAACTCCTCGCCAAAATCGGGATTGGTCGCGAACTTTCTTGCTCTCACGTCAACCTGAAACGCCGGGTCGGCCATGGTTTTTCGAAAGCCATCGCGCAAAATTGCCAGCCTGTCCGCCGGCACGCCCGGCGGCGTGATAAACGGCCGCCCCAGGTCGCCCGATGCCAAAATGGCCGTCACCAGAGCGCGGGTGTTCGCCGGGGTCTTGTACTCGTCCATCAACTCATGGAGGGTCGGCACGTTCGGCATTTTCTCGTCGCGCTTGCGTCCGGTCTGCAAAAGAATCCGGACCCGATTTTCCCGGCGCCAGGTGGTAAACGGTTCGCGCGCAAAAAAGGTTGGAATGCTCAAGGCGCGGCAGACCACTTCGCCGCGTTCGAACGCCAGATCCTGCTCAGCACCGCCGCGGTATCCCATGACGACATTAAATTTGGCGCCGAGCGCCTCTTCGAGCAGCTTGGGAATGAAGTGCCCGCTTGTACCGCTGCTCGTCGCGGAACATTTCGGGGCATCTTTGGATTTGCGCACATCATCGATGGTTTTGTAGGGCGTGTTGCTGTTCATATAGAATAGCCACGGCGTGTTTTCCGTCGAGCCTACCCAGCCGAACTTTGCCCAGTCGAACTGGACCTCCTTTTTCCCTATCACCTGATCGAGATAAAGCGAGCCACCGATCGCGCCCATGGTAAGACCGTCCGGCTTGGCGACATTGTAGATATGATTGGCCGCGATCCTTGATCCTGCGCCTGGCATGTTCTGCACGAGGAATCCGGGATGACCCGGGATGTGCTTGTTCATGTGCGCGGCCAATAAGCGCGCCCAGATGTCGTAGCCGTCCCCGTTCTGGTAACCGACAATGATCGTGATGGTCCTGCCCTGGAAAAATGGTGCCTGTGCATGCGCGCCGATGACCGACACGAAAACAATGGCAAGAGTGAATAGCATTTTTCTCATGCGACACCTCTCCTCTTGATGAAGGCCGAGTTTGCCCACAGGTTGCCCTTGTGACCGTCGGATTGATCATGAACGGCTTGGATAGGACAACGAGTCTCCTTTAACTGACTGCACCGAATAGCGAGGCTATCTTAGATCGGACCCGCCGCAAGCGGCAAGAGATCAACGAGCCAGACTCCAAAAACTGTGTGAAATCCAACTCTCGAACTGGCGCACTCCATCCCGTCCCTGGCAAATTATTTTTTTGCTGCTGCCGGTTTTTTCCCGATACCGTTAAGCAGTTCGCTACAACGACGCCCTTGCCTCTAAATGGCGCGCACACTATCCGATGACCTTCGTGGCTGTCAATGCCACGGTCAGTCATCGAACTAACGAAGGTTCTTTAGCTGAAAAACCGGTTAATCTTTGAAGCGCGCAACCCAGTTGGAGAAGGATTCGAGGAACTTTTTTATATACTGGCGTGTGGTTTCATCGGCGAGCTTGCCTGATGAATCGAACAGCGGCGCTGCTGAAGGAATCTTGATCTCCGGCTGGGACATCACATAGGTGTCAGTAAAGACAAAAGACTGGCGCAACGCGTGCTGAGCGCGAATCGTACCGCCGAGGCCGGGCGAGCAACCCATGATCGCTGCGGGTTTGCGGTTCAGCGCAGACTTGCCGGCCGGTCTTGATGCCCAATCAATGGCGTTTTTGAGCACGCCGGGAATGCCGTAGTTATATTCCGGTGTGGCGATCAATAACGCATCCGCATTGCCAATGAAAGTTTTGAAATCAGCGACCGATTCTGGATCACCCTTCTGAAAAACATCGTCGTTGTACGGCGGAATATCGCCGAGGCGAGTATAGACTTCGATTTCCATGCCCGCCGGCGCTACTTCCACCGCAGCGCGCAGCAAACCTTTGTTAAACGAACCCTCTCGCAAGCTGCCAGCAACCCCTGCAACACGAATAGTCATGCATCCTCCAGACAAAGTTAGTGCAAAATTTATAAGGCGTGGACGGCGGCAAGGTCAACCAGGCCGGTCCTTTTGAACTCTTGAACGCTTGAACCGATTGAACAGATGAATCCGAAACGACATGAACGTTTTGAACGGCTGAAACAATTGGAACCCTAGTCTTAGTTGAGATATCCGCTGCCGCCCCCCTCGGCTGCCGCCAGGGCGAGATTATGGCGCACCGCGTCTAAATAGGGATGAATTTCCAGCGCTCGTCGAAAGCAGATCGCGGCTTCACGGAACTGGCCGATCGACATATGACAGAGACCCTGCCCGGAAGCAGCGCCGAAGTGATTCGGATTCCGCGCCAAAGTTTCCTGGCAATCGGTAATCGCAGCGGCAAACTGTTTCATCACGTAGCGTACGGTCGCTCGCTTATTCCAGCCTTCGGCAAAATCTGGAGCTCGCTCGATGACCCGACTGAACAAAGTCTCCGCTTCGGCGAGCTTGTGCTGCTGCATCGCTTCGACCCCGGCGCGAAAAATCCGCTCGGTTTCGGAATCGCCGGCGCGACACCAGGTTCGCCAGAGAATCGCTTCCGCCGTAGCGGCAAGCTCCCGATCGTCGCCTTTGAGTGCAGCGAGCGCATCTTGTTCGTTGGTGGGGTACATGGGAAAACCCGTTCAAGGTTCAACGTTCAAGAGTTCAACGTCGGATCTCGAGCAGTTTCCTTTGAGCACCTCGATGCTCAACTGCCCTTCCTTCGAACGGTTGAACCTTTGAACTTTTGAACGAACTTAGATGTGTCGCTTGATCCACCTCGCCGCCTTTTCGACCACCTCACCGAGCACTTCCTCATCCGAACGTTTTGCACTCTTCATCATGTGGAACGAGTGATCGCCGCCTTCGACAACGAACAACTCCGCGCGTTTTCCAATTTTTGCGCAGAGCGGCTTGAGCAGCTTGAGTTCCGCTAGCGCATCGCGGGAGCCCTGAAGAAACAGCATCGGCATGGCGACTTCGGCAAGGTGCGCGCCGCGTTCGCTGCCGGGTCTGCCGGCCGCGTGCAGCGGAAAGCCGAAAAAAATCAATCCCCGCACGGCCTCAAACGGCTGGCGCGCCGCCGCCAGGGAGGTCATGCGCCCGCCCATCGACTTGCCTCCGGCAAAAAGCGGCAAGTCGCCGGCGGCTTTCTTAGCCGCGGCAACCGCCGCGCATACCGTATCCATCAATACGGATTCAGAGTCCGGACGCTTAGTGCGCTTTTCCATATAAGGGAATTGATACCGCAAGGTTGCGACCTCCGCTTCGGCGAGCTTCACGGCCACTTGCTCCATGAACCTGTGACGCATCCCCGCGCCAGCGCCGTGCGCCAGCAGAAGCAACGCCGACGCGTTGCCGGGCTTCAGCAAAAGTCCTGAAACAGCGCCGACCTTTTCGTTGATGGCGAAAAAAATTTCTTTGCCCGCGGTTGTACCCATGTTGATGTCCGAATCCGAGTAGAATCTAAAGAGTCACGATTGTTTTCTCTGCTCGTTACATTCAATAGCAGATACCAAATAATCATCAACGCGGCCATTCCCGAAGAGTTCCCATCACTCCTGCTTTCTTGCTCAGTCCAATACCCTACGCGCGCTGCTTATTGGTTGCTCCGCGGGGCACATTGTGAAATTTGCACCTGACTATCCGGGATTAGCCGAACACCGATTATCTCGGTGTGATGACTGGCTACATGGCGTCGGGCAAAAACTATTAAGGAGTTCATAAGGATCTAGACGACAGTGTTGGTTGGACACGGCAAAGCGTCTGGGCGTCATCGGCCACCACCCGATCCACGCCCGAGTGCTTAATTGGGACGCGGGTGCGAAAGCGTCCTTTGAGTCCTGGTGCCTGCGCTTTCCACGACTCGCCCCTTCGTCCCAGTTTGTCTACTACTAATGAGTCCGTTATTTAGAGACCATGTGGCTGGATCACGACCGAAGGCGAAGCCCTTCCGATCGCGGTCAATGGTTTTGTGCCTTGATGGGCCACCGCCCCGTCCTCTCCGTGGTGACAATAACCTGCACCTGGGCCTGAAAAATAA
>Ga0210113_1000282_pt1 | contig 12368 bp, 12 predicted proteins | sample MayberryNW_Catta_5_FD_185523 | JGI IMG/M metagenome (GOLD analysis project Ga0210113, IMG submission 185523) | Wetland microbial communities from San Francisco Bay, California, USA, that impact long-term carbon sequestration -... | ecosystem: Environmental > Aquatic > Marine > Wetlands ...
GCGGGAGGTGAGGGTGTCCGTGTGGCGCGTTGCCGCCCCCGTCGCGTTCGCCACCGCGGGCATCCTGTTCGCGACCAGCGCGGGTGTGTCGCAGGGTGGGGACCTGCGCGGCGGGTCCCGCAGCGACCTGGCCGACCTGATCCGGGCCGAGCAGAGCCGCGCCGACGACACCTCCGCCCGGGTGGACCGGCTGCGGCAGGAGATCCGGGTCGCGACCGAGCAGGCCGGCACGACCGACCGCCGGGTCGCCGCCGAGCAGCGCCGGTCGCGGGCCCTCGAGCTGGTGGCCGGCACCAGGGCGGTCCGCGGGCCGGGCCTGCGGGTCACGCTGGACGACGCACCCCGGTCCGGTGACCGGGTGCTGCCCGAGAACGCCAGCCCGGACGACCTGGTGGTCCACCAGCAGGACGTCCAGGCGGTCGTCAACGCGCTGTGGGCGGGCGGCGCCGAGGCGCTGCAGATCATGGACCAGCGGGTGATCAGCACCAGCGCGGTCCGGTGCGTCGGCGCCACGCTGATCCTGCAGGGGCGGGTCTACTCGCCGCCGTACCACGTGACGGCCATCGGCGACCCCCAGCGGCTGACCGAGGCCCTGGACACCTCCACAGGAGTGCAGCTGTACCGCTACTACGCCGACACGTACGGCCTCGACTACGGGACCGAGCAGCTGGACGACGTACGGCTGCCGGGCTACGACGGGTCCCTCGACCTCCTGCACGCGGGCCCTGCGTGAGCGCCGTGCGCACCGCGACGCGAAGCGTCGGCGAGCTGCTCGTCACGGCCGGGCTCGTGCTGCTGCTCTTCGTCTCCTACCAGCTGGTGTGGACCAACTTCGAGGCCAACCGCGCGCAGGACGGGGTCAGCGACCAGATCCGCGACGACTGGCAGCGCCCCGCCGCGAGCGGCCGGACCGGCGAGACCGGCGAGGTCGGCCGGCTCACCGACTTCGGCAAGGGCTTCGCGTTCATGCACATCCCGCGACTCGGCCGCAGCTACTCGGTGCCGGTCGTCGAGGGCGTGGCACTCGACGACCTGGCGAAAGGCATCGGGCACTACCCCAAGACGGTGCTCCCTGGCGAGGTCGGCAACTTCGCGGTCGCCGGCCACCGGGCCACGCACGGTGAGCCGTTCGCCTACCTGGACGAGGTGCGCAAGGGCGACGCGGTGGTGGTGGAGACCCAGGAGGAGTGGTTCGTCTACGTGATCGACCGCACCAGGATCGTGCAGCCGACGGACACCTGGGTGATCGCGCCGGTACCGGGCCGGCCGGACGCCGTCCCCACCGAGCGCCTGATCACGCTCACGACGTGCAACCCTCGGTGGGCGTCGACCGAGCGTCTGATCGTGTGGGGCCACCTGGAGAGCCGCCGGTCCAAGGCTGCGGGACGACCGGCCGAGCTGCGGGCGGACGCCTGATGTACGCGTGGATCTGGCGTCACCTGCCCGGCCCGGTGCCGATCCGGATCGTGCTGGCGGCAGCGATCGCGGCCGCTGTGGTGCTGCTGCTGTTCACCCAGGTCTTCCCCTGGGCGGAGCAGTCGCTGCCGTTCCTCAAGGTCACGGTCGACGAGTGAGGGCGCGGACATGACGACGCCGGACCGGACGGCCGGGCTGCGGATCCTGGTGGTCGACAACTACGACAGCTTCGTCTTCAACCTCGTGCAGTACCTCGCCCAGCTGGGTGCCGACTGCACGGTGCGGCGCAACGACGAGGTCGGGCCGGACGAGGCGGTGGGCTACGACGGGGTGCTGCTCAGCCCCGGCCCCGGGACGCCGGAGCGGGCCGGTGCCTGCATCGACATCGTGCGCGGGTGCGCGGGGACCGTCCCGGTGCTGGGCGTCTGCCTGGGGCACCAGGCGATCGCCGCTGCCTACGGTGCCGTGGTCGAGCAGGCGCCCGAGCTGCTGCACGGCAAGACCAGCGCGGTGCTGCACGACGGGGCGGGCGTGCTCGCCGGGCTGCCGAGTCCCTTCACGGCGACCCGCTACCACTCACTGGCCGTGCGGCCGGACTCGCTCCCCGCCGAGCTGGAGGTCACCGGCCGCACCGAGGGCGGTGTCGTGATGGCGCTGCGCCACCGCGACCTCGCCCTCGAGGGCGTGCAGTTCCACCCGGAGTCGGTGCTGACCGAGGGTGGCCACCGGCTGCTCGCGACCTGGCTGGTCGCGTGCGGTGACCCGGCGGCGGCGGCACGGGCCGACGGCCTCGCGCCGGTCGTCCGCAGCGGCTAAGGGGCGACCGAGATCGACGGCGAGCTGGTGTCCGTCGGTGTCGGCGTCGGGGTCGGGGTCGGTGTCTCGGTGGGTGTCGGGGGCGCTTCCGCCACGGTGTAGGTCACCGTGGAGCCGAGCCGGCGGGCCTCGCCGGCACCGGGCGACTGCGACACCACCGTCCCCGGGTCGGCCTGGTCGGTCTGCTCGGTGCGCTCCGACGGTTGGAAGCCGGCGTCCTCGATCTCGGCCGCCGCCTGGTCCCCGGGGAGCCCGGTGACGTCGGGCACCCGGTTCTGGCCGCTCGCGTAGCGGATGTCGACCGTGCTGCCCTCGGGGACGGTCTCGCCCTCGCCCGGCTCCACCCGGCGCACCGTCCCCTGCGGGTCCTTCGACGGCACCGGCGTCGTGTCGCCCACCTTGAGGTTGGCGTCGCGCAGGGCCTGCGAGGCCTCGTCGAGGCTGAGCCCGACGATCTGCGGGACGGTGGTCTCGGCCACGCCGGCCGAGACGGTCACGTCGACGGTGTCACCCTCCTCGACCTCGGTCTGCGACTCGGGCGTCTGGTCGATGATGTTGCCCTCGGGGACCTGCTCGTCCTCCTCCTCGGTGACCTCGCCGACGTCGAGGTTGACCGCCTGGAGCTCGTCGCGCGCCTGCTGCACCGTCAGCCCGGTGACGTCCGGCACCCGCACGGTCTCCCCGCCGCCCCCGGAGAAGAGCTCGCGGCCGAACAGCGCGGCGAGGACGAAGACGGCGATGACGGCCAGGCCCAGCAGGGCGTAGCCGAACGCCCGCCCCCCCTTGCGGTCGTCGCGGTCCGGGGGCGGGGCCGCGGGGTAGGTGGCCGTGCCGGGCAGGACATCGGTGCGGCCCATCGCCTGGGTGGCGTCCATGGGGACGGCCGGCGGGACCACTGTGCGCCCGGCCTGGGCGGCGGCGATGTCGCGGCGCATCTCGTCGGCGGTCTGGTAGCGGTGCTCCCGGGCCTTGGTGAGCGCCTTGAGGACGATCGCGTCGGCGTTGCGCGGCAGGTCCGGGTCCACCTGCGACGGCGGCGCCGGCTCCTCGCGCACGTGCTGGTAGGCGACGGAGACCGGGGAGTCGCCGACGAAGGGCGGCCGGCCGGTCAGCAGCTCGTAGAGCAGGCAGCCGGTGGAGTAGATGTCGCTGCGCGCGTCGACCTTCTCGCCGCGGGCCTGCTCGGGAGAGAGGTACTGCGCCGTGCCGATCACCGCGGAGGTCTGGGTCATCGTGGCGCCGCTGTCGGCGACCGCGCGAGCGATGCCGAAGTCCATGACCTTCACGTCGCCCGAGCGGGTGAGCATGACGTTGGCCGGCTTGATGTCACGGTGCACGATGCCCTGCTGGTGGCTGTAGGCCAGCGCGGCGAGCACCCCGTCGGTGATCTCCATCGCCCGCTCGGGCACCAGCCGGTTGCCCGACGCGAGCAGCTCGCGCAGCGTCGAGCCCTCGACGTACTCCATGACGATGTAGGGCACCGGGTTGCCGGCGAACTCGTCCTCGCCGGTGTCGTAGACGGCGACGATCGCCGGGTGGTTCAGAGAGGCGGCGGAATGTGCCTCGCGGCGGAACCGGGCCTGGAACGACGGGTCGCGAGCCAGGTCAGGACGCAGCATCTTGACGGCGACGGTCCGTCCCAGCCGGGTGTCGCGACCCAGGTGGACCTCGGCCATGCCCCCGCGTCCCAGCAGCTCGCCGATCTCGTATCGACCGCCCAGCTGCGCCGGCACTGCGGTGCTCACTCGTGGCCCTTCCGCTTGTCGTTGCCCTTGACCTTGTCCCCGCCCTTGCCCTTCCCCTTGGTGCCGTCGCTGTCCGCGTCGGCACCGGGTCCCCGGTCGGGCACCGCGGCCACCACGTCGAGGGTGACCAGGCTCCCAGCCGCCACCGTCCCGGTGGGTGCGACCGCCTTCACCGTACCGACCGGACCGCCGCCGGCCGTGCGTTGGACGTCCACGGTGAGGCCGAGTCCCTCGAGTTCGGTGCGCACGTCGGCAACCGGCCGGCCCAGGTAGTCCTGCTCCGCCACGTCGACCGAGGTGGGTGCGGTGGCTTCGGGGGACGTCGGCCGGTCGGTGGTCGCGACCTGCCCGTCCGCGTCGCTGCCGCACGCCCGGGCGAGCAGCAGCACCGCGACCGCGGCGGCGGCGAGGACCAGAGCCGGCACCAGCCAGCGCGGGCGGCTGGACGGGTCCGGGAGCCGGAAGCCCGGGTCGGTGTCGGCGTCGCGGCGCGCGTCGCCGGGGCCGCCCCCGGTCCCCGGCGGCGGCGTGTCCGGGCCGGTCGAGACCCGCCCGAGCGGAAGGACCCGGGTCGCCCCCGTCGGGTCCTCCACCGGGTCGGCCGCGACCGGGTCGGTGCCCACCGTGCGCAGGGCCAGCGCCTCTCTGCCGAGCCGGCCGGCCGGCGCCGGCCGGCGCTCCGGCTCCTTGGCCAGCATCCGCATCACCAGGTCGCGCACCGGCGCCGGGACCGTCCCCGGAAGGGCCGGCGGCTCCTTGCTCACCTGGGCCAGCGCCACGCTCACCGGGGTGTCTCCGGCGAACGGGCGCCGCCCGGTGAGGCACTCGTAGGCCACGACTCCCAGGGAGTAGACGTCGCTGGCCGGGGTGACCGCCTGACCACTCGCCTGCTCGGGCGAGATGTAGTAGGCGGTCCCCATGATGGCGCCGGTCTGCGTGAGGGGCACCGAGTTGGCAGCCCGGGCGATGCCGAAGTCGGTGATCCGCACGTCGCCGTCGGGCGTGACCAGGATGTTGCCCGGCTTGACGTCGCGGTGGATCACGCCGGCGTCGTGCGCGGTCTGCAGCCCGAGCGCCGCCTGCCCCACGAGGTCCATGGTGCGGCCCGGGTCGAGCCGGCCCTCCCGGCTGATCAGCGCGGACAGCGGCTCGCCCGGCACGTGCTCCATGACCAGGAAGGGACTGCCCGGCTCCCCCGGCTTGTCGACATCGCCCTCGCCGAAGTCGTAGACGGCGGCGATGTTGGGGTGCGAGAGGTTGGCCGTGTGCCGGGCCTCGGCCCGGAACCGCTGCAGGAACACCGGGTCGTCGGCGTACGCCCGGCGCAGGACCTTGACCGCCACCTCGCGACCGAGCACGTCGTCCCTGCCGCGCCACACCTCCCCCATGCCGCCGCCGGCGATCCGCTCGACGAGCCGGTAGCGGTTGCCCAGGATCTGGTCCGCCGCGAGGGTCACCGCTGCAGCACCGCCTCCATGACGGCCCGGGCGATCGGTGCTGCCAGCTGGTTGCCGCTGATCTCCGCCGCGCCGCCGCCTTCCTCGATCACCACCGCGACGGCCACCTGAGCCTCGGTGTCGGACGGTGCGAACGAGACGAACCAGGCGTGTGGCTTGCGCCCCCCGCCCTGCTGGGCGGTGCCGGTCTTGCCGGCCACCTTGACCCCCGGGATCTGCGCGTTGCTGCCGGTGCCGGCGTCGACGACCGCGGTCATCATCTGGGCCAGCTCGGCAGCGGTCTGGGGGCTGACCGCGGTGCCCACCTCCCGAGGGCGGGCGCTGTCGATGACCGACAGGTCCGGCGCCTGCACCTCCTGCACGAGGTAGGGCGCCATGAGCACTCCGCGGTTGGCCACGGCGGCCGCCACCATCGCCATCTGCAGCGGGGTCGCCCGCACGTCGAACTGGCCGATGGCCGACTGCGCCGTCTGCGGCGGGTTGGGGTCCTCCGGGAAGTAGCTGGCCACGCTGCGCATCGGGACCTCGAAGGCCTGGTTGAAGCCGAACTTCTCGGCCTGCGCACGCAGCGCGTCGTCCCCGAGCTCGAGGCCGATCTTCCCGAAGGCGGCGTTGCAGGAGAACATCAGGGCATCCGTCAGGGTCGGGTTCCCCCCGCTGCACGGCCGGCCGTCGAAGTTCGGCAGCGCGACGTCGGTCTGCGGCAGGTCGAGCTCGGCACCCCCGTAGACCGGCGAGTCCGGGTTGTAGCGGCCGCTCTCGAGAGCGGCGGCGGAGGTCACGATCTTGAAGGTCGAACCGGGGGGGTAGGTCTGGCGCAGCGCGCGGTCGAGCATCGGCCGGGACTTCTTGCGGTCCAGCCGCTCGTAGTTGCGGCGCACCTCGGCAGGGGAGTGCGACGCGAGGAGGTTCGGGTCGTACGACGGGCTGGTCGCCAGGGCCAGGAGCGCCCCGGTCGTGGGGTCGATCGCGACGACGGCCCCGCGGCGGCCGGCCAGGCCGTCGAAGGCGGCCTTCTGGGCCTGCGGGTCCAGAGTGAGGGCGACGCTGCCGCCCTTGGGCGACGTCCCGGTCAGCAGGTCGATGACCCGCCGGACGAAGAGTGCGTCGTCGGTGCCGGACAGGATCGAGCTCGCCTCCCGCTCGATGCCGCTCGACCCGTAGACCAGCGAGTAGAAGCCGGTGGCCGGCGCGTAGAGCTCACCGTCGGAGTACTGCCGGAGGTACTCGAGCCGGTCGTCGGTCGCCTTGCTGGAGGCGACCGGCTTTCCCGCGACCAGGATCGGGCCGCGCTCGCGGGAGTACTCCTCGGCGATGAGCCGCGGGTTGTTGCTGTCGTTGTGCAGGTCGTCGGCGCGGACCACCTGCAGGTAGTTGACGTTGACCAGCAGCAGCCCGAACAGCAGCATGACGGCCACGGACAGCCTGCGCAGGGGGGTGTTCATCGCGGGCTCACCCGGACCACCTGGGTCTTGGCGTCCTGCAGGGAGACGGCGGGCGGCGGTGCGGGGCGCCGCGCGGCGTCGCTGATCCGCAGCAGCAGCGCGACGATCGCCCAGTTGGCGACGAGCGAGGAGCCGCCGTAGGAGAGGAACGGCATCGTCAGGCCGGTCAGCGGGATCAGCCGGGTCACTCCACCGACGACGACGAACACCTGCAGGGCGATCGAGAAGGCCAGGCCGGCCGCGAGCAGCTTGCCGAACGAGTCCCGGACCGCGATCGCGGTGCGCAGGCCGCGCTGCACGATGATGGCGTAGACGAGGAGCACCGCCATCAGCCCGGCGAGCCCGAGCTCCTCGCCGATCGCGGCGACGATGAAGTCGGTCTGCGCGTAGGGAACGATCTCCGGCCGGCCCTGGCCGAGCCCCTTGCCGAGCAGCCCACCGGTCCCCATGCCGAACAGCCCCTGCACGAGCTGGTAGCTGTCGTCGTTGACGTTGCGGGGAGCGAACGCGTTGAGCCAGATGTCGACGCGCTCCCGGACGTGACCGAACATCGTCCAGGCGAGGAACGACCCGCTGAGGAAGAGGGCGACGCCGATGAGCAACCAGGACAGTCGCTCGGTGGCGACGTACAGCATCGCGATGAACACACCGAAGAAGAGCAGCGACGTGCCCAGGTCACGCTCGAAGACCAGGACGCCGAGGCTGGCCACCCACGCCACCAGGACCGGCCCGAGGTCACGGGCGCGGGGAAGGTCGATGCCGGCCACCCGCCGCCCCGCCAGGGCGAGCACGTCGCGCTTGACGACCAGGTAGCCGGCGAAGAACACCAGCAGCACGATCTTGGCCAGCTCGCCGGGCTGGAACGAGAAGCCCAGCAGCCGGATCCAGATCCGGGCGCCGTTGATGGTCGTCCCGACCAGCGGCAGCAGCGGCAGGAGCAGCAGCCCGAGGCCGATCACCATCGCGGTGTAGGTGAAACGCTGCAGCACCCGGTGGTCGCGCACCAGCAGCAGGACCGCGACGAACAGGGCGACGCCGACGGCGGTCCACGTCAGCTGGGCGGGTGCCGCGGCCGAGGGGACGTCGGTGCCGAGCGACTCCGCCCGGTCGGCGTAGGCCAGGTCGAGTCGGTGGATCATGGCCAGGCCCAGCCCGTTGATGGCCGTGACCGCCGGGAGGAGCACCGGGTCGGCGTACGGCGCGAAGCGGCGCAGCACGAGGTGCGCGACGCCGAACAGGAGCGCCAGCCCGGAGCCGTAGCCGAGCATCCCGGCGGGGAGCTCCCCGTCGTGCGCGAGCCCGACCGAGGCGTAGGCGGCCATCGAGAGCGCCAGCGAGAAGACGAGCAGCACGAGCTCGGTGCCCCGGCCGGTCGGCCGGCCGGCGGCGCGCTCCTGCGGGCTCACGAGCCGTCCCCGCAATCGGCTCCCGAGACTCCGCCGTCCGTGGTCGCGGTGGGGCTGGGCGTCGGGCTCGGGCTGGGGCTCGGGCTCGCGTCGCCGGCGCCCGGGCTGGCGCTGGCCGACGGGCTGGCGGTCGAGGCGGAGGCGGCGGCCTCGGCCTGCTCGCGGCAGAGCTCCGCCTGCTGGCGCAGCGTGGCGACGATCCGGCGGGCGTCGGTGAGCCCGGCGGTCGGGATGTCGGCCAGGACCCGCTCCCGCTGGTAGGGCGGCAGGTCGGCCAGCGGGACGTCCTCGTCGCTGTAGAGGTCGGAGGTCGAGATCGGGCCGACGTCCTGGGTGAGGCCGCGGAAGATCGCGACGCTGCTGCCCTCGGCGCCGACGTAGTACTGCGTCTGCGACCACCGGTAGGCGCCGTAGCCGCCGGCGCCGACGAGCAGCAGGAGGAGCACGAGGGCGAGCAGCAGCGGGCCGTGCCGCCGTGGTCGCGGCTCGGGCTCGCCGTCCTCGCCCTCCGGCGTCTCCTCCGGCGGCGGCCGGAGGGCGGCCGCCTTGCCGGCGGGCGTGTCGTCGGGACTGCGCTGCACGACCCCTTCCGCCGCGGCGCCCACGGTGACCGGGACGGCGGACGGCGGCCTGGTCTCCACCTCGACGACGTCGGCCACGATCGCCGTGACGTTGTCCGGGCCGCCGCCCTTGAGGGCGAGGTCGACCAGCCGCTCGACGACCACGTCGGTGTCGGCCTCGTCGAGCAGGGTGTCGCGCAGGGTCTCCTCGCTGACGACGCCGGACAGGCCGTCGCTGCAGAGCAGGTAGCGGTCGCCCGCCTTGGTCTCCCGGACCGACAGGTCGAGCTCGATGTCCTCACGCCCGTCGAGCGAGTTGGTGATCAGGTTGCGCTGGGGGTGGTGGTCCGCTTCCTCGGCCGTGATCCGGCCCTCGTCGACGAGCGTCTGCACGAAGGTGTGGTCGTGCGTCAGCTGCTGCAGCGTCTTGCCGCGCAGCAGGTAGGCCCGCGAGTCGCCGACGTGCACCAGGCCGAGACGCGAGCCGGCGCGCAGCAGGGCCGTCAGCGTGGTGCCCATGCCCTTGAGGTCCGGGTCGCCGTGCACCATGTCCCGCAGGTACCCGTTGGCGTTGGTGACCGCGGCGGAGAGGCGCTCGAGCAGGTCGCCACCGGGCGAGTCCTCGTCGAGGGCGGCCATCGACGCGACGGCGACCGAGCTGGCCACCTCGCCGGCCGCGTGGCCGCCGACGCCGTCGGCGATCACGAGGAGCCGGGGCCCGGCGTAGCCGGAGTCCTCGTTGATCGCCCTGATCAGACCGGTGTCCGACCGAGCGGCGTAGCGGAGTGCCAGCGCCATCCGCGGTTACTTCCTCAGCTCGACGACGGTCTTGCCGATGCGGACCGGCACCCCGATCTTCACCGGCGTCGGCGTGGTCACCTTGGTCCGGTCGATGTAGGTCCCGTTGGTCGAGCCCATGTCCTCGACGACCCACTGGCCGTCGCGGGGGTAGAAGCGGGCGTGCCGCCCGGACACGTAGTCGTCGTCCAGGACGATCGTCGACTCGTGCGAGCGGCCGAGCGTCACCGGCTGGTCGCCGAGCCGCACGGTGGTGCCGGACAGGGCTCCCTGCGTGACGACGAGGGCGCTGGGCTGCCCGCGACGGCCCTTCGCGGGCTTCGGCTGCTTCTCGCGGCGGTCGGTCTGGGGTGCTGGCGCGGACTTCCGGGCCGCCGGCCGGGTCGCCGTGCGCCGGCCGAAGAGGTCGGACCGCATGACGCTCACGGCCGTGAGAACGAACATCCACAGCACGGCGAGGAAGCCGAGCCGGATGATCGTCAGCGTCAGCTCGGACATCTCGCTCACGAGCGACCCCGTGCGGGCTGCTCGTGGAAGACCATCGTCGTGGAGCCGAGGACGACCCGGGCGCCATCGCGGAGGCGGGCCTCGGAGACGCGCTCCCCGTCCACCACCACCCCGTTGGTCGAGCCCAGGTCGACCACCGTGACGTCACCGCCGGACCGGCGCAGCTCGGCGTGGGTGCGGGAGATGCCGGGGTCGTCGATGCGCAGGTCGGCCTCGGCGCCCCGGCCGACGGTGGTCGTGGGACGGGCCAGCGCGTACGTCGTCGAGCCCACCTCGACCCACGGCGTGGCCGCACCGGCGTGGCTGACCGTGTCCTGGGTGCGGCCGGTGGCCCCGGCCACGGCGGCGCTGCGGACGTGGAACCGCCCGGTGTCGAGCTCGTCGTCGAGCTCGAACTCCACCGAGACCGGGCCGATGAACGCGTAGCGCTGCTCCTCGGCGTGCTCGCGGACCATGTCGGCCAGCTCGGAGCCGAGCGCGTCACGGTAGACCTCGAGCCGGGCGTGGTCGTGCTCGCCGAGCCCGACGGTGAAGGCGTTGGGGACCATGGTCCGGCCCCGGGCGACGATGGCGGCGCGGTCGTCCAGCTCGCGCTGGAGCGCGCTGGCGATCTCCACCGGCTGCACCTCGGCCTTGAAGGCGCGCGCGAAGGGCCGGTTGACCAGCTCCTCCACGCGACGCTCGAAGCGCTGCAGGACGCCCATCGGGACCGGTCACCTCCATCCGTCTCGCACCGGCGGGTCACCGGTCACTGGCGCGCCGCCGGCCGGCGGCGGTCTTCGGGCCCGGCGCGGACGCCGCGACGCCCGGCGACGCGATGGTAGCCGGGCCCGTTGCAGGGCCTCGTTCCCCGCACTCGTGGACGGTACGCATGGAGCGGGCAGGTCAGGCCCGGTGCTAGGCTCTTCGGGCTCGCGCGAGTGGCGGAATAGGCAGACGCGCACGGTTCAGGTCCGTGTGCCCGAAAGGGTGTGGGGGTTCAACTCCCCCCTCGCGCACGAACCCTGGGGAGTCCCCAGAGGTATCGCCGGCCTCTACTGCAGTCGAGGGTCGAGCGCGAGGTCGATCAGCGGCTGGTCCAGGTCCGCGCCGACCCGCTCCTCGTGCGCTCGTACGATGCGGAACTCCGACACGACCACGGTGTGACGCGGCCCGACGTAGACGAACACCCGGCGGGTGGCACGGGAGTTCCTCGGGCAGCAGCCAGCCCCGTCGTCCTCGTCCCAGGTGCCGACGTACACCGTGGTCGGGTCGTCTGCGCCGAAGACGCGACGCTCGACACACTCGACGAGCCAGCTGCTCCCGCACGAGGGCTGCCCGCTGCCCGCGAGCGACACCTGGACGCGGAGGCTCAGCCGCCCCAGCCTCGCCGCCGCCCCCGCATATCCTGGCGAGTCCGGTTGGAGGTACGGCTCGCTGGGGGGCGGGAGCCAGGGACGTGGTCCGCCAGCACCGCCGCCACGACCCGGTCCGACGGAACGGCGAAGGCCGCCTCGGGAACGGTGACGCGCGGGTCGGCGGCAGCGGCAGCCATGGCGCCGCGTGTGAACGGGTTGAAGTCGGGTGTCCCCCGCCCGTTCACCTCCACGTAGCCGATCCGGCCGTCGCGGCGCAGGAGCGCCACCGCGACCCGGTAGTCACCGCAGGTCGCGTATGTCGACCCTGGCCCGGGGCGGGCGTCGTCGCCCTCGCGCCCGGGGTCCCATGAACTGCACCGGCGCTGGTACCGGGAGATCCTGGCGCGCTCACCGTGCGGCCCCACGAACCGGTCCGCGCTGCACGACTCCGTCCCGTCGGAGGCCTTCGGCCCACGCATGAGGTAGCGGCACCCGTCGAAGGGCTCCAGGTCACCGCGGTCGGCGACCACGCCCATCTGTCCGAAGGTCTGGTAGATCGTGCTCTGGTCCCGCCAGGTGAACAGGTCCCCTGCCCAGGGAGACGACGTCTGATCGTCGAAGGGGTCGAAGTGCTCCCCCTTCGGGTCGAGGTGCTCGGCCGCGACGGCGAACCAGGCCCTTCTGCCAGCGCCGGACCAGGACCACGTAGGTGTCCTGCACCAGGTCCTCCGCGGCCTGGTGGTCACCCGTCAGCAGGTACGCCGCCCGGGAGAGCGCGGCACCACGTGCCGAGACGAACTCCCTGAGCTCGACCGCCCGGTCCATGGGCCACCTCTCGCGCGGAACGCCGTCCTCCCCCAGACGCAGGATCGGCCTACCGC
>Ga0210113_1000283_pt1 | contig 12342 bp, 11 predicted proteins | sample MayberryNW_Catta_5_FD_185523 | JGI IMG/M metagenome (GOLD analysis project Ga0210113, IMG submission 185523) | Wetland microbial communities from San Francisco Bay, California, USA, that impact long-term carbon sequestration -... | ecosystem: Environmental > Aquatic > Marine > Wetlands ...
GGTTTTTGTCACCAGGAAAGAACTTGGACTGAACAGCCTGGAAAAGCTCCGTGCCGCCTCCGGACTTCGAATCGGCGGCCAATCGGTTGGCTTCTCGACCTACAATGAGGGGCGTCTGTTTGCTTATGTCTTGCGACTCAAGGACCCGACCTTCGTAACCGGCTACGGCGGAGCCGAGCTGGATCCCGCGCTCATGCGCGGTGAGATCGACGGGCGCGCGACTAGCGCCGACACCGTGCTCAGGCGAAACCCGGATTGGCTGAGAAAAGAGCTCGTGGACTTTCATAGCATCATCGAGGTCCCGAAAGGGGACAAGCATCAAAACTTCATGAAAGTTCCGGAGCTAGAGGCTCTGGCAAAATCGGAACTTGGGCGCAAGCTAGTCTCCTTACAACGCTCCTTCCGAGTCACGGGGCAGCCCTTCGTCGCGCCTCCGAGTATACCCCAAGAGCGCGTCGCTATTCTCCAGGAAGCCTTCCGAAAAATGTATCTCGATCCTGAATTTAAAAAGGAATACAAAAAGGTAACGCGCGACGATCCGACACCGCTGCTGCCGGAAAATCATGAGAAAGCCATTCAAGAAATTCCCCGCGACCCCGAAGTGATCGAAGTTTTCAACAAACTCATAGGCGCGGGGCCGTTACCGACGCCTCGTTAAAGCGGTCTGCCGTGAAATATGGTTGCTGGAAGGTTCAAGTTTGTCTGATAGAGCAACTTTCATCAGCGCAGAATCTACGGATCATTTATGGGAGTAGCATCACCGTTCGGGAAAATATCAAAATAGTTGGGAGGTAAGTCATGCGCATCTTGATTTTTGCGGTTTTACAATTTTTTGTGCTGGCCTCGTTGGCATTCGCTCAAGCGAAGCCGACCACGGTCGCCGAATTGGCCGCCTATCGCGGTGCCGACCGCGAGGAGATCCTCAAAGCCGGCGCGCAAAAAGAAGGCAAGGTGGTCTGGTACACGACCCTGATCGCTTACAAGGAGATCTCGAAAATCTTCGAGAGCAAATATCCCGGCGTCAAAGTGGAAGCTTATCGCTCCAACTCGACCGATCTGCTCAAGCGGTTTTTATCCGAGGCACAAGCGCAACGTCATATCGTCGATGCCATCGAAACCACGCCGCCGACGCTGATGGCCGGGCGCGAAGCCAATCTGCTGGCGCCGTACTATTCGCCGCATTTGAAGCATTATCCCGACGAGTCGAAGGAAGACGCCGACGGCGGAAAAGTGCTTTGGACCACCGACCGGGAATCGATCATCGGCTTGGGCTTCAACACGAAGCTCATCAGCGCCGCCGACGCGCCGAAGAGCTTCGATGATCTAATAAAGCCCGAGTACAAAGGGAAGTTTGCCGTCAGCGGAGATGCCACCGGGGCGCGCATCATCGGCGCAATGATGAAAGTGAAGGGCGAAGAGTTCGTCAAGAAACTCAAAGCCCAGGAGATCAAAATGCATATGATCTCCGGCGGAGCGCTGCAGGAGCTTCTGGCCGCCGGCGAGTTTCCCATGTCGTTTTCGATCTTCCGCAACCACGTGTTGGTGTCGCAGGCGAAGGGCGCGCCGACGGAATGGCGGCCGCTCGATTTGACGGTGGCCAACGCCGGCGGCGCGGCATTGCCCTTGCACGCCAATCATCCGCACGCAGCGCTGCTGTTTATCGATTTCCTGATCAGTCCCGACGGCCAGAAGATACTCGAAGAGAAATTCCGCTACGCCAGCTCGACAAAAAAATATCCTTTCAAGCGCTGGTATCCGGAAAAGGGACTGACCATCGAGCAGTTCGAAAAGCAGTTCAACCATTGGCAGAAGCTGGCGCGTCAGATCGCCCGGCGTTAGTCGATAACAAGCTTATTCCGGCGGCGCCATGAATCATACGCTGGACATCGGTTCGAGAATCACGTTTTCGCCGTGGCGGATCGGCATCCATCGAAATTTTCTTTTGTTCGCGGCCACCGCGGCGGCCCTGGCTTATCTTGTTTTACCTCCTTTCTTCTTCATTTTGTCGACCAGCCTGACTGCCGAAACCGGCGCGCAAGCCGGCACGTTCACCTTGCAGCATTACACCAGCATTTTTGGTTCGCTCGATGATTTCGGCGTGCTCTTGTGGAATTCGCTGCTGTTTTCCACCGGCAGCGCGCTCGGCGCGCTGGCGATCGGCACCTTGCTCGCGTGGCTGGCCGAGCGCACCAACGCGCCGTTCAAGAGCGTTGCATATATTTCCGCCTTCATCGCGTTCGGCATTCCCGGCATCGTAAAAGTGATCGGCTGGATTCTCATGCTCGGACCCGAAGCCGGATTGATCAATGTCATGGCCGAAGGTTTGACCGGCGTTTCCCCGGTTTTCGATATTTTTTCGTTGGGCGGCATGATCCTGGTCGAGGCGTTCATCTGGACGCCGGTGGTGTTTCTGCTCATGGCCACGCCGTTTCGTTCGATGGACCCGTCGTTGGAGGAGGCGGCGCTCACGGCGGGGAGCAATAATTGGCAGGTCTTTCGCAAAGTCACCTTCCCACTGGCGCTGCCGAGCGTGCTCGCTGTGTTGTTTTTGACTTTCGTGCGTTCGCTGGAAGCCTTCGAGATTCCGGCGCTGATAGGTCTCCCGGCCGGCGTCGAAGTCCTGACGACGAAAATTTATCTGCAGATCCGCACCGGATTCATTCCGCGCTACGGCGAGGCGAGCGCCTATTCGGTATTGCTGATCGCGCTCGTCGGCGGCGTATTGGTTTTTTACCACCGCCTGACCTCCCAGGGACACAAATTTTCGACGATCACGGGCAAGGGATTTCGACCGCGGCGCATCGATCTCGGAAGTTGGCGCTGGGTCGGCGGCGCGCTGATGCTGCTGCTGCCGCTCTTGCAGATCCTGCCGCTCGCGGCGCTCATGTGGTCATCATTTCTGCCATTCGTTCAGGCGCCGTCACGTGAAGCTTTCGCGTTGCTCTCGCTGGACAATTATCGGGTCGCGTTCAACGACGGTGCGATCATCTGGGCGGTCTTGAACAGCCTGATCGTGAGCATCAGTTCCGCCACGGCCGTGGTGGCGCTGACGTTCGTCGCCGCCTGGATCGTTGTCCGCACGAATATTTCAAAACGTTGGCTGCTCGATCAACTCGCGACCTTGCCGCTGGTGTTTCCCGGTCTCGTCATGGGCGTGGCGATTCTCAAGATGTATCTGACACTGCCCATTCCGGTCTACGGCACGCTGTGGATCATCGTGCTCGCTTTCATGGTGCGCTATCTGCCCTACGGCATGCGCTTCGGGCACGCCGGGCTGCTGAGCATTCATCGGGAGCTGGAGGAAAGCTCGGCGGCGTGCGGCGGCAGCTGGGGACAGACGGTGAGAAAAATACTTTTTCCGCTCATGCTGCCGACTTTATTCGCGAGCTGGATCTACGTGTTCTTGATCACCATACGCGAGCTTTCGGTGGCGCTCCTGTTGTACAGCCCGGGATCGCAGGTCGTCTCGGTGGTGATCTGGGAGCTGTGGGAAAACGGCCGGATCGGCGAAGTGGCGGCCTTCAGTTTAGTCTTCACGCTCGGTACCGTGCTGCTGGCGGCGCTGTTCAAACAGCTGGCCCATCGCTACAGTCTCAATGAATAGGAGCCAACAAATCTCCTGGCGGCTTGACGGAACAACAAAAATAGGGGGAAAGATGAATAACAATCTTCTTAACGCGCTAATGTTCGCGTGCGCGAGTCTCGCGGCGGCCGGTCTGACAGCCTGTTCAAGCGCCGAATCGGCGAAAACGGGTGGATCGGCAGCGCAAGCGAGCGGCATGTCGGAATCGAATCGCAAGGCGGCATCGTCGCAGGTGCGCCAGGCGCAGTCGCAGTCGAGCTTGGATGCGTTGCGTCGCGGCGAGTCGGGTAAAACGCCGGCTGGAAGCCCGCTCAAGGAAATCTATTTCGACTTCGACCGCTATGATCTCTCCGGCGATGCGCGCGCGACCCTGCGTCATGCCGGCGATTGGCTGAGAAGCAACCCAGCGCCACGAGTCGAAATCGAAGGCCACTGCGACGAGCGCGGCACCAATGAATACAACCTTGCATTGGGCGCCAAGCGGGCGCAAGCCGCGAAAGATTATCTCGTCTCGCTCGGCGTGGCGAGCGAGCGGCTGTCGACGATAAGCTACGGCGAGGAAATCCCGGTGTGCCGCGAAAACAGCGAGACCTGCTGGCAGAGGAATCGCCGCGACCGGTTTGTCGTCTTGGCGCCCAAGCCGGGCGTTTAGCGAGGATTGTGATTCGGCGAATGATCGTCTCACCCAGAAGGTTCCAGAGCTGCCAAAGCGCAACCGAAAAACAGATACGCGCAAAGGGACAAAGGTCATAAACAGAAGCACAGGGGTGCAGCATGCTGCACCCCTGTGCTATTTTGGCCGAGTCGGGTTGCGACCCTTCCGAAAGCCTCGGTGCATTTCGCTCGTGGAAAGGAAGTCATTGGGTCGAACAAAGCACGCGCGAATTTGCGCGAGCCGAGAAAAAATTCTAGCATCGTATGACGTTAACCATGGTCATCACTGACACCGGAAGATTTCGCCGCGGCGTTCGCATGCCGGCATTTTTGGCGCTCGAAGAAGAGAAGACCTGGGCGCCGATGATTGAAGCCGCGGCGATTTTTCTCTTTCTCGATTTCGACGGTACGCTCACGGAGATTGCGCCGCGCCCGAACGAAGCGTACTTAAGCTCACGCCGCAAGCAACGTATCCGCGCACTGCTCGCCAATCCGGCATTTTTCGTCGCCATTATGAGTGGACGGCCGGTGGACGATCTCAAGGGCTTGATCGGGCTCGATGAAGTGTTTTATGTGGGCGGCCATGGACTGGAATGGCTGGCACCCGACGGAGCGAAGAACCGCTGCGCCGTCGGACCACCTGTGGCGGACGCGCTGGCATCATTGCGCGATCAGTTTCGCGGCCGCCGCGCTGACATAAGAGGAGTCTTTCTGGAAGACAAAGGCATTGCCGTTGCGCTCCATTATCGCTTGGCGGCGGAAGATACCGCGCTGGCAGTCAAGAGCGAATTCCTGCGCGCCGTGCATCGCCATCAACAGCAGGGGGTGGCTCTGGAGATCGTCGCCGGAAAAGAGGTCATCGAGGCCAAGCCGGCGGCGCAAAATAAAGGCGAAGCGGCGGTGCAACTGCTCAAGCTCTACGGCCGCGGCGCCTTGCCGATTTATTGTGGCGACGACTTCACTGACGAAGTCGCGTTTCACCGTGTCGACAAAGAGGGCATCACGATTCTGGTTGCGGAAACGCCGCGCCCCACCGCCGCCTCCTATTATTTAAGAAGCCCCAACGAACTGCACGAATTTCTTCGGCTTCTAGGCCACGTAAAGGCAACGGCACATTGACGGCAGTCCTCTAACATTCAAATCGAACTGCACGTTCGGGCCGAGGCAATTGAATTTCCACTATGGTCAGACGGTCGGAAGTCGGAGGAACATGCATTCGTGCGAAAAGACGGTTGATTAAGCGCTTTGCGAGGATACAGCTTGAAACTTGAAACTCGCTTGCTTGCCGGCGAAGTAAAGCACATCGATTGAATCGGAATAATCGAAGGTTTTCTGGCGGGCAAACTCGTCGAAACAGGGTAAGCAGACGACTTTGTTCTGATACTCGCGGGGCACGACCTCGCGCCATACCCGGTCGGGTACGTAGAAGTTGAACTTGTCGGTGCAATTGCACACCATGCATGTTTGCAGTTTAAAACCCCTCGCATCAGGTCTAGCGCGACGCATCGCCATGGTCGCCTCCGTCCGGTGTGTTCGTACATTCTTAGGATCACCGAACGCAACGACCATACCAGCGGTTGAAATCGCAATTTTTCAACCACTCATACACGCGGGTCACCAATAGTGTCGGTAATTTCCGTCCATGTGGGGAAATGTTTTTACCGACACAGCCGGTATTTCAACAACTACTTATTTGCGAAATATAACGTGGTTGTTATCAAACGCGGTCGCAGAAGACCTTATATACGGTTCATCCGCGAGGTGCGGACCTAAGCGGCCTCGCTTGACCATTGTTCCCCGGTCAGCTTTTGCCGGACATTGGTAGCCGGAGCGCTGCGCCGCTGATCCTTAGAGGTAGGAAGCAGAATTGTAAAGGTCGTTCCGACCCCAAGCTCGCTTTCAGCGGAGACGCATCCGCCGTGCGCCTCGACGATGGTCTTGACGATAAACAGCCCCAATCCCGTTCCTTCACTGGTCGCTGCTCCTTGGAGGCGCTGGAACTCAGAAAATAGCTTGGACAAATCTTTTTCGGGGATTCCGACGCCGGTGTCTTGCACTTTTATGGAAAGCTGTTTGTCAACCATCCGGGACGATATGGTAACCGTGCCGTACGACGGCGTAAACTTGACGGCGTTGCCGACTAAATTCCACAGCACCCGCTGCAGTTGACCGGCGTCGCCCAGCATCGGCCTCAAATCCGGATCCAGCTCTAGAATGAGTTTGATGTTCTTCTCCCGGGCAATGACCCTCTGCTGAAGCACAACGTTCTCGGCGAGAGCGTTTATCTGAACTAGATCGTTCGCGGAACTCGGCTTGATCGTCTCCAGTTTCGAAACGGTCAGAAAATCAGTGATCAGCTCAACAATTCGATTGGTGTTTTCGCGGATCGATTTAAGCGAGGATTGCCGCTCCCTAGGATCGGGCTGACCGCCGTACGCTCCCGCAAGGAGCTCCGCATGGCCCAGGATGACGTTAAGCGGTGTTTTAATGTCGTGGGCGAGCGCGCAAACGAATTGGCGTTTGAGCCTCATCGTTTCTTCCAGTTTTTCCATTCGGCGTTTTTCCGCCTTAACCTGACCCGCCATATGGCCATAAAAGATCGAGATCCCGAACATGAACGGCACGCGAAACAGAAGATTCGGGTCTACGGCCAATAGATCGACCGCGTCGCGTGAAACGAAGATCAGAAAAACCAGGCTCAAAAGAATGGCAGCAACGCCGATCTGGATGATATTTTCGCCGATCGCGGCGATGAACACGCAGAAGAAAAAGAGCACAAGCAAGTCCCACGGGACTTGCTGCGATAGCGTGATCGCGCAAACAACAAGAATCGAGTTTAGAAGCAGTAGCGCAGGCTCAACGACCCGTTTCTTAAAGATCGTGTCAGGGAGGCGCCGTAGCACGACAGCCGAGAGAAGGCAGATCAATATCAATAAGGCCGGGACCGGTTCTGTCACGCTCCAGTCATTTACGGCGAAGATTAGATAAGAAGTACCGATTGCGACCAACCACTGGACCGCGATGATCGCTTTCTTTTCTTCGGGGACGGAATCATCGACCAGCCGATTCCTATCCCATCGTTCTCTCCACCACGATAATACTCTGCCCCTTGCGTTTGCGCCGAACGTTTCGAGCAACACTGTGCTCATCGTCTGCCTCGTTTCCCGTCGGGTAATCGTGACCCAATCCGTGAGCCGGACTGACGCAGCTACCATGCCAATGGCATGACGCAATAAATCAACGTAATTTCAAGGTGTTACGCGTGGAACCTTGAATTTGGCAAGGGGCGTATCCGAGCAATCTTGGAAAAACGCTTCAAAAATGAACTGAGCGGCCACGAGCTATCAACGAGGCGACACCGACCTAGATGATTCGCGGCGGGTTTTTTTTACGATAGACGTGAAGCGAAGGCCGTCAGTGGTTGGCGGCGAAACCGCTTGCCTGGGCGACAATCTCCTCGACATTCTTGTCAAGATCGAGCGGGCGGTTGATACGCTCCCCATCGCGCTCGGCAACCAGAGCGTAGATCTCCAGCCGGTTGCCTTCGGGATCAAGAAAATAACACGAGACGGTATTGCCCATTTCCTGGTAGGCGTGGCTGACGCAGTGGTCGATCGGTACGCCTTGTGCTTTAAACTTTTCGTAGAACTCTTTCACTTCGGCGGGTGTATCGACGCGCCAGGCGATATGGCCGATGATTTTGGCATTGCCCTCACGCCCTGTAGCCAGTGCAATTTGATGATCGTCGATCTCTGGATCCGCAGTTAGAAACACCATGCGCCCGGCGTTCTCACGGTACTTGACGAGCCCGAGGACGTCCCGGTAAAACTCAACCATTTTTTCCAGATCATTGACGTAAAGCACGATATGGCTAAGCCCTTTGATCGTCGGCATATGAGTACCCTCCTTTACGAGAATCGCGCATGCTGTGGTTAGGTGATTAACGATCGATTGGCGTCGTTTCCGGTCCGCGAGCCTGAGCCAAACCTATCCGATTGCTTTGTCTCATGTCAATGCAAAGCGGCTGCGCCAGAACCGCCAGCTTCGCTCGATCGACAATCCAATTCTCTAAATTCGATCGCCGCGAAGCTTGCGGTGGCCAAGTAAACTGTAGGAGCAGCTTAAGGGACTCGCAAACCATCGCAGAATTCGATTGATTTTAATCTAAGCCGGTGATAAGCGGCGAACAGCAGTCAGATTCTTCGGAGCCAGTGGCGGCAGGGCTGGCGATTCGTGTCAAGCCGTTCAAGCGGTATCGTTTGTCGAAACCGGCGCACCAGAAAAAACGAGCCTACCCCCTTCTAGGGGGGCGGCGTCGCTGATAAAATCATAGCCAAGCTGCCGCGAGTTCCTGCGCGAGGATAAAATACCAATAGCGGAGTGTCTCAAATGTCCAATGCAACGAAAAAGCCGGACGTGGGAAACGTTACGATCGCTACTGTGGGTAGTGAAGAGGAGGCGGGGCGAGTAACGGCTATGCTTGATTCCGCCGGGATCAAATGGACCAAAACCAAGGAGCGGGCCTCAAGCACCGAAGGTGCGGCCAAGCGACGGTTGGGCGGGATTAAGATTTTGGTCAGCGCGTCCGATGCCCGGCGCGCCGTTCAGTTACTCGGTGAAAAAGGAAGCAACGAACGGCCATCGTCCCCGCGTGCTGATTCAGCGCCGCGCGTCACGCGTTGGCACACCGGTTTCGATGGTTGGAAACGAAGCGCGATCGAGGTCGTCGCTCTGGTGGCCGTCGCGGGGCTTTTGGCGGCTTTGGTCTTCTATTGAGATTCAGGAGCGGATAACGCAGCGCGGCGAAAATCGCAATCAAAGAATAAGCAGACGTTTATCACCAAGGCCGCGCGTGGCAGAGCGCAACAAAAATCGAAACAGACATCTCACCACGGAGGACCTAGCGCGGCCGAGCCGCAACCTAAAACAACTCCCTCGAATCAGCGACTGCTTATAAATCTGCGTAAGCTGCGAAGACTTTCGGCAATACAAGTGATTGGATCAACGGCCACAAACTAATGCTCGACGGCAAACTGAGAATCGCGCCGACCTGTTATCACGTGCTGCACCAGGTACCGGTGATGACGGCGCATGAACTGAACTTCTTCTACGACGAAGGGCTGAAAACCGCGGATGAGTCGCTGGGCTACGAGATCTTAACCGATGCGATGGTCCCCTTCGGTCTCGAGAAGCTCGGCATCTCGCAGGCGATGAAGGAAAAATCGGTGGACATCGCGCTCGATGTCCAGTCGCGCACGGTCTTTTACCAGCGCGCGCGCGGCGCCGATCTCTACATCATCTCGGGCTGGCGCAACCAGCACACCAACGTCTGGATGGCTCCGCCGCACGTGAAGTCGCTGCAAGAGTTGAAAGGCAAGCGCGTCGGCATCAGTGACTTCAACAGTATTCGTCACTGGGCGATTCAGATTCAATTAAAGAAGGCCGGCCTTGATTTGGAGCGCGACATCGAGTGGGTGCGGATCGGCGTCAATTCGCGGCTGCATCTGGAAGCGATTCGCAACGGCCGGGTGGAGTGCGCGCCGGTGCCGCCTTGGTATGCCCAGGACTTGCTCAAAGAGGGTTGTAATGCGCTGGTGTCGCCGGCCGATCAATATCCCGAAGGGCGACCGGAACGAATTATCGCCGCGACCGGACGCATTCTCGAAGAACGGCCGGACCTGGTGAAAGGATTTCTGAAAGCCATGATTCGTTCGTATTGGTTCGTGCGCGACATGCCGAAGAATTACCAATACATCTCCAATCTCGAAAAGCGCCTGCGCCTACGCAGTCCCGATCCTGAGGAACGCGCGGTCAAGCATTTACGTTCGGCGCGCGATTTGGAGGCGATGCCGTTTCCGCTCGACGGCAAAGCAACAGGTTTTGAAGACATGCTCAAGGAAGAAGAGCGCCTCGGTGAGCTCAATTACGAAGTGCCGCCGATCAAAGACGTCTGTGCGCAGGATCTGGTCGGAGAGGCGTTCAAAGAGCTGCGCACCCGGGAAGATCTAGCGGACGAGTTTCAGCGGCTCAAAGTGATCGAGCAACGATGGGGATATTGAAAAGAATCGTTCAACCGTTCCAATTGTTCAAACCGGAAACGAAGGCAAAAGGGAAATTGAAAGCGCAGAAAACAAAACGGGTCTGAGATTTTTGCAGTTTTAATTTTTCATTTTTAATTATCTTGACTCGCCTCGCCCTCCTGATCGATTTCGGCAGTACCTTTACCAAGGTCGTCGCTGTCAATCTCGATAATTCGCGACTTCTCGGCCACAGCCAGGCGCCGTCCACAGTCGGCTGGGACGTGCGCGAAGGATTGCTGCGCGCGTTGATCGCGTTGCATGAGCGTCATTCGGTCTTCGATCGAACACCGAACGACTTGTCGGTTCTTGCAGGAAAAACCGTTCTCGCTTCCAGCAGTGCAGCGGGCGGTCTGCGCATCGCGGCCGTCGGCAACGTGCCTGGCTTGACGGTCGAAGCCGCGCATCAAGCCGCGCTCGGCGCAGGCGCGAAGATCGTCGGCTCGAGCGCTTTCAAGCTCACTGCAGACAAGATACTTGAGCTCGAAAAACTCCGGCCCGATATGGTGTTGTTGACCGGCGGCATCGACGGCGGCGACGGTGCGACGATCGTTCACAATGCCGGGCTATTGGCGCACTCAGCCCTGACAACCCCCATCGTCGTCGCCGGCAATCTCGCCGTGAGAGGCGAAGTCGCCGCGATTCTCGAGCGGGCCGGAAAAGAGGCGCGGCTGGTCGAAAATGTCATGCCGTGCGCCGGTACCGTTGCAGTAGAATCGGCGCGGGAAGCAATCCGAGATCTTTTCATGGAGCGAATTACACGCGCCAAGGGCCTCAATGAAGTGAAGGAATTCGTTCAGGTGGTTCTGCCGACGCCGATGGCTGTGCTCCAAGCGATCCGGCTTGGCGCCGAGGGTACAGCGAGCGAAAGGGGATGGGGCGATTTGCTCGCGGTCGACGTCGGCGGTGCGACGACCGATGTGCATTCGATCGGCTATGGAGTGCCGGCCGGAGAAAACGTGATCGCGCGAGGTTTGACCGAGGCTTACGCCAAAAGAACGGTGGAAGGAGACTTAGGCATCCGTTTCAATGCCGCCACCCTATCGGAGCGGGTTGGCTTGGAAAAGCTCGCCGCCGATTTGCGCCGCGACTTTCCGGAGGAATCGATAGCCAACGAGGCGCTGAGCGATTACATCGAGCGGATCTGCGATGACACGGCCACGGTGCCGCAAGCGCGATGGCACTTGGCTGCGGACGCGGTGCTGGCGCGCGCCGCCGTCGATCTCGCCGTGGCGCGCCATGTCGGACGGCGCGAAAGAATTGTCGCGCGCCAAGGGGAAGCCTGGATGCATTCGGGCAAAGATCTGCGCGATACGCGGACTTTGATCGGCACCGGCGGAGTGTTCGCGCACAATCCGTTCGCCGCCTACATTCTTTCATCCTCGACGTCCGGTGCTGCTCCATTCGAGATACTGCGGCCGCGAAGGCCAAATCTCTGCTGCGATTCCTCCTACGTGCTTTACGCCGTGGGGTTGCTGTCGCAAGGATTCCCCGAGGTCGCCCTGTCTCTGTTCAAGCGCTACCTGACTGTGGCAGATGAGGAAAATCCCAAATTCGAAGCACGAAATCCGAAACAAACTCGCGAGATGTAATTTCAATGATTGTTTTGAAATAGTTTCATCGCTAATGCACCCGCGCGGCAATTTCCGCGAGGAGATCCATCTGAGTTAAATCCTCGGCGCACGGCCGCAGGATAAATTCATCCACGCCCATGTCGGCCTGACCTTTGATCGCGTCTTCTACTGCAGTGGTTGAGACCGGTAACGTGCGCAACCGTTTCGCCGCGAGTTCCGGATTGTACCCATAGTTGGCGCTGATGTAGTGCGTCGCGTGATCAATCGCGTTCGGCCCGAGCGCAAAGTAGCTGGCACCGACCCAGCGCGGTTTTCCCCGCCGGCGGTTCTTTTTCCAAGCTTCCTCGATGTCACGCCACATCCTGAGCATTGCTTGGGGCTCTCCGCCGCCCGGTGCCATGTAGCCGTCGCCCCAATTGGCGATGCGCTCGACGATTGCCGGCACATAACCGCC
>Ga0210113_1000286_pt1 | contig 12300 bp, 12 predicted proteins | sample MayberryNW_Catta_5_FD_185523 | JGI IMG/M metagenome (GOLD analysis project Ga0210113, IMG submission 185523) | Wetland microbial communities from San Francisco Bay, California, USA, that impact long-term carbon sequestration -... | ecosystem: Environmental > Aquatic > Marine > Wetlands ...
CCGCGGCGGCGGACCGCCGACAGCGCGGTGGCGGTGAAGCGAGCCTCGCGCAGCCCGCGGTGCAGCCGGTCGGGCTCCTCCCAGGCCAGCAGGATCTGGGCGGCGGAGCCGGCCTTCATGGTCAGCGTCGCACCGACCGGCACCGTGTCGCGCAGGCCCGTGAGCCGCTCGGCGCCGGCGACGCAGACCCGGCTGTCGCCCTGGCGGCGGTAGAGCTGGGCGCTCTCGCCGGTGATGTCGCGCAGCCGCGCGAGCACCGGGTGGGCGGCCTCGAGCAGCCGGTCCTCGCCGGCCGCCGTCGCCAGCTCGCGCAGCCGCGGCCCGAGGACGAACCGGCCCTGCAGGTCGCGCGCCACCAGGCGGTGGTGCTCGAGGGCGGTGGCGAGGCGGTGCGCGGTCGGGCGGGCCAGGCCGGTCGCCTGCACGAGCGACGCGAGGCTGGCCGGGCCGGCCTCGAGCGCCCCCAGAACGATCGCGGCCTTGTCGAGAACGCCGACTCCGCTAGAGTTGTCCATGTACCGATACTCTCGTCTCACGCCCTGAGACGCAAGTCGTCTGGAGAAAGTCGTGGCCGGAACGCTGGCGGAGAAGGTCTGGGAGGCGCACGTGGTGCGCCGCGCCGAGGGCGAGCCCGACCTGCTCTACATCGACCTGCACCTCGTGCACGAGGTGACCAGCCCGCAGGCGTTCGAGGGGCTGCGGCTGACCGGGCGCACGGTGCGCCGGCCCGACCTCACCCTCGCGACCGAGGACCACAACGTCCCGACCCTCGACATCGACAAGCCGATCGCCGACCCCGTCTCGCGCACCCAGGTCGAGACGCTGCGCCGCAACTGCGCGGAGTTCGGTGTCCCGCTCCACCCCCTCGGCGACGCGGAGCAGGGCATCGTGCACGTCGTCGGTCCGCAGCTCGGGCTCACCCAGCCCGGCATGACCGTCGTCTGCGGCGACTCGCACACCTCGACCCACGGCGCGTTCGGTGCGCTCGCCTTCGGCATCGGCACCAGCGAGGTCGAGCACGTCCTGGCGACCCAGACACTGCCGCTCAAGCCCTTCCGGACGATGGCGGTCACCGTCGACGGGGAGCTGCCACCCGGCGTGACGGCCAAGGACGTCATCCTGGCGGTCATCGCCAGGATCGGCACCGGAGGAGGGCAGGGGTACGTCCTCGAGTACCGCGGCTCCGCCATCGAGCGCCTCTCGATGGAGGCCCGGATGACGATCTGCAACATGTCGATCGAAGCGGGCGCCCGGGCCGGGATGATCGCCCCCGACGAGACCACCTTCGCCTACCTCGAGGGTCGGTCGCGAGCACCCCAGGGCACCGACTGGGAGCAGGCGGTCGCCGCCTGGCGCGAGCTGCGCAGCGACGACGACGCGGTGTTCGACCACGAGGTGGTGATCGATGCGTCGAGCCTGTCGCCGTATGTCACGTGGGGCACGAACCCGGCGCAGGGCGCACCGCTGTCGGCGACCGTCCCGGACCCGGCGAGCCTGGCCGACGAGGGGGCGCGCTCGGCCGCCCAGCGGGCGCTCGACTACATGGGGCTGGCGGCGGGCACGCCGCTGCGCGACATCGCGGTCGACACCGTCTTCCTCGGCTCGTGCACCAACGGGCGGATCGAGGACCTGCGGGCCGCTGCCGAGGTGATCCGCGGCCGTCAGGTCGCGGACGGCGTGCGGATGCTCGTCGTGCCCGGGTCGGTGCGGGTGCGGCTCGCAGCCGAGGCCGAGGGGCTGGACGTGGTCTTCAAGGAGGCCGGCGCCGAGTGGCGGCACGCCGGCTGCTCGATGTGTCTCGGCATGAACCCCGACCAGCTGGCGCCAGGCGAGCGCAGCGCCTCGACGTCCAACCGCAACTTCGAGGGCCGGCAGGGCAAGGGCGGGCGCACCCACCTGGTCTCGCCGCTGGTCGCCGCGGCCACGGCGGTGACCGGACGGCTGTCCAGCCCCGCCGACCTGTCGACGAGGAGATCTTCCTGATGGACGCCGTCACCACCCACACCGGCACCGCCGTCGCCCTGCGGCGGTCGGACGTCGACACCGACCAGATCATCCCGGCGGTCTACCTCAAGCGGGTGACGCGCACCGGGTTCGAGGACGGGCTGTTCTCCGCCTGGCGGGGCGACCCGGAGTTCGTTCTCAACCGGCCGGAGTCGGCGGGAGCCACCGTGCTGGTCGCGGGTCCGGACTTCGGCACCGGGTCCTCGCGCGAGCACGCGGTCTGGGCGCTGCTGGACTACGGCTTCCGGGTCGTCGTGTCGTCGCGGTTCGCCGACATCTTCCGGGGCAACGCCGGCAAGGGCGGGCTGGTCACCGCGCAGGTGGGCCAGCCCGACGTCGAGCGGCTGTGGGCCGCCGTCGAGGCCGACCCGTCCGCCCGGGTGACGGTCGACCTCGGGTCGCGCACGGTGTCCTGGACCACTGCGGACGGCGAGCAGTCCGCGCCGTTCGACATCGACGACTACACGCGCTGGCGGCTGATGGAGGGCCTCGACGACGTCGACCTGACCCTCCGGCAGGCCGACGCGATCGCCGACTTCGAGTCGCGCCGCCCCGGCTGGCTGCCGACGACCGCCTGAGACAGGTCTCGCGGAACAGCCTCCGCAGCCTGGTTCTGTTGCGACACAACGGGATTTACCGGCTGAGGTGTTTGTCTCGTCACGGTGGACCGCATAACGTCACCTGCGAATCGAGTGTCCGCTCGTACACACCGCAACCTCCAAGGGGTTCCCACAGTGAACAAGGCTCAGCTGATCGACCGGCTGTCCGACCAGCTCGGAAACAAGAAGGCTGCGACCGAGGCGGTCGAGGCAGTCATCGACACCGTCACGCGCGCCGTGGCCTCCGGCGAGAGGGTGGCCATCACCGGCTTCGGTGTCTTCGAGAAGGTCGTCCGTCCGGCGCGCACCGGCCGCAACCCGCGCACCGGCGCGACCGTGAAGATCAAGAAGACGTCGGTGCCGAAGTTCAAGCCGGGCCAGAGCTTCAAGGACGTCGTCAGCGGCGCCAAGAAGCTGCCGAAGGCCGCGGCCGCCGCGACCCGCTCGGCGGCCGGTGGGGCCAAGGCCCCCGCGAAGTCGACGGCCAAGAAGACCACGGCGAAGAAGACGACCGCGAAGAAGACGGCCGCCAAGGCCCCGGCCAAGAAGGCCCCGGCGAAGAAGACGACCGCCAAGAAGACCACGGCGAAGAAGACCACGGCGCGCAAGCGCTGATCGCCCCCGCTCCGGCCGTCGGCCCGGTCCCCCTCGGGGGCCGGGCCGACGCGGTCGGGAGGCGCCGGCCTAGAAGGGGTCGGGCAGGGTCGCCACGGTGAGGAAGGTGACCCGGCGCCCGCCCGGCTGCCGCGCGTCGCCGCTCACGGTGACCCGCACCCGCTGGCCGACCCGCAGCAGCCGCAGGCCGCCGGCGTCGAACGCGCGGTCGTCGTAGGACAGCTCGACCCCGTCGTCGAGCAGGACCGAGCCCGACCGCGTCGCCGCGTCGAAGGTCCGCACCGTCGCCTGCACGCGTCGAACCTAGCGCTCGTGCCCCGGACCGCCGGGCCCGGCAGCGGCACCGAGCAGACCGGCGGTCGCGGCACCGAGACCCAGCGCCGCGGCGGTGCGCAGGTCGGCCGGCAGGTCGACGTCGGCCCGCAGCGTCGGCAGGTCCGACGCGTCGATCTCGACCGCGCCGTCGAGGGCGTGCCGGGCCGCCGACCCGGTGCCGAAGGACGGCCGCAGCATCCCGGCACCGGAGGCGAGCAGCAGTGTGGTCCCGGTGCCCTCGGCGTCGCGGACGAAGCCACGGTCCAGGTCCTCGGCGCGGGTCAGGGCAGTGGCGAGCTCGTCGGGCCGGAGTGCGGGCAGGTCGGCGGCCAGGGTGCCGACGCCGGTGCCCGGGTGCCGCCGGGCCACCAGCTCGGCCCCGTGGACCAGCGCGGGGTTCAGCCCGGCGTCGGGGTCGTCGCCGGTGACCTCGGCCCCGGCGGAGGCGAGCCGCTCCGCCGCCTGCTCGTCGTCGGTCACGACCAGGACGGCGTCGACGACCGGGCAGGCGAGAGCGGCGGTGACCGTGTCGACGGCGAAGGCCAGGGCCAGGTCGCGCCTGCGGTCGCCGTAACGGCCCGCGAGGCGGGTCTTGGCCCGGTCGAGCCGCTTGACGGGCACGACCAGGCACCAATGGCGGCCCGGCTCGGTCACGCGGACTAGCCTGCCAGCATGGCTGTGGAGGGGACCCGAGGGCGGCGCCCGCGACGCATCGGCTTCTGGTACCGCCTGGCGGCCGTCATCCTGCGCCCGATCTTCATGGTGCTGACCAAGCGGGACTGGCACGGGGCGCAGCACCTGCCTCCGCACGGCACCGGCGTCATCGTGGTGACCAACCACGTGTCCCACGTCGACCCCATCACGTTCGCGCACTTCCTCTTCGACAACGGCCGGCTGCCCAGGTTCCTGGCCAAGGAGGTGCTGTTCCGGGTGTTCTTCGTCGGCCAGGTGCTCCGCGGAGCCCGGCAGATCCCGGTCTACCGCGAGACAGGCGACGCCTCGCGGGCGTTCTCCGCCGCGGTGGACGCGGTCCGTGCAGGAGAGTGCGTGGCGATCTACCCCGAGGCCACGCTGACCCGCGACCCGGACCTCTGGCCGATGGTCGGCAAGACCGGCGCCGCGCGGGTGGCCCTGGAGACCGGCGCGCCCGTCGTCCCGATCGCGCAGTGGGGACCGCAGGAGCTCCTGGCGCCGTACGCCAAGAAGCCGCACCTCCTCCCCCGCAAGATGATGCACGTGCGCGCGGGCGCGCCGGTCGACCTGTCGGAGTTTGCCGGGCGGGCCATCGACGGCCCGCTGCTGCGCGAGGTGACCGAGCGCATCATGGTGGCGATCACCGACCTGCTCGAGGCGATCCGCGGCGAGCAGGCGCCAGCCGTCCGGTTCGACCTGCGCAGCACGGAGCTGCCGCGGACCGGTGACCCCAGACGACCCAGGAGGGCCTCGTGACCACGGGCACAACGACATGACGCAGGTCGCGGTCCTCGGCAACGGGTCATGGGGGACGGCCTTCTCGATGGTGCTGGCCGACGCCGGGTCCGACGTCGTGCTGTGGGGCCGGCGGCCCGAGGCGGCCGAGGCGATCAACACCGCGCACGAGAACGTCGACTACCTGCCGGGCATCGTGCTGCCCGAGTCGATCGTGGCGACCGCCGACCCGGTCGCCGCGCTCACCCAGGCCGAGGTCGTCGTGCTCGCCGTGCCGTCGCAGACCCTGCGGGGCAACCTCACCGACTGGGCCCCGCTGCTGCCCGACGGCTGCGTGCTCGTCAGCCTGATGAAGGGCATCGAGCTCGGCACCACCCGGCGGATGAGTGAGGTCATCGCCGAGGTCACCGGCGCCTCCCCGGACCGGGTGGCCGTGGTGTCGGGACCCAACCTGGCGAAGGAGATCGCGCAGCGCCAGCCGGCCGCGAGCGTCGTCGCCTGCGCGGACGAGGCGGTCGCGGAGAAGCTCCAGCAGGTCTGCATGACGCCGTACTTCCGGGTCTACACCAACACCGACGTGGTGGGTGTGGAGCTCGGGGGGGCGGTCAAGAACGTCATCGCGCTCGCGGTGGGCATGGCCAAGGGCATGGGGATGGGCGACAACTCGCAGGCCTCGATCATCACCCGGGGGCTGGCCGAGATCACCCGGCTCGGGCTCGCACAGGGCGCCGACGCGTCGACCTTCGCCGGCCTGGCAGGGGTCGGCGACCTGGTGGCGACGTGCATGTCGCCGCTGTCCCGCAACCGGACGTTCGGCGAGAACCTCGGCCACGGCATGTCACTGCAGGAGGTGATCGCCATGACCCGGCAGACGGCCGAGGGCGTCAAGTCCGCCGAGTCCATCCTGGCGATGGCCCGGGCGCACCACGTCGACATGCCGATCGTGGAGCACGTGGCGGCCGCGGTCCACGACGGCCTGCCCCCGGCTGAGATCGTGCGGCGGATCATGTCGCGGTCGGCCAAGGCCGAGACGTCCTGATCCTCTCCGGGAACGCGATCAGCTGACCCGAGAGGTCCACGTGCTCCGGACGGCCCCAGTCGTCAGCGGGATCGCTCCGCCACTGCTCCCCGGGCCATCGGGCCATCCGGGCGAGCTCGACCGACAGCCAGGAGCTCACGGACTCGGGGCCCGCCGCCATCTCGATGTCCTCGTAGACGTCGTCCGGGACCTGGACCGTGACGGCACGGTGCCCGTCGCGCACCGATCGCTCGGTGCTCGGGGGCGCGGGGAAGAGCGTGGCGAGCGGTGTCGCGGGTTCCCGGAGGAGGTCGGCGTCCTCGCAGAGCAGCCGTAGCAGCCTCCGCGCGACGTCGAGGCGGTCGGACGTCAGGGTCCCCGACCACGAGGTGCGGTACCAGCGGTCGCAGGGTGCCGCCTTGATCAGGTCCCCGAGTCGCTCCCCACGCGACAGGACCGCCTCGTCGACGTCCACGGGTCTGATCTCGACGGCGCCGCCGACCGGCCGGAAGGTGATCGCCTCGGTCCCGGGGAGCGCGACACCGTCGAGCCGCAGGTAGTTGCCGCTCGTCCGGCTGACCATGCCTCCCCCTACGACCGGTCGGGGATCGTCGAAGAACTGGCGCAGCGGTGCCAGGTCGAGGCCGTGGTCGAAGGCGCGCGGCTCGCGCGGGGCCTTGGTCGTGAAGCACCTGCCCTCGACGACGGCTACGACGTCGTAGTAGGTGCCCTCGAGCTCGATCGCGGCACGGGCGTCGCGAAGCGCGTTGACCACGGCCTGTACCGGGTCCTGGGCCCGCGTCACGCCGGCCTCACGGCACCAGCGACCCAGCTGCTCAGCCGTGAGCGGCCCACGTTCCCGGATGAGCTCGATGCAGTGCGACGCGATGGACATGTCTCGATCGTGGCCAATCCTCTGCCGCCGCCGCGTGCGTCGTCCACAGGGGTCCGGTCGAGAGGGCAGACTGGCCGGGTGCATGAGAGGGCCGGCCTGCGCGACGTACCGCTGGAGCGCCTGCGAGACGTCGTCGCGGCCGGTGACGTCCTCGTCCTGACGGGGGCAGGCATCTCGACCGCTTCGGGGATCCCGGACTACCGCGGGCCGACGGGGGCGTTGCGGGCCCGGCTGCCGATGACCTACCAGGTCTTCCGGTCGGACCCGGCCGCGCGGCAGCGCTACTGGGCACGCAGCCAGCTGGGCTGGCGCAGCTTCCGGCGGGCGGAGCCCAACACCGCGCACCGGAAGGTCGGCGACCTGCAGTCGGCGGGGCTGCTGACCGGGCTCCTCACGCAGAACGTCGACGGACTGCACCAGGCAGGCGGCGCCACCGACGTCGTCGAGCTGCACGGCAACCTCGACCTCGTCATGTGCCTCGGCTGTCTGCGCCGTACGTCGCGGCGGGAGCTCGACGAACGGCTCAGCGCGGCCAACCCGGACTGGACCGCCGACGCGTCGCGCCGGGTCACCCAGGTCAACCCGGACGGCGACGTGCTGCTCGACGACGAGCACGTGGCCGGCTTCCGCCTCGTCGACTGCGGCGAGTGCGGGGGGATCCTCAAGCCCGACGTCGTGTTCTTCGGCGAGAACGTCCCGCCGGCGAAGGTCGCCCACTGCCGGTCGCTGGTCGAGCGGTGCCGCTCGTTGCTGGTGCTCGGGTCGTCGCTGGCGGTGATGTCGGGACTGCGGTTCGTCCGCCAGGCGCACGGTCTGGGCAAGCCGGTCGTCATCGTCAACCAGGGCTGGACCCGCGGCGACGACCTGGCGACCGCCAAGGTCGACGCCGAGCTGTGCTCGGTCCTCGCGCCGCTAGCGGAGGGGCTCGTCGTGCGCACCGCCTGAGCCGACGCGGATAGCAGATCCGCGCCCGGTGCGGTGTTCGTCACGTAGATCTGTGGACAGCGTCGGGGGTGTGGAAAACCGTTGTACGACAACGGTTTCCGGAACGTCGTGAGGACCGGGTTGTGTCCGGGGTGGTGGCTAGGTTTCTGGCATGAGCTCGACCGGCTGCATCGCGGAGCACCCCGTGGTCACCGGGATCCGTGGCGCCTCCGCCGACCTCGACGCCGGGCTGGTCGGGCTGGTGTGGCAGCTCTCCGACGACGAGGTCGAGGCCGGGCTGGCCGGGCTGCTCGATGTGGCCTCCCGGGTCAGCGCACTGCAGGGCGCGCTGCTGCGGGAAGCCGGCGCCCGCGACCTGAAGGCCCGCACGAAGGCGTCGACGGTGGTGCGGTGGCTGGGTGACCGGTTCCGGCTCTCCCGCGCCGACGGCAACGCCCGGGTGCGGGAGGCCGAAGCAATCGGGCGGCATCCCATGGTGCAGTCGGCGCTCGCGGCCGGCGCGGTGACCGTCGAGCAGGCCGAGGTGCTCACCCGGGTGCTGGACGCTGTCGCCTCGACGCGCGGCGTCGAGGACGTAGACCTGGCGACAGCCGGCCGGTTCCTGGTCGCGCAGTGCGAGACGCTCGCCCCGCGGGACCTGGACCGTGCCGGACGGGCCCTGGTCGAGGCGCTGACGGTTATGCCGTCGGTGGACGACCCGGCCGACGCCGAGGCCCTGGCCCGAGAGAAGGCACGGGCCGAGGCCGAGGCCCAGGAGGCGGAGCGCAGCCTGCTCACCGTGACCCGGCGCCGGGGGCGCATGCTGGCGATCCTGCAGCCCGGCACCATCGGCGAGGCTGCACTTCAGCAGTGGATGCGCAAGAACGCCAAGCCCCACCCCGGCACCGACGGGTTCGAGGACACCCGGACCCGTTCCGAACGCCTCGGCGACGCCCTGGTCGACCTCCTCACCGCGGCTGCCGGCGTCCCCACCCCACGTACCAGCTCCGACAGCAGCACAGACCCCGATGGCGACCCCGACCCCGACGGCGACCTCGACCCCGACGGCGACGAGCTCGTCGAGGTGGTCGACGACGAACCGCACGTCGACGGTCAAGAGCCGCTGCCCGGTCTCGACGGCAGCGGAGCCCGCGGCAGGCCAGCACCCGACGTGTGCGGATCGTGCGGCCGCCCGGGCTCGGGGCCGGCGACTGCGGTGCTGACGGTTATCACCACGCTGGAGGGGCTGCGCTCCGGGCTGGCCAAGGCCGGCCGGCTGGACACCGGGATCGCAATGTCCGCGGCCGCGCTGCGGATGCTCGCCTGCGACGCGCTGATCGTCCCAGCGGTCCTCGGGACCGCGTCGGAGGTCCTCGACCTGGGCCGGGCCTACCGTGACTTCAACCGCGCCCAGCGCCGCGCCACCGCGCTACGCGACCGTGGCTGCGTCGCTCCCGGCTGCGACCAGCCACCGAGCGCCTGCCATGTGCACCACATGTGGTGGTGGATCGACGGCGGCCCGACCGACCGGGACAACGCAGCCCTGCTGTGCGGCTTCCATCACCGGATGGTCCATCGCCAGGGCTGGACGATGTGCCTTGCGCCGAACGGCTACCCGCAGCTCACCCCGCCGACGTCGATCGACCCGCTCCGACGACCCCGGCAGCACCACCGGTTCCTCATCCCGGACCAGCGGGATCCCACCGCAAGCCCCGGCCGACAACGGACATGACTGCACCGTGTCCCCGAGAAGCAGTCGCTCCAAGGTCGATGCGTTCTCGGTGACCTGTGGTCGGTTGTCGACGGGATCGAACTCGACCAGGGCTCATGCCAGAGACATGACAGTCAGCTACGTTGGGCGGGAGGTCGCCACGCCGTTGTGTGCCGGTGCGTCCTGTGCACCCGACGGCACATCGGGGAGCAGGACCCAGAGTGGGACGACCAGGAGGCAGGGCCGAGGAGCCGTCGATGGAGGACTGGCGGACGGTCCAGCGGGCGGTGTTCGCGCGGCACAGCAATCCGTGGAGCGCGTGGACGAGGTGGGCGAGCGCACCGCTGATGCTCGTCCCGGTGTGGCGACGCAGCTGGCGCGACGCCGCGCTGGTCGGCGTATGGATGGCGGTCAACCCGGTGGTGTTCGGCAAACCCGCGCACGAGCGGGCATGGGCGACCCGGGCGGTGCTTGGTGAGGAGCAGTGGATCGCCGAGCGGCCGATGGACACCGCGATGGCGGTCGACGTCGCCGCGACCGCCGCGGGGCTCGCCGCGATGGTCGCCGCCCGCAAGCGCCGCGCGATGCCGGCCGCGTTAGCCACGGCGTTGGAGATGGGGCTGGTGATGGCGTACTGGGAGCTGATGGCTCGCAACTACGACCGCAACGTCGGTGCGCGCGCAAAGTCCTGATCATGACGCCCGGCCACCGCAGGGCGTCCCGCCGGTGACCCGTCATCACCTGGCGAGACGACGACACTCCCCCGCCAAGGCAGCAGTCCCGGTCAGCGGCGGGGCAGCGCCTGCATCAGGTCGGCCCAGAGGTCGTCGACGTCCTCGACGCCGACCGAGAGCCGGAGAAGCGTCTCGGGGACCGCCATGCTCTCGCCGGCCCACCGCCGGCGGCGCTCGAGCGAGGACTCGACCCCGCCGAGGCTGGTCGCGTGCACCCAGACGTCCGTCGAGTCGCAGACCAGCTCGACCGCCTGGGCTTCGGCGCGCAGCTCGATGGCCACCATCGCGCCGCTGCCCGGGTAGTGCACCCGCTCGACGACCGGCACCCTCGCCAGCCGTGCGGCGAGCTCCGCCGCGTTGGCGGAGCCGCGTTCCACCCGCAGGTGCAGCGTGCGCAGCCCACGCAGGGCCAGCCACGCCTCGAAGGTCCCGGGCAGGGCGCCCAGCACGCTGCGGACCTCGACCAGCCGCGCGGCGAGGTCGGCGTCCGCGGTCACGGCGACGCCGAGCAGCAGGTCGGCGTGCCCGGACAGGAACTTCGTCGCGCTGTGCACGACGACGTCCGCCCCGAGCTGCAGCGGCTGCTGCAGCACCGGCGTCGCGAAGGTGCTGTCGACCGCGAGCAGTGCGCCGGCGGCCCGGCACGACGTAGCCAGCCGGCCGAGGTCCACCACCTTGAGCATCGGGTTGGTGGGCGTCTCGACCCACACCAGGTCGGCGCCCTCTACGGCGCCGGCCGCCGCGTCCGGGTCGGTGAGGTCGGCCTGGCGCACCGACAGCCGGCCCTGGTCGGCCATCCGGGCGAGCACCCGCAGGCTGCCGTAGTAGGCGTCCGGGGGCGCGACGACGACGCCACCGGGCGGCACCAGGTCGAGCACGGCCGACACGGCGGCCACCCCGGAGGCGAAGGACGTCGCCACCCCGCCGCCCTCCAGCGCGCCGACCGCCGACTCGAGCATCTCCCAGGTCGGGTTTCCGTAGCGGCCGTAGCCCACCTCGCCCCCGGCGTGGTAGGTCGAGGCCATCACCAGCGGCGGGTTGAGGGGGCCGTCGGGTGTACGCGGCGGCCGGCCCGCCGAGACCGCGACCGTGGCAGGGGCTAGCGGCGAGGCGCTCTCGTGGGGCATGGCAGCGAGTATCCCTGCCCCGCAACTCGCCCCGCGGGCCGATCGGTACGTTGGGCGCGATGAGCGACGAGACCGGCGAGCCCGACCCCAGCGCGCACAGGCCTGACGAGAAGGAGACCCGGCGCAAGCCGCGGGTGGCCGTGGTGTTCGGCGGCCGCAGCACCGAGCACGGCGTCAGCTGCGTCTCGGCCGGCAGCGTCCTGGCCGCCATCGACCACGACCGCTACGACGTCGTGCCGGTCGGCATCTCGCGGGAGGGTCGCTGGGTGCTCGCGGCCGACGAGCCGGAGAAGCTCGCCATCACCGGCGGGCAGCTGCCCGGAGTCGAGGAGAGCGGCGCCGCGGTGGTCCTGGCCGGCGACCCGACGCACCGCGGGCTGGTCGTGCAGGAGCCGGGCTCGGTGCCCCAGGAGCTGGGCGAGGTCGACGTCGTGCTCCCGCTGCTGCACGGGCCTTACGGTGAGGACGGCACTCTGCAGGGCCTGCTCGAGCTGGCCGGGGTGCCCTACGTCGGGTCGGGGGTGTTCGCCTCCGCCGCCGCGATGGACAAGGGCCACATGAAGACGTTGCTCCAGGGCGCCGGGCTACCCGTCGGGCCGTACGCCGTGGTCACCGCCCGGGCGTGGGAGTCCGACAAGGCGGCGGTCCGCGAGAGCGTCGCCTCGCTCGGCTTCCCGGTCTTCGTCAAGCCGGCCCGGGCCGGCTCCAGCGTGGGCATCACCAAGGTGCACGGCCCCGGCGAGCTCGACGACGCGATCGAGGAAGCCCGCCGGCACGACCTCCGGGTCGTCGTCGAGGCAGGGGTGCAGGGACGCGAGATCGAGTGCGGCGTGCTGGAGGGCCGCGACGGCGCGGCCCCCGAGGCCAGCGTCCCCGGCGAGATCGTGGTCGGCGGCGGGCACGAGTTCTACGACTTCGCGGCCAAGTACC
>Ga0210113_1000287_pt1 | contig 12285 bp, 12 predicted proteins | sample MayberryNW_Catta_5_FD_185523 | JGI IMG/M metagenome (GOLD analysis project Ga0210113, IMG submission 185523) | Wetland microbial communities from San Francisco Bay, California, USA, that impact long-term carbon sequestration -... | ecosystem: Environmental > Aquatic > Marine > Wetlands ...
CGGTCCGGGCTGAGCTGGAAGAGCTCGAGCGGGTAGGGGTCGATGCGGTGCTGATCGGCTCGGCGCTGATGAGCGCGGCCGATCCGGAGGCGCTGACGCGCGAGCTGACCGGGGCGGACGATGGCACGCGCGAGCACCACCTTCCCTAAAGCTTCGCCAATGGATCGAACTTTTTAGAAGAACTTTGAAGAGCGCCTGCATCATTGCCGGCAATGCGACGCTTCCTTTCCACGTCATTCGGCTCCGCCCTGGCGGGCGGGGCCGTGGTCGCTGCTTTCGGTTGGATTGCGATTGCCGCCGGCTGGATCAAGGCAGACGGTGACGGCTCGGCCGTCACCGTCTCCCAGCCGCTGGCGACCCCGATCGAAGCCGACTCGCAGGAAGCAGGGGGCGGCAACGTCGTCAACCAGATCTACCGGCGGGACGGGCAGGGAGTCGCCTTCATCTCGGCAAAACGCTCCGCCCCCGAAGCGCAGAGCTTCGGCCCGTTTTCGGAACCGGAAGGCGGTGGCAGCGCTACGGCGACCGGCTCCGGATTCCTGATCGACACCGAAGGCCACATCGTCACCAACAACCATGTGGTTGAAGAGGCCGAAGAGGTCGAAGTCAAACTGGGCTCCTCCGACAAGACCTACGAAGCTGAAGTGGTCGGCACCGACCCGGCGACCGACGTCGCGCTGCTGCAGGTGGACGCGCCCGCCGGCAGCCTGCATCCGCTCTCGCTCGGTGACTCCTCGAAGGTCCAGGTCGGCGATCCGGTGGTCGCGATCGGCAACCCGTTCGGGCTCGACCGAACGGCGACGGCCGGGATCGTCAGCGCGCTGCAGCGCCTGATCACCGCTCCGAACCGGTTCACGATCGACCACGTGATCCAGACCGATGCACCGATCAACCACGGCAACTCGGGCGGCCCCCTGCTCGACGACCAGGGTCAGGTCATCGGCGTGAATACGCAGATCGAGACCGGCGGCGCGTCGACGGGCAACGTGGGCATCGGGTTCGCCGTTCCCTCGAACACGGTCAAGGACGTCATCGCCCAGATCCTCCGCAAGGGCCACGCCGACCACGCCTACCTCGGCATCAGCGGCCAGGCGCTGACGAACGACGTCGCCGAGACCTACAACCTGCCCACGCGCCAGGGCGTCCTCGTCGCGACGGTGACGACGCGGAGCGGCGCGGACGACGCCGGGCTCCGGGCCGGCGACACCGAGGTCGTGGTGGCGGGCGAGACGTTCGTCCTCGGAGGAGACATCATCGTCGCGATCGACGGCACGTCGATCGCGTCGGTCGAAGAGCTACGCGACGCGATCGCCGCTCACGAGCCCGGCCAGAAGGTCCGGCTCACGGTGTTCCGCGGCGCGAAGAAGAAGAGCGTGCACGTCACGCTCGGTCGGCAACCCTCTTCCCCCCAGGGTTAGCCGCAACCAGTCGGGCCCCGGAGGTTCGCCGCCGGGCGCCCGACTTCACTCCGGCATGGGGTCCGCCTGCCTGCCCGGGCCCCTGCCGACCTTCTTCCCGAGCTCGCCGTTCGCGGCGAGCTCGGCGTCCGTCAGTCGGTACCCGCGCTCGATCAGGCCTCGCTTGCTCTCCTCCGGCCAGGGCTCCCCCTTGAACGTCGGATCGAGCCCGCTCTCTCCCGGCGTACCGCGCACGATGAGCGTCGGCACGTGCCGGTCGTGGCGGAACGGGAACCGCGCCGACGCGAAGATCGACTCGAGCTCCGCGCGGAGCCGTCTGCGGCGCCAGGGCGGAGTCGAGGCGAGCATGGCGCTTTCGACGCTCGCCCGCAGCTCGTGGAGCGCCGCGACCGACGCCTCGCGGTCGGCGGCGAGCCGCTCCTCGAGCACGGTGTTCCGTGCGATCGCGACCCGCATCAGGCGAACGATGAGCTCGGCGTAGTGCGCCGGCTCGCCCCGCTCGGCCCGCTCCTCGGCGAGCCGGATCTCCGCGAGCAGCGCCCGGACGGGAGGAACGGCGCGAAACCGCTCGAGCCGCTCGCGCAGGCGCTCGAGGAACGCGAGGTCGGTCGGGCGGTAGCTCGCGATGTACCGGAACGCCGCGATCGCGTCGACGCCCGGGTTGCGGTACGCGTGGTCGAGAGGGAAGTTGCGCACCCAGCCGCCGTCCGTGGCGATGACGCCGTCGACCGTCACCGGCAGCACGAGCGCGCTGATCGCGGCCGAGGCCAGGATCGCGCGACCCATCGTCTGCGGCCGGGTCGAGTGCGACGCGTACGAGAGCTCGTAGTGGCGCGTCTCTCCCTCGTCCGGGTGGCTCGTCAGGTCGGTCGCGAAGACGACGAGCTCGATCTCGGCTCGCCCGAGCGCCTCCCCGAGCTCGAGCTCGTCTCCGAGCCGGCTCGCGATCGTGTCCGGGAGGGTGTAGTCGTGGAGGCCGCCCGGGAGCTGCCAGACGCGGCGTGGCCGGAACACCTCCTCCGGCTGGAGGGCGAGCAGGAACTCCTCGAGCTCGTCGAGGCGGTCGAGTGCCGCCATCGTCCCGCAGAGAGCTCCCGCGGACGTCCCGTAGATCCAGCCCACGCGCGGCCAGAGGTCCGTCTCCCGCAGCCGCCTGAGGAACCCGAGCTCCAGCAGCACGCCGTTTATGCCGCCCCCGGAGAGAACGACTGCGACGTCGCGGGAGCCCGTCTGGGACACGTGGCTATTGTGCCCCCGTGGATCCGAACCTCCGGCGCGGACTGGCCGTCCTCCCCGACGAGCTGCTCGAGACCGACGAGGAGCTCTGGGTCGAGGACCGCGACGACGACCACTCCGGCTGGCACTGCGTGCGCACCGATCCGTTCCCGTGCCCGGCCACGGGGTGCACGTTCGTCGCCGACTTCATGACGGCCGCCCATCTCGTCCTCGTCTGGGAGGAGCGCGACGATCCCAACCTCCTCTGGCACGCGCAGCGGGCGAAGGAGGTCGGGAGGAACCCGCGGATCGTCGGGTACGAGCCGGGGTTCGGTCCGAGCGCCTCGTACTACGCGTGGGAGGCTGCGGGCCGTCCGGTGCACGCGGTCAAGGGGAGAGCGTTACCGCCTAAACGTTGACGTCGGTCCGCTCGTAACCGCCGACGGAAGTTCGCCGGTGTTGCGCACGTTTGCTCTCGGGGCTACCGTGATCCCGTGTCCGAAGGCTTCCAGCCAGGAGGGCGGGCGCCGGCGCCGCCGCCGCTCGATCTCGTGCAGGACTTCGTCAACACCGAGATCCCGGACTGGGCGCGCGACGACATCGCCACGCCCGAGCTGCTCGAGAGCTGGCTGTGCGGCCGCGGACTGCTCGGCGCCGAGGAGCGCGTCGACGCCGAGGGCTTCGTGGCCGCGCGCGAGCTCCGTTCGGCGCTGCGGGCGCTCGCGCTGCTGAACACGCTCGGCCTACGTCCACCCGATCGGGCTCTCGACGAGCTACGCCGCGCGCTCCGCGGCATCTCCCTCGGGGTCGAGCCCGAGGCGGACGGCCGCCTCGCGGTCGTCGGCGCCGGCGCCGGCGCGCAGCGGGCGCTCGCGGCGATCGTCGCCGTGGTGGTCGAGGAGCAGGCGTCGGGCTCGTGGCCCCGGCTCAAGGCGTGCCGTCAGGAAACGTGCGGCTGGGTGTTCTTCGACGCGTCGCGGAACGCGTCCTCGAGCTGGTGCTCGATGTCGGTGTGCGGAAGCCGGGCGAAGAGCGCCTCCTACCGGCGCAGGCGGAAGGCCTCGTCGTGAGCTCGGCCCACTACGTCGCCTGGCTCTCGTGGCGCCGACTGCGCAGGCGTGACAGCGGCGCGCTCGCAGCCGCGCTCGGCCTTGCGGTCGCGACCGCGGCGCTCGCGGGCGTGCTCGCTGGGGTGACCATCGCGGCCGACCGCTCGACGTCACAGGCAGTCGAGCGCCTGCCCGCAGCCGGGCGTGCGGTGCGCGCGGTCTGGTTCGGCGTCCCGTCGGGACCGGACGAGGCGCACGCCCGGCTCGACGACGAGGTGCGTGCAGACCTCGCGCGCCTCGATCTCGGCGAGCCGGTCCCGCTCGCGCTCTTCCGCGAGAGCACGGTTGCCGGACGCTTCCTCGGGCTCGCGGCGGTCGACGGGCTCGCGCCGCACGTGCTCCTGCACTCGGGGCGGCTCCCCCGGACGTGCACGCCCGAGCGCTGCGAGGTGCTGCGACTCCGCGGTCGGGGGCGGCTGCCGAGTGCGCCCGGGCTCAGGCTCCACGAAGTGGGGACGGCGACGCTTCGCTCGCGGCAGCTCTTCGGAGACTTCCTCGAGCCGACCGACAACGCGACCGAGGACGCCGAGATCGCACCGGCGCTGCGCGAGTCCGGGCGCTACCACCGCCCTGCACCTGCACCCCTCGTCGTCGCCGAGGGCGTCGACTACCTGACGTCGTCGCCCGTCCTCTCGCGCACCTACCGCAGCTACGCCTGGATGTGGCCGCTCGCCTCGGGTCAGCCGCGGCTCTGGGAGATCGATGGCCTCATCGGCCGCGTCGAGCGGGCTCGGGCGTCCCTCGCCGCCCGCTCCGGGTCGTACGCGGTCACCGCCCCCGAGGAGGAGCTGCGCGAAGCCGAGCGGCGCGCCGATGTCGCCGGCCGGCGGCTGCTCCTCGTCGGCGGCGAGGCCGCGGCACTTCTGCTCGCCTTTGCGCTGCTCGCCGCCCGGGGCCTCCGTCGCGACAGCGGCGACGCGCGGCGGCGCCTCCGGTGGAACGGGGCGCGGACCTGGCAGCTCGGGCTGCTGACGGCGGGCGAGTGCGGGGCAGTGGCCCTTGGTGGGGTCGTCGCGGGCTGGATCGCAGGGAGCGCGATCGGTGGGGCCGCGGCCGGGCTCGCGGACGCCCCGGTCGGAGCAGTGCTGCGGGAGAGCGTCGCTTCGCCCGGTGGTCTCGCGCTGGCCGGAGCGGTCGCGGTCGTGACGGCGGCACTGGTCGCGCTCGTCGTCTCGCTGCCGACGGGTGAGGGCGGTCGCATCACTCCGGCAGACGTCGTCGCGGGCGGCGCGCTCCTCGTGATCGGAGCAGCGCTGCTGGGCGGCGCCGTCGACGAGGAGCGACTTGCGCGCGCGGACGGCTCCGCCCTCCTGCTCCTGCTGCTGCCCGGCCTCGTGGCACTCGTCGCGGCGATCGCGGTCGCGCGGCTCGTTCCGTGGCTGGCACGCATCGTCGCCGACCGCGCGCACGGCTCCGTCTCCCCGCGACTGGCCGCGCTCGGCCTCGCCCGCGGCCCGGGCGCCTCCGTCGTGACGGTGGCGTTCCTGACGATCGCGTTCGGCCTCGCGCTGCTCGCCGAGGGCTACCGTGCGACGCTCGCACGCGGCGAGGCGGAGCAGGCGGCGTTCGCCGTCCCGCTCGACGTGACGGCGCGCGAGGACTTCGGCGCGCTCGTCCGCGTCTTCGACGCCGCGCCGCTCTCGGAATACCGCCGCCTCGCGGGGGAGGACGGGGCCGCCTACCCGGTGCTGCGCGTCACGGGCGGGGCCGGGAAGGCCGAGCAGGTGAGCGGCGTCACGGTGCTCGGGCTCGACCAGGGCGCCGTCGAAGGGCTCGGCGTCTGGCGCCCGGACTGGGCGGGCGGCGCGACGCGTGCCGAGCTCGCGGCGACGATCGAGCCGGGGGAGCCGGTCGACCTTCGCGGGATCGACCTCGCCGACGGGAGTGTCTCGTTGCGGAGCAGCCCGACGCTCGTCTCGTTCGCTGCCGTCGTCGAGACGCCCGAGGGCGCGTTCCGGCGGGTCGAGCTGTCCACCCCGGACCGACGGCGCGTGACGACCATTCGAGGGAGGGCGCCGAGAGGCTCGCGGCTCGTCTCGCTCGAGCTCGTACCTCCGCCGCGGCTGATCGAGGGCGGGGCGGATGCCGGCATCGCGTTCCCGGGGACCGTGCGCCTCGGCGGCTTGCTCGGCCGCAGGCTCCGTGACTGGGTCGGCGTCGACGGGGTCGTCGCGACGCCGGTCGACTCGGGCGTCGACCTCCGCTACACGCTCACCCGGTACCGCACGACGCGGTTACGGGCGCGGCAGGCGACCGACGCGGCGCCGCCGTCCGTCCTCGTCAGCCCGCGGCTCGCCGAGCTCGCGGGCGGCGTCGGCGGGGTCCTTCCGCTCCGGATCGGCGGTGCGCTCGTGGACGTGCAGGTCGCCGGACTCGTCGACCGCTTCCCCGGTGCGAGCGGGAACGTCGTCGTCGGCGACCGCGGAGAGCTTCGCGCCGCCGTGAACGCCGCGGCGCCCGGTGCTGCGAGCGAGAACGAGGTCTGGCTCGACGTGCCGGACGACCGGCTGGACGCCGTCCGCGACGCCTTCACGCGGCGGCCGCTGCAGGTGCTCTCGATGACGGCGCGAGCCGACCTCGAGGCCGACGCGCGGCGCGACCCGCTGGCCCACGGCACGCTGCTCGCTCTCGGCGCCGGTGCACTCGTCGCCCTGGTCCTCGCCGCTCTGGGGCTCGCCCTCGCGGTGCGGTCCGACCTTCGCGACGAGCGCGCGGAGCTGTACGAGCTCGAGGCCCAGGGCGCGTCGCCGTCGCTGCTCCGTGGCGTCGTCCGCTCCAGGGCGCTAGCGATCTCCGTCGCAGGGCTTGTCGCCGGCGTGGCGACCGGCGTCGTGCTCGTGGCGCTGGTGGCGAGGATGGTCTCGGTCACGGCGCGGGGCGGGCTCGCCGAGCCGCCGCTCGTGGCCACCGTCGACCCGTTCGTCGTCGTCGCCGGCATCGCTGCGTTCGCGGCGCTCGCCCTCGTCCTCGTCGGCTGGTCGACGCGCCGCGCGTTCTCCGAGGCGCGCGGGCCGTCCGCGGAGGCGCGCTGACGTGGCGCTCGTCGAGGCGCGCGACCTGTACGCCGTCTATCCGTCCCCGACGGGGGGCGTGCCCGCGCTGCGCGGGCTCACGCTGAGCGTCGAGGAACACGAGGTGTGCGTCGTCCTCGGCCCGAGCGGATCCGGCAAGACGACGCTGATGCGACTGCTCGCAGGGTACGAGCGGCCGTCGGCGGGCTCGCTCGTCGTCGCCGGCCTCGACCTCGGCCACGCGTCGCGGCGCGAGCTCGAGCGCCATCGCGGGCGCGTGCTCGGGTACGCGGACCAGCACTACTGGCGCGCGCTCGCGGGCGAGTTGACCGCAGAGGAGCTCGTCGCCGTCCCCCTCGGGCTCGCGGGCGTGGGCGCCGCCGACCGGAGCGCCCGGGCACGCGAGCTGCTCGAGCGCGTCGGGCTCCTCGACCGCGCGGACGCGCGACCGGGGGAGCTCTCCGGCGGCGAGCAGCAGCGGATCGCCCTCTGTGCCGCGCTCGCTCACCGGCCGACGCTTCTCGTCGCCGACGAGCCAACCGGCGAGCTCGACGCCGCAACGGCCGGCGAGGTCCACGCGCTCCTGGCCGAGCTCGTCTCCGAGCACGGGGCGACGGCGCTCGTGGTCAGCCACGATCCCGCCTCCACGCGGATCGCCGATCGCGTCGTCCACATCCGCGACGGCCGGGTGAGCGAGGAGCGCCGGGGTCTCGAGGAGACCGCCGTCGTCGGCGAGGGCGGCTGGCTGCGCGTGCCCGAGGAGATCCTCCATCGCGTCGGCATCGGCTCGCGCGTGCGGATCGTCGCCCGGGACGGCACGGTCGAGCTGCATCCCGCCGGCCGTCGCGACGACACGCCGACGCCCGGCTCCCCGGCGCGGGTCGAGGGAGCTCCCGGGGGCGTGCTCGAGGCAGTCGCCGTGTCCCGCACGTACGGCCGCGAGGTCGCGCTCGCGAGGCTCGACGCCCGCTTCGAGCCCGGCGAGCTGACCGTCGTGACCGGTCCCTCGGGCTCGGGCAAGTCGACCCTGCTCGCCCTGCTCGCGGGGCTGGACGTGCCCGACGAGGGCGACGTTCAGCTGGACGGCGAGCCCGTCTCCGCTCTCGACCGCGAGGCGCGCGCCGCCGTGCGCCGCGAGCGCATCGCGGTCGTGATGCAGGGCCCGCACCTGTCCGACTTCCTCAGCGCGCGCGAGAACGTCGAGCTCGTGCTCGCCCTGCGCGGCGTGGCGCTCGAGCCGTCCCGCTCTCTGGCCGAGGGCGCGCTCGCAGCGGTCGAGCTGGCGGAGCATGCGGACAGACGCGTCGGCGTCCTCTCCGCGGGCCAGCGCGAGCGCGTCGCGCTGGCGTGCGCGTTCGCCGCCCGGCCCGCGGTCGTGCTCGCCGACGAGCCGACGTCGCGCCTCGACTCCGGCACGACCCTCGTCGTCGGCGACCTGCTCGTCGGCCTCGCCCGGAGGACCGGGACGACGGTCGTGTGCTCGACGCACGACCCCCTCCTGATCGCGCTCGCGGACCGCGAGGTGCACCTCGAGCGGAGCGCGAGCGCAGTCCGGTCGGGCTCGGCGGTAGCATCGACCACGTGACCGTGGTGACAGAGACGCTCCGCGTGAGCGGCGTGCGCTGCGAGCGCTGTGTCGGCAGGCTCGCCGTCGCCTTGCAGGCCCACGACGGGCTCGAGGCCGCGAATGCAAATCTGCTCGGAGAGGTGACGCTCGCATGGGACGACGACCGGACCTCGAGGGACGAGATCGTCTCCGCACTCGCCAGGGCCGGCTTCCACGAGGCCGCCGACGAGCGGGAATAGCGCCCGCCGAGGCCTCGTTGCAGGCTCCTGTAGGGCAACGGTACGGTAGACCGGTGAGCGAGCCCGAGCCGGCCACCGAGGCGCTCCGCATCGCGACGGAAGCTCGCGATCGCGCTCGCTTCGAGGAGGAGGCGCTCGGCCTCGCCGATCAGGTCTACCGCGTCGCGAGACGACTCGTCGGCTCGCGTGAGGAGGCAGAGGACCTGGTGCAAGAGACGTACGCGAGGGCTTTCCGGAGCTGGCGCTCCTACTCCCAGGGCACGAACATGCGTGCCTGGCTGCTGCGCATCCTCACGAATCTCAACGTCGACCGTGGCCGCCGTATCCAGCGCACGCCGCAGATGCAGGCGCTCGAGGAGACCGACTACTACCTCGCGAACAAGATGGCCTCGGCGGCGGGCGAGGCTGCGCTGGACCAGGACGTCGTCGTCGAGCGCCTGTCGCAGGATTCCGTCGTGAACGCGCTCTCCGAGATCCAGCCCCAGTTCCGCGAGGTCGTCGTGCTCGTCGACATCGGCGACTTCACGTACGCCGACGCCGCGCAGATCCTCGACATCCCGATCGGGACGGTCATGTCCCGCCTCCACCGGGGCCGCCGCGCGCTGAAGCAGAAGCTCGCCGAGGAGGCGATCACGTGAGCGGCGATCCCTGCGCCCGCTGCGAGGAGCTCCTCCAGGACTTCCTCGACCGCACGCTCACGAACGAGGAGTGGCGGGAGGCCGAGGACCACCTGGCCGGCTGCGACTACTGCCGGCGGCGGTACCACTTCGAGGAGACGCTCCGCCGGTACGTGAAGACGACGGCCGTCGAGCGGATGCCCCCGGGCCTGATGGCCAAGCTCGAGGAGCTCCGCGGGCTCGACGCGACCGCGTAGTCCCGAGAGTCGGCCCGGACGACGCAACCACCGCGGCCGCGAGGCGGCTGCGCTTCAGGGATGTTCGCTTGCGCAGATCAGACGTCCTCGGGACGGTCGACGTCGCCCGGTGCCCCGAGGTCGTCGCAGGGGACGAGCCGCGCCGGGCGCTCGTGCAGACCACCGTCCGGGATGTCCGCCCAGTCGACGCGGCCGACGACGAGCGGATGGCCGCGGGCGCCGTCGTACGAGGCTGCGACGATCCCGCCGCCCGACCGCCACTCGTCGAGCACTCGCCCGACGGCGGCGGGGGACAGGGCCGGGCCGTCGGCGAGCACGACGACTGCGGCGTCGACCTCGGAATCAAGCGCGGCGAGACCGCAGCGGAGCGAGGCGCCGGGGCCTCGAGCCCACTCCGCGCAGCACACGACCCGGGCAGCGTCCGCTGCGTCGAGCGGGTACGCGCCCGCGACCACGACGACCTCGTCGACGGGCGAGGCAGCGAGACGGCCGAGCACCGACGGCAGCAGCAGGCGTTGCTTCGGGGCGCCGAACCGCGTCGCCTCACCCGCGGCGAGCACGACCGCGGCGACGGTCATCAGCTCTCGGAGACCGTGACCGTGCGAACGACGACGGGCTGCGTCGGCTTCTCCTCCGCGTCGCCGAGCTTGCCGATCCGCTCGACGACGTCCATCCCCTGCGACACCCTGCCGACGATCGCGTACTCGGCCGGGAGGTTGACGCCGTCCGCGGTCACGACGAAGAACTGGCTCCCGGCCGTCCCTGCCGGCTCGAGGCCGGACTTCGCCATCGCGACCGTCCCCTTCGTGTACCGCGCCGCACCGGGCGGGACGTCGAGGGTTGCGTATCCCGGTCCGCCGGCTCCGGTCTGCGTCGGGTCGCCGCCCTGGATCACGAAGCCCGGGACGATGCGGTGGAAGACCGTGTCGTCGAAGTAGCCCTCGCGGGCGAGGAAGACGAGCGAGTTCGTCGCCTCCGGCGCGAGCGACGGGTCGACCTCGACCGTAAAGTCGCCGCACGAGGTCTCGAACGTCAGCGACCAGGTCTTGGTGGGATCGAGCGTGCCCGTCGGCGCATCGAACTGGGGCGCATCGCGCTTCCCCGGGTTCTCGACGGAGTCGCAGCCGGCCGACGTCGTGGTCGTCGTGCTCGTGCCCGCCGTGTCGCCGTCGTCGCCGTTGCCGCCGCACCCTGCGAGCAGCAGCGCGAGCGAGAGCACGAGGAGCCCGGCGCGCATCGCGTGCGATCCTAGCGGGGCGCCATGGACCGAACGCGCTGCGACTGGACGACCGGCGGTGACGCGCTAATGCTCGCCCACCACGACGAGGAGTGGGGTGTTCCTTCGCACGACGACCGCCACCTCTTCGAGCTTCTCACGCTCGAGGGCGCCCAGGCCGGGCTCTCGTGGGCGACGATCCTCCGCAAGCGCGACGGGTACCGGCGCGCGTTCGCCGGCTTCGATCCCGGGGTGGTCGCGCGCTTCGCGCCGAAGGACATCGAGCGGCTGCTCGCCGACCCCGGCATCGTCCGGAACCGCCTCAAGGTCGAGTCGACCGTCGTCAACGCGGGCCGCGTGCTCGAGGTCCAGGAGGAGCTCGGGAGCCTCGACGCGTACCTCTGGAGCTTCGTCGGCGGCGAGCCGGTGGTCGGCCGCTGGCGCTCCGTGTCCGACATCCCGGCCGAGACCGAGCTCTCGCGCGCGCTCTCGAAGGATCTGAAGAGACGCGGCTTCCGCTTCGTCGGGCCAACGGTGTGCTACGCGTTCATGCAGTCGGTCGGGCTCGTGAACGACCACATCGTCGGCTGCTACCGCTTCCGGGAGCTCACCGGATGAGGTCGCCGATCCACTACGCGCGGAGCGGCGACGTCAACATCGCCTACCAGGTGACGGGTGAGGGGCTCATCGACCTCGTCCTCGTCCACGGGTTCTTCTCCCACCTCGAGATCGACTGGGAGCTGCCCGCGGTAGCCCACTTCCACGAGCGCCTGGGATCGTTCGCGCGGTTGATCCGCTTCGACAAGCGCGGAACGGGTCTTTCGGACCGCGGTGTGGGGTTCCCCGACTTCGAGACCCGCATGGACGACGTCCGTGCGGTCATGGATGCGGTCGGGAGCGAGTCCGCGGCTCTCGTCGGCTACTCCGAGGGCGGCCCGATGTCCGTCCTCTTCGCCGCGACGTACCCGGAGCGGACCCGCGCGGTCGTCCTCTACGGCACGTACGCGAAGCGATGCGATCCCGACGACGACTACCCGTGGGCGCCGGCGTGGGACGAGCGGGTACGCGAGGCGACGGAGCTCGAGGAGACCTGGGGCGAGAACGCCGACCTGTCGGCGATGTGGCCGCACGCGACCCCGGCCGAGTCGGCGTGGTTCCAGCGCCGGGGCAGGGCCAGCCTGAGCCCCTCGGGCGCTCGCGATCTCATCCTCATGAACTCGAAGGCGGACGTCCGCGACGTGCTCCCGAGCGTCCAGTGCCCGACCCTCGTCCTCCACCGGACGGGAGATCTGGACGCGCGGGTGGAGGAGGGGAGGTACATCGCGGCCCGCATCCCGGGCGCCCGCTTCGTCGAGCTCGCGGGCGGCGTCCATGTCCCCTTCTCCGATCCGGACCAGGTCCTGGACGAGATCGAGGAGTTTCTGACCGGCGTGCGGCCGGCGCCAGCCTCGGACCGCGTTCTCGCGACCGTGCTCTTCACCGACCTCGTCGGGTCGACGGAGCGGGCCGAGGCGCTCGGCGACCGGGCGTGGGCGACGCTGCTGCGCGCCCACAACGACGCGGTCCGGGCCGAGCTCGGGCGCTTCGCCGGCGAGGAGATCGACACGGCGGGGGACGGGTTCCTCGCCCTCTTCGA